>Ga0209643_1000170_pt1 | contig 155299 bp, 121 predicted proteins | sample AutmiccBRH37_all_FD_187383 | JGI IMG/M metagenome (GOLD analysis project Ga0209643, IMG submission 187383) | Deep subsurface microbial communities from Mt. Terri, Switzerland - Autotrophic microbial communities BRH/37_all (SPAdes) (version 2) | ecosystem: Environmental > Aquatic > Deep...
ATGTCACTGGAAAGTCTCGCCCGAATAGTCGATAACCCTGTTCTCAGCCTGCCCGGTGTGGGCAACTGAACCCATCACCGCAGCCGAGACGGCGTGCACGATTTACACCATCTGATGGGACGCTACCTAGATGTGCTAATGAAAAGAATAATATCAATCAAAAATACTATAAAAATCAATGTAAAAAAATGTGATAAGGGAGAGTCCCTGTCTCTCCGCCAGCCAGTCTTCAGAGATTGGCCGAGTTCGTTCAGCAACAAAATAGTGCCGGGTTCTGCGGGACTTGCGTCCGCTCTGGCGACACGATTGAGCATACATCCCTACATTTCAATCTCTAATCAGCCGAACTCAGGCGCCGGTCTCCGTTCGCCAATTCGGGGGTTACGTTCAGGCGGGTTCTGGCCGGATAACAGCGAATTTGCAGGGAATTTCTCCAAGAAGCCTGACTCCCGAAATCGCGATATCTTCCATGCCTCAGCCTGTCCAAATGGCCGTCACGTAAGCGTGCGGATACAATTTATCCTGGCACGCAGATTACGGATCGATTTGCAGCCACGCCGACTGATCCTGCAAGGCATCGGGCAGCTGTATCAAGGCAAGTGGCGCGAGCGCGCCATCTGATCCGACTCACAGCTAGCCACGCTGACGCTGAAAAACGGTGCCGACAGAAGCCCTATCCAGGCTCTGCTCGGCCATGAATCGCTGGAGACTACGCAAATCTACACCAAGATATCTGCCGCAAAGCGGGCTGACATACATGCGGCCACGTACCCGGGCCGCGCAGCTGCCGCAGCGGGGCGTGAGGATTTCGAGGCAGATCATCCAAGCCTTACGGACCGTGTCTATCAGCGCCTCAAACAGAAATGTCACCTTAAAATGATCGATATACCATGGCATCTAGAATGCAATCTAGAAAGGAGCTCAAATGGCTTTGAGCATCAAAACAGAAGAAGCGGATCGGCTGGCTCGGCAACTCGCTTCATTGACGGGAGAGACCATGACTGAGGCCGTTACAAAATCTCTCAAAGAACGTCTTGAGCGCCTGCGGGGGCACTCCAACGACAATCGCCCCATTGCTGAAAGGGTTCGCGCCTTCGCGGCCTCTATCGCCGACAAGTATGATCGTGAAACACCCGTCACCCAGGAAGAGTGGGACGAGGCATGTGGCGACATACCTGATGAGCGTGGTTTCTAGGTGCTGATCGTCGATAGTTCGGCGATTGTTGCCATGATGTTTGGAGAACCGGAGGCCGACAGCCTAGCCACCCGAATGGGAGATGCCTCGGCCCGGCTCTTGAGCGCTGCAAATTATGTTGAGACCGGTACGGTTCTGGCGGGGCGCGTTGCAGAGAACAATCGGGACAACGCGCTGGCAGACCTCGATGCTTTTCTGACTGCATTCGACATAAAAATGGTAGAAGTCACGCCCGAGCAGGCAATCACCGCCGTGCGCGCGCGAATCCGTTATGGCAAAGGCTTTGGCGCAGCGGCAGGGCTCAATTATGGTGACACATTTGCCTACGCACTCGCAAAAGCTCACAACGCGCCTCTGTTGTTCATCCGAGATGACTTCACCAAGACCGATGTGGGGATTGCATAAGGAAGATTTGCAGTGCGAAAAGCAAAAGCCGGGACCAGTTCCTCTCTCTCGATGACTTCCTGAAAGAAGAAGGTATCTCTGAGGAAGTGCAGGAAATTGCCATTTTGCGCGTGTTTGCCAGGAAAATCCGCGAGGCAATGAAGGCAAAGGCGTTGTCAGCGCAAACGGGTTTGAAACGGTTTGGCAGGGCGATTAGCCTCTCAGAATGGCCAAGAACCCGTTCGGCTAATTCAGAACCTCGCCTGAGATCATCCGGCTCGGGGTACTGATATATGTCCGGTTCCCGCTCTCGCTCCGAAATGTAGAAGACCTGCTCCACGAGCGCGGCATAGATGTCGGCCACGAAAGTGTGAGGTTCTGGGTCGATCGGTTCGGTACCTACATCGCTCACAGGATCCGGAAGCTCCGATAGGAATCAATGCGCCCAATCCCGCAGTGGGGGTGGCGCCTGAATAAGGTCTTCCTCAGCCTAAGGCAGGCGTAGCCAACATCAGGGATGAGCGACACTATCTTTGGCGGGCTGTCGACCACGAAGGCGAAGTTCTGGAGTCCTATGTCACGAAGAAGAGTGACAAGGACTCGACTATGAAATTCCTAAGAAAAGCAATGAAGGGGTACGGCAATCCAAATGTCGTGGTGACGGACATGTGCCTTTCTTAACAGGCGGCATTGAAAATGATGGGAAACCAACGTCGACAGGAAATTGGGCGTTATCTCAATAACCGCGCCGAGCATTTACACATCCCCTTTTGAAAGCGGAAGCGAGTCATGTCCAGTTTCCGGCGCATGCGAAGTCTGCAGAAGTTCGTTTCAGTCCATTCGTCAGTACACAATCACTTCAACCATCACGGCAATATCAACAAGAGAGGCCGGTTTAAACGGATGCGCGACGCCTCGCTTCGCGAATGGCACCGCCTTATCGCCGCACAGCCCCTGATCGTCCGCGATTAACTCAGACTAGGTCTCATGAAACTGACAGCAACCTCAGACAGCCCTTATGCGACGGATCCTGTCGCAGACGGCCAGTGCCGGCTCGGCTCCCCATGTCGGTCCTTTAGCTCGTCCAGGACGTTTCGGGCGAAAAGCGAGAGCGTATCGTCTCGCGCTCCCATCACCAGGATGCGGTCGCCGGGCCGTGCCAGTTCCAGCAGGCGGTCGCCGCAGGCGGCGCGGTCGCCCGGCGCTTCAGCATGCCGGCCCAGCGCATTGATATCGCCGGCGACGTCCTCGCTGGAAACCGACCTGTCGACAGTGCCGCCAAAATAGACCGGCTCGGGAATGAGCAGGACATCCTCGGCGTCGAGGTTTTCTGCAAAGCAGGCCGCAAATTCGTTCCGCATCTTGTTGAGCGGGCCAAATCCGTGCGGCTGGAACAGGACCAGGACGCGTCCGGGAAAATGCTTAACCGTGCGCAGTGTTGCGGCGATCTTGTCGGGATTGTGGCCGAAATCGTCGATCACGGTAATGCCGTTCTCCGTGCCGACAATGTCGAACCGGCGCAGGATGCCGGTGAAGGTATTCAATGCCCCGGCGGCGTCTTGCAGGGACACCCCGCATGCCAGGCCTGCCGCCATGGCAGCAAGCGCATTTGACACATTGTGCCGTCCGGGCGTCGCCAGACGGATTGCCGCCGTCTCGCCGGTCCTGCGATCGCAAACCGTGAAGGCAATGCCGGTCGGGGCCGGTTCAATGTCGCGGGCAAACAGGTCGGCAGCCTCATGGCCCAGGCTGTAGGTGATGGCGTCTGGGCATTCACGCGCCATCCGCGCTGTCTCGCCATTGTCGAGATTCAGGATCACAGTCCCTGCGCGGGCGACAAAACCGCCGAACAGGGCGCGGAGTTCGTCCATCGACTTGTGATCGAGGGAGATATTGGACACGACGGCCACATGCGGATCATAGGCTGCAATCGACCCGTCGCTCTCGTCGACTTCGCTCACGAAAATATTGCTCGTTCCCACCAGTGAGCTGGCAAACAAAGCATCCGGGGCCTGGAAATTCTTCATAACCGCGCCATTCATGACCGTCGGGCTCTTTCCGGCCTGGTACAGGATCCAGCTGATCATGCCGGTGGTCGTCGATTTTCCGCTGGTTCCGGCGACGCCGATACTGCAGCCTGCCGCATTGAAGAGTTCCGAAAGGAGTTGTGCGCGGCTCCTGCGTGTCGCGCCGACCTTGATCGCAGTCGCCATGTCGGGAACGGTATCTTCAATCGCGGCAGACGCCACCACGATCTGGTCGCGACTGACCAACCCGCTGCCATCCTGGGGATGCAACCTGATTCCCCGGCTTCGCAGGAAATCAAACTTTTCGGGCGTCCGTCCCTGGTCGAGGGAACGGTCCGATCCTTCGACATTGTTTCCCTGGTCCAGCAGGATCAGTGCCAGCGGCAGCATGCCGCTGCCGCCGATGCCGCAAAAGAAGTAGTGTTTGTGATTCTTCATGGACTTCATTCTAACTGCGATTGTCCGAAATGTGTAAGCGCGTGTTCAGGAGGATGAAATGGCGCAAGGAAGGTTGAGAATTGGTGTCGTTGCGCCGGGCAGGGCGATCGATGCGCATGCCCAGCATAAGGTAAGCGCCCTGGCCGCCGAAACCTATGGCGACGAGCGTGTCGAGCTGATCTTTCATCCGCAATGCTTCCTCCGGTCGGGGCACTTTGCCGGGCCGGACGCCGCGCGGGCCGCGGCCTTTGTCGAAATGGCGAATGATCCCGATCTCGATGCCGTCTGGTTCGCGCGTGGCGGGTATGGCTCTTGTCGGTTGCTGGAAGCTGCGTTCGAGGGCCTGGGCGACGTGGCCCGGCGCAAGACCTTCCTTGGTTACAGCGATACAGGAAGCCTCCTGGCACGCCTGTACAGGGACTCCATCGGCACGATCGTGCACGGCCCCATGCCTGCAGACATCACGCGGCCCGGCGGCGAGGCCGCGATCCTGCGGGCCCTGGACTTTCTGCTGGGCAGTGATGACAGGGATGGTCGTGAGGCATCGACGCGCATGCCCGGGCAGTACGCAGCCTTCAATATCACCGTGCTTGCGAATCTCATCGGTACGCCCTGGGTCCCGGATCTCACCGGCCATGTGCTCATGCTGGAAGAAGTCGGCGAGTATCACTACAGCCTCGACAGGATGTTGTTCAACATCACGTCAAATCCCGGTATGCGCGCCGTCGCAGGCATTCTGCTCGGGCGCTGCAGTGCCATCCCGGAAAACGACATCGACTTCGAAGCGACGGAAGAAGAGATCGCCGAGCACTGGTGCGCGCGCAATGCCATTCCGTATCTGGGCCGTGCAGATATCGGCCATGATGTGGACAACAAGATCGTTGTGTTCGGAAGGCAGAGCTAGCCGCGCGGCGCCCCGGCAGCCTGTCCGGTCGTTACCTGGTGCTTTTGCCATGCGGTTCCAGTGACCTGGGACCGGATCATCTTCCCTGACGGCTCCTCCATCGTCATTTCTGCGCCGGGTGCCGACGCCCAAGGTTTTGCGGGTCTCTCCGACCGCACCGACCATCACTGGGACCGTGTGTTTATCGCCGCGGGCCTCGCCACCATTCTCGGGATCGGAGCCGAGCTTGGCGCGGACGGTGACGGCGACCTCGAGCGCGCCATCCGCCGCGGCACGACGGACACGGTCAACCAGGCCGGTCAGCGCGTCGTCGAGCGCAATCTTGGCATTCAGCCGACGATCCGCGTGCGGCCCGGCTGGCCGGTGCGCGTGGTCGTCACCCGCGATCTCATCCTCAGACCCCATCCACAAGGAGCCACACGATGACCCTACGTCTTGACCGTCTTCCCGACCGCACGCCGGTTCGCATGAGCCTGTCGGTCGATCCAGAGCTTGCCAGCGCGCTCACCGACTATGCCGAAATCTATCGCCAGACCTATGGCCACGAAGAAAAGCCCGAAGCGCTGATCCCGGCCATGATCGAAAGTTTCCTGGCCTCGGACGCCGGGTTCAAACGGGCGCGCCGCGCCCTTCATTCCAACGCCAGCAATGAAAGGTAATCCCATGGCACAGATCGGCACGTTCACCCTGAAAGATGGCAGCTATATCGGCACCATCCGCACTATGACCATCAACGTGAAAGCCCAGCTTGTCCCGAACAGTGACAAAGCATCAGACGGCGCGCCCGACTTCCGGCTTTTTACCGGCGGCGCGGAACTTGGCGCAGCCTGGCGCCAGGAAAGCAAGGATGGCGAAACGCCCTACCTCGCCGTCAAGCTTTGCGATCCAAGCTTTGCCAGCCCCATTCGCGCGGCCTTCTTCGAGAATGAGAAGGACGGCACCGGCGTCATGGTCTGGAACCGGGCGAAGTAGTCTTCCCGCCATGGCCGTCAGCGACCAGGACCTTGAAGAAGCACTCAGTATTGCCGCAAAGATGATCGATCTTTACGGCTACAAGTACTGGCCGATTTTCGAGCGCCTGGAAGCGGAACTTGAGGCCAGATCAGATCGCATCAAGCGCGTACAGGCGCGCTTGCCTGTAAGGCGGTCCAGCAAGTGCTCCAACAGGGAGTTAGGAGCGTGAAAACGCGATCAGCGCGTCATAGTCTTCGCGGTCGGCCCGCCGCAGGGCCTCCACATAGGCGCGCCGCAGATCATTGATGTCGGTCAGCGATCCGCCGCCCCAGGACAGAGCCGGTTCGCCAAGCCGACGCAGGACAAGGTCGGCCATCATGCGGGCGTGGCGGCCATTTCCATTGGGAAACGGATGGATGAAGACCAGCTTGTGATGGACCCGCACCGCGAGCTCTGTCGGCTCATAGGTTTGATGTTCGAGCCAATAGGCGGCGTCTCCCATGAGCTGGCTTGTCTGCACACCAATCATATGTGGCGCGATGCCGATATTGCGTTCGGTGCGGCGATACTGGCCTGCCCATGACCAGACATCACCAAACATGCGCTTGTGAAGCTGCAGCACAAACTCAACGCTCATCAGGTCCGGTTTTCGTGCGCGGAAGGCCCAGGCGGCACCCTTATCGATATTGTCCTGCTCGGCAGCATTGAGGTCGGCGCGTGTGGTCACCCAGGTCAGGCGCAACCCTTCGCGCTCATCCGGTGCCAGCGGTGTGGCATCTTCTGGTTCCTGAAACAGGTCCGTCATCAGTCTTCCCAGATGTCTCGGTCGCGCAGCGTTTCCGAGATGAAGATCTGAATACGCTCTTCCAGATCATCATCCAGAACCCTCTGGTCTTCCATGGCCATGGAGTGCGACACGCCGCCGATCGCCTCCAGCGCCTTGGCGCGGGCCCGTTCGGCAACCATGTCCTCAAGCGGCTTGTTGGGCACAAGCGCATAGACCAGCTGGCAGTCGAGCGCTGCCGCCGCCTTGCGCAAGGTCTCAAGGCGAATGGTTTCGCTGGCTTCCGACTGCTCAAGCCCATTGAGCGATTGGGGTGTGATCTTCATTCTCCGGGCAAGCTGCGCCCCGGTCATGCCAAGCGCATCCCGGATCGCCCGCACCCAGCCCTTGGGTGGGACAGACAGCTGCTCAGCCGGCCTGAACCCGTTCAGGCGCTTGTCCAGCGCAACGCGCGCACGTTTGAGTGTTCGGTCCATTTTGGTTGCAATCATTCAGCTTCTGGCCTGATCGAGATGACTTTATATCAGGCTTGCGGCTTATGACATATAAGTATTAATCAGTCTATAAGCAGATATTACGGCAACGTTATCAGTCTTCAGCCTTCGAAGCATACCGGTTGACCGGTGGCGCAAGCGTCGAAAACTCGCCGGAAGGGGCCATCGCAGCTTCAATGCGCGCAAGTCTTTAAACGGCCAGATAACCGCCGTTGGGTGTCTGGCTTCCAATCACCGCTAATGCCCGCTATGCTCACAACTCTGTTCTGATTATTCATGTTGCAGGAACGCCTCCGCGTCGCATGGCCTCCGGTCCAGTTATGGAACGCCCGGACGAATGAGTTCGGATCCTCATAGCCGAGCAGATAGGCGATCTCGGAACTGGAATGGGCCGTGTTGCTCAGGAAACCAATGGCCAGTCGTCTCCGAAGGTCGCGAAGCTCGTCCTGGAAGCTCGTACCATCCTCACCAAGCTTGCGCTGCAGGCTGCGGGGGCTCATGCCGAGCCTTGGGGCAATGTCGCCAATCGCCGTGCGACCGCTTGGCAGAGTTTCTACTAGTGCCGCGCGCAAGCGCGCTACCACGGAAGAATTCGAAGGCAGTTCATCGAGGCCCCGACGCAATTCCGGCTCGAACACAGAAAAAAGCGCAGGATTAGCGCTGAGGAACGGCCGAAAGGCATCTTCGGCGGAGAAAACGACCCGATTTGATTGATCCCGAAGAATCTGCACGCCGAAAAACGCCTCGTAGGGCCGTTTCTCCGGAAGGTTCACGAACGAGACCAGACGCGGCCTGATATCGACTCGCGTTGCTCTGCGCGCCAAGGACACAAGAAAGGCCAGTTCGAAGCCCACGAATTCCGGCGGCAGGTCGACCCCGGTATCCGAGGTGTGGCAGACGCTCAGCAAGCCGTCTTGCGATGACACCTCCAAACGGAACGGCCCGAACAGCGGCTTGAAGAGCGCAAGACGCTCCATGGCCACCTTCAGGTTCGGACTGCAGAACACGGCGAAAATCGGCGGACTGAAGGATTCCACCGGTATCGCTCTAGCAATCTCAAGACCCGGCGCGGGCCTGTCGGTCAATCCTGCAAGCGCCATCCAAAGGCGCAGCATGCCGGCCGCATCGACGGTCGGGCGCTCCCGGCCCAGCAGATCCGCCGGAAGCTGGGCCGCGCGCAAGAGATCGCCAGGCTGGATACACAGCTCGTCCAGAACCGCAGCCCAGCCGATATCCAGCATGAAGGGCCGGCTCACGAAAACTGGCTCACGATAATACGCTCGAATGTCCGATCGCTCAGAATCCAGCGCATAAACAGGAGGGGTCGTGCCATCTGTCCGGTCGCATAGCGGGTGCGCGGGCGCGATGCCCGCACGGCTCGCGCCACTGTGGCCGCGACGACGCGCGGGGGCGATCCCTCTCCCGTTGTCCTCGACTTGTCCACGCGTCCCTCGAACCGGCCGACAAAATCGGCATAGGCGCCATCCTTGCGATAGGTCAGGTTTCCGCCGAGGGTATCTGCAAAGCCGGTATTGATGAAGCCGGGCTCGATGATGACCACGTCGATCCCGAAAGGTTTCAGTTCGAGGCGCGGACAGTCCGACCAGCCTTCGAGAGCGTGTTTCGTTGCGTGATACCAAGCGCCCAGCGGGGTGAAGACCTTGCCACCAATAGACGAGATTTGGATGATCAGGCCTTGCCGCTTGTCGCGCATCGCGGGCAGCAGCAATTGCGTTAGCCGCGCAAGGCCGAAGAGATTCACCTCAAACTGGTAGCGCGCGGTGTCGATCGGGGTATCCTCGACCGGACCATATTGTCCGTAGCCTACGTTGTTGACGAGGACGTCGACCCCGCCATGCTCCTCGAGAATGCGTGCCGCGACAGTCTCGATCTGCTCTTCCTTCGTGATGTCGAGAGCGAGAACGATGGCGCCCTTGTCGGCCAGATCGGCCATCTTGTCGACGCTGCGCGCGGCAACATAGACGGTCAGGCCATCCTTCAGAAGCCGCTCCGCGATTGATTTGCCGATGCCGGAGGACGCGCCAGTAACGAGGGCCATGCGATGTTTTTGTGTCATGAGATATTTCCAGTTGGCGTTGACACCGATGAAATATCACGCAGATCACGAATCTGCACTCGCGCATCGCGCCAACTTGCTCGCAGGATACGCCATTTGCCAATCCCGTAGACGATCTGGATGGAGAGTGGCCGTTGGTTCAATGCAGCCTAACCGGTCTCATCGGGATCAGTGACGCTGCTATGGCCGCGCAACAAGATGGCATGAGCTCATCGAGGCGGGTGATCCTGTGCTTCGCGATGCAGCCAAGACCTCAGTCAAGCCAGGATTGCGAAATGCAAACCTTCAAATGACAATCGTCGTTCGGCGTTCTGAACTGTTCGAAAAAGACTAGGCAGCTCATGCCACTCGTCACGACTTGACTGAATGGCGATTTGTGGGGTCGCTTGGACACTCTCAGCGCGAGGCCGGATTGTCTGCAATGGGCCAACCACGACACTCGATCTCTCCTGAAAAACTGCATCCATTCGACGTCACCCAAACATCTCCGCATCAAACGGATGTGCGATCCGCTCCAGCTGCTCGCGACGGTAAGTCAGTGATCCGCCCTGACCATATTCTGGCCGGTTGTTCTTGTGCCCCATCAGCGCGCAGCGCAAGCCGTAGTCGAGGCCTCCTTCGAGCATGCGGTCCTCGAAGGAATGGCGCAGCGAATAAATCACGTGATCCTTTGAGGGCAGCAGGTCGCGTTGCTTGAATGCTTTCATCAGGTTCGCCGAGACCAGTGTGCTGCGGTCATAATAGTGGCCAAAGCCGTTGGGGCAGAGCCGCATGGCCGGCAGCGCCGCACCGACGAGCGGGATTTCCCGTTCTGAATCGTCAGTCTTCAGCTCGCGGTTCTGTTCAGCACGGATATGGATGTGCGGCACCTCATGGTCGAGCCGGATATCCTGGGGTCTCAGGTTCACGACTTCGCTCAGCCGCGCGCCGGTCTCGATCAAGAGGTAGATAATGACGCGAAGCTCAAGCCTCAGTTCATCGAACAGGCCTGGCACGAGAAAGCGCGTCTGGACGAACTCGTCGCTGAACGAGGCCCGTTTGACCCGCGACTTGCCCGCAAAGAAGAAGCCTTTGAAGGGATCATCAATGTCAGACTGGCCCCGGTACTTGAAATAGCGCTGATAGAGGGACCGCATATTGCCGATATGACGGTTGGCGGTATTTGGCGTGACCAGCTTCGATCCATCCTTTTGGGGCAGCATCCTTGTTTGCCACCGGTCCCTGTACTGGGTCGCGATCTCGCGGGTGATGTCCGTCAGGGGGATATCGCCTACCTGCTCGATGAAATAGTCGATTGAGGTGCGCTTGGTCTTCTCCCAGGCGTTTCTCTGGGCCTCGGACTTGTTGTACTGGTCGTCGAAGGCGATCTTCGAGACATAAAGTTCGAAGGCTTCCGACACGGTGGTCTTGTCGACAGGTTCCGGCACGCCGCCAAGCAGGGCCTCCGCCTTGGCTTCGCTTGGCGCTTTTCCAAGGTCGGTCGCTTTGAGCCGGGCCACGATTTCTTCGATGTCGGGCAGCGCGGCAATTTCTTCGACAGGGCGATAGACGAAGCCCTGAGACAAGGCACGGGAAACGGCCGCACGGTAACGGTGATCCGCCGCTTTCCAGACGCTGAGCTGAGAGTCTCCCCCGACGAATTCCAGCGCCCTGGCATTCCAGAGGGCAGCATCCGCTTCTGCCAGCGCATCGCGGCGCATCATTGCCAATTCAAGGGATTGCGTGCGCAGTGCGATCTGGATGAGCCCACGCTCATCGACATATGTGAAGTGCGCGGGAACCCGTCGCTGATAGTGCCACCAGCCGCCGCGTTCCTTCAGATATCTTGTTCCGTAACCTGCATGTCTCATCGCGATTTGTAGTGCAAAAAGTATGCAAACTGTAGTGCAACCAGCGGCGTCGAACCCCTCTCCGGTTACCCCGGAGAGGAAAAGTTCAATGATTTCACTATTTTACGCGGTAACCATTTCAAGAGAAATGGCGCGAGTGGCGTGCCCTGCGCCTCAAGCCCGGCGAAGAGATAGGCTTGCGTGCGCTCGATATCCGGCGTCCCAGCCTGCTCCAGCAGCCGCTTCAGGTTGGCGCCTTCCAGCAAGGCGCCCGGCCTTCGTCTGCCGAAGGCAGGGCGCAGCCAAGATCCGGGGTGAACGACGCTATCTCTAGCATGCCGTGGACCAGGAAGGGGAAGTCCTTCAATCGTTCGTTACAAAGGAACGTGACAAGGTTGCGACGCTGAAATTACAGAAGAAAGCAATGAGGCGATAGGCAAATCCTGCGGTCGCAGTCACGGACAAATGCCCATCCTGCCGGGCCGCAATACAAGCCAATGGAAATGAGCGGCGCCGGGAAGCCGGACGCCGTCCCAACAATCGCGCTGACAATTCTTACCTATCATTTTGAAGACGGGATGGGCGATGTCTCGACTCCGGCGCATGCGACGTTTGCAGAAGTTCGTCTAGCTCCATTCGTCAGTGCACAATCACTTTAGCTGCCCAGCATAACCAGGAAACCAGCTGCGACTGCAAATATCACGATACTGATGACCATGGAGATCAGCGAAGGCATCTTGATAAACGTGGCCTTGCTTTGCTCCCCCAGACGCTGAAAAAGTTCCGGCCATGTATAGCTGACAAAATCACCCTGGCTCATCATCGAAGTCAAAACACCGGCATCGTCAACAATAGGCAAGTGCCGGAACCGCTCGTTCGACATTATCCGCAACCAGTCGAGCAGGTTGTCTTCTGCCTTGGCGACCTTCAGCTCCGTGGTCATGATCTCCGCAAGCCGCGTGGCACTGGGATCTTTATGTTTGGCCAGCAGCCGGCGCATAAGATCTCGTTCAGTCACAATTCCGAGCGGCTTGTTCGCCGAGTCGACGATCACGACTGCGCCGTAATTTTTCTCGCTCATAACGGCGACGGCGTCCAATACCGGCGTGTCCTTGTCAAAAGACAATACCAACCCCTTGCTGCGATATTCCGGCCGGTCTTTGATTTTCATGTAACTGTTTCCTTTGATTCAGATTTGGCGCAGTTCGCGACCTGTGAAATGGTGTTTTTCAAATTGCTGGTGCAAAGACGATCTTGACCGAGCGCGTCCAATTGGAAGGTCAATGGGCTGGTTAGAGCACTCCGACATGCGCCACGAGCGTGATGTGGTAGCCTGCCCCTTTTCCGGGCGGCACCCCGCCGCATTTCCTCCATATAGCCCGGTGAGGCACAATGGATACAGGGATGCTCGCGATGTTCATAATCTACCTGGACCGGCTGATCGCAGAACAAGTAGGTCTCTCGCAGATCTCGCCTCGCGCCAGATGCTTCCTGAATATTCGTGCGGCCACCGGCGCCAGAATGCGATGGCGCCTTTCGCAGAGATGTCAGCGCCGGGGAAGGCGTACCGGAATGAGCGCCAGCTTGGGCTGAGTGCCCAATGAGAGAAGTATAGCAAAGGCGCTGACCAACAGGTTCCGGGCATCGTCAACCATGCCATCGGTGTCCATCATTCGGGCCTGCTTTGCGCACATCTGGGCCAATAGGCGAGTATCATATTGCTCGTTCAGAATGTCTTGCTCGTTCATCGCGTCTCTCCGCTCAGTTTCGTTCAATTTACGAGCCGTAGCAGACGATGGATCAGATGGCGCGTCAGAGTGCAGCAAGTGTGCGCACCTTCACCTGTGATCCGGAGCGGGATCGCGATATCTGCCCGGCTGGCAAAGAACGCATTCAACACCACGTCGCTGGACGCTGTGGCAAGGCCAAGCTGACCAGGGATGGACGATACACATATCGGTCGCGAAAAACGGACTGCGATGTCTGTCTCCTTCAAACGCATACTGCAACCGGGACCGGTTGTAGCATGACCCAGAGGTCAGAGATCCACTTATCCAGTGACCCGATTGTGTTCAGACGAACCGAGCCACCTCTTTAGGTTATCGATCCTGGCGATTTGCATTCGAGTATGGTCAGGAATCCGTTCCGCTATTTCAAAAACTCGCCTGAGATCAGAGGGAAATCAGTTAGGCCGGGACATGACTGTCTCAAAGGTAAGGCCCCACAACCGGCTATTGCGAACCAGTCATCGTGATGCGTCCATCCTCGATAAGGATACGCTCCTCACAGAAACCTGCAACACGCTCGTCATGTGTCGAGATGAGGAAGGTTGTCTGGTCGGCCCGGTTTATCTCTTTCAATAATCTCATTACCTGGTCGCTGCTTTTGCTGTCCAGGTTTCCGGTAGGTTCGTCGGCAAGAACGAGGTTCGGACTGTTTATCAATGCCCGGGCAATGGCGACGCGTTGTTTTTGACCGCCAGACAGCCGTGTTGCCAGAAAATCCTTGCGATCTGACAGGCCGACCCGATCGAGCAGCATATGGCTGCGTTCCCTTATATCACGCTTGAGGCGGCCGGCCGGCGCTGCGGCAGGGAAGGCAACATTTTCCAGCGCTGTGAAATCCGGCAGCAGGTTGTGGTATTGGAACACGAAACCGAGATGCTGATTGCGGTAGCGAGACAAGATAGCGTCGGAGCGTCCGCTCAGGGGCTGGTCCAGGAGTGTGAGTTTGCCGGATGTCGGCTTCATCAGCAGGCCCAGAATATTCAGGAGCGTTGATTTGCCTGAGCCTGATACGCCCTGCAGGGCGATCATACGCCCTTTGGGCAGGACAAGGTCTATTCCTTTCAATACCTGCGTTTCTTCCTCTCCGTTCGTGAAGGTCTTGATGATGCCTTGTGCGTTTAGAACGATCTCGCTCATTGCTGAATCGCGTCCACCGGATCAACGCTAGCCGCCGCCCGGGCTGGCAGGACGGCCGCGACAGCAGCTCCGATGATGGTGAGCGTGATGACGAGAAAATATCCGCCTTCAGATGGCGCAATTGGCAAGGACGCACGCCCATCTGCGTCTTGGAATGAGGCCAGGATTACGCATAGTTGATAACCCAGTCCCGCGCCGAGAAGTGCGGCAATGCCGCCAATAAAAATGCCCTGCAAGACAAACACGGCGGCGACAAAACTGCGTGAAATTCCAACTGCTCGCATAATACCAATCTCGGCGCGGCGACGATAGCTGGAAAGGAGGAGCGCACTGGATATGGAGATGATGATCGCGATCATCGCGAAGCTTTGTATAAAGAGCCCGGTTCTCCCCTGGGCATCGGTTGCTTCCTCCAGGGTTTTGTTCTTTTCCTGCCAGGGCGTCGCCTTCAAGCCGGTGGCATCCTGCAAGGCCTTTGCGACAGCGCGAGCCGTGTCAGGGTCTGCGAGCTTGATTGATATCTTCGTCACGCCGTTGGGCAGATCAAATAACGGGCGCGCAGCTCCGATCGATATATAAGCCGTACGCCGGTCCAGGCTGGATACACCCGACTTGAAAATACCGGTAATCGGGACGAGCCTTTCAGCGCCGCGCTCAGAGCGCATGAGCACGGGTCCCCCTACCTTGAGATTGAGTTCTTCAGCCAGCTCCACACCAACCAGTAATCCGCCTGCGGAGAGGTCGGCGTTGCCTTCGATGAGATTGGAGGACAGGTCGGCCATGGCATCGACCTTGTCTGGCAGTACGCCTTGAATCGCGACCGGCAGAACGGCTTCACCCCTGGCCAGGAAGGCACTCCCGTCAATGGACGGGCTCACGATTGTCACGCCAGGCATATCTTCGGCCAGTTGCAAGACCTGTTGCCAGTTGCGGACCTGCTTGCGCCGAAAGGTGGAGACCGGTGCTGCCACGAACCTGTCATTGTCCGTCAGAATGCGAGCGACTGTGTTGGGGGGCTCCAGCTCCACATGCGCGATCTTGCTCGTCACCTCTGCCGTCAGGTAAAGTGCAAGTCCATTGATGAGCGCGGTAATGAAGACAAAGACCAGAACGCTCAAGGCGACTCCGGAAATAAGGAGTGCGGTTTGCATGAAATTCGAGGTCAGATACCGAAACGCCACTTTTGAAAGGAAAAGCATCAGTGAACCTTTGATCCTGCTGGATCTGTCGGCCTGACCCTCATGCCAGAGGTGGCGCTAAGAGAATCCAGGACCACCAATTCACCAGGCTCGAGGCCTGACGCGATCACGACGGCCCCCCCCGGCCAGTCAATGAATTCGATCTCGCGCGCGGTCGCCTTGCCGTTCTCAACCACATAGACCCGCCATAGACCACCCTCCCTGATCAGCGCGCTGCGTGGAAGGCTCAGCGCCTGATCGATGCTTTCAACAAGGATGTTCACGTCTACCGAGCGCCCAGGCAGAAAGGCATCATTGTCGGTGCCGGGCAGGAGGCGGACGATGCGACCGCCTGTGAGCGGATCAATACGCGGTGCTATTTCACTGAGGGTTCCTTCATGCACGTTCGTGGATCCGGATGGGGCCAAGAGCGCGGACATGCCAACCTGCAATTTGCCAGCATAAAACTCATCCACTTCTGCTTCGATTTCGACGCCGTCGTGGGAGCCTATCTGAAATATGATATCTGCGGTCCCCACTACCTGGCCGGGGTCGAGGGGCCGGGAAAGGATAATGCCTTGCATTGGCGCGCGTATATCGTATTCGCCGACGCGGGCCTGCGCCTGGATCATGACGGCTTTTGCAGCGTTCCTGCGTGCCTCGGCGGCTGCGAGACTGGCGCGTGCCTCATCCAAGACTGCTGGAGCGACCAGGCCTTTGCCTGCAAGGGTTTCGGTTCGGCCGAGTTTGACCTCGGCCAGGGCGACTTCAGCCTCCAGCGCCTGCAATTGGGCGAGATTGACCGTTAGGCCTGCCTGTTCTTCAACTGACTTGATTTGCGCGAGTACGTCTCCCGCCTCAACGATATCGCCCTCATCATGCGTCATGTCCACAATCGCTCCGGGCCATTCAGAGCGTATGTCCACGAGGGACTTGCTGCGAACGCGCCCGATAACGGCCAGCACCAGCCGGGCAGGTGCGGTCTGCAATTCAATGGCGGCAACCTTCGTGGGACTGCGTGAGCCGAAACTCATGGAATACGCGAGATATCCACCTGCAAGAATGGAAATTCCGAGGAGTCCCAGTTTTTTGTAATTGTACATTTTTTCGCCAGAAGCCGATAACCACACTCTTATATGGCCGGTTACCTGCTGATAACAAAAGAAATATCCAGTTGGCTGAGTCCCGATGGCGACCATTGTCGGATGCCACGTTGTCCGGGCGCCCGGAGCTTCAGTCGCGATCATCCCGGAAACGGACTTGGATGATCCTTGAAATATGGATTATCCTTTATGATTGATGGCAGTACTGGATCTGTTGGATTTTTGCCTGAGACGGACAATGCTCCTGGGCGCCTGGATATCCAGGTTCGCCTTTCAAGGTCCCGCGCTCTTTGATCTCCCGGCTGAACCTGCAAAAGCCTCGATTATAGCTTCACGGACCTCGCCGGGCTGGCAGTCAACCGCCTTGCCCAGTCTTAGCAACTGGTTGCGCAGAGTGTGGATCTGGTCCATCAGCGAGATCACGATGCCGATTCCCTCCGTGGTCAGATCGAAGTCATCGGCGAGATCGCACAAAAACTCAAGGCGAGCGATATCAGCGGCATCAAACCTTTCTTCGCGGTCGTCGGCGGACCTGACGAAGCCTTCGTCGATCCAGCACCTCAGGCGATCGGCAGACATTCGGCTGATCCGGATAATCAGCTGCTCTTGCGTGAAGAATTCGACGTCTTTCAAAGTTCCACTCCTCGGGTCCACGTTGCGCGCGCATCAAATGGGTGGCGCTTCGACCAGGACGCGAGAGCAGTCTTGATCTCGTCATCGAACTTGCTGGTATCGGGCAGGACGACAGACAGCTCGACATACTGGTGTCCTGGTTGCCGACCCCTCGCCCTGATCCCCTGGTTTTTAAGTCTGAGTTTCTGGCCTGAGCTTGCGCCGGGCGGTATCGTCAGCTTGAGCTTGCCGTGCAAGGTGGGGACCTCGATTTGTGCTCCCAGTGCAGCTTCAGTCAGACTGATGGGCACTGTGATTGAGATGTCATCGCCATCCCGGTGAAACAATTCATGGCGCTCCACGGAAATTTCGATAAGCGCATCCCCGGCTGGTCCACCATTCAACCCTGCATCGCCTTTGCCTTTCAGCCGCAAACTCTGGCCATCCCTCAACCCTGCGGGAATAGTGACCTTGAGATCTGATCCGTCCGGCATGGCCAGCATGCGTTCACCACCCCTTGCCGCTTCCAAGAAGGACACAGGTAAGAAATAGTGCCTGTCCCGGCCTGGTGCAGGTCTCATGGCCTGATGGCGCTCACCCGCGCGGGCCCGTCTCAGGAGTTCAGCGAAAAGTTCAGACTGATCCCCAAAGTCTGCAAAACTTTCATGATCTTGGTAGCGGCGGTCTCCGGAGGTTCCGGCATGTTCGCGATAGAATGGGCGTTGTGGCGCTTCTTGACCGGAGGCATCGATTTCTCCGCGATCGTAACGCCCGCGCAGCGTCTCGTCACCGATAATTGCATAGGCGGCTGAAATGGCCTTGAAGCGTTCAGCGGCAGTCGTGTTGCCCGGATTGAGGTCGGGATGATGGGCCTTTGCCAGCTTTCGGTAGGCTGCCTTGATTTCAGCCGCGCTGCTGTCGGCAGATACGCCCAGAATGTCGTAGAGGCCCTCAGCCATGGCGGTTGGTATCTCCGGAAATCCTGATGATCCAGGGCAAGAATACGTGCATGTGAGACAAATTCCATTCGAAAAGGACTGCCATGTGACAAATATCTTGGTTCCCGCTTGCCACAGTTGCCACCGCCATCCTCGCCAGGATGACACAAATCAGCGAACGTAAAGAACCAAATCCAGGTTTCGTGCGTAAACAGAGCCAGAGGATAAACTACACATGTCGCCGAAACCGAAAACACGCATTTCCGTCTACTATGATGGATCCTGTCCGTTATGCAGCCGGGAAATTTCTTTTTATGGAAAACGCCGCGGCGCGGAATCGGTCGAGTTTGTCGACGTATCGCAACCGCGCAACCTGCCAGGCGACCTTTCGCGGGCCGATTCCATGGCGCGGTTTCATGTCCGCGATGCAAGGGGGCGACTGGTTGATGGTGGCCACGCATTTGCCGAACTCTGGAAGCAATTGCCAGCCTTTCGCTGGCTTGGGCTATTCTTCAGTTTCCCCGCAGCGCGATGGGTTCTCGCGCTCGGATATGATGCCTTTCTACCATTCAGGCCGCTAATCCAGTCCTGGTTCAGGCCTCGCCAGGAACCGGAAAATGAAATCCCGAGCGGGTAGTCACGCCATCGGGTCGGATGATTGAAGCCAGTGTTCCGGGTCTCGTCGATGCGTGACGCTATGATATGCAGGCCTGTCGGTGTCATGGACAGTGAGCACAAGGCGCTTATCTGGATGGGACAGGAAAGACATTTTACATTAGTTTCGTTTTGAAAATGGAATATCGGGAGACGCGTGCGCATGATTGATAAACCCCAGCCGAACAAGTCAGAGAGCGGGGAACTGGTTTCTTCACGGGTTCGCGAAAGACTGAAGCTTGCCAGGAAACGGTTCCATGCGAACGACAATATATCCGGCTTCCTGGAACCTGGAGAGCTAGAAGAATTGCAGATTGAGGTGGAAGCCAGGTTCAAGGAAGTCCTTGAGAGCCTGGTGATCGACATCGAGAGTGATCACAACACCCAGGATACCGCGCGCCGGGTTGCCAAAATGTACCTGACTGAAGTTTTCAAGGGACGCTATGTCGAGCCACCGCCCGTCACTGAATTTCCAAATGCGGAATCCCTGAACGAGCTCATGATCGTGGGCCCGATCACGGTCCGAAGCGCTTGCAGCCATCACTTTTGTCCGATCATGGGCCGCCTGTGGATCGGCCTGATGCCGAATGAACGCTCCAACCTGATCGGATTGTCCAAATATGCGCGTCTTGCAGAATGGATAATGAGCAGGCCCCAGATCCAGGAAGAGGCAATTTCCCAGATGGCCGAGGTCCTGATGACCAAGGTGCGCCCAGACGGCCTTGCGATTGTCATGGAGGCAGATCATTTCTGCATGCAGTGGCGCGGGGTCAAGGACGATGCGGTAATGGTCAATAGCGCTATGCGTGGGTCTTTTCTCAAGGATCACACGTTGCGCAGTGAATTTCTGTCACTTCTGAATTTGAGGAATCGAGGCTGATATGCTTGTTCGTTGCTTATATGCCAGTCGCCCCGTCGATAAAATGACCGGTCCGCTCCTGGATGATATTCTCGAGCAGTCCCGGCAAAACAATGCCGCGCTGGGCGTCACGGGTATGTTGTGCGTGTCCGAGGACCTGTTCATCCAGGTGATCGAGGGCGGGCGCGACGAAGTGTGTGAATTATTCAATGCAATCGTCCGTGATGGCCGCCACAAGAAGGTCCGCTTACTGATGTATGAGGAGATCTCGGAACGCCAGTTTGCCAATTGGTCGATGGGCCAGGTGGATATCACCCGGTTGAACCCGACCATGCTCCTGAAGTATTTCAAACGTGCGGAAATTGATCCTTTTGACTGTTCGGGAAACGCAACTCTGGCGCTTCTGGCCGATCTGGTGTCGGCTGGTGCAATTGCCAGGCGGGGTGAGTAGTGCTGCGCCCCCGGGCGCAATATGATGATGGGTTTGCGAGTGCATTCAGGCTCCGGGCGCGCCAGTCAGCGCCCCTTGTCAATTGCTGGGTTGGGGAAAGGCACTCGCTGTAAATGACAAGCATTCAACACAGCCTCCGGCCCAGACTTCGGATTTCGGAGCAAGCTGACATTTTCGTCGATGTACGCAAGGCGTGGCCATATTTCGCCCTGGGGCGGGAAAGTTCTTAACCATGGATCCGGCGCGCCGGGACCGGCAGCCGTGGTCTTTTCATTTTCCAGCAGGCGGCGGTCATTGTCTTGCCTGTCAGGCGCCCAGTCGGGCTCGCTTTCCGGACGGTGCAGTCCATCCTGGTTGCGGCAGAACCCAGAGAGCAGACACCCACTTATCCAGTGACCGATACCTGTTCCGATGGACCGGGCCATCCTTGCGAGTAGCGCAGACAGGCTGGCATTGGCCCGCAACCGCTTACTCGGGCATCAGGTCTTCGATCACATGCCTGTGGCTCCGGCTGACGGGTATATCTCCACCTGACCTTGTCTGGAGCAGCGCTTCGCCCTTGGGCTTTGGAATCAACCTTACCACCTGGTCCAGGTTGACCAGATAGGAGCGATGGGTCTGACGAAACAAGGGTTGGAAATCGGCGGCGAAGGCTGAGAGGGTTTTGCGAAAATGAAAACTTCGCGTACCCGCATGTACACGGACATAGTCTCCGTCCGCTTCAATCCATTCAATTGAATTTGCATCCAGCATCTCGATGCCTCCCAACACGGGAATGGCGATCATGCGTGGAGCGGGCGCGTGTTCACCTGCCTTTTGTAAATCGAGAACGCGTTCAATGGCGCGCTTCAGCCGATCAGATTGAATCGGTTTCAGCAGATAGTCCACTGCCTCCACTTCGAACGCTTCGGCCGCGTGTTCTGCGTGAGCCGTCGTGAAGATAATCCTCGGGGCTCTTGCCCGGTTGGCGTACATTGCTTTAGCCACCGCCATTCCGTCGCCATCGGGCATATTGATGTCCAGGAAAAGGAGGTCGGGACAAAGTTCTTCTACAGATTCAATTGTTCTACGGCCTGTTGCACACAGAGCGACAATCGACAGCTGGACGAGGTTCGGCGATATTTCCATTAGTTGCGCTTGCAACATGTCTCGGCTGAGAGATTCGTCATCGGCGATGATCACACGCAAAGTCATTGAAACACGGTAGGAACGCCAAGAGGGAGGGTAAGCGAAGCGCGTGCGCCGCCTTCACGCCGGTCGGTCAGGGAAAATGATGCGGTGTCGCCGTAAACCGAGTGCAGTCGCGAGAGAACATTCGAAAGGCCCAGGCTTTCCCGGCTGTGTTCCCGCGGTTCGGATTTCAGCCCCGGCCCGGTATCAGAAATTGAGATCACAATACCACCATCGCTTTCGCGGGCTTCGATGGAGATTTCGCAATGTGCGGTTTGTTTCTCGACACCGTGCCTCACTGCATTCTCAACCAGTGGCTGCAGGATAAGGCTTGGTATCTTCACGTTTCTTAATGCATCCGGCACGTCAAAGCGAGTGGTCAGGCGATCCTGAAATCTCATCTGCTCAACATCGAGGTAGCGTTTGGCGGTGTCCATTTCCTCGGAAAGCGGAACAATCAGGGGAGGGTCACGCGCGAGTGTCATGCGCAAGAGGTCGCTCAGCTTGTCGATCATCAGTCGTGCATCGCTGTTTCTGTTCGTTACTATCAGTGCATTGACAGAGTTGAGCGTGTTGAAAATGAAGTGCGGATTGATCTGGTAGCGCAACATTTTAAGCTGCGCGTTACTGGTCAGCTGCTCTGCACCGAGGCGGCGTAAGCGTTCTTGGGTGGCGAGTTCTCGCTGTGTGGTCGCGATCTGGTGGGCTCGAAAATTGTGGAACACAGCCGTCCATAGGGCGAAAATCAGAATCGCCGAGAAGGCCCATCCTCCAAACTGGTTCCATATTTCTGCTCCCGGGAAGAATACGGGAAAGAACAGCATACGCACCAGGTTCCAACCCTGTGAAAGCACCAGCACCATTGTTGCCAGAACGATGGCGCGCGAGATGACAGGCATCGTGCCGAGCCGTGAGGCGCTCCACAGTATGGGCCGCGTGAAGATGATTCCGAGCAGCGCTTCGAACAGGAGGTCGGCAATGTTGGTAAGTCCCGGCTCACCATAAAACAATGTGAGGGCAATAAATGAGGCCAGGGCAACAGCGACCCAGAACAGGATTTCTGTAATCCACCATTGCGAAGGTGCGAGGCTGTTCGTTTTGCGCCGCGTGGCTTCCATATTCCACCTGCCTTTTTTTCAGCACTTGAGTGACGCCAACGCAGAAGGTTTGTCAAATCGGAGATACTGAGGGCGACGCTGCCCTTTTATCCTCTGGCCATCCGATGGCTTGCCAGATCAGGCCGGTATTTCGGCCGATGTCGCTGGAAAAAGTCCCGTTCGTCGCGCAAATCGCCCAGCTTGCCGCATGTTGATTGAAGGCGCCCGCCCGGTGGCGCATGGCTTACTCAGGGAGGAAGTGGGCGAATATGAACCTGCACACCAGGATTCTGCTGGCCTTGATTGGCGCCGTTACGATTGCCTTTGCGGCGATACGGTTACAGCCGTTTGCTGCAGATGCTGGCGTGTCGGCCGGGCGGACCGCGCCTGCCGACGAAGTTGCCGGGTCGGGTGAGTGGCGGCTCGTCTGGAGTGATGATTTTGAGGGCAAGTCACTCGATCGCACGAAATGGCAACCCGAAGTGTCTTGCTGGGGCGGCGGGAATAACGAACGCCAGTGTTATGTAGACAGCAGCGAGAACATCGAGGTCAGGGACGGCATGCTCCGCCTTATCGCTCGACAAGGTGCGCATGAGGGACCTTTGTATCCTGAAGGAATGTCGGGTGCGCCGGGTGGCATGGTCGAGAAAGACTATACGTCTGGAAAGCTCAGGACCCGGGGGCTTGCGGCTTTCAAGTATGGTCGTTTTTCGGCGCGCATAAAGCTGCCTGCCGGACAAGGCACGTGGTCGGCTTTCTGGATGATGCCTGAACACGATGTCTATGGCGGCTGGCCCTTGTCGGGCGAAGTGGACATCATGGAGGCCGTGAATCTCGAAACGGCCTGTGCAGAATGCACGGACGGAATTGAGCGAAGAACGTCTGGCGCGCTGCATTACGGAGAACAGGCGCCCGGCAATGAGTATCTTTTTTCATACTCGGATCGAGCGGCAGACATCGGCCCATCAGGTGAGTGGCGCGAATATGCGGTGGAGTGGGCCGAGGGCACGATACAATGGTTCGTGGATGGCCAGATCTTCATGCGTCTCGATTCCGGCCAGTGGTTTACCGGATCACACCTTGCTGAGGGCCGGAATTTCGCGCCCTTCGACCAGTCATTTCACATCATATTGAATCTCGCTGTTGGTGGAAATCTCGCAGAGAAATCCAATGGAATGGGATTCGATCCGGCTTCTTTTCCTGCGGACATGCAGGTCGATTGGGTGCGGGTCGAACAGTGCGTGGGCGATCTGGAGACGGGCAAGTCGTGCCTGTCTGACCAGGCGTGGAACGCCGAACCTCTTGGGCCTTGGGAGGTTCAGGCTCGGTAAGTCAGAATTTGAGTGTAGGCAGAAATAAAACAAAATATGGGAGGAAACTGTCAATGAGAGTAAACGTGCAAACGAAGAAAATCGGATTTGGTGTGGCGCTTTTGGGCGGGGTATCTGCGCTGGCGTTTATGTCGCCGGCCGCCGCGCAAGAGGCCCCGGAGGCTGATGAGGTCTTCGAAACAACGGATGTCGCCGATGGTGAGGCCCGAATGGATACCGTCCTGGTCTCAGGTATTCGGAAAAGCTTGCAGGCCTCGTCAGACATCAAGCGCGACGCTCAGGGTGTCGTAGATGCGATTACAGCTGAAGATATGGGCAAGTTTCCGGACACCAACCTGGCTGAATCCCTTCAGCGCATCTCTGGTGTTTCGATCAACCGCTCGAACGGCGAGGGTAGCCAGGTTACGGTTCGTGGTTTCGGCCCTGACTTCAACCTCGTCCTTCTGAATGGCCGTCAGATGCCATCAGCCTTTCTCGAGGGTGGTGCACCCTCTTCGCGCAGCTTCGATTTCGGCAACATCGCGTCCGAGGGAATAGCCGGTGTCCAGGTCTACAAGACGGGGCGGGCTGATCTTCCGACGGGCGGTATCGGTTCGACGCTGAACATCTTGACAGCCCGACCATTGTCCGCGCCCGGCATGCGCTTCTCCGCTGGAGCCAAGGGCGTCATGGACAATTCTGTCACCTCGCTTGGCGATGACAGCATTACCCCTGAAATTTCGGGTATTTTCTCAAATACGTTCGCCAATGATACATTCGGCGTCGCCCTCGCCGGCTCGTTTCAGGAGCGCGATTCAGGCGTTGCGCAATTTGGAACATCCAATGGATGGCGCGGTGCATACCTTGGTTCGGAAAATAATTGGGGCACACTTCCTCAGCCTCCCGGTGACACGCAGGTGACAAACCGGCCCGGTCCCGATGATGTTTACTCTGTTCCTCAAAATGCGAACTACTCGTTGACCAATACGGATCGCGAGCGTTTGAATGCTCAGGTTGCCCTGCAGTACAGCCCTGTCGATACCTTCACGGCCACGCTGGACTATTTTTATTCCGAGAACAAAGTTGCGACAGAACGCTCTGACCTTTCAGTCTGGTTCAACCACGGAGACACAACGAGCGCTTGGACAGATGGCCCGATCGCCAGCCCCCTTTTCTATTCTGAGGACTTCGGGGCCGGTGGCTCGGATCTTTCCATGGGCGGTGCAAAGTTCGCGACGAAGAGCGAGAATAGCTCCATTGGTCTCAATCTCGATTGGCAAGCAACCGAACGTTTGAGCGTGACTTTCGATGCGCACAGCTCAAGTGCCGAATCCGGCCAGGACAGCCCATACGGCACGAGCGCCGTTGCCGGCACCGCTGATTTCCAGCTCCGGAGCCAGGCTGTCGATTTCACGTCGCAGCTTCCGACGCTTTCTCTCGGGTTCCAGAGCCCGTTTACGGATATAGATCCGGCGCGTATGATTGCGACCGGGAACGTTTTCTCGAACAGCTTTATCAAGACCGAGATTGATCAGTACCAGCTGGACGGTTCGTACGATTTCGACTTTTCGTTCATTAAGAGTGTTGACTTCGGTGTGTCGTCCACCACGAACAAGGTTCGTTCGGCATTTGCGAACGCCCAGCGCGACACATGGGGCGGTGTGGGAACTGCGGGCGATCTGCCTGACGATATTTTCCGTCGGCTGGACCTCGCAGGAAACTTCGACCAGTTCAGTGGCTCCGGTCAAACCCAGCAGGATTTCTTTGCAATTGACATTGACCAGTTTATTGCGACGCTTGATACGCCAGCATTTGGCTCGGTTTGCGGAGGAGACGGCATTTGTCGATCAGACGACTTCCTGATTGACCGCCGGATTGAAGAAGAGAGCATTGCGGCATTCTTCCAGATCAATAACGAGTTCGATATCGGTTCGATGCCTGTCTCGCTATCGGCTGGCCTTCGCTATGAAACGACTGAGATCACGTCTCCGTCACAGGTTACAGTGCCTACGGGAACTGCTTGGGTGGCGGCAAACGAGTTTTCGTTGCTCGGTCTGACCGATTCGGCGAATGTTCAGACGCAGGAATTCACCGGAGAGTATGACTACTGGCTCCCGGCGATCGATTTACAGTTCGACCCTGTTGAGGATGTCATTCTGCGTGCATCCTACAGCAAGTCGCTGACCCGCCCGGGCTATGCCGATATTGCCGGGGGCCTGTCTGTCGCTCAGCTCTTCCGTGTCGACGGTGGCTCGGGAACCAACGGAAACACCAATCTAAAACCGTTCGTCTCTGAAAATTTCGATCTCTCTGCCGAATGGTACTATGACGAGGGATCTTATGTCTCTGCGGGCTATTTCAACAAGAAGGTCGAAAACTTCATCGGCAGGGGTGTCGTGACCCAGACCCCGTTCGACGTGTTTACGCCGTTTGGCGGCGCGCGTTACAACGCCGCGGCAACGGCGCTTGGCACGAATGACCTGGCAGCGATCCGGCAGTGGATCTTCGAAAATGCCGATCCGTCCACCTTTGAGATCACGGGTACGGATTCAAATGGCAATTTCACTGGCAGCATCTTCGGCGTTGCTGGTGAAGACCCGCAGGTTACATTCCAGATTGGCCAGCCTGTGAACCAGGAAACTGCTTCGGTCGATGGCTGGGAATTTGCCATTCAGCACTTCTTCGGTGACACGGGTTTTGGGGCCATCGCGAACTATACGCTCGTGAAGGGAGACACAGAATTTGACAATCTTCAGGTGCCTTCAAGCGGGGATCCGCAATTTGCCATTACTGGATTGAGTGACAGCTACAACCTGATCGGATTCTACGACAAGAACGGCCTGCAGGCACGTATTGCTTACAATTGGCGCGACCAGTTCCTCGTTTCGACCGTCGGTGTGAGTGGTACGCCAAACAACCCGCTCTACGTGGAGGACTATGGCCAGGTGGATGTCAGCGCCAGTTATAGCGTCACCGATCGGATCACGGTGTTTGCTGAAGGCATAAACGTGCTGGACGAAACGACGAGAACCGTCGGACGCACCTCGAGCTATGTGAACTTCGCTGTCCAGACAGGCTCGCGCTACAATCTTGGTGTTCGCTACTCATTCTAGCAGCAAGCCATGGATCCAGGCGTCCTCCCGACGCCTGGATCATTCTTTTGTGTGGCCTTATAGCAGGCAATTCGCCTTGAGTGGTCTGTGATACACACGCATTGAGGATTCACGCAGCCCGAGGCAAGTTTGCAATGTCAGAGCTAAAGCACGTTGTCATCATCGGCGGTGGAACCGCCGGTTGGATCACGGCTGGTATACTCGCTGCCGATCACCGCGCCTTTGCGGATGACGGTCTTGAGATAACTCTTGTCGAGTCGCCGAATATCCCGTCAATCGGCGTTGGCGAAGGCACCTGGCCGACGCTGCGGGATACGCTTCAAAGGATCGGGATTTCCGAAGCTGAATTTCTGAGCGTTTGCAGTGCCAGTTTCAAGCAGGGCTCGCGTTTCGATGGTTGGGTCGATGGCGGAGCCAATGACACCTATTATCATCCGTTCGATGCTCCTCCCGGAGAGGATGATTTTGACCCTGTCAGTTTATGGCGCGCCTCAGGCGATACGCCGTTCGCTGATGCCGTCAGCTCGCAAGCTGCGCTTTGCAGGAATGGCCGGGCACCCAAGCAGGCCCAGACACCGCCATATGCAGCGGTTGCAAACTACGCATATCACCTCGATGCGTCGGCGCTGGCGGCTCTGCTCACCGAACACTGCGTAAAGCGACTCGGCGTGAAACTGATACGTGATGACGTGGTGGATACAGCGCTAAGCGCGGATGGCAGCGTCGACTTTGTGGAGACGCGTGAGCACGGAAGGATTGGCGGCCAGCTGTTTGTCGATTGTACCGGCCAGCAAGCGCTATTGATCGAGAAGGTGATGGGCGCGCAGGCCACTGACGTTTCGGATGTCCTGTTTAATGATCGCGCCTGGGCAACGCGCGTACCGTACACCGATCCCCAGGCTGAGATCGCGTCACAAACAAACTCCACGGCCATGCCAGCAGGTTGGGTGTGGGACATCGCATTGCAGAACCGGCGGGGCGTGGGTTACGTCTTTTCGTCTCGCCATATCAGCGAGGATGCCGCCCAGGAACAGTTCCTGGCGTATCTTGAAGGCGCCTCGGCTGGCGCAAAAATCGATGTCGACGGGCTCAGGCTCCTGAAGTTTCGCTCTGGATACCGCGAAACGCCCTGGGTCAGGAATGTGGTTGCGATTGGAATGTCGCAAGGGTTTGTCGAGCCGCTGGAGGCCTCCGCAATTGTTATGGTTGAGCTTTCAGCGGCCATGCTTAGCGATACTTTGCCACCCAGGATTGCTCAGATGGCGTCGACGGCGGCACGCTTCAATTCCCGCTTCGCGTATCGCTGGGCGCGAATCGTGGACTTTCTCAAGCTGCATTACGTGCTGAGCAAGCGAATGGAGCCGTTTTGGAGCGATCATCGCGACGAAGTGACTTGGCCGAAGCGCCTCCGGGAGTTGATGCAACGCTGGAAAGACATGCCGCCGTCGCGAGAAGACTTTGTGCAATCGCAGGAGATATTCCCAGCAGCGAGCTATGCCTATGTCCTGTACGGGATGGGCTTTCCGGTTCCTGACCGACCGCACCTGAGACGGAAAGACTCGCCAGAACGCGCGCAGCGGCGGCTGTCTGAAATTGCTGAACGAACTGAAAAGATGCTGGGTGGGCTACCAAGCAACCGAGACCTGTTGAACCAGGTCTGCGGTCACAAGCTTGTCTCTGAAATCGGGCTGAGGTGATGGACGCCAACCGAAAACCTGTTGCTGAGTCCGGGAGCGGCCGGCGTGTTGCGGAATGCGTCGGAGTTTACAGTTCCGGAGCGATTGAGACACTGTGCTCATCTGCTGAGCCGGTTGTCCTGCGTGATTTTGTGAGCCATTGGCCGGTCGTGGGTGCCGCGAAGGCGTCAGATCGGGAATTGGTCGATTATCTGATGCAGTTTGATAAGGGCGCGACCGTACCTGTATCTATCGGCCCTCCATCGCTCAATGGACGGATGTTTTATAATGATGACTTCACCGGCCTGAACGCGGATCGTGGCAACGCGCGGTTTTCGACGTTTCTCGAACGTGTGCTGAGGCATGGGCAGGAAAGCCACCCGCCGCTGATCTACATGGCGTCCATGGATATCAATGCGTGTGTGCCCGGTTTTGGTGAGCGCAATTCCATTGATTTCGGGGCGGCAGATCCGCTCGCCAGCATCTGGATTGGGACAAGGACTCGCATTGCGGCGCACAATGACCTGCCGCTGAATATTGCATGCGTCGCGGCGGGGCGCCGGCGTTTCACGCTATTTCCTCCAGACCAGACCCAAAATCTCTATCCTGGCCCGTTCGAGCTCACGCCTGCCGGACGCCCAATCAGTCTTGTTGACTTCCATGCGCCCGATCTCGAACGCTTCCCCAGGTTTGAAGATGCGTTGCAAGTTGCTCAAATTGCTGAGCTTGGACCGGGCGACGCGATCTTTATTCCTTCCATGTGGTGGCATCATGTGGAGGCCACCGAAGGCGTCAACGTTCTGGTGAATTACTGGTGGCGCAAAGTACCGGGTCATCTGGGCACCCCCCAGGATGTTCTCAATCACGCGATGCTCACGTTGCGGGATCTGCCTATGGAAGAGCGTCGCATCTGGAAAGACATTTTTGAGCATTATGTCTTTGGCGCGAGTGAGGCGAGTTTCTCGCATATTCCGTTCCATGCGCGTGGCATCCTGAATCCGATTGATGAAGCAATGGCAAAGCGGGTGCGAGGGTTCCTGCGTGACCGGTTGGACAGATGAGGCAGGACATGGATGTATCGAACCCGGGAATGAAGCGCGTCGTGATTGCTGGTGGTGGGACCGCTGGCTGGATGACGGCTGCGGCTATGGGCAAAGTGCTCTCCAAGGTCGCAGACATCACGTTGATCGAGTCCGACCAGATCGGGACAGTGGGTGTCGGCGAGGCGACGATCCCCACATTGGTCACTTTCAATCGGTTGCTCGGGATTGACGAAGCCGACTTCATGAAGCGGGTGAGCGCCACTTTCAAACTTGGCATCGCCTTTGAAAACTGGACTGATCTCGAGCATCGCTACATTCACTCCTTCGGTATTACCGGCAAGGATCACTGGACGGCAGGGTTCCAGCATTTTTGGAAGCGGGGGCGTGATTTGGGCGTTGCGAGTGAATTCGGGGACTATTGCCTGGAGCTCGTCGCGGCAGAAGAGGGACGCTTTGCGCACCTTCCCAAACTCGGCCTGAACTACGCCTATCACGTCGATTCCTCTGCCTATGCCCTGTTCTTGAGGGAGATGGCTGTTGGTTTCGGCGTCAAGCGGATCGAAGGACGAATAGATCGCGTCCAGCGAAGCGAGTCCGGCGACCTGTCTTGCCTCTCGCTGGACAATGGGCAGGAGATAAATGGCGACCTGTTCATCGACTGCTCGGGGTTTCGTGCGCTCCTGATAGGTGATGCCCTTGGGGTCGGCTATGACGACTGGTCACACTGGCTGCCTTGCGACAGGGCGATCGCGGTACAGACGGAATCTGTCGGATTGCCGCGGCCTTACACGCGCTCCATTGCCCACGAAGCGGGTTGGCGTTGGCAGATCCCCCTGCAGCACCGCACAGGAAACGGGATTGTCTTCGCCAGTCGCTACATGGAGGAAGAAGCAGCGCGATTGCAATTGCTCGAATCCGTCGAGGGCAAACTGCTTAGCGAGCCTCGGCTGATCAAGTTCAGGACCGGGACACGTCGGGCACACTGGCACCGCAATTGCGTATCTATAGGTCTGTCGAGCGGGTTCATCGAGCCGCTGGAGTCGACCAGCATTCACCTGATCCAACGTTCCATCATGCGCTTGCTGCAAATGTTCCCCAGGGGCGATATCAGCTCTGCAGATGTTGCGGAGTTTAACAAGCAGACTTTTTACGAGCTCGATCACATTCGCGATTTCATCATCCTGCACTACCATCTGACGAATCGAAACGACACGGATTTCTGGAACCATGTCCGGACGATGGACATTCCCGACACCCTGCGCCACCGCATGCAACTGTTCAGGGACACCGGCCGCACTTTCCGCGCAAATGACGAGCTCTTTGCAGAAAACTCCTGGACGCAAGTCATGCTGGGGCAGGGCATCTTGCCGGAGTCCCATCATCCGGTCGTCGACATGATGACGCCTGACGAGGTTAGGCTATTTCTCAACCACATCACTGAAAATGTCCGGCGCACTGTCGCCGATTTGCCTGTGCACGACGACTATATCAAAAAATACTGCAACGCTTCTGGTTCGGCCTGAAACAGAATCCAACCTCCGGGATATTCAGATATGCTACTTGGAAATACTCTCCTCGGCCGATTTAATCTGTGTGCGTCTCTTGTCGCCGCGCTCCTGACCTCGTGCGCCATCATGCCAGAGCAGGGCAAACCTGTGACGGATATTGAGTCATGGCCGTCACTGAATGTTCCGGCGCTTGATCCGGCCATTGAAAGGCGGATCGATGAAATCATTGCGCAAATGACGCTTCAGCAGAAAGTCGGCCAGGTGATCCAGGCCGATACAGACAGCGTGACGCCCGAAGAGGTGAAAACCTATCGTCTGGGGTCGGTATTGTCTGGCGGAAATTCCGCCCCAGGAGACCAGCCTTACGCGGCCGCGCATGAGTGGCTTGCTGCCGCGGACGAATATTTCGAAGCGTCGATCGACATGGAGGGCGTGGCGATCGCTATTCCCATTATCTGGGGGATTGATGCGGTTCACGGGCATGCCAACCTTTCGGGAGCGACTGTGTTTCCTCACAATATTGGCCTTGGAGCGGCGAATGATCCTGATCTGATAGAAGAGATCATGGAAGTAACGGCAGCAGAGCTTATCGTTTCAGGCCATGACTGGACCTTCGCGCCGACACTGGCCGTTCCTCGAGATGATCGTTGGGGTCGGACTTATGAAGGGTTCTCGGAGGACCCGTCCATTGTTGCATCCTACGCAGACAGAATCGTTTTTGGTCTCCAGGGCCGGCCCGGGTCCGACACGTATTTCGATCAGACGCGCGTTATTGCGTCCGCCAAGCACTTTCTCGGGGATGGTGGCACGACAAGGGGGGTCGACCAGGGAGACACAGCGATTGCCGAAGCGGAACTGCGTGCCATTCATGGCGCAGGATATTTCCCAGCCATAGAAGCAGGTGTGCAAACCATCATGGCCAGTTTCAATAGTTGGAATGGCGAAAAAATGCATGGTAGCAAATATATGCTCACGGATGTTCTCAAGACCCGAATGGGGTTCAATGGATTCGTGATCGGGGATTGGAACGGACATGGCCAGATTCCGGGATGTACGAATACTGATTGCCCGGCGTCGTTCAATGCAGGTGTGGACATGTACATGGCGCCGGACAGCTGGAAGGGTGTCTACCAATCCACCCTGGACGCCGTTGAATCCGGAGAGATCACACAGCAACGGCTTGATGATGCCGTCAGGCGTATCCTGCGTGTTAAGCTTGCTGCGGGTCTTTTCTCGAAGTCGAAACCGAGCGCCCGGAAAGGTGCCCAGGACGTTGAAATCCTGGGATCGGACCGTCACCGTGAGGTCGCGCGACGCGCTGTGCGCCAGTCCCTCGTTCTGTTGAAGAACAATTCGGATACGCTTCCGCTTCGCGCAGACTTGACGGTCCTCGTGATCGGCGACGGTGCGGACAGTATTGCAAAGCAGGCCGGTGGATGGACGCTCTCATGGCAGGGGGGTGGATATGCCAATCAGGACTTTCCAAATGGGGAATCCATTCTGGACGGTATTCGTCATGTCGTCGAATCCGGAGGCGGTCGCGTCATTCATGATCCGACGGGAGCGTCAGCGGCTTCAGCTGACGTCGTGATCGCCGTATACGGAGAGGAGTCGTATGCAGAGTATAAAGGAGATCTGGATCATCTGGATTTCAATCCCGCTGGCTTTGACCCGCAGGTGCTCAAAGCTTTCCAGGATCGCGGAACGCCAACCGTCTCGGTCTTCTTGTCCGGGCGACCACTGTGGGTCAATCCGGAACTGAACGTGTCGGATGCTTTTATTGCGGCTTGGTTGCCCGGAACCGAGGGTGGCGGAGTTGCCGATCTACTCTTCCAGACAAGGCCAGATTTCGATTTCACGGGGCGCCTGTCCTACTCCTGGCCCAAGACGGCAGTGGACTTCAACAATAACAAGGGTTCGACAGCTTATGACCCACTCTTTCCGATAGGCTATGGCCTGTCATATTCAGGAGGCGCCGGGACCCTTGCCAGACTGGACGAGGACAGCGGTCTGGCGGCTGGCCAGCTCGTCGAGCGTGGAGCGGTGTTCCGGCGGGGCGGCGCGATTGCGCCCTGGAAAACCTTCCTGGTTCTGGGTTCCGAAGGCGTCCTGTTCAATGGAACAGGGGCAAATGTAGAAGGTCTGGCGGCAACGCGCGCGGACCATCTGGCACAGGAAGATGCGATGGCGCTGGAGTTCTCGGGTAATGGTGCTCGCTTGGCTTTTATTCCCGAGAACGGAGCTGTCGACTGGTCGTCAGACGCATCAGACGACAAGGTTCTCGCTTTTGCCGTCAGCTCTGAATCCGATACGCGCATCGTTTTGAGTATGGGGTGTGAGGACGGGGGCGAGTGCGCAGCGGCCCAGGCCATTGATATCACCGCGGGTGGCTGGCGAGATGTTCAAGTTCCACTCAGCTGTTTCGCCGGAGCCGTCGACATGTCGAATATAAGAACGGCGATTTCCATTGGCACCGCGCAGGAATCGAAGATCGCAATTGCAGATGTCCGGGTTTCGGCACGCCGCGAAGTACAGATGACCTGCGACCAATAATGCCTGGGAATTATCCTGAGAAAAGAAATAAACAAGCCACTGGGAGGCGCTAGTAATGGACCTTGGAGCAATAGATCTGGGAGTTGTGGCAGTCTATGCTATTGTCCTTTTCACAATCGCATTTTGGGTCTCGCGAGAACCCGCAGGACATTCCAAGAATACCGAAGACTACTTTCTCGCCGGGCGGTCTTTGCCATGGTGGGCTATTGGTGCCTCGCTGATTGCGTCAAACATTTCGGCTGAACAGATTATTGGCCAGTCGGGGCAGGGTTTTGTCGTTGGCATGGCGATTGCGGCCTATGAGTGGCAGGCCGCAATCGTGCTGCTGCTGACAGCAAAGTTTTTCCTGCCGATTTTCCTCAAGCGCAAGATCTACACGATGCCCCAGTTTCTTGAGACCCGTTACGGGCATGGGGTAAAGACCCTTATGTCTGTCTACTGGATCACATTGTACACCGCCGTGAACCTCGCTGCCGTCCTCTGGCTTGGTGGATTGGCGATCGAGAGCGTGACGGGATTCAATGTAATCTGGGCGATGTGTGGATTGGCGGCATTTGCTGTTCTTTATTCGCTTTATGGCGGTCTGAAGGCCGTCGCGCTCACAGACATTATCCAAGTCGTTATTCTGATTATTGGCGGACTGGCGATTACCTGGATTGCGCTGGATCTTGTGAGCGGCGGCGATGGTCCGATTTCGGGCTTCGCACGTCTTGGTCAGGAAGTACCAGGGCATTTCAAGATGATCCTGAGCTCCGATCATCCAAATTACGCAGACCTGCCCGGGATTTGGACGCTTCTGGGTGGACTCTGGGTGCTGCACTTCTCCTATTGGGGATTCAATCAATACATCATCCAGCGTGCGCTTGGCGCGGAGAACCTGGCGGAAGCCCAAAAAGGCCTGGCATTCGCAGCGGTGTTGAAACTTCTGATCCCGCTTATCGTCGTGGTTCCTGGAATTGCTGCGCTGATCCTCGCCCAGGACGGAGCGCTGGCTGCGGATGCCCTCAACGAGAAGTCTGACCGTACCTATGGTGAACTCATGAAACTGGCACCGACGGGGCTGAGGGGGCTTGTCTTTGCAGCGCTCATTGCTGCTATCGTTTCTTCTCTGGCTTCAATGATGAACTCGATTTCGACGATTTTCACCATGGACATTTATCGCGATTACATTGCGCGCGACCGGGAGGAAAAGCACTATGTCCTGGTTGGTCGCATTACGGCCCTGGTTGCGATGGTCATGGCTTTGGTCCTTGCGAAGCCATTTCTCGGTGGAATGGAAAGTGCATTTCAAACAATCCAGGAATATAGCGGTTTCATAGCGCCCGGAGTTGTTGCGATCTTCCTCCTCGGATTCTTCTTCAAGCGCGCCAACGCGACCGGCGCGTTTGCTGTTCTGATTGGATCGGTTGTTGTCAGTATCCTGCTGAAGCTTCTCATGCCAGATATGCCATTCGTGCTTCGAATCTGGATTGTGTTTCTGACAATCATGGTATTCGGCGTGGTGGCCAGCCTGGCTTCACAAGCGCCTGAACCCAACCAGCCTGTTGCGTTGAGCGATATCAATTTCAGTACACGACCGGTATTCAATATTGCCGCATTGATCGTTACTGCTATCCTTGTTGCGTTGTATGTGGCGTATTGGTGAGGAAGGGGCGTATTGTTTTCAAAGGCGGACCTGAGGCGTTTGGGCGGGGGGGTGCCTTGTAAAATGGGCAGGAACCCGTCAAAATGTCGCCTGGGATCATCCAGCCTGGTCTGCCTATGTAGATCAGGTTTCCACGCTCGCTTCGCAATGTCGAAGACCTCCTCCATCAGCGCGGCATCGACATTTTTCTATGAGGGCGGCTGTCTCTGGGGCGAGCGGTGCGGTAGGTTCTTGGCACACAAGTTCCCGAAGCGGCGATTCGAGGCGATGCAAGCAAGCCCGCAATGGCCGCAGCACCCGGACGGGGTCTTCGTCAGCCAAAGGCAGGCGTAGCCAACATCTGCGGCGAGAGGCGTTATCTCTTGCGAGCTGTGGATTACGCGGGCGAGGTGCCGGAAGCCTGTGCGATGCCGAAATGCGATAAACGTACCGCGCTGGAATGCCTCAGAAAAGCAATGATCTGCAAGCGCTCGTCGCGGATAGGGCGGTAGTGTCCAGAAACTTTCGCACTTTTTATCATGCGACGGCGGTTCCATTGGATTGAAGTTTCATCTCGTGTAGCGGCTGCATGTTCAATTATCTTCGTGTGTTCCACTCGGCTCAGGCGCATGCGAAGTCTGCAAATGTCCGGGTCAGTTCATTCGCCCGTCCACAATCGCTGCACCTTCGAAAGGCGCATCAACTCCCGAACAAGGTTCAAAAAGAAACGAGACGCCCCGGGTTCGCAAGTGGCGCGACCTACCTGTCGCCTGGGACTTGCTGGTCTGCGAATAATGCAGACAGATTCGTATTCGTCTTACAGCGTCCGCCCAACTGCCTCTCAGCACCGCGGCAGCAGCTTGGGCAGCCGAAATCGTGCAAGGAGCGACCTGTCCGGATAACCTCCCTCTTCTCGGACGCGCAACCAGCGTTTCAACTTGAACGGCCTCATTCGATGTCTACACTAGCGCGCAGCAGCAGGGTGAAAGCACGTGGATAATCTATTGAGACAATTGCCACAGATGCAAGCGCTCCTTGAAACAGCGCATATCGGGGCGTTACTTCGGACCTATACGCGCCCGGAGGTTACCCGGGCGCTTCGTTCGAGGCTTCAAGCCCTGCGCGGTGGCGTTCGGTCGGGGCACATGACCAGCCTCCCTGACTTCGAGAGCGAAACCTTTGCCACCAGCCTGGTCAGTTCGATCGAAGTGAGGCGTCGGCCGAATATGCGCGCGGTTATCAATGCGACAGGCATTATCATCCATACCAATCTAGGTCGTGCCCGCCTCGCGCCTGAAGCGATAGCCGCTATGCAGGCGGTTGGGGCAAACTATTCAAACCTTGAGCTCGACCTCGATACCGGAAAGCGTGGCTCGCGCTATGCCCATGTCGAAGACCTCATCTGCGACCTGACGGGTGCTGAAGCCGCTCTCGTCGTGAACAATTGCGCTGCGGCTGTATTGCTCAGCCTGATGGTAACTGCGCAGGGCAGGAAAGTCATCGCGTCACGTGGTGAGCTGATTGAAATTGGTGGTGCTTTTCGCCTACCTGATGTCATCGAACAAAGTGGTGCGATCCTCAAGGAAGTCGGCTCTACAAACAAAACCCGTGCCTCAGACTATGAACGTGCCATAGACAGCGAAACGGCTGTCCTCCTGAAAAGCCACACGAGTAATTTCCGCATCGTCGGATTTACGTCTGCCCCCAAGCGCGAAGACCTCGCCTTGCTTGCGCGCAATTCAAACACCATCCTCATGGAAGACCTCGGTAGTGGTGTCCTGATGGACCTTTCCACCTATGGTTTGCGCGATGAACCTGTCGTATCTGACATCCTGAAATCTGGCGTCGATCTTGTCATGTTTTCGGGTGACAAACTGCTAGGCGGACCCCAGTCAGGTATAATTGCCGGACGCGCCGATCTTGTCGGCAGGTTGAAGTCTCACCCGCTCTGCCGGGCTGTGCGCATTGATAGGCTCTCGCTCGCGGCGCTTGAGGCGACACTCCGGCTCTACCGGGAACCTCACGACCCTTTCCAAAGCGTGCCCGTCCTACGGGCCATCGCACAGACGGTTGGTGAGGTTCGTGCGCGAGCTGACCGACTCGCCGATGCGCTCATTGCATCAGGTCTCGAAGACGTGACCGTTGCGAAGAGCGCAGCCTATGTCGGCGGAGGGTCTCTTCCCCAGCAAGATCTGGAAAGCTATGCCGTTTGCGTATCTGCACCGCCCTATACTGCAGATGCGCTTGTCATTGCCCTACGCGCCGCCGAGACTCCAATCATCGGTCTCATCAGGGATGACCGATTCGTCATGGACGCCCGCACCCTCAATGATGAAGACCTGCCCATTGTCATGCATGCGTTTCGCGGTTTTCGCACCCGATGAGGACGTGTCCCGTCATTGTGATTGGGCATGTCGATCACGGAAAAACGTCACTGGTGCGCGCGCTGACGGGTATGGAAACCGATACGCTGCCAGAGGAAAAGGCACGCGGGCTCTCCATCACGCCAGGCTTTGCTTACCGGCAGTTCGGCGAGGTCATGATCGACTTCATCGACGCTCCCGGTCATGCAGACTTCGTCCGCGCCATGGTCTCGGGCGCGTCTGGTGCCCGCGCAGCACTTCTTGTCATATCCGCAGAAGATGGCATTCAGGCGCAAACTCTGGAACACCTTCAAATTGCTGAATCCCTCGGCATCCATGAAGGCATTGTCGCCGTCACCAAATCAGACCGGCTTTCCAGAACTGAACACGCGGTCCGCGAAGCCGAGCTGCGCATGGCGCTGTCAGGCACACGATTTTGCGACGCGGCAGTGATCTTCTGCTCGTCGACAACCAGGCAGGGGATAGACGCACTCGGGGATGCACTGGGGCAACTTGGCCTCAGGACAAACGGCGCCGAACCCTTTTTTGCTGCCTTCCTTCCTGTTGACCGCGTCTTCGTTGTGGACGGGCGCGGCACAGTTGTTACGGGCACATTGCATGGCGCATCGATCCAGGCAGATGATGCCCTTGTTCTTGCCTCCAACAGGCAATCCACAACCATCCGCTCGATACACGTGCGCGGTCAGGAATCATCTCAGGCCAATCCCGGCGAGCGCACCGCGCTGAACCTGCGAGGCATCTCCGCCATTCATGTCAAACCCGGTGACATCGTGCATGCGCTGGACGCATTCCTCCCGTCCACTCAATGTGATGTTTCAATCAGCCTTTCCCCCCGGGCCAACCGTCCCGTCAGGCACATGCAGCAGATCCGTGTTCTGTATGGCACTGCCCATGCTGTCGCGAGCCTCCGCCTCTTTGAGGGCAAGCAACTGAACCCAGGTGAATCGGCCTTTGCCCGGCTTCGCTTCCCCGCAGACATCACCACCTTTGCCGGCCAGCGTGCAATCATCCGCAGCCTTTCGCCAGCTGAGACCATCGGCGGAGCCATAATAATCGATCCCCTGGCGGACCCGAACAAGTCCAATAAAAAGCGTCGGCTCGAGACCCTGAAAGCGGCACAGCTTGGCGACACCCCCGGGATCGCGGCAGCTCTCGCGCGCGAACATCTGGGGATGGCAGGTATCGCAGATATCTGCCGCCTTGCACGCAGCCCTGCTGCTAAAGTCCGCACGCAATTGGGAGCGATGTTTTTGGACGTCACCGATACCCTTGTTGTAGGGACATCCACCGCTCAAAAGGTCAAAGAAAGCTATATCGAGCGCCTCCAATCCTATCACGCGACAAACCCGCTCAAGCCATTTGCACCGCGTGTCCATATGCATGTCCCTCACACGGCGCAGGCACTGGTCGAGTTTGTCGAGGCGGTGCTCGTCTCGGAGGGAAATCTGGTTCTTTTCGGTACTGAAGCGGCCTTGCCAACTCACAATCCTCTCCATTGCCTGACAGCACAACAACAAGAACGCATGGTCAGCATGGCCCGAAAATTGAAGGAATCGGGACTTACTCCCCCTGCGCAAGATACATTCATCGCAAGCACGGACGACGCCGACCTTCTCGCCCTTCTCATTCACGAAGGGACGGCGATCCGCCTGACTAACGTCTCACTCAAGCAGTCTCTCGTGTTTCACTCCGACGCCATCGCTGCTGCGGTCAGAACACTCAAGTCCAGCTATCCGGGTCAGACCGCCTTTGCGACCGGAGAGGCTCGCGCGACCCTGAACACGACCCGCAAGTTTATCGTACCGATTCTCGAGCATCTCGATTCACAAGGCAGCACAATTCGAATTGGTGATACTCGATATATGGCTGACATTTGACGGACGGCTGGTTGCCGCTACTGTCGGCTGTTCATGGAGGTGACTGGAGTCTGGTGGCTTCCCTGGTCTTCAAAACCATGGACGCGTCGAGAAGACGTGTGGTGGGTTCGATTCCCATCCACCTCCGCCAGCCCCTGCGTCACCCTAGACAATACACGTCTATCCTACCCAATGTGTTCTTAATCGATAAGGAGAGAGTCCATGACGGAAACCAAACCGAGCTTCTCTCTGAAGTCTCTATCCGGCGACACCCATACGTTTCCTGGCAACGGCCCGCACCTCGTCGTTTTCGTCAAGGAAGACTGTGAAACGTGCAACACGGCCGCGCCTGTCGTAGAGGCTCTTCACAAGGCGTACGGTGAAAAGTTACGGGTTTTGATGCTGGGGCAATCCGGAGATGACAACGCTGCTCTCAAGGAACGCCATGGTCTCACGCTCCCGGTCCTCGATGACAGGTCCTGTAAGATCTCCTTCAACTGGGACATCGAGATCGTGCCTTCGGTGTTCTGGATGGATGCTCATGGCAGGGTGAAGTCGCATTTCGAGGGTTTCGTGCGTGAAGAATGGCAAACGCTCAGCGCAGACCTGGCCCGGAGCTTAGATGTGGCTCAAGCCCAGATCGACTGGGCAAGCCTCCCGGCATGGCGTCCCGGATGCGGCTCCAAGCATCTTTATCCTGAAATTTATGACAAGTTGCGCGCAAGCGCAGAGGACAGTGCGATACAGGCGCGGCGCATTGATATTGCCCCTGCGGACGACGTGATTGAGTTCATGTTTGATCAGGGCTTTTCCGACGGTCTGCCGCTCGTGCCACCAACGCCCGAACGGGTGCTGCGAATGCTCGAGGGCACGCGCCGCCCTGCGCAAGACCTAGTCGCCATCGTACCTCCCAATATGGGTGTAGCGACAGTGGAAAAGATTGCCATCAATGCGGTCATGGCGGGTTGCAAGCCAGAATATATGCCCGTTATCATCGCTGCACTGGAGGCTGTCTGCACCGATGCATTCAATATTCACGGCGTCACAGCCACCACGATGGGTGCGGCGCCGGTGATTGTCGTCAATGGTCCGATCCGTGACCAAATCGGCATGAATAAGGGACTGGGTGCGCTCGGATCTGGCAACCGCGCCAACGCGACAATCGGCCGTGCCTTGCGCCTCATCGTTGGCAATGTGGGCGGCGGAAAACCCGGTGGTGTCGAGCGCTCTACGCTTGGCAATCCGATGAAATATACGATGTGTTTCGCGGAAAACGAAGAACGCTCTCCGTGGCCGCCGCTTCACGTTGAGCGCGGTTTCAAGAAGGAGGATTCGGTCGTCACGGTCTTTGCCATGACTGGCGGCCCAGTCCATATCGTTGACCAGGAATCGCGCAAGCCCGAACAGGTCGCCGGGTCTATCGGGTTGGGACTGGAAGGCGTGTTTCTGCCTAAATTGAGAAACCTGCCAGTAGACGCGCTTCTCGTTGTCTGCCCGGAGCACATCGACACGCTCATGAGTGAAGGAGATTACAGCAAGGATCGACTGCGAGCCCGGATACAGGCTGTGACCCGGCGCCCCTTGAGCGAAATGGTTGCCGACGACATGTCCGGCGCAGGCATCCCCATGGCAACCGCCGAAAAAATGGGCGCGGGGAAGCTCGGGACTGAAGTACCGAAATTCGCTGGCCCGGAATATATCCACATTGTCGTAGCAGGATCTGATGCAGGCAAGTTCAGTTCTGCTTTCCATGGCTGGGCGACCGGCGAAATCGGTTCGCAATCGGTGTCGCGCAAGATCGATTTAGGCTAGAGACAGAATCCCAAACGGGTATGATCAAAAGACAGGCGAGCAGAAGAAGGACGGAAAATGACGACAATTCTTGATCCCACTGACGAGCGAAAGCCGGTCGCGCGTCAGATCACGCCGAGAACCGGGGGGCTCACAGGCACGGTCGGCCTGCTCGACATCCGCAAGCCCCGCGGCAATGTCTTGCTTGATGAGCTTGAGCGCCAACTTACGGCCGCGATACCCGGCATTAAGGTGAAGCGCTATTCGAAGCCGACCTTCACCAAGCCGTGTCCAGATGACCTGCGTCGCGAAATTGCATGCGACGTGGACTATGTCGTCGAAGCGCTGGCCGATTGAGGTTCCTGTACGACGTGCAGTCTGCACGACACAGTCTGGTTTGAAATCCAGGGAATCCCATCGGTCTCCATCGCATCGTCCGAGTTCGAGGAAGCCGCCAATTTTCAGCGCAGTGCTCTTGGCATGGAAGGCGCTCGCTATGTCCTCGTCCCACATCCTATCCAGGATGCCACGGATGATGAAATGCGAACCAAAGCAAAAAATGCGCTCACCGGGATCATCGACGCGCTGACAAAGTAAAGACGCTGGCTGGAAGCGACATTCACGCAACGCAGAAAAGTGTGTCACGTTGGGAGGGGGAGACGGGCTCAAGGAAACGGACGGGCGAGCATTCCCTCGCGCGTTCTGACCCGGGTGACCAACCTTCATAAAAAGGCCCCTTATGATCAGGGGCATCTGGGACGAGAAATTCGCGGCAAGCGGCACTGGCAACCAGTCACGAATTTCAAGCAAGACAGTTTTCAGCGCGTTATGCGCGTGCGTCGACTCGGTCCGCTCGAGAACCTCCATCAGTTCCTCCAGCCATACACTGGCCGCGTGGAGCGCTTCATCATACTGGTGCAAGCCTGACTGCTACATCGCGCTATCCTGCCGCCTGGGCGGCCGCCCTCGTTACATTCCCATCATTTCGGTATTCGACCTTGTCGAGCCTAAGGTCACCGACCGCGATCAGACTTGATCGGAATCAAGTCATTCCCTCAGCGAGTTGGCATATTGTCAAAGTTGCAATCGGAGACCGGAAGCCTGTCGAGAGAGCGAGTTGTTTCCGTGCAGGAAAAATGTGAAATCATGCAATCTGCGAGCACGCGCGGACTGGACAGGTTCACAGGACATGCAAACCTCGCAACGAAACAGGCCGGGTCCCGGTTGTCACGCAAAGGTATTCGGCTCCCATGCCCTCCACCCTCATGACGGCCAGAAACCTGACAAAGGTCTACGATACGGGCGAAGTGAAGGTGCATGCCTTGCGCGGGGTCGATCTCGATATCAAGCAGGGTGAATTGATCGTCCTGTTAGGACCGTCGGGGAGTGGGAAGTCGACCCTGCTCAACATTCTCGGCGGGCTCGACAGTCCGACTTCTGGCGAGGTACTGTTTCAGGGAAAATCTTTGACGGGATCAAGTTCCGCAGCCCTGACCCGGTACCGCCGTCAGCACGTCGGGTTTATCTTCCAGTTCTATAATCTTGTTCCCAGCTTGACGGCCCGTGAGAACGTCTCGCTTGTTACCGAGATCGCGGACGATCCGATCCCGGCCGACGAGGCCTTGGCGATGGTCGGCATGTCTGAGCGGATCGATCATTTTCCGGCGGAACTTTCAGGGGGCGAACAACAGCGTGTTGCGGTGGCCCGCGCGATCGCCAAACGACCTCACCTCCTGCTTTGCGATGAGCCGACCGGTGCGCTCGACAGTGCGACAGGCGTGCGCGTGCTGGAAGCGCTCGAACACGTCAATCGGACGCTCGGATCCACAACGCTCATCATCACCCACAATGTTGGTATCGGGGAGATGGCGGACCGGGTAATCCGCTTTTCGGATGGCAGGATTGCGAGCACCGAGAACATGGGGCGTCGCCGAAAGCCTTCGGAGATTTCCTGGTGAACCTGTTTTCGGCGCTCGACAGAAAACTGTTTCGTGACCTCGTGCATATGAGGGGGCAGGCAGTTGCTGTGGGTATCATCATTGCATGCGGCGTCGGGATACTGATCATGGCCCTGGGCGCGCTTCAGTCCTTGCAGCAAAGCCGTGCCATTTATTATGAACATTACCGGTTCGCAGACGTCTTTGCAGAGGTCAAACGTGCGCCTGAACGGTTATCCTCCGAGATACGCCAGATCGATGGCGTCCAGCAGGTCGAGACCAGGATTTCCAGGATCGTTACGCTCAATATACCGGGCCTGGAGGAACCTGCCAACGGTCAGCTCGTGTCGATCCCGGACGAAGGCGAGCCCACCCTTAACGGGGTGCTCTTGTATGAAGGCCGCTGGCCAGACCTGACACGACCCGACGAAGCAATTGCCAGCAAGGCGTTTTCAGAAGCAAACACAGTCGCGCTTGGTGCGCGTGTATCAGCCATAATCAATGGGCGGGCGCGCGATCTGGAGGTTGTCGGCATCGGAGATTCACCTGAATACATTTACACACTCGGGCCGGGCGCCTTGTTGCCGGACGACGAGCGCTTTGGCGTTTTCTGGATGCGCCGCCGGGCGCTGGAAGCAGCCCTCGATCTGGATGGAGCGTTCAGCAGTGTCAGTGTGACCCTCGCCGGCAACGCGCAGCCTGGCAATGTGATTGCTGAAATGGACACACTGTTGTCCCCTTTTGGCAGCATCGGTGCGTATGCTAGGGAAGACCAGATTTCCCACGCCTTCATTGAGTCCGAAATGCAGCAGCTGAGAAGCATGGCGCGTGTCATTCCGCCGGTCTTTCTCATCGTGTCCGCAATTTTGATCCACGCAATCCTCACACGTTTGATTGCGACCGAGCGCCAACAGGTCGGCCTGCTCAAGGCATTTGGATACACGCGGGTTGAGATTGCCTGGGTCTATGTCAAATTCGCGCTTGTCTTGACGGCCGGTGGCGTGCTTGCGGGCTTCGCGTTAGGATGGGCGCTGGCGGGTCTGCTGACGCATCTTTATTCCGATACGTTCCGGTTTCCTGATATCATCCTGACCCTCGCTCCGGCCTCGTTCCTGATTGGCGCGATTGCGGCTTTTTCGGCTGCCATTGCTGGTGCGTTGAATGCTGCACTCAAGGCGGCCAGCCTTGCTCCTGCAGAGGCAATGTCTCCGGCGCCGCCGACAATTTACCGTCGTGGGTTTTTTGAAGGACTGAGCGGTTCAAGCCACCTGGATGCGCCTACACGCATGATTGCCCGGCATATTACGCGCTGGCCCCTCCGTGCGGGAATGACCATGGCCGGAATTGCAGCTTCCGTCGCGCTTCTGGTTGGCACCCTGTTTGCCTTTGATTCCATCGACGTGATGCTCGATACAAGGTTCAACCGCACCGACGCTTATGACGCCGCGGTGAATTTTATCGAACCCCAGGGAACGGATGCCGTGCTGGAACTCCGCCGCCTCCCGGGCGTGCTGTCAGTTGAGGGGAACAGGGATGTCTATGTTCGACTGCGTCATGGGCCACTTGATGAGCGCAGCGTGATAATTGGCCTGCAGCAGGGTGGGCACCAGAAACAATTGCTGAACGAGGATGGGCAGATCGTGCCGGTGCCTGAGCACGGGCTCGCATTGTCGAACCAGATGGCCAGCATGATTTCAGCAGGCCTCGGTGACCAGGTCACGGTCGAAGTGCTGGAAGGCCGAAGGCCTGTTGCGGCCATGCCTGTGACGGCGATTGTCGCCGACGATATCGGTGCGTTCGCTTATATGGAAATCGGTCAGGTTAACCGGCTGCTGGGTGAGCGGCCAACGGTCACCGGCGCATTTCTGGCAATCGATCCCGATCAGAAGGCAGCTTTCAGTCAACAGGTCCTTGCCCGCCCGCGCATTGCCAGTGTGTCACTACAGGAACCCGCCATCGCGGCCTTCGAGACAACGCTTGAGGAAACCATTTTCATCATGATGGCTATCTATGCTTTGATTGGCGGTTCGATTGCAGCCGGTGTCGTCTATAATGCGGCGCGGATTGCGATGATGGAGCGTGGCCGGGAACTTGCCAGCCTCAGGGTTCTGGGTTTCACCGAAGGGGAGGTAACACACATCCTGTTAGGCGAGCTTGCCATATTGATCATGATCGCCCTGCCCATCGGAGCCATCTTTGGCTTGGGGTTTGCACATCTCATCGCTAGCGGCATGTCAACGGAATTGTACCGGATCCCATTTGCCCTGCAGCCTTCTACCTATGGCATGGCGGGCCTAATTGTGTTGGTTGCATCAATCGGCGCGGCCATTCTGGTTGCGCGCAGGGTGCGCGATCTGGACCTGATCGAGGTGTTGAAGACCCGTGAGTAAACCCATGTCACAATCCCGAATGATTTTCTGGGGCACGCTCGCGGCCCTGCTGGCAATGATGGCTATCTGGGCACTCTGGCCAAGGCTTGTTCCGGTCGACCTGATCGAAGTCTCGAGCGGGCCGATGGAGGTTACCGTCTCCGAAGAAGGCGAAGCGCGGGTTCGGGATTTGTTCGTTGTGTCCGCACCCGCAGGCGGTCAACTCTCGCGGATTGAAATGAAGGCCGGAGATTGCGTCCAGGCGGATACAACCGTGATCGCGTCGATTTACCCGATGGCTACTCCCACGATCGATGCCAGAAGTGCCGCACAATTGCAGGCCGCAGCTGGTTCAGCGCGCGCAGCGGTGTCCGCGGCGGAGGCAGACTTGAACCGCCGGCGCGCCGATGAAACACGCGCCGAAGGCGACATGGACCGGGCCCGTACGCTTTCGGTGACCGGTACAGTCTCGCAACAGGCGCTGGAGCGCGCCGAAACCGAGTATCAAACCTTGTCCGCCGCCACGCTGCAGGCTCGTGCTGCACTGGACCTTGCCCGCCATGAACTGCAAAGGGCTGAAGCAGCCTTGATGCCTGCCGGTGCAAGTACAGGCGGCGGTAGCGTTTCAGTCGTCGCGCCTGTGACTGGCGTAATATTGCGGGTCATACGTGACAGCGAAGGTCCCGTATCAATGGGCACACCTCTACTGGAGATTGGCGATCCAGATGATATCGAGATCATTGTCGATCTGCTTTCCGAGGATGCCGTCAGTATCTCGCCAAGTGATGTCGTCCGTATTCGCGGGTGGGGTGGGGCGACGCTGACAGGCCGGGTGCGCATCGTGGAACCCTACGCGTTCACGAAAGTCTCGGCGCTCGGCATCGAAGAGCAGCGCGTTAACGTCCTGATCGATCTGGACGGTTCAGGCCGTCGCCTGGGTCACGGTTTTCGTGTACGCACGGACATTGTCGTCTGGTCCGCGCCTGACGTTGCGCGTGTGCCGATGACGGCGCTTTTCAAGTCTGGTTCTGACTGGACCGTCTATCGCCTTGAACGTGGCCGGGCACGCCTCGCCAAGGTTCAAGTCGATCATATGAATGGACACTCCGCCGAGATACTGACCGGATTGGACCAGGGTGATCTGGTCATCGAACATCCTTCCAGAAATATTGCCGATGGCATTCGAGTTAAACAAAGATCGTTCCGGAAGGGCGGCACCCTTGATGAGATATCCGGTGCTACAGTCGGAATAGTAAGTGATTCCAAGGACATCACCGCATGCGCAGGATCAGGTTCAAACCTCCGGCCGAGTAGGGCTTCTGAAGCAGTTCCGCGCGCACCAATGACAAGTGAATGAAGGACTGGTCTGCGCATGAAGTGACCTTCTCGCAACCGGGTATGGCTCGCTCACAATCATCGGGGGCTGGGTCGCGAGCGGCCTCTCCCGCCGACGCCGCAATGTCCCATGTCGGGCTTTTCATGAACCCGGCAGCAAAAAGGCGCTGTGATTCGTGACTATCGCCACGCTTGGTGCGATTCGGGAATTGCCACTCTCCCTTGCCGGCATGAGAAAGTGCGCGACAGCCAACAGCAGGGCCAGGAAGACCTCAGCCCCTGAGCACCAAGTGCTCCCCTCGACCGACCATGCGGTTCGCGCCGGTCAAGCGTGCGCATCGGCTGGCAGGGTGGCGAAACCAATCGCGCGCCCGCTGCGGCAGAGGATGTGAACTGCGCCCCACAACGCTCTTGCTGCAGGCAGCAAGAATGGTATGCATATTGATTATGCTCAGTATAAGGATATTTTACCGGGATGCTTCGCGGTGCCGAAGCACTATCGTCTGAGAGGAAGCCGGAAGCTGACCTTTTAAGGGCCATTGTCTGCATTCTGCCCGGAGAGGGCAGGCACATGACCGCGTCTCTCAGATTGGCATCGCATGAGTTTCACTCTTGCAGAACCCGGGGCGGCTGCGCATGATCGCGCCTTTTGGGCCGCGTTGCGACCATTTGGTCTTGGCGGTTCCTGCTCGAATGGTATTGAATAATTCCCATGACCGTTGCCCAGACGATACAAGCTCCCGCGCTTGCTCCGCTTCTTAAGCTAGATCGGAAAAACAGCTTGTCACTTCAGGAACAAATAGGTCGCGGATTTTTCAATGCGATCGGGTCGGGCGTGCTGCCAGCCGGGGTACGATTGCCTTCGTCGCACAAACAGGCAGACAGGCTCAGGGTCTCACACAACACTGCGCTTCTGGACAACCTACCCCAAGCGCGTCAGGGGCCGATGTTGGCGCCATTGTGTGCATGATATGATGATAATTGCAGGATGTGGAGGTGGAATTGCCATTAAGTGGAACCGCACGGACCGTTGATCCACTGCCGGCGGACCGCCTTCGCAGGCGTACCCATCTCGCAAAGATCAAATCGACGCAGTCCTTACCAGAAGAATTTGATGGTTTCTTTGGCCAGGAACGTTCGCGCGAGGCTATCGAGCTTGCCGCTGCAATGTCAGCAAAGGGGTTCAATCTATTCGTGGCTGCGCCTCCGAGGGCCGATGCGTCAGCCGCCACGAAGCGGTTGCTAGAGAGAGCCACCGCAGATCGTGAGCGGCCGGATGACTGGGCCTACGTCTTCAATTTTGACACACCTCACAAACCCCGGGCCCTTCGTCTGCCGTCGGGTGCCGCGACAAAGTTCCGGGATGTCATGCGCGATCTCGTTTTGGACCTGATTGCCGCGGTGCCCGCCGCGTTCGAGAAGCCGGAATTTCAGGCTCGGAAAGAGGCGCTGCAAGAGGCGTTCGTGAACCGCAAGGAGGACGCGTTTGAAAAGCTTGGTGAGGAAGGACGCAATCGCGATGTGGCCATCATCCAGACGCCCATGGGATTTTCACTGGCCCCCCTCGAGAACGGTGAAGTCCTTGACCCGAAATCATTCAATGCGCTTTCGAAAGACGAGCAAAAGCGACGCCAGAGTCAACTGAAGGAGGTGCAGGACTTGTTGGCCGACTCGCTCCGGGACTTGCCAAAATGGGAGCGCGAAACGCGTCAAAACCTCAGGACCCTTGAGCGCGATACCGCCGAGGTAGCGATTGCGGAATCCATCGAGGAGACCAGGGCCTTGTTGCAGGAATTCCCAGCAGCCATAGAGCATCTGGACGCGATGCATCGTGACCTTGTGGAAAACATAGTTCTTTTCTCAACCTTCGCCGCGCAATCCCGCGACGCTGGCGTGGGACCGGCCATTTCCAACGGCTTGCTCGGCCCCCTTGAGCGCTATGGCGTCAACGTATTCGTCACTCATGACGACGAGCGCAGTGGCGTTCCAGTGGTCGAGGAGGTCCATCCAACACTCGCCAATCTCGTTGGCCGGGTCGAACACAGGGCCGAGGCCGGTGTACTTACAACAAGCTTCATGCTGATCAAACCCGGTGCCCTTCACATGGCAAATGGCGGGTATCTGATCATTGATGGCCATAGCCTTTTCCGCGAACCGCTGGCCTGGGATGCGCTCAAGCGGTGCCTCAGGCAATCGGAGGTTGAGATCGAGAGCGTCAGCGAAGTCCTGAATCTCACGACAACAATCACGCTGGATCCGGAACCGATACCGATCGATCTACGTGTAATTCTTGTGGGTGATGCGTGGATGCACCATGTGCTGGTGACCTACGACCCCGATTTTTCCGTTCACTTCAAATTGCTGGCTGACTTCGAAACAGACGCACAACGTTCCGAAAGCTCCGAGGCAGCTTTCGCAGCAAAACTGTCTGCTCATGCGATCCGGGAAGGGCTATTGCCACCCGATAATTCCGCGCTGGAACGTCTCGTCGAGGAAACAGCGCGTTCCTCCGGTGATGCAGACAGGCTGTCACTCGTGTCAAGTGATATCCGGGATCTGATGATCGAGGCATCGCACCGCGCCGGTGTGGCCAACAGGGCGTCTATCACGCTCGCCGATGTGGCAGAATCAATCGCTTCAAGACGCCGTCGCTCGAGCAGGATCAGTGACCGAATGCAAGAAGGCATATTACGCGATATTGCATTGATCGACACTGACGGCGTGACGGCAGGACAGATCAACTGCCTCAGCGTATTCCAGGTCGGGGGTTTCATCTTTGGCAAGCCCACCCGCGTTACAGCGCGAGCGCGACCCGGCAGCGGCCAGGTCATTGACATTGAGCGGGAAGCCAGTCTCGGCGGACCAATCCATTCCAAGGGCGTGATGATCCTGACGGGCTATATGGTCGGACGCTACGCGGTCGACAAAGCAATGTCGCTGCAGGCGAGCTTGGTGTTCGAACAATCTTATGGGGGAGTCGAGGGCGACAGCGCGTCTCTGGGCGAACTGTGTGCACTCCTTTCTGCAATTGCAGACGTGCCGCTGGCGCAGTCGCTCGGCGTGACGGGTTCGGTCAACCAGAGAGGGCAGGTCCAGGCGATTGGAGGCGTCAATGAGAAGATCGAAGGCTTTTTCGACATTTGTAATGCACGCGGCCTGACGGGTGAGCAGGGCGTGATCATCCCCTGGAGCAATGTTCAGCACTTGATGTTGAACGAAGAGATTGTCCAAGCGTGCCGGGCAGGTCGCTTCAACGTCTATGCCGTTCACACTGTCGATGAGGCAATCGCGTTACTGACAGGTGTGTCTCCTGACATTTTCCATGAAAAGGTTGACGCCTCGCTATCGGCATTTGCTCAAGCCATTTCAGAGTCGGGCGGCATCAGCGAAAAATTCCCCGCCGGTCCGGTTCCTAAAACCGTCCCGCCATCGGATCCACTGGGCACTCCTCCGGAAGAACCACCCAGCAAGCCACCTCGTACGCCGCCGAGCCGGTCGTCTGCCACCAGAGAGACCCGGTGAACGCGATGCAGGCTCAGTTTTCAAACTGTACGGTTGTCAGCATTGCGGCGATAGATGATGCGGCAAGCGAAACCACGGCGCTCGTGATGGCGAAACGCCTCGGCTCGACTTGCAACGCCATCCTTGTCACGAGTGAAGACTTGCTCGTGTCCGCACAGAGGACGTTCGGCCAAATACTGGATGTCACGACGGGAAAATGGCGCGACCAGCGGCCTCTTGATGATTCTCCAATTACAATCAGAACGTCTGCGCAGCGGGTCAAGCGGTATCTGGCGGTGGCCAGATCTCTGGGAATTGAGGTGGACATATCCGTGCTCGAAGCGGGGCAGGCGCTTGCTTACGTGAGGGCCGCACCCCGTGAGGGACTGCTGATCCTGATGCAGCCTGCTGACCCGCTTGTGCGTCAGTCCCACCCGTTTACCAAATTGCGTCACGCAGCTTTGCTGGCGCAGGCCCCAACCCTGTTTGCACCACCTTACCGACTTCCAGAATCAAATGGCATACTGGTATTGGCGAGGGGGGACGACGACCCGGCAATTCACCTGGCGGAACAGATGGGATATGCTGTCAGTGAACCTGTGGAACGCTGCGGCACCAGCCGCCTGGATGCGCTTGACCCGGCTTGGTTAGCCCGTCGATCGTGCCCGCCGACATTGATCGTCAAGACGCGGGACGACCAATTGGATGATCCTGCTAGCGTGTCGCGAAATACCCTGCGCTTGCGCGTTCCGATTCTACTCATTGATTCCCAAATCCCACCCGAATGACCCGGACTAATCGGCGCAGGAACCTGAATTCGCGATCACGACCTGCTATCTTCCGTGATATGAGGGGGGCCTGCCCATTGAAACTAATTTGGATGGCCCAAGGGCGTTACATGGATCGAGAACAATAGTTGTGGTCTGCTATTCTAGAAGCTGAACATTTGGGAGAACGGGATGAAAACGATACTGGTGCCGCTGATCGGGCAACACGATTTGGAAAATCCGCTCGAAGTTGAGCGGTTCGCGCTGGCCGCCGGTTTCGATCTTGCGCGCCGGTTCGGGGCCCATGTCAAAGTCGTATCGCTTATTGATCGACCATCGTCATCATCACGAAATTGGCCGATCTGGTGGCCTCGCGGCGGTGCTGGCGAGCTTCTGGACTGGATCGATGAGGTCAGCGAGCAGCGCCGAAAGCATGCTGTGGCCCAGTACAATGCCATTGTAAGTTCTCAGGATCCGCAACCGTTGCAGACAGAAAGTCCAACTCCGGGATTCACAGCAAACTTTTCCGAGCAGGTTGGCGAAGTTGTCACGATGCTCGGCCCCATCTGTCGTCTTTCTGACCTGATCGTCACGTCGGCTGCAGATACGGACTGGCTTGTGCCCTTCTCGCCGCTTGTCGAACATATACTTTGCGATGCGGGCAAGCCGCTTCTGGTCGTGCCGAAAAATAGCGCTGGCGTGATCGGAGAGAACGTGGCGGTCGCTTGGGACGGCTCTGCTGCGTCGGCGCGGGCAGCGGCTGCCGCGCTGCCATTCCTCCGCTTGGCACGCGAGATCACAGTGTTTACTTGCGATGAGCTCGGGAAAGCTGATGTCGATCCTGCGGACATGGTTGCCTATCTGGCATGGCATGGACTGGACGCGCGTAGCGCTCGCATAAAAGACGCAGGCCAGCGCCCCGGTCCGGCCATCATTGATGCGGCGCTGGAGCAGAACTGCGATCTTGTCGTCTTGGGTGCCGGATTGCATTCACGTGCGCATCGGCTCGTATTCGGCAGCATGACGGAATATGTGGTGGATAAACCGCGGATAGCCGCGCTGCTGGTGCCCTGACCGCCAGAAGGCGGGATGGAGGCGCAAGGCAGCCAGGCAACATTCTCAATTCCAGTGAACCCTTGAAGGTGACGCTACCGCCCGCCACCCAAATGCAGGACCGATAATGCCTGATCAAGAGCCAGAAACCAGCCAACCACGCCTAAAGCGCGCGCTGACGCTACCCTACATCATTTTGTACGGGCTCGGCGTAACCGTTGGTGCGGGAATTTATGTTCTGGTCGGAGATGTCATTGCGCTGTCAGGCAATCATGCCCCGATTTCATTTCTGATCGCCAGCCTCGTAATGCTCTTGCCTGCGGCGTGTTTTGCGGAGTTGACGGGGCGGATGCCCTTTGCCGCAGCCGAGGCCCATTTCGTCAGGGCCGGGTTCAGGTCCTCCACCCTCTTCCTCGTCGTGGGTCTGGGTGTTTCTGCTGTCGGTATCGTCTCGTCGTCGGCAATTGCGCACGGGGCCTCGGGATACATCGTGGAACTCGTCGACCTTCCCTACATCTTGGTTCTCGCCGGCGTCATCGTTATGAGTGGCATTGTTGCATGTTTCGGCATTCGCGAGTCGATCCTGTTCGCAGGCGTCCTGACACTGGTGGAGATTGGCGGGCTCGTATTGCTTGTCATCGGTGCGATCTGGTCGGGCGCTGATCTGGGGGGGCAGGCTGTGAAAGCCGTGCCGACCTCATTTTCTCCGGTGCTCTGGTCGGGCATATTTGCTTCGGGCCTGCTGTCTTTCTTTGCTTTTATCGGCTTTGAGGACATCGACTCGATTGCCGAGGAGACCGTGAATCCGCAGAAGACGCTCGCTCTGGGGATTTTCGTAACTCTGGGACTGACGCTCGTACTTTACACGTTCGTCGTCCTGGCGGCGCTTGCGACGGTTTCAGTTGACGAGCTCTCGAGCAGCCGAGCGCCGCTCGCCATTGTATTCGATCGCACCACCGGGCTGTCTCCGGTCGGTATCACCCTGATCGCCATTCTTGCGACAGTGAACGGCATTATCGTCCAGATCATAATGGCGGGGCGGGTTATTTACGGACTTGCAAACGAGGGAGCGTTGCCAGCCTTTTTGGCGCGCGTGAATGCGCGCACGCAGACGCCGGTCGTGGCCACGGTACTCGCCACACTCATCGCGTTGACCTTGGCTCTGGGGTTCACGATCACAGCGCTGGCCGAATGGACGTCCATGATAACACTGGTGATCTTCGTTCTTGTCTGCCTGGCCCTCGCACGGATCAAGCGCCGCAAAGATCCGGCACCGGAAGGCACGTTCATCGTTCCCCCTTGGGTGCCATATGGCGGAGCCCTCGCAACCCTGCTGCTGCTGGTCCTGGGTTTGACGGCCTGAGTTGCATAAAAGATGTCGGCAAGTATATTCGCGATGCGGACAATTTATTGAGGCGTTATCAAATACCGGTGCGCACTTGCATGCTATCGGATGTTATCGAAAGCACGAGGCAATTATGAAAATCAGGGACATTAGTGTGTGCATGGCGTCGCCCCAAGAGGACATGCAAGCGTTCGAATTCGCGTGTGACTTTGCCATGACACACAATGCGCACCTGAGTTGCGCTGCCTTCACGATCCTGCCGCCCATGTTTACAGGCTATGGCATCGGCGGCGCCGGCGAGGTTTACGCATCGATACTGCAGGAAACGCGGAACATGATGAAAGCCGCGTGGGACGCGTTCGAGGAGGGGCTGGCTGGCAAGGAGCCGGCAGTGGAAATGCGACACCTGGAGACCTTCCCCAACCGCGTGGAAGCGACTTCCGCAATGAATGCGCGTTATGCCGACCTCGTGATCGTGCGCGCCCCCGATGAATCGGACGCCCAGCCTCATGCCGATATGGTGGAGGGCGTCTTGATGGGAAGTGGCCGTCCGGTTCTGGTCCTGCCGGTGGGCTGGAACGGCCGGACTATCGGCGATCGTGCGGTGGTTGCCTGGGATGCCAGCCGCGAGGCTGCTCGGGCGCTGCATGACAGTATGCTGGTTCTGTCGGACGATGCGAAAGTGTGTATCGCGACGGTCGATGCGAACCCCAGCGAAACAGGCTATGGGCAAGGGGCGGGATGGGATATCGGTGCCCATTTTTCCAGGCACGGATACGATATCGAAGTGCGCAATGAGGATAGTATCGGTCGCTCCGTCGCGGACGTGCTTCTGGACCTGACGGTGTCATATGACGCCAATCTCATCGTCCTCGGCGGATACCGGCATGCGCGTCTTCAGCAGGCCATCGTGCCAGGTGTCACCCGCAGCTTGCTTCGGACATCTAAGGTTCCGCTTCTGCTTTCGCACTGAAGCCGCGTCACGCGCCAGCCTGGCTCGCGGCATATACGCAACCGGTCAGGCCCCTCCGCTTGCTGGTTCGAGCGCGAGTTTCATGGATAGCAGGTCCATCAGGTCCTTCAGGACGATGACACCAAGGAGCGTCTCATGGTCAATGACCAGGAGTCGGTTCAGGCCATTTTTCTGCATTTGTATCAGTGCATTCATGGCTGGCTCATCCGCTGAAATGGTTTTGACGGGCGTGAGCGGTGTCATGACGTTACCGGTCAGGGTCTGCGGCCAGGCATCCCGCGGGACCATCCTGACCTCACCGAGGCCGATCGTGCCTACAGGTTTGCCGGCCGTCAGGACGGGAAACATGTCGTGTCCGAACTTGTAGAGATGATTTTCTACGAAATCTGCAAGGGTGACGTCTGATGAAACCGTATCCGGCGCTGGCGTCATAAACCGGGCAACAGGCAATCCGTCCAGAACGGTTTCGATCCTCGTATTCAAGAAGGCTCCGATCGCAGAAGCCCGGATGAAGCCTCCGATCAGCACCCACCATATCCCCGCCAGCAGGTTCCCGGTCAGGACGCCGAGCAGGCCAGCCAGCATAAAGCCTGTCCCGATATACTTGCCCACTTGCGAGGCACGCATCGTTGCCATCCTGATATCTCCGGTCGCTGCCCATATCGTTGCGCGCAGCGCCCTGCCGCCATCCATAGGAAAGGCTGGGACAAGGTTGAATATGGCCAGTACCAGGTTGAGCAGTGCGAGATAGTGCAACACGCCCGCGAGAACGGGAAGCTGGTCTATCCCTCCCACAGCGATACTTGCGCTGAAGAACAGCCCCGACAGGACAAGGCTCATGGCCGGTCCGGCCAGCGCCATCAGCAGCTCAGGTATCGGGGCCTTGGGTTCCTGTTCAAGCGCCGCCACGCCGCCGAACATGAACAGGGTGATGCTGGAAACAGGGGTGCCAAATCTTGCCCCAACAAGTGAATGGGCAAGCTCGTGGATAACAATGGAAATGCCTAGACCGACGACTGCGGCAAGGGCCATTGCCCAGTAAGACTGCGTCTCCAGGCCGGCATACAGCTCCGGAAATGTACCCTGCGCGAGTGACCATGCGATCAGTGCGGCAATCACGGCCCAGCCTGGATTGATTCTTATCTCGATCCCGAAGAGCTTGAACAGGAGAAAGCTGCTACTGAACATGAAAGGCTTGGCGTCTTGTAGCGGCTTGCTCCGCAGATTGATGTTTCATCAGTTATTCACCGCTTCCATTTGCGCAGGTGTGAGGTCGGTTCCAGTTCAGGCAGGGATTACGCTTGCGCTGAGGCGATCACGCAATTCGCGCTTGAGGAATTTGCCGCTGGCATTGCGCGGCAGGGCTTCTTCGAGAAACCAGATGTAGCGGGGGGCCTTGTGCTTGGCCATGATCGCCGCGCAATGATCACGCAAAGCGTCTTCTGTCAGTCTCTCGCCAGGTTTCAATACCAGCGCAATGCCGACTTCTTCCCCCAACCGATCATCAGGCACGCCAAACGCGCAGCATTCAGCAACGGCTTCATGGCGATAGACTGCCGCTTCGACCTCAGCACAGTAAATATTCTCTCCCCCGCGCAGGACCATGTCCTTCTTGCGATCGACGATGAAGATAAATCCATCATCGTCGATGCGGGCAATGTCACCGGTATGCAGCCATCCGTCCGTGATTGAATCAGCGGTCGCCTCGGGGCGATTGATGTAGCCTTTGATGACTGACGATCCCCTGACCCATAACTCGCCAACCTGACCCGGTTGCACTGCCTGGCCGTCATCATCCACGCACTTGGCCTCAAAGTTGGGCATTGCTGGCCCGGCACTATCGGGCTTGTCCACAAAGAAGTCTGCGGCGATCGAGGTGATTATCCCGCAGGTTTCCGTCATTCCATAGCCCGTGCTGGGGCGCGCGGTAGACACCTGGGACTCGATCTTGTGCACAAGGTCAGGAGGGACCTGCGCACCGCCACCAGACAAGGAGGCCAGGCTTGAGGTGTCGGTGGTGGCAAAGTCGGGGTGGTTGATCAGTTCGCGTGCCATCACGGGCACGCCGCTCATCGAGGTCACGCGCTCCTTGCTGACCAGGCGGAGCGCTTCACCAGCATCCCAGCGATACATCAGCACAAGCGCCCCACCGGCAGCGGTCGTCGCATAGGCACCACAATTATTGGCGGTGACGTGGAAAAGCGGTGTCGTAATCAGCGTCGTCGGGATCGGCGGCGTCACCGGTGGTGCGATACCCGTCGCCCGCTCGGTGGCAAGCGCCGATGAGGCGGCCGCATACATCAGGTTGAAGAGATTGGACACGCAACCCCGGTGAGTAAGTTGTGCGCCTTTGGGGTGCCCCGTCGTGCCCGACGTGTAGAAGATGCAGGCATCGGAGTCTGGGTCCACCTCTAGGTCCGGCATGTTGCCGCCATGAGCGATCACCTCCGACCAGGGTGTGACGTTTTCGGGTGCATCGGGAATACGTATACCCACAATCTTTAGGTTCGCCGCTAAGTCTGGGCGTTCCTGTAGGCGGGCAAGGCGTTCGGAATCGAGAAAGACGACTGCAGGTGCAGAATCGGAGAAGGCATAAGCCATTTCTTCGGTGGTCCACCAGGCGTTTATGCCAACCACTGTGATGCCGGAAGACACGCAGGCCCAGTAGATCAACATCCATTCGGGATAGTTACGCATGGCGATTGCCACGCGATCGCCGGGTTTTACGCCCTGGGCAGCCAGCCATGAGGCAACAGCGTTCACCCGCTCGTGGGCGTCAGCGTACGTCAGCCTTTCATCGCCATAGATCAGGTAAGGACGCTCGGCGAACTGGATTGTTGACAACCAGACCTCACGTACGTTGAGCGGTGCGTTCTTGTAGATGCGGGCCCGGTTTCCAAGCACCTCAGACTCGACAATCTCGAAAGGGCCACCAATTCCGGTCAACTCTTCTCGTGCTTTTTGCAGTTCGGCATAATGCATTGTGGTTTTCAAATCTCCGCAGTGATTTCTTGTTCAACATACCCATACAGCTGATCGGATACGCGGCAAGCCTTAAGCCCTTCGGCCACTCGCATTGAAGGCGGGCGCTTCAGGGGAGCGCCGATCCGGGGCCGCTTCATCGCTGCATCGCCTTGTTCTCCGGTTTGGGCAGCAGCAGGGTAAACATGAGCACAATCGCAAAACCTAGCGAGCAGACAAGGAAACTGTCACGAAAGGCGAGCACCAGTGCCTCTTGGCGGACAGCATCGGCGATAGGGCGAAATCCGCTCACGAAGGCCTGTTGATAAGGCTCTCCATTCGTCATCGCCGTCCACATGTTTTGCTGATGCTGATGGAGCAGCTCGGGATTTCTTTCAGTCATCGCCGAGGAGAGGTGCTCACCATGAAAGAAAATGCGTCTCTGCAGTAGAATGGCGAGCATGGTTACACCAAAAGCACCCCCCACCTGCATCAAGAAAGACGCCGCGCCTGCAGCACTTGCGAGCAGGTGCGAAGGAACACCGCGAATGGCCGTCGTATTTGCTGGCGGCATGCAGAAGCTGATGCCAACGCGCCCGAGAATAATCCACCCGATCAACATCCAATATGATGTAGCCGCTGCAATGCCGGCCAGCAAATACATCGACGCGCCAAAGCAGATAATCCCGAATGCAAGCAGCAGCCGCGTGTCAAACCGGTCACTCAGCCGCCCGGCAATCGGAAACCCGATCACCATCGCCAGACCGGCTGGTATCATCATAACGCCAGCTGCTGTTGGTGAATAGTGTTGAACCATCTGTACAAAGATTGGAATGAGATAGGTAGAGCCGTAAATCGCGGTGCCAGTGAACGCGATGATGATTCCTGCAGAGGCAAATTGCCAATGCTGGAAAACGTGCAAGTCGAGGGCAGGGAATGGGTGTCGTCGTTCCCACCAGAAAAAAGCGATTCCGGCCGCAATAGATACGGCGAGTCTGATGAGTGCGCGGTCTGAATACCAGCCATCACGATCGCCATTTGCAATGGTCGACAGTAAACCGACAACCGCTATGCCGATCAATGTGAGTCCCAGCCAATCAAGTGGTGGCGCTTTGGTGCCTCGTGCGCTGTCGCGCCCTGGCATCAGCATGGCGGCGAGCGGCAACGCGAAAAGTGCAATGGGCAGTGTGGCAATGAACACAAGGCGCCAACTTGACAGATCTACCGCAAATCCCCCCAGCGCGGGTCCGAAGGCAGGTGCGAGAACGACACCGATTGAAAAAATTCCAATCGCGGTACCCCGCTTGTTGTCCTGGAATGTCTGGAAGATCAGGTACATGGACATGGGTTGCAACAGGCCAGCGGCGATGCCTTGCAAGGCGCGGGCGATGACCAGAAATCCGAACGTGGAGCTGACAGCCCCAAGAACCGATCCGCTGATGAACAGCGTCAATCCGACCAGGTAGGTGGCCCGCGTGCCAAAAGCGCTCATCGCCCAGGCATTCGCGAGCATCGCAATCGTCGAAGCGGCCAGAAAGGCGGTGGACATCCACTGGGCTTTATCCTGGCCGAGACCGAATGCGCCGATGATGGAAGGCAATGCAACATTGATCGTCGTTGCCGCCAGCATGGTCGATAGTGATCCGCAGAGCAGGCTGAACAGCAAGAGCCAGCGATAGGAAGATCCGAATGTGCCAAAACGCTCACGTACAGCCGCGCCGGCGGCATCTGGAATGTCGGGTGCATGAGCATGGGGAAGGGTAGATTGCTCAGTGTTCGCGTGCGGGCCGGCTCGCGCCACAGTCACGTCTTCTCCTTGCGCCGCGCTATCGATACGCGGACCATTGATCCGGGTCGCAGGTGCGCATCGCCGGGATCAAGATCAATTCGCACAGGAATGCGCTGCGTGATCTTAGTGAAGACGCCCGTCGCATTCGGATTGGGCATGAGGGAGGATTCGGATACAGTCAGATCACGTATCACCGAAACCCGCCCAGTCACACCCGCGCCGGGAGCGCTGTCAACTTTTACGTTTGCGGACGCCCCGACTTTGACATAGCGGATCTGCGTTTCCTTGATGTTTGCGGAAACCCAGACTTTTTCGGGATCATGCAGCAGGGCAACGCGGAATCCGGCCAGTGTCCGTTCACCGGCATCAAAAAACATCTCATCTACAACGCCATCAATCGGGCTGCGAACCTGGTGTTTCTCAATGATGACTTTCTGGCGTTCTGTCTGCGCCTTGGCGCGCTCCAGGGCAGCTTCCAGTATCTTCAAATCCTGCACGACAAGCGACGCATCATCCTTGGAAATAGCCGCTTCTCGTTCCTTCGCTGAGGATGAGGTCAGACGTGCTTCAGCGCCTCGCAGGGTTTGCTGTGCGGCTTGCAGCCTGTTCTGGGCCTGGTCCCAGGAGTCCTGTGTGACGAGTCCGGCTTCCTTGAGCCTCAGCTCGCGATCATAGTCCCGCTGCGCAGCCATCAGGTCCGACCTGGCCGCCTCTACGTCCGCGCGTGCCGATTGCACATCGGCTCTGCTCGCATCGATCTGGGTGCCGGATCTTGAGTCCACAAGACCAAGCCTTGTGCGCTCACGCTGGATCTGAGCCGCGAGGCCGTTTTCTTCTGCAAGGTATTCGGTCAGCAGGTGACGAGCCTCACGGTCGTCGATCTGGTACAGGATGTCTCCACGCTTAACGTGGTCCCCGGAAGAAGCATATGAGGCCGTGATGTTGCCTGAAACGTCAGCAGACACGGACAAGATGTCAGCGGCAATACGCGCGTCGGAAGTCGAGACGTAGCGGGACCGGTCAATGGACCAGGCACTCACAAGCCCGATGGCAAGCAAGAGCGCTGCGATTGCAAGAATCATCCGTGGGGTAAGGAGGCGTGTGCGCCAGTAGGCGGGCATCACCAGCTTTAATGCTTCTTCTCTGCCGGGCGTTTTCTGGTCCATTCATTCTCCCGCCAACAGCCAATACCGTGCGTCGATGCTCTTCAAACATCTCTTGGAGATCAATTAGCCGCCCTCGCGTCGTAAATTGCAAGATTGACGTAGGGGCTGCTTTGTCAGGCTAGTTCGTCAGAGCGAGACGAGAAGCACGACGAGGCATAGAACGCTCGAGGAGTTTAGGAGGGGCCTTCAACCTTGAACACGCAAGTCGACTTTTATCTCCATATAATCATGCCTCGTTTCGGCTGTCCTTTTGAAGCCTCCTTATAGCTAGCGCCTGCGCCGCGAAGATACCTTGTGCAGAATTGTACCGGCTGTCTCCCGGAGTGCTGCTGCCAGCAAGCGCAATCGGCTCGCCAGAGGCGAGGTCGAGCGCCAGATCAGGGAAATCTGGCGGCTTGCACGAGGATCGTTGATCCGCCTGACGATAAGGTCGGGATCCCGTCGCGCCTCTGTCAAAGCGTACAGGCTGGGAAGCACAGCAATTCCGACACTCATCTCGGCCATTTGCCGGATCGCGTCCAGGCTGGTGCCTTCATATTCGGAATTCACGTGAGCGCCTGATGCCTCGGCCAGTGACTGGATTATCATATTGAGGCGGTGCCCGTAGCCCAGAGTCAGAAGTGTGCGCCCTTGCAGTTCAGCCAGCGGGATATCGCCTGTCTTCTGCGCAAGGGGATCATCTGGCGCAGCGCAAATCCAAAGGTCTTCCTGGAACAGGAATTCATGGTCCACGTCGGTATGGTCTTCCAGGGTGGAGATAACCGTGTCGAAAAGTCCGTCATGAAGGTGGCGCTCAAGATCAATCGTGCGTTCTTCGCGCACGATGAGGCGCAAATCAGGATGCTCTGAGTGAAGGTGGCGGGTGACCGACGGGAGAAGATAGGCGCCGATCGTCGGCAGGACGCCTAGTCGGATACGGCCCGTCAGGTCGTCAGCATCCGCCCGCACAACAGCCTTCAGGTCTTCTGCATCTCTCAAAAGGAGGCGGGCCCGGCGGACAACTTCCGCACCAATTGGTGTGAGGAAAGCCTGCTGGCGACCGCGCTCGACAAGGATCGCGCCGAGCTGCGCCTCCATCTCGGCAATCTGCGCCGACATGCTGGGTTGACTGACATTTGTGAGTTTCGCAGCTTCGCCAAACTTTCCTGTATCAGCTATTGCTACAAGGTACTGCATCTGCCTGAGTGTGGGTCGCATTATATAGCTTTTTCCTATGAATCCACTTCAATAGTAATATTTGAACTATTTATTCTCAAGTCGTATTTGAAGGTTGAGCCAAATGAATGGCTCGTAAAAAGGAGACTGAAATGACAAGCAAAGCGCCTTCCTCCCGATCCATCGGGCAAGGTGGCTCCACAGAGCATGTTCTCATGAACACAGCCCCTGCCGGGCATGAGGACTGTGCGAAACGAACGGTTCGTCGTCAATGGCGCGCCAGGCGCAAGCGGCGTTACGCCCAGCCGCTCGACGCATAGGAACGTTCAGATGCTATCTGCCGCAGACTTTGTGATGTTGTTTCCGACTCTTCCAAAGGCGCAACCGCAGAGCAGGTCTCGATTCCCCCAGAGCCGACGCAAAGCTGTTTCACCGGCTTTGCCTACGCAACCGGATCGAGCCCCGCGTCGTTAGGACGGGCCTCTCAACCTCCCCCCCCCCCCCCCCCCCCCCCCCCCCCCCCCCCCCCCCCCCCCCCCCCCCCCCCCCCCCCCCCCGGCAGGCAGCCTTCGTAGCCTGCCAGGGGGGCTTTTTTATTGGATGCCGGAGCGGAATCCACAGGACGTGGTTATCGTGATCGCCCGGACCACACTCGTTTAAGGCATGAAAGGGCCTGCGATCGTGTGCGGCGCGCAAGACATGAATGGACCCGGCAGGTCAACAGGCGATCCATTGCCCGGCAGGTGGTCGATGACGTTCAAAGCCAGGCCTGCAAACTGGAGAATAAAGATTCGCCGATGCGTGTCCCTTTCTGGTGCCTGCATGGCGAAACTATATTGCCGTGCTTGTCCGCGTATTACTGATTTTTCTGGGCCCTGCGCGCTGAATGGGGTTGCCGCGCCGGCAGGCAAGATGTGAGGCGCTGCCTTGCTGGCCGGCATGACGCTGTGCTGGCCGTTGGCGCGTTTGCTTTGCGCCAGCAAGCACCTAGAATTCTCGCCCCAGGAAGATTTTAGCCATACGGTCGTCGGATCCATCTGTGATCCCGGTCCTGACGCCAGCTTGCAAGTAGATGCCGTTACGCCACGCCGCCTTGACAACAGGACCGACCTGATGAGCCTGGTTTTGGAATCCGAAAAGGTCTTCAGTGTTGCCATATTCGCTGAACCATTCTGCACCCATGCGCCAATCTTGCGTGCCAAGGAGGGTGAGCGGAACCGTTCGCGTGACTTGAAAGCGGCTTTGTAGCTCAGCGCCGTCAGTGCGTTGATTGTTCGTCTCGACTTGTGCGAGCATGTTGGCTCGCCATTCCCACTCGTCCGCAAACCGATCGGTCATTATGAAACGGACCGTCAGGTCATCGCTAGCGGCGCCATCTGCAAACGTGTATGCCAACCGGAGGCCACCATTGAAGCCCGCGCCATCACTCTTTTCAGCAGCCCATTGGAACCAGTTTTCGAGCGTGAAACCGGAATAGTCCCATGTGTCGCCATCATCTCGCCGGAACGATGCGATCGCCCGTACCTGGTACCAGTCCGTAGGCGCCCGTTCATAATGGATACGGCTGCGCGCTGAGCCTTTATCGTCCACACCAATACGCCATTCGGCGGCCTGTTCGCCCGGATTGATGTTCGCAGAACCGACATTGCCGGTCAGGGATTGTGCGTTTGCCATGCCTGCCAATGCGGTAGTCGCGCAAATGGAAAACAGGCGTTTCGATGCCAGTGACATTTTTTAAACCTCAATGATTTCAGATAGCGAATCCACTGCCAGGGCCAGACGAATCGGGGGGCCGTCTTGCGGTCTGGCGACATGACGCAAGCAATAGCGTGCCGACAGGTCGATCGACCTGTCGGCACGCAACGATGGCACAGGCGGCTATTCGATCTGAGATAGCAGTTCCGGTGCCGTCACGAGTTCGCGCACACCGTGGGACGTCGTCTCTTTGAAGACATTGCCCTTGGCAGCCCACTGATTGAGGGAGTTGATGTCGACTCGTGCACACATGGGGCGGACACTCCATGTCACCTGCAGCGGCGAGCATGTAGACTGATCGAAGGCGGGGCCTGTCGTCGATCCCCTGAACACGACCGGTGTTCCGGTTCCGACTGGCAGCGCCTTTGGCTGGTGGCGGCCGTTGATGACCGTATTGTCGTATACATAGTCATTGAAATTGATCGCCGAAGTGTCGTTCACCACGAGGAAAGCCTGGGCTTCTACACGCAATGTCGGGTTTTCGCATGAATCGCTCAGACATGATCCGAGGCCTTCTCCGGGGGTGACATCACAGGACGAGTAGACCCAGTGGACTTCAATCGTATCGCCCGGCTTTACACCTTTGAAGGCTCCTTGACCGCCAGCTGGATCAACGAGCTCGGCCTCGGTCAGCTCAGCCGTTTCGTTGCACTGGTAGCCACCTGAGGATCTGTCACCCGCAAGAACGCTGAAACCCGGTGCCTTGTGTTCAGCATTGGTGTGAGAGTGAATATTGCAGAGGTTGAGCGTTTCGGGCCCAGGCGCAATATCAAACTTGATCGGGTTGAGTCCGTACACGCTTGCGATGTCCCGGGGCGTTTGCGGCCCTGATGCAAGGCACAGGCCAGGCTCTGACGGCGTCCCACTGGACGCGGTGGCCGCCACCTCCGCTGCCGCCGAGGTTGCTTGAGCAGCCTGCGGGGCTGGCGTGGTGCATCCAGAAACTGCGAGCGCAAAAAAACTCGCAGCCCCGGCTAGGCCCATAGAACGAGATGTCTGGAGAAACATAGAAAATACCCTTGAAGAACAGCCAAGCCGTTCGTTGTCGATCCTCAGGAAATGGTTCCAGCGCAATCATCGTTCAAATCGTATGATTTGATCATTACGATACAATTTTCCTATATCGCAACGACGCTTGTCCGCACGAAATCCAATCTGCGCCAGCCGTCCGTGTGCGCCAGTCCAGACTAAAAGCGATCGGGTCGCAGGACGTGGACCGGGGACGTGTTCAGGATGCCGATATGCTGGTCCAGCAAGGCATGCATTTCCAGCAGAACATTCGCGATTGGCGCTTCATCACTGATGGAAATGATCACGACCATATCCTGGCTTGCAGACAGGTCCCTGTCGCGCTGCCAGTGGTTTGCTCGCCCAAACCCGGAGAGTGCGGGTAGTACGGTATAGCCCGGCACGCCTGCTGTTTCGAGAATGCGGCAGGCCCGCCTCATCGCCATGCGCTCAATGATGAGTTCCAACCGGATCTTCTCATGCATCATGTCATCCTCAGCCTTGAATAAGTTTCGCGATAAACAGGTAAAGCGGGATACCTACCGCCAGATTGAATGGGAAGGTTACGCCAAGAGACAGCGTAAGATAGATTGACGGCTTGGCCTTCGGCAGTGCAAGGCGCATTGCCGCTGGAACGGCGATGTAGGAAGCGGATGCTGCCAGCACCATCAATAGTGCCATATCAGCCGTCGGCATTCGGAGGACCCAGGCAATCCCACTCGCGATGGCCGCAGAGATGAGCGGCATGTAGAGGCCGAATACGAGCGCGCTGAAGTCCAGCTGTCGCCAGCCCTGGCGCAATCCTCTGCCCGCTGACAAGCCCATGTCCAGAAGGAAAAGGCAGAGAACGCCCTGGAACGGATCGACGAAGAAGGGCGCGATCCGCTCCATCCCGGATTCTCCACTTATCCATCCTATGGCGAGCGCACCAACGAGGACAACGACAGAGGCATTGAGCAGGACTTCCCGATAGAGTTCGCCGGATTCCGAACCTGCGACTGACGGTGGTTTTTGTTGCCCGCACTGCGCGAGCAGGAGGGCTGTCATTATCGCTGGCGCCTCCATCAGTGCCGCAACAGCCACCATGTATCCGGAAGTCTGGAGGCCTGCCGCATAGATGACTTGCGTTGCGGCGACGAATGTCACGATGGAGATCGATCCATAGTGAGCAGCTGTTGCCGCAGCATCGATTCGGTCGAGCTTGCTGGTCAGGCGCAGGGCCGTAAAAGCAAGCAGAGGCAGGACGAATGAAAGCAGGATGCCGGCAGCGAAAACCGACCAGACATGTAGCGATATCTCGCTGCGGGCCATCTCGACGCCACCTTTGAGACCAATGGCCATCATCAGGTAGACAGAAAGCCCTTTGGCAAAAGCTTCGGGGATCGTCATCTGTGACTTGAGCAGCGCCGCTGACAGCCCCAGCGCAAAGAACAGGACCATGGGAGACAACAGGGTGGAAAGTAAAAGGTCCATAAGTCGAAAAAGGCTCCAGCATTATTCCGTTCAAGGAAAGGCCTCACTCGGAAAGGCCGAGTGAGGTTTATCGATTTTGTCCTGTTTTTTTATTCGGAGAAGGGCTTCCTTTGGGATGCACATCCCGCCGGATCCGGCATGGCAGGCAAGGCGGGCGATGCAGATGTGCCGCGATGGGCCTTTCATCAGAACGAAGGGTGCAGACCTGTCGTACAATCCCGATTTGAAGAAGCCGGGGTGGAACTCGTTTTCCCTGTCCACGCCAGAGTGCAAGGCGCGGACCGGCGTTCAATCCTTTGGGGTCTGAACGCCTGACTGGTTCGATTATGCGCGCTAGCCCCAAGCGCCCTCAGGATGCCAAATACTTAAATTCTCATCGAGAGCTCCTGAGTGCGCCATGACATTCTTCAGTCGTCACCCAAACGCCCGATTTGCTAAAAAAGGCCCAAGGCGATCTGCGCGGTTGCGAGCCACAAGGCCCGACCGGTATTGCCGCTCCGATCGCGATCGCTTGGGGTAAAGATCGATTTGTGACGAAAACAAAGTCGGAAACCACATTCAGATGTAGCCGTTCGGGTCTGCCGACTTGTCTCGACATCATGAATTGGTCTCCTGCCCAGCTCTTGCAGTCGTTACGATAACCCAAACCGGAATTAAAAAAATTAGAAAAAATAATGCAAAGCGATAGCCGTTTGCTATGGAAGTTAGCTCTCTCCTTTATGGATCCGCCGTCATACGAGGTGCGGTTCAGCCTGCGGCTGGGTTCGATCCCGCAGGCAATTGGCTTCAGGCCAGGCCGACCTGGCTCAGGTGTCAGCCTCTGGCCATAATTTTTGGTGATGGTCGCGAGATAATTGTTCGATTTGAATGATGGCTGCCCGACGCCCATCTCGTCTGCATGGAAAAAGAGGACGTCTAGATGTCACGATCCGGTCGGCTGGAAGAGACGCACCGCGCCTTGCATGCCTGGATAGCCGGGTTCCGGGTGCCCTGTCTCGTTTCAAAGCACTCGTCCCGACCGACAGCGGCTTCAGGCCAGTGCGAGCTTGTTGCCCCTTTGCGCCAGGAGGCAATCATCCTGCTACACTCGCATTGCAGCATCAGCCAAGAGCAGGGTTGCCAAGGATCTCTTGTCTTTCGAAACCGGGAGACCGGTTCAGATTAGGCCGTAAGCGCCGGTCAAAAGGGTCTGTGCAAGACAGGACCGGGTCCCGTTCGATATATGCCCCCAGGGCCAAAGGCCCGTGCGACAAGATTCCGGGTAGGTGTAACGCGTTGCACGAAGCATTTTATCGTATCGGAAATAGTGCATTCCGATGACGTGCCGAACGGACCGCATAGCCATGTTCGTCACGGGTGCATGCCTTCCCGGCGATGATGATGTCCTGGCAATGCAATGGCCGGGAAAATATGCTGGGGGTTAAGGTTGTAACGGAGCGCGCAAAGCCTTCATGACGGCGCCGTCCCGGTCATAGACATCATTCAGGTACTGAACACCGTCGCAGGAATCCCCGGCCACTGTGAAATAGACGATATGGACTGGAACGGGGGCCAGCAGGTCCGCACGCATCTCGGATCCTGACGCGATAGCCGCATCAACTTGCTCGCGGTTCCATCCCGGTGTGTCTTCAAGCAGCCATTCCGCCAGGCCCACGGGATCGCCCACACGGATGCAGCCCGATGAAAAAGTTCTCTGTTCGGCGTCATAAAGACCCTTGTCCGGCGTATCGTGCAGGTAAACATTGTACGGATTGGGAAACATGATCTTGACCTGTCCAAGGGCATTTAGCGGGCCCGGTGCCTGCCGGATCCGGTAGGGGAAGGTTACTGCGTTCAGACTGGGCCAGTCCACCCCGGACGGATCGACCACTTGTCCCGAGGTGTCGAGAATCTGGTAGCCTAGGCGTTTCACCAAGCCGGGGTCTTTCTTGAACTGTGGCAGCTTGTCATTGCGAGCGATGCTGGTCGGCACCTCCCACCAGGGATTGAAGACGATGAATTCGATGCTGTCCGAGAAGACCGGCGTTTCCCGCGTCAGCTTGCCAAAAATCGCGGTATGAACCTCCTGCACAATATCCTGTTGCCTCGCCTCGACCTGGAAACTGGCAATGTTTGCCATGATGTAACGCTGGCCGAGGTCGCGAGGCAGCCAGCGCCAACGCTCGAGGTTCACCATGGTTGTGTTGACCGAGGCGGCGTGCGCGTCCCATTCTGCCGGATCGCTTGCCATTGCCATCGCACTGCGTTCGCGCGTCAGCTCCGCCCGCAGCGCAATGTAGGCCGGGTGCTGTGGTGCGAGATTTTCAAGGACGCCAGCCAGGGTGGCTGGTCCGCCTTGTACCGAGAGCCGCTCGAACATGGCCATTTGCTCAAAGCCTGCGTGGCGACGGGGAAGCAAGGTTTCAGGATCGACCCGGCCGCGCATCAAATGCGTCGCCGCCAGCGTCCAGGCCTGCTTTAGAATGGCTTGCCGTGCGACAGGGTCATCCGTCAGGCTCAAGATACGGGAAAGGTGATAGTCCTCCGGATCCAGCCCATGCCCGGCCAGGCCTGAAATGGCATCAACAAACGGATCCACGATCGGCTGTGTGATCGTACTATCTTTGCCGGCCGGCTGTGTTGGCCCCAATACTTCCTCGACTGGCTCTGTAAGCGTGGCGCGCTCGCTGGGGACGGGCGGTTCAATCGACTGGCCGGGGTGCACGCAGCTGGCTGTCAGGATGAGGAGGCTCGCTGGCAGCGGCCATGAAAGCAGTTTTGCCAGCCGGACATGGCGATTCTCCGGCCGAGATCGTGCGGACGTCACTCTTTTCATTTTCATGTCTCAAGTCTGCCATTCGAGACTGTCCTGTACCAGTGCGGCGCTGCAGACTCGTGAGCGCAGGGGATGCGGTACGTGCCCGAACCCGTCATCGGGCTGAAATGAGGCCCGACGCTGCAGCGGCGAGGATGGCGCTGACATCGATAGCATTGCTTGAGTGTGCAATCGTATTCGTCGTGACGATGCGGGCGGCCCCCGCCTGGTGCAGGGCATTGTCGGCATCGTCTGAATAGATTGCGTGAATGGCGCAGCAGATCGGAGCAGGCAGGCCTTGCTCAAGCACGGCGCGCGTAGCGGCGATGAAGGTCATGCCAGTGGAGATCATGTCATCAAGGACAACAGGCGTGTGATTGCGCCAGCGGCCAAGATCCGGAGACGTGATCTCGACCTTGCGGTCGCCATGGCGTGATTTGTTCATGACGACATGATCCACGCCTGCCAGCCTGGCGATCCGGGACACCCATTGCCGGCTTTCCGCATCGGGGCCGATGAGGACGGGTCGTTGGATTTCGCGCCGTATCCAGTCAGCAATTGCTGGCGCAGCATGTGCTGCCTCGGCCGGCACATCATATATGTCGGACAATGCCTTCCAGCGATGGAGGTGCGGATCGAGCGTGACGAGCCAGTCGACAACGCCTGAGATGATTTTTGCGAAATGGATAGAGGATATTGCCTCGCCCGGACGGAACATCCGGTCCTGGCGCATATAGGGCAGATAGGGAGCAATCAGCCCGACCGATTTTGCCTGGAGGGCGCGGGCCGTTTGGGCCGCGAAGATCAGGGCGGGCAGTTTTTCATCGGGCCGCGCCAACCCCGCCAGTAGGATGACATCCCGGCCCGCGGGCGAGGTGTCGAACCTGAAATACGTTTCACCGTCAGGAAACCGGCGCAGCTCCGTATCGGCGATCTCGGCATCAAGCGCACGCGCCAGCGCTTCGTGCATGTGGGCTGTGTCCTGAAGGGGCACGAGAAGTGGTTTCATGGCCGGGTCAGCTCGATGATATCCGGATTGGCCGTCACATAGTCGATTGCATAGGCAAGCTCGCCGGGCGTTTGAGTGTAAAGTGTATATAATGCTTGTCCGGCCTTCACGGTATCTCCGAGTCTGACATGCAAATCGACACCGGCCGCCTTGTCGCCCGGTGCGCCTGCCAGTTTTGCCACCCGGGCGAGCCGGCGGTTGTCGATGGACGCGACGCGGCCGGGCGCAGGCGCCAGAAAGGGGCGATAGTGCTCTGCGAGAACGGGGGGGCGAAATCCACCCTGGGCCCGGCAAATGGATTCGAACTTGGAATATGCAGTCCCTGTGCGCAGGGCGTTCAGCGCCATCGCTTTACCGGTGCCTGATGGAGCCTTGCCGGTCAGTTCGAGCAACGCGCCCGCAATCAGGCAGGCACGGTCAGCGAGATCGGCAGGTGCATCCGGATCGTTCCGGAGAACCTGGAGAACGTCACGCGCTTCAAGCGCCGGGCCTATGCCGCGTCCGACCGGTTGGGTGCCATCCGTGACAAGCGCCAGGACTGCAAGGCCGAACTCGCTCGCAACTTTCTCGATCAGGGATTGCAGGGAGCTGGCTGCCGAGAGGCTACGGACTTTTGCTGTTGGCCCGACAGGAATATCGATCACGACATGTGTTGCCCCGGCTGCGATCTTCTTTGAGAGGACCGAAGCAACCAGCGCTCCTTCGCTGTCGAGGTCGAGGGCCCGTTCGATACGGATCAGGGCATCATCAGCGGGGCTGAACTGGACGCCGCCGCCCCAGATGAAGCATCCGCCTTCCTGATCGACCACCTGCCGCATGCTTTCAAGGTCAAGGTCGACGTCGGTCAGCACTTCCATCGTGTCGGCTGTTCCGGCTGGTGACGTGATCGCACGCGAGGATGTCTTCGGAATGGTCAGGCCAAGTGACGCACATATGGCCACAATCACCGGTGTGGTTCGGTTGCCAGGCAGGCCGCCAACGCAATGCTTGTCGGCAATCGGCGCATGTCCCCATGTGATCCTGCTGCCGGTGTCGACCATGGCCCGGGTGAGCGCGATGGTTTCAGCGAGGTCCAGCGGCAATGCAGAGCATGCTGTGACGAAGGATGAGAGGTGGATGTCTGAATAGCGCCCGGCGACGATGTCGGAGATGATCGCGCGCGTACTTGCATCATCGAGCCTCTGTCCAAACACTTTGCCCCGGACCATCTTGAGTGATTCAAGTGGTGCGGGATGGCTGACCGAAATCTGGCCGCCTTCCACAAGGCCGAGAAGGCGCCAGGCCGCCTCAGACAGTCCTATTTCGTGATCGGAAACGAGGTTGGTCGACGTCTGGTAGAGCGTCGCAATGATCGAGCGCGTGCCGTTCGTCAGCTGGACTCGGGAATGGGCGGAAAAGCCCTCCGACCGGCAGACAGGACTGTCCGAACGAACAAACACCATGGCTTCATCCTGGGTATCCAACCCTAATCTGCGCGCTGTGAGCGCGTTGGGCGGTTTCGGACCAGGCGGTGCCATCAGTCGAGGTCCCGCGTTTCATTCTGCTCTGGGACGATAACCGGCCAGCCCAGTTCTTCCTCGATTCTATGGCGCAGGGTGTCGGCCGCTTCAGGCTCGCCATGCACGATGAAAGTCTGTCGTGGCGGCGTTTCAAATCCGCCCAGCCATCCCATGATTTCGTCAGCGTCTGCATGAGCGGACAGCATATGGAGGTTTGCAACCTCTGCGCGCACGTCATGGTATTCCCCGAAGATCTTGATCTTGTCGGCGCCGGCGACCATGGCGGCTCCGCGGGTCCCACCCGCCTGGAAGCCTGCGAAAAGGATCGTGTTCCGGGCATCGGGTCCAAAGTATTTCAGATGGTGAAGCACGCGTCCGCCTGTTGCCATCCCGCTCGCCGCAATGATGATTTTCGGCATCGTATCAAGGTCGAGTGCCTTGGAGTCTTCGCCCTCGTGGATATACTTGGCGATGTGGCAGGCATCGCGGCTCTGCTGCTTGCTCAGCTTGTGAACGACGGAATGCTTGCAGAATATTTCGGTGGCATCAATCGCCATCGGACTATCGAGATAGACCGGCAGGTCGGGAATGCGGGATGCCATTTTGAGCTGGTACAGGTGATAGAGTAGTGTCTGGGCCCGCCCGACGGCGAAGGAGGGGATCAGAACCGTACCGCCCCGCTTCGCGGTCCGGTTGATGATCTCGGCCAGTTCATCCTGAGGGTCTCGCTGCCCGTGCAGGCGGTTGCCATAGGTGGATTCCACTAGAAGGTAATCGGCCTGCCGGATGATCGCGGGATCATGCATGATCGGATCGTTCGGGCGGCCGAGGTCGCCAGAAAAGACAATCTTGGTTTTCCCGACCTGAAGCTCGACAATCGCCGCGCCGAGGATGTGTCCAGCCAGCCGGAAGGTCGCACTGACCCCTTTGCCCACACTGACGGGCATATCGAAAGGCGAGGTGTCAAACTGATCGAGCGTCCTTTGTGCGTCTCTTTGGCCATATAGCGGCAGGGCAGGCTTGTGCTTCGAATAGCCATACTTGTTCGCCCGCTCGGCTTCGCGCTCCTGCAGGTAACCACTGTCCGGCAACAGGATTCTGCAAAGGTCATATGTCGGGTCGGTGCAATGAATCCGGCCTTTGAATCCTTGCTTGACCAGAACGGGCAGGTAGCCGGAATGATCGATGTGCGCATGGGTCAGGACGACGGCATCAATCGAGGCTGGATCAACTGGAAGATCCTTCCAGTTGCGAAGGCGCAGTTGCTTGAAGCCCTGAAACAGGCCGCAATCTACGAGCAGGCGGGCCTCACCCGTATCGACCAGGTATTTTGATCCGGTGACGGTGCCGACGCCGCCGAGAAACGTGAGCTGAAGTGGCATGTTCTGGTTCTCCCGGTATTCGCACCAGCCGTATTGGGCCGCGCCGATACGCACGGCTCGATATGCATTGATGTCATGAGACCTTGTCGAGCAGGTATCGACAAGCCCGTCGCCTCACACTGAAGGCAACGTGGGGTACCGGCTGTCAATAGGTTGTTCCGCGAATAGCGAAGGCGGGTTCGTACTGGACGCATGGTCTAGCCGGGCACCGGCGAAATCCGGCTCGAACAGGTCGCCAGGAAGCATGCCGGGAAGGTTTCAGTCGCTTTTGGAGTTTTGCGTTGACCTTGGTGCGCACTCAGCCATTATGATTAATGCAAGGTAGCCAGAGGGGGAATTCCGGTGACCAAATGCGAACGAGACGTGGGACGACTGAATAGCGGAATTGTAATGCTCGGACTGTTGTTCGCGCTTGCGATGCCTGCCTACGCTGCGCCGTCAACGGCAGGTTGCCTGGAAATTTCGGCCCCTGAATCCAAGATCAGCCAACAATGCGAATCTATCGCTGCCAGCCCGAGTTTGAAGGGCTATGAGGCGGGCATCGCTTCATTCAATGCTGCGCGCGCCTATCTGGGCCAGGCTTCCGGCGCGGCCAATTCTACCGGTCACTTCGTCAAAGCGGCAGAGTTGCTGAGCACGTCCTTCAATCGGCTGACCGACACGGATTTGTTGAGCCCCGACCGGGGAACGCTCGGTTTCAGCAAGAAGGAATGGAAAAAATGGCAAAAGGCGCCCCTTGCGGGGTTTCGCTTTGACCGTTCGCTTGCCTATGCAAGCGCATTGGAGGGGCTCGCCAATGCCGCGCCTTTCGTTGCCACCAGTGTGTGCTCAAGCCAGCAGGATTGCCGCAGCAAGGCGTTGACCCGGCTCGCGAGCGAGGAAATTGCGGCACCTTTCGCGCCCCGTGGATCGGCACAGGGCGACTGGCGCTACAATGAATTCTATTTTCGCCGGGGCGCGCTTTATCAGGCCCGCGGACAGTTGGCCGATACAGATATGGCCATCGACAATTTCAAGACGGTGCTCAGTAGCCGTCGCCCTGAGCGCAAATCCGATGCAGCCATTGCGATGGAAGCGATGGCCCTGAGAGTCGCTGACGAAAACCGTGCGCGCGGCGGCATGTCTCTCGGCCAGGCCATCAAATATTATTCCGTTGCGCTGGTCGCCAAGCCCGACAGCGGGCGGGCGCAGGAAGGTCTTGGTCAATCATATCTGCAGCTTTGCCGTGAGACGTCGACGACACCGGCGCAACGGGTGACGGATTGCCTGTCTGCCCGCAATGCATTCGATGCGGCCAAAGGCCTTGCCGGGGCGGACCAGACCCTTGTCTTCCTCGGACTTGGGGAGTCGCTCTCGGTGGCTGCTGCGGAACTTGCCAAGGTGAGTCCGGGCGACGGCAATATTCTGCTTTACAAGCAGGCGTCAGTTGACGCCTACGCGCAGGCCGCAAGCGGAAGCGGCGGTAATGCAAAAGCGCAGCTCATGCTCGCGAACGCGCTGAAAGCGACCCAGCCCGATCGGGCAAGCGAAGCGTACAGGCAATATGTCGCGATGGAACTGGCCTATCCGGACTGGATTGCAGCAGACTGGCAGTCGCCGGTCGGGCCTCTGTTCCAGCAAAAGGTGTTTGCGCTGCCGTCACTGGAAGACCGGCGCAGCGTCGCCGAAGCGATCATGGCGCTTTACGAAGCGCGATCGGTGACCAACGGGTTGCGCAAGGATGTTGCGCTCAGTCTCCTGAATGCGGCACTGGCCGCCCAGCCTTCGCTGATCGAGGCCTCGCTGAAAGTGGGGCGGCTTCATCTTGCGCCGCCAGCTAACGGGGCGGCGGCGAATACGGCGTTCCTGAATGTGGTGAACGCGACCGGCGGTCCGAACGGCCCGCCATCCGTTGGCCGCGAGAAAGAACGGGCCGAAGCCTTCTATGAACTGGGCCGGGCAGAAGCACTGAAAAGCAGTTCTGCCACACGCGCGCAGACCAGTGCAGCCGGCATCAAGTATGCCCGGGATGCTTTTTCACTCGACGGTGCCGAAGTCCGCTACAAAAAGGCAGCCTGCCTGTCCTATATCGTGACCTTCACGCCAACTGCAGCTGATCCGGGCAATGCCAGCTGGTGTTCAGGCATCGGCGGCGCTGATGGCCAGTTCCTGCTTGGGATGTACTATTTGCGGATCGCACAAACGGCACCCACGTCACGACGGAACGCTCTGCGCGACGAAGCTCAGAGCGCATTCATCCAGGGCAAGGGCCTTATAGGGCAAACAGCTGGCGGCCCAGTGACCGTTTTCGAAAGCGATTGGCCAAAAGCGCCGCCTGCGATGTCGATCGCGACCTTGCTGGAGTTTGGCAGGGCGAAAGCGATTGCGTGCAATGGGGCGTCGGTGAACCTTGCCCTGCCGCCAGCCGATGTGAATGCCGCAGCAAGCCAGTTCGATTTTTTCCAGGTTGGAGCATGCACACGCTAGTGCAAGATATTTCAGGAGTGAACAGAAATGAACATCGTTAGGTCTGAAGGGCTTCCACGTGGCAGTATGCCGACAGTGTTCGAGGAGCGGACACTCTTCCCGCCGCCGCAAGCACCGGTCATTGATGCACAGTTTTCAAAGAACCGGAGCGGGTCTGTCGTACCCATTCTGATTTTCCTGTTCATGCTCGTCCCGTGTGCCGGACTGGGCTACCTCGTGTGGCAGAGTACTGACCAGGTGCAACAGTTGCAGGGTCAGCTTGATACGATCAAAGCCGAGGGCGATAAAGCCTTGACGGATGATTTCAACGCGAAGATCGCCGCGCTCACCGCTGACCGCGATGCGCTCCGGGTCGAGGTGGAAACCATCGGCGAAAGCCAGGCAATGTTTGACGAGAACATCGGCCGGCTCGTGGGTGAAAGTGCTGCGCTGATCACTGAAATCGAAGAATTGCTGGCAGATCAGCGCAAAGGCGGCGCACCGATTCCCGCCAGCTTGAAGACGATCCCGGAAACATGGGACGATGCCGCCATCGAAATCCTTCAAAAGCATGTCGACGCGCTCAGGGCACACAAGGTAAAAGTCATTGGCCCGCGCCCGGTAAAACCGAAGCCCGTCGAGGGAACGATTTCCGGAACGCCGCAATAGAGTAGACAGATTAATCAGCCTGAGACCCTAGGGATGGCTGAACCACAACAACCAGGAAGACCGACATGAGCGACGTACAAATCATTTTCGCGCCGACAACGACCGAAAAGGAGAAGCCCCTCGACCTGAACGATATATGGGGGGAGGGATTTCCGCCGGACACCGACTGGAGCATTCCGGAAGCTTATATGGCCCTCATTCTATCAGCCGCGTTTGCCGATGGTGAACTCGCGCCGGAAGAGCGTCAGGAAATTGCTGCGCTGGTCATGCGTTCGCGCACAATGAAGCGTCTCGATCAGGCTGAACTTGCGAAGGTCAACGCGATTGTGAATGAAAGACTGCAGGCACGCCCCGAAGGTCTCAAGGAAGCCTGCAATTCGCTGCCAAGCGACATGCGTCTTTCCGTATTTGCGCACTGCGTCGATATCGTGCTGGCGGATGGGGAACTGCGTCAGGCTGAGGCCGATTTCCTGAACCAGGTCACAGCATTGATGCGCCTGGAAGCCGACAAGGCGAAACAGGTGCTGACGGTGATCATGCTGAAGAACCGCTACTGACGGGGAAGCGAGGAGGCTGAAGTCGCTGTGAACGAACATGGAGAGGGCGGGCCGCGGATTGGTGGTCGAGGTTGGAATGCAGGGGTCAAATACGGGATGAAATGTATCTGATTGGGTAAATGAGGATGAAACCGGCGTCGAACGAGCAAGAGGCGGAAGTAGGGGATATCGAAGTCCTCGCAGCGATCCTTCAGCAGGAGCGAAAGGGACATTGTCATATTCGGTCGCTGTGCTTTGGCATGTTTGTTTTCAGCTTCGTGCTGCTGCTTTGCGCGATGGGCGTTATCGGCTTCTCATTCATTGTCGGCACCCCGGGCGGGGGCGAGCGCGCATCCCCCATGATCCTGCAGGTCCTGGCGCCGTTATCCGCCGCGATGATCGGTTTCTTCGCCAGCTGGTGTGCGGCCCACAACTGTATCAATTCAATTGATCGCTCGCTCTACGCAGCCCAGGCGAAGCGATACAAGCTCTTCGAAGGTTTCGTCCGCGAACTCCAGTGTGCGAGCAAGAAGAAGCGTAGCCTCCTTTTGGACATGGTTGGCTCAATCGTAGCATAGGACAGGAACCATGTCGGACGCAGCTGATCGGCAATTGATCGAACTTGTATCGCGCGAGCAGCGCGGCCTGAGAACTATTCTCGTCGCAGGCATCACGACGCTTGTTCTCGTTGTCATGATGTCGGCCGGGCTTGGCGTCTATTATTACGTCGTTGCCAAGGACCTTTCAGTCAAATCAGAGCGCCTGACAGCCGACTCCGACCGTCTTGAGCGGCACGCGTTCACAATGCGCCGTGATATCGATCAGCAGAACAATCGCGTCGCGGCCCAGGAAGCGGCCATCCGCCGGGCTTATGACGAGATGCGCCAAATGTATGCGGGATCGGCAGAGGAGCAGGCGCTCGACAAGGTGCTGACAGTGGTTGCAGGCTACCTCGAACGCGGGCGTCACTCGCTCGCAGACGAGCGATTGATAGAGATACAGTCCGCCAAGCCAGGGGAGGGAGCCGAGGGCGCCTTGCTGAAAGGCGCAGCCGGCCTTCTGGCTTGGGAACGGAGTGGCGCACAAATCAAGAAAGGTGACACCGGATTGCCGGAGCCCCTGCAGGCGGCACAGGAATCTTTCAATACCGCTCTGGCCGATCCGGCATTGCAGCCGCTCGCACAAACGGGGCTCGCCTGGATCAGTTTCATTGAAGCCTCGTCACCCCGGTCGAGTTACACGCTGGCCGATTGCCAGAGGGTGGACGCGACAGTTGGTCAGATTGGAAATGACGATATGCTAGGCCTCCAGCCGCTTTATTGGCGCGCTCAATGCAACCGGAAGCTCGGGCGGACGCGGGAGGCGCTCAGCGACTATTCGCTTGCCCTCAACCGGGTCGATCCAGCGGCAGCTGATACGCCGGATCCTGCAGAGCAGTTGATCCAGATGAATGCCTTTCACGGGCTCGGGACTGTTCTGATCACGACTGCGGACCTGCCCTCCGATGAAGGGATTGATGCTGCGCGCGCACTGGCAGAGCGGGTATGCGGTTCGGGCGGCGCCGGGGACGGATCGGCCTTGATGAAGCTGACGCGTGCTTGCCTCGACAAGGCGATCGCATTGAGGGTTGATCTCGGTCAGACTGAAAACCAGCAGAGCGGATCCGCCGAGAACAAAGGCTTCACCTACTTGCGGGACGGTGACTTCCCTGGAGCCCTTGCTCACTCCAGGGAAGTTGAGAAGACAGGGCTGTTTGCCTGGAACGAGCTCGTCCGGGCGCTATCAGCTGAAGCAGTCGGAGACGAAGGTATCGCGCGTGAAGCCCGGCGAAACGTGTCCATGTTTGAGCCAGAAGGATTCAATACGTGCGAATTGAAGGCGCTGATGACGCCGGAGGTCTACGAAAGTGCGCGCGCCCTGATTTCGAGTGAACATGATGGCATTGAGGTCGCGTGTAACTAGCTCGGGTCATCGACGCGCTGCTTTCGCGCTACAGCGATGCCACGACTATCCAACCTGGTTGAACGGCGAGCCATGATCAATCTGCAAGCGAAATCGGTCTTGGACCGCTACTCAGTCTGGCGCGAAGACAAGTCTATTGCCGAAAGCAGTCGTCAAGTTCCTTCGGTTCCGGATCCACAATCCAGCGCGTCGGCCTGCTGACACCCATGAGGTATCCGCCTGACGGCGACATGCTGCCTGGTTCAGCTGACAATTTGTTTGCCATTCAGGATCAGGGTGACAAGCGCGCCGCCTTTTGACCAGTCATAGGTCACCGATCCGCCAAGCTGGCCTTCAATCGTCTGCCGTACGAGTCTGCTGCCATAACCGTTCATGTTCGGGGCATCATCCACGTCCGGGCCGCCTTGCTCTGTCCAGCAGACCTGGACATCCTCGCCCACCATGGCGCCGGAAACGTCAAGGGTGCCGCCTTCTGTCGAGAGCGCACCATACTTCACGGAATTGGTCGCCAGTTCATGCACGACAAGCGCCAGCGCGGTCGCTGTGTCCTGGCCCACCCCCATGCGCGGGACCGCCACCCTGATACGCCCGGCAAACGCCCCCTCGTCGTCATAGGGCGCCAGAAGAACGGCAAATATATCGCCGAGCAGGGCGGTCTTTCCCTGTTCGCCCGGCAACGGCCGAACAAGATCATGGGCGCGGTCGAGCGCCGTCAGGCGGTTCATCAGCTGATCCGTCATGTCCTCGATCGAGGTCGAACACCGGGAAGTGATCCGCGTCAGGCCTGTCGCGATCGCCAGGAGGTTCTTGACGCGGTGGCTCATCTCGCCGGCCAGCAATTCATGGCCCTCTTCGGCCTGCTTGCGGCCCGTGATGTCGAGGAAGATGCCGGTGACCACGCGCTTTACCATTCCAGCATCATCGCCTTGCCCGCGCGCGGAAATCCACCTGACGTCCGGCCCGACCAGGGTGCGGAAATCGATCTCATACGCGCCCACGGTCGCCCTGGTGGCAGAGAAGGCGGCTCTCACCCGGTCCCGGTCTGCAGGGTGAATCTTTTCGGAGAGGCGCTCAAATGTGATGGCGTGACCAGGCGGTACGTCCCAAAGCTTGAACCCATGCGGGTCCATGGCAAAATCATCGGAATCGACGTTCCATGCCCATAAGGAAACGCCGGCCGCATCAATGGCGCGGCGCAACTCATCGTATCCCCATTCGGGTTTGTCTATATCGATATTGGACAAGTTGCCTCACATACCTGGGCTTTTGACGAACCAATACGGAATACGCACATGGCTGTCTGTATACTAAGCTAGATGCGGTGTCTGCATTCAACCACAGCAACGGCTGGTGACACGCATGGAGAAGCGCTACTCGACTGTTCAGCACAGGCAAATTGCACGCAGATCTGTCCTGCCCTGCCGGGAATCCCTGAAAGCCCTGCGTTGCGTACTGAGACTTGACGTCTGCACCGTTGCTGCGGCGCCTGTGCCGAAACAAGGTTATGCCTGCTGTTCATCCTTGCGGGTCCTGCGCCGCAATTCAGCCTTGCAGCGCTCTGAGCAGGTTTTGACATTGTCCCAATCGCGCGCCCACTTCTTGCGCCAGGCAAAAGGCCTGCGGCAGGCCGCGCAGGTCTTTTCAGGCAGGTTGGACTTGGTGTAACGCTTTTCCATCACAAGCTTGCGAGGAAATTCGCTGCACTGCCGGCGATGCGCTGCTGCTCAGCGGTTGTGAACCTGTCATAGGTCCGCATGGCCTGCGCCATTCGAGGACTATTGCTGATCTTATCGCGATGGCGTGCGATGAAGTCCCAATATAGCGCATTGAAGGGACAGGCATCGGGTCCAGTTCTCATCTTCACATCATATCGGCACGATTTGCAGTAGTTGGACATACGATTGATATAGGCGCCACTGGCCGCATAAGGTTTCGATGCCAGCAGGCCACCATCCGCAAACTGACTCATGCCGACCGTGTTGGGCAACTCGACCCATTCATAGGCGTCGGCATAGACGCTCAGATACCATTCGTGCAAAGCATACGGATCAATACCCGCCAGCATCGCGAAATTGCCTGTAATCATCAGGCGCTGGATGTGGTGGGCATAGGCTTCATCTCTTGTCTGTGTCAGGGCGGCTTTTGTACAGGCCATGTCGGTCTCGGCCGTCCAGTAGAAATCCGGTACTGAACGTGTGTGGCCAAAGAAATTGCTGCGATCATAGCCGGGCATCTTCAGCCAATAGATACCGCGCACATATTCGCGCCAGCCAATAATCTGGCGGATGAACCCTTCGGCGGCGTTGAGCGGCGCCTTGCCCTCACGATAGGCAGCCTCAACTCGCCGGCAGACGCGCAGAGGATCCAGCAATCCGCAATTCATATATTGTGCGATGACGGAATGATAGAGGAAAGGTTCGTCCTCGACCATAGCGTCCTGGTAATCCCCGAAATACGGCAAGGCCTGTTCGACGAATGAGTCAAAGGCCGCTTCGGCATCGGTGCGGGTGACTGCGAACCAGAATGGCGTAAGCTCGCCGAAATGACTGCCGAAACGGGATTCGGTCAATGTCAGCACATCCTGTGTGATCGCATCCGGTCGACAGGCCTTGGGCCGGGGCATGAACAGGTCGGCAGCTGCGGCCTTGCGGTTTTCAGCATCGAGATTCCACTTGCCCCCTGCCGGTTTGTCACCATCCATCAGCAGTCCGGTCTTTCGGCGCATGTCGCGGTAGAAATACTCCATACGCAATTGCTTGCGGCCGGCGGCCCACTCCTTGAATGCGGAAGGCGTGCAAAGGAAACGGTCATCCGGCAATATGTCGACCGGCACTGGAAGCTGCGTCTGCCAGCCAGCCTGCATTTGCGAAACGCGCCACTCGGCGGCTTCTGTCACGATGACACGCTCAGGCCGGTGTCTGGAAACGGCCTGAGCGACCTGAGCTGAGAAGCTTCCCAGGTTATCGGGCGCATCCAGATAAACATAGTCGACTGTCCAGCCAGATGCGCGCAGCTCTTCAGCGAAATGGCGCATAGCAGAAAAGATGAAGGCGATCTTCTTCTTGTGATGGCGCACATAGGTTGCTTCGTCATGAAGCTCGGCCATCAGCACACGGTCGTGTTCCGGACTTGCGGCGGCAAGGCCGGACAAAGTTGGTGTAAGCTGGTCGCCGAGGACCAGGATGAGGTTGCGCGTGCCGCTCATCTCAGCTCCGCAGCCAGCCGGACAAACGCCCTTGCAGCGTCAGGAATCGTGGACAAAGGCATGGGGAGAATATCCAGTTCAGGCAGGCAATCGTCTCAGGCTTGCTGCGTACATAGGCATGGCTCAAAGCCTTGTCGATGCGCAGGATGTCACGCCATGGTTTGCTATCTGTTCGGCAAACTCAGCGACGTGCGTTGACCCGGGTTACCTGGGGGAAAAGGACAAAATACGTACTCCTGCAGCCGACAGCAGGAGACGGCGTGTGAAAATCAACATGCGTATCGCGCGGAAATCAGAATCTCTGCACTAAAGCGTTCTCCCGGTGCCAATACATCCATGGCCTGTCCTGCTGGAAGATCCGGCAGGTTGATGGCATTCGTCGCGTGCGATACGGGCTCGAGGCAAAGGATATCACTCCCCATGGCAGGGCAGTAGACGACGATATTGTCGAGCGCCTCACTCGCACACAGGGATATAAGCAGGGATGTGTCCGGGTAATCGATCTGGAGATGTCGTTTCCAGCCGGTGAAACAGTTGTCGAGATCGATGCCAGATATGGGCCTGGCTTCGCTGAAGTCTGCTGCAGGTGAAATGGGGCGCCACCACACGGGAAGGCCCGGGTCGGTTGGCTCCGTCATCCAGTAGCCGTCGCACTCCATCTTGATGCATGTGTTTCTCCGGCGGGGAAAGTAGGGGTGAAAGCCGATCCCGACCGGCATCGCGTCCGGACTCAAATTCTCGATACAGAGTGAAAGCGTGAGACCAAATGGCCCGACGCAAATGGTCTGGTGCGCGCGATAGGACCAGGGCCACTCTCCCGCGGCGTGTTCGAGAATCATGTTCACCTTTTCCGCGCTAGACCTGGTGATCTGCCAGGTGTGACGCCAGCCATAACCATGCAAGGCGTGGGGCGTCACAAAGTCTGCGCCTGCGAGCCGGATGCTCTTGCCGCCGAAATCGAAAGTGCCGTTGCGAATGCGATTCGAGAAGGGGAGCAGGGGAAAGCAACCGCTTCCCATATTATCCGGCCAGTATCCTGCATTTCCAGGTTTCAGAATTGCCTGGCCGTTCCAGTTGCATCGGACGATCTGTCCGCCCCGCACCGGGTCGAGGTCAATCTGCCATCCATGTGCATTGATCTCGACCAGAGGCGCCATTATACCTCACGAAATCCGCTTGATCGTCGGATGGAGGGCCGTCAGCCCCGTCCACCAGTTCGCGAGAATCGACGGATCGATCAAGGCTGCGACACAGCCGCCGAAACCCGCGCCTGTGATGCGCGCGCCTTCCGCTCCGAGATCGATTGCGTGGGCGACCAGCTGATCGATGCCCGGGACAGACACATCCATGTCGTCGCGCAGGGAGTTATGGCTTTCTATCATCAATTGCCCAAAGCGAGCACGGTCGTCGGAGCGCAAGGCCGCAACCGCCTCCTTTGACCTCTTCCCTTCGCTGATGACATGCCGCGCCCGTTTCGCGAGTATTGGGTCGAGTGCATCCAGAAAATCCATGCTCGCGTCACAAAGGTACGCGGCGCCAATTTGCCTTGCCGCTTCCAGGCATTCGTCTCGTCGCGCGCGATAGCGGCCATCTGTCAAGGCCCTGTGGAGACCGGAATGGGCAACGACGATCGACCATGAATCTGGAATGTCCAGAAGCTCGTAGGAACAATCGCGTGTATCGAGGGCCAAGGCCGTGCCGGGCTTGCCCAGCGCGACCGCCATCTGGTCCATTATCCCGCAAGGGACGCCGATGAAACGGTTTTCGATTTCCTTTGCGGCAAGGGCAAGGTTGGCGTCCGTGACCGTAGCGAACGAAGGCCTCGCGGCTTTCAGGGCGGCGACGATGATCGCAGCTGAAGAGGAGAGCCCCGCGCCGACCGGTATCGCGCTTTTGACATGTACGTCCTGTCCAGCCGATATCCATTCCTGCTTGCGGGCATATTGAAGAGCGCCGCGAATATAGTCAGACCAGTGGTCGGTCGCGGGCGCGTCGATGCCGAAGGCCCGTGGACCATCAAACTGTTCAGAGGAGACCTGATCGCTTTGGGACTGGTTGGACTGGATGTCGACCCTGACCGATGGCGTGAGGGCCATGGGCAGGACCGTTCCGCCATTGAAGTCGATCCATTCTCCAATCAGGTTGACCCTGCAGGGCACTGTGGCAGATTGCCAGATGGCATCTTGAGGCCGGGTCATAGCTCGCGCAGCCTTCCAGCGGCGTATTCCGGCATGATGTCGACCGTAAAGACGTTCGTGAATTGCTCGACGCTCGCGAGGTATTTCAAGCGCCCGGCATCCCGCATGATCGGATAGAACTGAACTGTAAACTGGAAATCCGGGCCAGCGTCGCGCGGCGCAGCCTGGAAGCTCATCATGTAAGGCATTGGTGCGTCGAACAGGCCGTCCAGACGGCGTGGAATGTCGCCCAACAGCTGCGCCAGATTCTCGATTTCGGACGCGTGCAGGTCCCATGGCCCACGACACGGCCGGGTCGGCATGATCCATGTTTCATAAGGAAAGCGCCCAAAGGGCGGACAGAAAGCGGTGAGGCCACCGTCAGTCGCAACAGTGAAAATCCCCTCCCAGGTTGCATGGTCCGAAACCAGATCATAGCCGTCTTCAAACGCCTTGGCCGCGACCGCCTGGGGGGTGGGAACAAAGGGGAAGGCATAGATCTGGCCATGTGGGTGGGCGAGTGTGACCCCTACTTGCACACCTCTGTTCTCAAAGGGCAGGACGTAAGCGGCACCATTCCGGAAAAGGGTCTCGTATCGGTCAATCAGTGCTTCGAGAAACAGGATCCGGCGATCCTGGCCTACGCTGTGGAGATTGCCTTCCTGCGCTGCCGTATAAACGACAACCTCGCACTGGCCGGTCGCCGGGCCATCTGCCCATTGGCTGTGCATCGTCGATGCCGTGCTTGGCTGAAGGCTTGAAAACTGATTGTCGAAAACGGCCAGTTCGAAGTCTGGAAAGGCGATTTCAGTCGGCACTTCTCCGACCCGATACGGGGCAAGGGGATCGGTCGCTGCCGAAGGCAAGAATGTACGTGTCTGACGATGGGGCGTATAGACCGACCAGGTGCCACGCAGCGGGTCGCGCCGCAGTTCCGAATGGTGGCCTGTCGTCCTGACAAGCTCCTCTCCTGCTGGCCCCGAATGGGGCTTGAAGCCGTAGAGCGAAACAGACCGCCCATCGGCCTTCATGTGCTGGCGTCGGAACAGGGTTCGTGAGCGGCCTTGCAGTGTCACGTAGTTTGAATCGTCGGTCATGGAGTGTACTACTTATACAGTTCTCATTTGCATGTAACTAACGCATGCATGAAGGATTGCGACAGGATTCTCCGCGCTGCGTTCGTGGGGATCGCCGCACCGGATGAAGGGGAACGGATTGCAAACAAATTCTCTCACCAGTGACGGCGTCAGCTGCACAATCGCGCTCGTTCCGGGTTCGGGCTTCAAACTGGCCTATCTGGGGCCGGCTGCCGGATCAGACAAGCACCAGAACGTGCGCCCCGCCGTGCTGCCCGCCAGCCCCGATCATGTTCCCGGTCCCAGCCTTATGGCAGCGCGGGGCGCGGGATATGCCGGGGCTGGCCTGGTCGACGCGATCTGCCAGCCCTCGGGCCGGCGGATCAATCTGTCGCCCAGACACATGACGCAGGTGTCTGAAACCGAACTCGTGCTGCACGCTGGAGATGAAACCTGCGGCGTCGAAGCAGAAACCAGGCTCAGCCTCGAATACGGCGTATTGAAAATCCGGACCATTATCCGAAACGCCGGGGGCGAGGTAGTTGACCTCCACCGATGCGTCGCCGGCCTGGTCCCCTTACCGGATTGGGCTGATGATACCGTCATGACGCACGGCGGATGGGCGCGGGAAGGGCACGGGTCACGGCGTCCGTTGGGGGCTGGAAGGGTGCAACGCGTGGGGCGTCTGGGGCGGAGCGGCTTTGATGGGTCTCCCGCCGTTACAATTTGCGAACGTGCCGCTGGCACGGACAGTGGACGCGTAATGGCCTTGCACCTGGCCTGGAGCGGAAGCCATTCCATCAGCGTGGAGCGGCTGCCTGACGGCTCCGGCGAAATCTGCGCCGAAGCGCAATATGAGCCTGGTGAAATCAGGCTCGCGCCGGGGGAGCAGCTGGAGACACCCGAGCTCATCGTCGTGATCGGAACGAGCGGGTTTGACGAATTGCAAGCCCGTCTTCACCGCCTCGCACGAAGACTATCAAGAGAGGTCTTCAGGCCAGTTCACTTTAACACGTGGGAAGCACGCTATTTCGACCTGAACGAGGACGCACTTGTCGCGCTGGCCAAGGGCGCGGCTGCTCTTGGTGCTGAGCGCTTCGTACTGGACGATGGATGGTTTGCCGGCCGCCGGGATGACACGACCAGTCTGGGCGACTGGGAGCCGGACCCGGACCTTTTTCCGCACGGCCTGGCGCCATTGGCCGGCAGGATACGCGAGCTCGGCATGTCATTCGGCCTGTGGGTCGAGCCTGAAATGGTCAGCCGCAAGAGCCGGCTTCACGAGCAGCACCCGGACTGGGTCCTGGGCTACCCGGATCCTGACGCACCGACCGGACGAAACCAGCTGGTTCTGGACCTTTCCAACAGGGATGTTCAGGATCACTTGTACGCGCGGCTGTCCGCGTGTCTCGATGCTGCGCCCATCGAATATTTGAAATGGGACTGCAACCGCGAGATCTATCCGGACACGGTTGATGGCGTTGCCCGCGGCACGCGTCACGTGATCGGCGTTTACAGCCTGATGGACCGGCTTCGAGCGCGATATCCACAGATCGAGATCGAAAGCTGCGCGAGCGGTGGCGGCCGGATCGACTTCGGGATACTGCCGCGCGTGACGCGGTTCTGGGCAAGTGATGCAACAGACGCCCTCGACCGGATACGCATCCAGCGTTCACTTTCGGCCTATATTCCAATGGAGATGTTAGGATGCCATGTCGGGCCGGCGCCCAATCCGATTACAGGCAGGGTATTTTCAATCCGCTTCCGGGCGCTGGTTGCCATGTTCGGACACTTTGGCCTTGAGCTCGACCCTGACAAACTGTCGGCATCCGACAGGACAGCGCTTGCCCATGCGATACAGGTACACAAGCGGTTCCGGCCGTGGATGCATTCGGGGCATGTCCGCGCGATTCCCAGTGCCGACGCAAATCTGGATATCACCCTGATAGAGTCAGCCGATGGTAACCACGCCCTTGTCAGAGTACTCAGAACAGGGATGGCCCCTTATTCTCTCCATCCCAATATCGCTATTCCCGGGCTGGATCATTCCGCATCATTCGCTGTCGCGGAAGTCTCGTTTGATGGTGGTACCGATACAGGGCTCGGTATCGCATCTGCCGAAGGGCTCGCCTGGACCGGCCTTGACATGGACCCTATCAAACCAAATCAGGGCAGGCTGTTTTACCTCAGACGCATCACGGAGAATGCATGACAGGCCTCGGTGTTTGCTACTATCCGGAACACTGGCCCGAAGTTGACTGGGCGGACGATGCGCGCCGCATGAAGCGTTTGGGGCTGGACCGGGTCCGGATCGGCGAATTCGCCTGGAGCAGAATGGAGCCAGCGCCCGGACAGTTTGACTGGGACTGGCTCGACAGGGCGATTGAGGTGCTTCATGGCGAAGGCCTTGGCATCATTCTCTGTACGCCAACAGCGACACCCCCCAAATGGCTGGTGGACCGGCATCCGGATATCCTTCCCTGCGACAGGCATGGCCACCCCAAAAGGTTCGGCTCGCGACGGCACTACTGTTTCTCCTCCGGGACATACCGGCGGGAGAGCGCGCGGATCGTGACTGCGCTGGCCAGCAGGTATGGCGAGCACCCGGCGGTCATCATGTGGCAGACCGACAATGAGTTTGGCCACCATGGTACGCACGAGAGCTTCTCGCCGGATGCGGTCCGGGCGTTTCGTGTGTGGCTGGAAGAACGGTACAAGACGATCAGCGCCCTTAATGCGGCGTGGGGAACGGCGTTTTGGTCCCAGACATATCGGTCGTTTGATGAGGTCGATCCGCCAAATGCCACCGTGACCGAGGCCAATCCGTCCCATCGCCTCGACTATCGGCGATTCTCCAGCGACGAAATCTGTGCTTATAATCAGATGCAGGTCGATATCCTGCGCGAACTCAGCCCCGGGCGACCCATCGCGCACAACTATATCGGCGATTTCACGTTGTTCGATCATCATGATATCGGTGCGACGCTGGATTATGCCACCTGGGACAGTTACCCGATCGGCCTGCTCAGCGAAGGCGATCACAGCCATGCGGACAAGGCCCGCTGGCTGCGCAATGGCCACCCGGACTTTGCCGCCTTCAATCATGATGTCTTCCGCCACTGTTCGCCGAACTGGGGCGTGATGGAGCAGCAGCCGGGACCGGTAAACTGGGCTACGCACAATGCCGCGCCGGCGCCAGGCATGGTCCGGCTGTGGACATGGGAGGCCTTTGCCCATGGCGCTGATTTCGTCAGCTATTTCCGCTGGCGGCAGGTGCCATTTGGCCAGGAGCAGACACATGCAGGATTGCTGGGGCCCGACCGCCGCGATTCGCCAGCCATTGATGAAATCAGGCAGGTAAAAGACGAAATGGAACGGATCGGATCGCTGGAACGGGTGCGCGCGCCCGTCGCGATCCTCTACGACTATCCGAGTCTGTGGCAGCATGAGATCCAGCCGCATGGGCGGGCCGGGTCCGTGCTCGAAATGAGCCGGTCCATCTATTCTGCCTGCCGCCGTCTCGGGCTGGACGTCGATATCGTGCCGCCGCGTTCTGACCTTGAAGGGTACAGACTGATCCTTCTGCCAAGCCTGACGATTGTGGATGACGATCTTGTCCGGCGGTTGGGGGAGTCAGGCGCGGCCGTGCTGGCGACCCCCTTGACCGGTTCACGGACCGGAGAGGGGCATATACCCGATGGACTGGCGCCGGGGGCCTTTACTGATTTGATCCCCATGCGGGTTGACCGCTTTGAAAGCCTCGCGCCCTTCATCCGGCTGGATGTCGAGGCGGAAGGCAAGGTCTACGATGCCGGTCTCTGGCGCGAGTCCGTGACCAGTCCGGCAGATGTTCGCGCGCAATTCGCCAATGGCGAACCGGTATGGCTGCAGCATGAGCATTATCACTACCTGGCATGCTGGCCCGGCGATGAGCTGTTGGATCATGTCTTGCGCCGCCTGTGTGAGGAGGTTCACCTGCCGATACGCGACACCGGGCCGGGGCTCCGGCTGCGCCGCGCCGGAAACGTGCAATTTGCGTTTAATTATGGCCCGGCAGCCTGCGATTTGAGGTCAATTGGCGCCCCGGCTGACGAGAGTGCCTTCCTGATCGGCAGCGCGCATATCCCGTGCGCCGGGGTATCAGCCTGGCGTCTGTCCCAGGAGTAGGGCTTTGCCGTGCCGCAGCGTTAACGAGTAGGAAAACATGCTCCAGTATTTGATTCTATATTGGAAATGAAATGGTAATGGACTGGAGCGGTTCCATGCAGGCAGCATTGCGCAAAAACGAGACCCCGAGGCGCCAGAACAGGGCGTCACTCGACTTTGTCGAAGTGTACAAGAATGCCGGAAAGGCATTCGGGTTGATCGAGCGCTACCGGACGCCTCCTTTTCCCGGTACCTATGCCCTCTGGTACGCCTATGTATCAGGCACGGATTGCGAACTCATCAGTCGGATCGACGATTTCCTGGCGAAGAATGGCGGTCTGAATCCCTACGATATCGAACAACTCTGTCTGTCGCTGGAGGCGCAGGGCGGCCAGGATATCGACACCAAAAATGTTGGCCAGGCCGTGGAGCAGGAACTTGAAGGCATTCTGAAGGTCATTGCATCTGGCGCCGAGCGAAGCGACAGTTTCAGGAACGCATTGAGCGATGTCCAGAAAAGCTTGCCGGGCTCAAAGACCAGCGAAGACCTTGATGCGATCGTGTCAAAGCTTGTTCAAGAGAACCAGCGTATGGCCGATGCGACCCGGCAAATGAATGATAGTCTCGTTGCATCCCAAAGCCAGATTCAGACCCTGAACCAGGAGCTGGCCAGCGCCCGCATCCAAAGCCTGCGCGACCCGCTCACGTCCCTCTGGAACCGGGGGGCATTCGACAGGCGGATCATGGAAGAGGTTCAAGAGGCGGAGGCGTCAGGGCAGCAACTCTGCCTTGCCATGGCGGACATTGATGAGTTCAAGATGGTAAATGATACGTACGGCCACCAGCACGGCGATGAAGTGCTGCGCAGGTTTGCGTCACTCATCGGTGACAACATCAAGGGCCAGGACATGGTCGCGCGATATGGCGGGGAAGAGTTCGCGATAATTTTCCCGAAAACCAGCGTCCTGTCGGCCTATAATCTCCTTGTGAAGATCAAGCACCAGTTCGAAGAGTTGAAAATTCCAGTCGATGGATGCGACGGGACGTTTACAACGGTGACGGCCTCATTCGGTGTTGCACGGTTCGAGATGGGCATGACGGTGCGAGATCTGATCAATCAGGCTGACACCTACCTGTTCGAAGCCAAGAAGGCCGGGCGCAATCGCGTCAAGGCAATCGGGTTTGCCTGACCGTCTGCCAGCGCATTCTTACCACTCTTGAGGTTGATGGCCGGGGCGCGTAGCGTAGGAGAGTTATGCTATTCAAGCGCAATCCCAATCGTAGAACACCCATCTGAAAGCCAGCCACAATGCCTGCAATCATCATGTCTCCCGAACAGGTTTCTGCCTATATCGCCCAGGCCGGACGCGATGCCTGGAAGGTTCCAGGCCTTCCGGCTGATACGCCGCTGCGCGAGATCAGGTCGGTTGGCGTGATCGGCGCCGGCACGATGGGCGGCGGCATCTCCATGAATTTCGCAACGGCCGGGATTCCGGTCCGCATCCTTGAAACGAAGCAGGAGGCGCTTGATCGCGGGCTTGGTGTGGTGCGCGGCCACTACCAGCGCAGCGCCGACAAGGGCCGCTTCCCGCAGGAGGACGTTGGCGTTCGCATGGGCCTCCTTACCGGAACGCTCGACATGGAATCGTTCTCTGATTGCGATCTCGTCATCGAGGCCGTGTTCGAGGACATGGACCTGAAGAAGAGGATTTTCAGCGATCTGGACCGGATCATGAAGCCGGGTGCGATTTTGGCCACGAATACATCCGCACTGAACATCGACGCGATCGCCAGCACCACCAAGCGCCCGGAGGATGTCATTGGCCTGCACTTTTTCTCGCCGGCAAACGTGATGAAACTGCTGGAAATCGTTCGCGCCGATCACACGGCTGACGACGTGATCGCGACCTGCATGGACCTTGCGAAAAAGATTAACAAGGTTGCAGTTCTGGTCGGGGTTTGCCCCGGATTCGTCGGGAACCGGATCCTCGCTGCGCGGCAGGCGCAGGCGCAAAAGCTGGTCTATCAGGGCGCCATGCCGTGGGATGTCGATGCGGCGTTGAACACGTTCGGTTTCCGGATGGGCCCCTACCAGATGTCCGACCTGGCCGGTCTCGACATTGGCTGGAAAAAAGGCGCTAAAACGGCCAATCCGATCCGGGATGCCTTGTGCGAGATCGACCGGCGCGGCCAGAAGACAGGTGCGGGCTATTACGATTATGACGAGAACCGGAACCCAGTCCCGTCCAGCGTCACGGCTGAAATCATTCGTGATATTACGGGGGTCGATTCCGCGGCGGCCCCGTCTGTCGAGGCGATCATCGCAAGCTGCATCCATCCGATGATCAATGAGGGCCTGAAAATCCTCGAGGAGAAAAAGGCCCAGCGCGCCTCGGACATCGATGTTGTCTGGCTCAACGGCTATGGCTGGCCTGCCGACAAGGGCGGCCCGATGCTGTATGGCGATATGGTGGGGGCAGAGACGGTACTGGCGACCATGGAGCGGCTGGGAGCTGACGATGAGCGCTTTGCGCCGGCAGAGTCCCTGAAGCGTTTGGCGCGGGATGGCGGACGGTTCACCGAGGTTCCGGCCGGTTAGGCAACAGCTGGGGAGCAATACGTAGTGACGCCTTGCCACTGGGCGTAAGATAATTGGACGAAAGCCGGAGGAAATACTCATGAAGCTCAAAAACGGAACCTGGGTAATTGTTTGCGATGCCGGCAAGTTTCTGCTGCTCGAAAACAATGGCGATCAGGATGTGATGGACCTGCGCGTGGTCGACCATGAGGAAGTGGCAAATCCGAGGACGAGCGAACAGGGAACGGCCCGACCGGGCCGGTTCCAGAAGACTTCGGATCGACGCGGCAGCACCGTGGAGACCGACTGGCATGCGCTCGGAGAAATCCGTTTTGCAGAAGATCTTGCAGACCGGCTGGACCGATGGGCAGGCCAGGACCGGTTCGACGGACTTGTCATCGTGGCCGACAGCCGGACGATGGGTGTCTTGCGCACCGCCTTGTCAGAACAGGTGAAGACGCGCGTTTTGGCGGAAATCCAGAAAGACTATGCGCATCGCACCATCGAATTCATCGAAGACGCACTCGCCAAAGCGTAGGAGCTCGCACCGGCGCTAGGACCCGGCAGGCTCTGCCGCCTTGTCGACTGTTTCGGCATTCATCTGCTTTTGGTCGTCCCTCATGCCCATATAGAGGCTGAGGCAGCAGACGAGCAGGATGACAGTGAACGGTAAAGCTGCCGTGATCGTACCTGCCTGTAGCGATTGCAGGACATCCGTACCGCCGCCATACAGCAGTGCCGACGCTGTCAGTCCAAGCGCCGTCGCCCAGAACACGCGTTGTCCGACAGGTGAATCCGTCTTGCCGCCACTCGTTATCGTGTCGACAACCAGTGCGCCGGAATCAGCCGATGTCACGATGAATATAACAAGCAGCATGATGGCCACGGCCGAAGTGATTTCGGGGAAGGGCATTCCCGCAAGCATTTCAAACAGGACGAGGGATGCGCTGGTCATATCGCCTGCCAGCTCACCTGTGCCGGATTGGTGCTGGGCAAGCGCGGTTTTGCCGAAGGCGGAGAACCAGATCACGCAGATCGTGAACGGCGCCAGCAAGACGACTGCGAAATACTGCCTGACAGTGCGGCCGCGGGAAATCCGGGCAATGAACATGCCGACAAAGGGCGACCAGGAAATCCACCAGGCCCAGTAGAATATCGTCCAGTCGTGGAACCAGAGAATGTCCGTTCGTCCGATCCAGCCGGTCAGCGAAGGTGTGTCGCCGACATAGGACAGGAAATTCTGGCCGATGCCTGTAAAGATCGCGATGGTCGGCCCGGCAATGATGACGAACATCAGCAAGGCGAAGGCCAGGCCCATGTTTATATTGCTGAGCAGCTTTACGCCGCCATCCAGTCCCCGGAGGACAGACAGGACCGCCAAACCGGTCATCGCGGCGATCAAGCCAATCTGCAGGCCGGGATTGGGCTCGAACCCAAAGAGGTAGGCGAGCCCGCTCGCTGCCTGCGTCGCGCCGATTCCGATTGTCGTGGCGAGGCCGAAGATGGTTGATACCACTGCGAACAGATCGATGATGTGCCCGGGCCAACCCCAGATCCGCTCGCCCAATATGGGGTAGAAGGTGGAGCGGATGCTCAGCGGCAGTCCCTTGTTGTGGGCGAAGAAGCCGAGAGACAGGCCGACAGTCGCGTAGATGGCCCAGGGGAAGAGGCCCCAGTGGAAAATTGTGGCGCTGAAGGCGAGCCGCTCAGCCGCCGGCGTGCCGGGCTCGACACCCAGCGGTGTGCCATACCAGTCAGTATAATAGGCCAGCGGCTCTGCCGCGCCGTAAAACATGAAGCCGATGCCGACGCCGCAGGCGAACAGCATGGCGATCCATGAATGGATCTTGAAGTCGGGTGTGGCATCCGGGCCGCCAAGGCGAATGCGGCCAAGGGGGCTCACGCAAAGCGACAATGCAAAGAGCAGGACAATGATGGGTGTGATAGCGAACAGCCAGTCAGCGCTCTGCAGAGTCCATGTCTTGGCCGCCACGAGTGTCTGTGTCGAGGACTCGGGGAAGATCAGCGTAGCTGCTGAGAAGAGCAGGACCAGGCCGGCGCTGAGGAAGAAGACAGGGTTGTGAATATCGAAGCCCAGCACTTCGATATTGTCCTGACCGACTTCGTAGTCAGTCTCGTATTCAAACAGCGGTTCTTCACCGGTGATCGGGGCGTCAGGCTCTGGAGTCGTTGATTCGATGGTCATGGCCGGGTTTTGCAGGATAATATTCCATTATCAAAGTAAAATGCTGCACTGATGACAGCGCCCGCCAGCGCCTATGGCAGAAAAACTGCGTAAAATGGGGCTAAAATGCAACAGTTCGTGGCTTCTCCGGACAAGCGCACGGCAAAAGCCTTTTTATTGTCGAAGTTTATGATAGCCCCGAAAGCCTATCGATCAGTCGTCGTTTCACTTGTCGCGCCTCGCAATGGCGCGGGTGACGACTGGAGCTGACCTAAAGGGACGACAAATGAACAAATTAATGTATGGCGCTTCGCTGGCGGCAATGGCTGGCCTTCTTACTCCGATGGCTGTTGCGCAAGAGCCCGCGCCAAAGGCGCCGAAACAGGAAACTCGCCGCCTCAAGGCTGTCACTGTCACGGCAACAAAGCGAAGCGAAACCGCCCAGAGCATTCCGGTTGCTGTGGTTGCGCTGGGAGAAACCGAGCTCGACAATCTGGGGGTCAAGAACTTTACCGATTACCTTGTCCAGCTTCCCGGCGTCACGGCGGGCGGTTCCGGGCCGGGACAAAGCACGATCTATATTCGCGGTATTGCGTCGACCACGCCGAACCTGACCACCGCAGGCGTTGCCGGCCTGGCGCCCAATGTGGCGCTTTACCTTGACGAACAGCCTGTCTCGCAGCCAGGGCGCAATCTCGACGTTTATGCCGCAGACCTTGAGCGCGTCGAAGTGCTTTCCGGACCTCAGGGCACCCTGTTCGGCGCCAGCTCGCAGGCCGGTACGGTCCGCCTGATCACGAACAAGCCGCAGCTCGGCCGGTTCGAGGCCAAGGTGAAAGCGTCGACCTCGTTCACCGAAGGCGGCGACATGAGCAACAGTGTCGAGGCGGTCATGAACCTGCCTGTCACGGACAATTTTGCCGTGCGCGGTGTCGTTTATACCGACAATCAGGGCGGCTATATCGACAATGTCGGCGGCGTGCTGGACGCGTCGCAGTCGGCGCGCTTCCGGCCTGCCGGAACGGTGCGCGAAAACGGTACGGTTGTTCAGCCTAATCGTGCAGGCTTCCAGGCGGGCGCAGACCTGTCGGACGTGAACTTCATTTCGGCCAACAACGCGTCGATCGCCGAGAAGAACATCAATGATACCAGCTATCAGGGCTTCCGCCTCAGCGCTCTCTATGAATTCAGTGCCGACTGGCGGCTCAATGTGGCCCATGCGCAGCAGAGGCTTGATGCGGACGGCGTTTTCTTCGCCGATCCTGAACTCGACGATTACGATGTCGTGAGGTTCAGCGAAGACAAGATCGAAGACAGCTACCACAATACGAGCTGGACACTGGATGGCCGGATAGGGGCGCTTGAGGCGGTTTATACCGGGGCCTACACGGAACGGACGACTGACCAGATTGTCGATTATTCCGACTATCTTTTCGTCGCTCAATACCTGCCATATTATATCTGCGACGGCTCTGTCAGCTATCCGGGTGCGGCCGCACCCAGCGGTACATGCTACGCCCCGAGCCTGTTCGTGAAGTCGAGCACCGAAACCGAAATCCAGACGCATGAACTCCGTTTCAACACGCCGGACACGTACCGCATCCGCGCGACCTTTGGCGGCTTCTTCAGCGACCTGGAGCTGCGCGAACTGAATGACTTCACCTATCCTGGCTCGACACAGATTCTCGGTTTCAACGGTGAGGTGGGCTTTGCGCCGAACTATCCGCTGACCAATACGGCGGTCACCGGGGCTGTCGGGAACGCATCGCCGGGCTATTTCAGCGAACCCGGCCCGTTTCCGGCGGGCGTCATCTTCCGCAATGACGTGAAGCGTACAGACAAGCAGCTCGGCCTCTTCGGTGAAGCGACGTTCGACCTCACCGACCAGTTCGCACTGACGGTGGGTGCGCGCTGGTACGATATCGAAGTCGACCTCGATGGCAGCGCGAACTCGTCCTTCTCCAATCTCGGCCAGACCGATGATGCGCAGGCCTTCGGCACGAACATCTCGGCGCAGTTCGCTCCGGGCAATGCCGTGGGTGCACCAGACAAGGCCGCGACAGACGGCTTTATCTACAAGATCACGGGTGAATGGACGCCAACGGACAATATGTTGTTCTTTGCAACCTATTCTGAAGGCTTCCGGCCCGGCTTGCTCAACCGTCCCGGCGGCGCACCAGGCCCGAACGGATATACGGTTCCCTATGCACTTGATACCGATGAAGTGAAGAATTACGAGATCGGCTGGAAAACCGAACTGTTCGACAATTCCCTCCGGCTGAACGGCTCGGCCTTCCTTGTCGAAATCGAAAACCTGCAGACGACAATCTTCGATCCGTCCATCGTCAACCTGTTCTTCTCCGACAATGCGGCGAATGCCGAAATCCAGGGCCTTGAGGGTGAGTTCACCTGGGCCCCTGCGTCGGTTGACGGCCTGACGCTTGCCGGTGCGTTTTCGTTCCTCGACACGGAGGTGACGGAAGTCATCACGCCAACGGATGACGTCCTGCTTGGGTCCGAGCTGGCCTTTGCGCCGGCCTATCAGGGCAATATTCGTGCACGGTATGAATGGGATATGGAACGCCGCCTGGCGGGTTCGTCCCTGCGGGCGCATGTGATGCCGCAGATCGTATTCTCCGACAGTTCCTTCAGCGATATTATCGAAATCAACAAGGCAGAGATCGATGGCTGGGTGACACTGGGCGCAACGCTCGGAGTGAGTGCCGACAAATGGACGGCAGAATTGTTCGGCTCGAACCTGACGAACGAGTACGCAGAACTTGCGAACAATTTCGTGTTTGACCGCGAACGGGTGACGCCCGTCCGGCCACGCACGGTCGGCGTTCGCGTGTCCTTCTCATACTAGGCACACGATCCGACTTGAATTGATGCCGGCGCCCTGACACCTTCAGGGCGCCGGTCTTTTCTGGAGCACCTGAAACCCTTCATGCCAAGTCTTGCTGACATCGACGACACGATCAAACGGGCACAGAAGGCCTTGCAGGCCGGTGATCTGGACAGCGCGACCGGCGCGGTTGAGGCGGCACTGTCGCAGGATCCGAACAATCGCGATGCGCTCTACATTGCTGCCGTATGTGCCCGGTATGACAATCGCGACGATGATGCGCTCCGCTATCTGGCGCGCCTGAAGTCGGTCGTTCCCGATTTTGGCCGCGCCTATCAGGAAGAGGGACATCTACGGCGCAAGATGGGGGACAGTCTGGCCGCCCTGGCAGCCTATCAGAGAGCGACACGCTACAATCCGGTCCTGATCGCAAGCTGGAACGCGCAGGCTGAGCTTCTGGCAGCGCAGGGACATACCGCTGCCGCATCGGCCTCCCTTGCCCAGGCACAGCGCCTCAGCGGCTTGCCGCGCGAACTGCTGGCTGTCACGAACCATATCCATGAAGGCCGCACCTTCCGGGCGGAGGAACTGGTCAGAGCGTTCCTGAAGCGCCACCCTACCCATGTCGAGGCCATGCGCCTGCTGGCGGACATTGGCGGGCGGCTCGGCGTCCAGGAGGATGCACATTTCCTTCTGGAAAGTGCCGTTGAGCTCGACCCGGAAAATATCCAGCTGCGCCTCGATTTCATACAGGTGCTGCGCAAGCAGCAAAGGTTTGCGGATGCCCTGGAACAGGCCCGGTGGCTGACGGCAAGGGAACCGGACAACCCGGTTTTCCTGTCACATTTCGCGATTGAGAGCATGCAGGCGGGAGATTATGAAACGGCGCTGGAGACATTCGAAAAAGTCCTCGCCCTGGTCCCGGATGACCCCGCGACTTTGACGTCACGCGGGCATGCCCTGAAGACCTATGGCAAGACGCCCGAGGCCATCGCATCCTATCAGGCGGCGACCCGCGTGGCTCCTCAGCTGGGCGATGCGTGGTATGGGCTGGCCAACCTGAAGACATACGACTTCAGCGATGGCGAACTGGGCAGCATGTCGGCCGCTGTGGCTTCCGGTGAACTGGACCACATGTCCCGCATCCATATTGCCTTTGCCCTGGGAAAGGCGCTGGAGGACAGGGAAGAATACGATGAAGCCTTTGCGCATTTTGCCGAGGGCAATGCGCTGAAGCAGCAGACGACGCGCTATACGACCGAGCAGATGCTGGACGAGTTCGCGGCGCAAAAGGCCATCTGCACGTCAGCCCTGTTCGATGCGCGGACTGGGAAGGGGTACGGCGCGCCGGACCCGATTTTCATAGTGGGCCTGCCGCGTGCCGGTTCGACCCTGATCGAGCAGATACTCGCCTCGCACCCTGAGGTGGACGGCACACTTGAACTGCCGAACATCCTGGCCCTGTCCCACCGGCTTCGCGGACGCCAGAACCTTTCGGATCGCGAACGCTATCCGCGTGTCCTGCAGGAGATGCCGGATGCGGACCTGTCGGCGCTGGGGCAGGAATATATCGAGACGACGCGGATCCATCGTCAGGATGCGCCTTTCTTTACGGACAAGATGCCGAACAATTTCCGGCATATCGGCCTGATCCACCTGATCCTGCCGAATGCCCGGATCATTGATGCGCGCCGCAATCCGATGGATTGCTGCTGGTCCGGTTACAAGCAGCTGTTCGCGGAAGGTCAGGAGTTCACCTACGGCCTGGATACGATCGGGCATTATTATCGCGCCTATGTCGACCTGATGGACCATTGGGACGCTGTCTTGCCGGAGGGGCGGATCCTGCGCGTCCAGCATGAGGATGTTCTGGATGATATCGAGGGACAGGTGCGGCGCATTCTGGACTATTGCGGCTTGCCCTTCGACCAGCGCTGTGTGGACTTCCACCAGACCCGGCGCGCCGTGCGGACGGCCAGTTCCGAACAGGTCCGCCAGCCGATCAACAAGAACGGGCTTGAACAGTGGCGGCCCTATGAGGCACATCTGACTGCGTTGAAACTTGCGTTGGGGCCTGCCGGTCCGGCGCCCGAACAAGGTCAGGTCCAGTGAACCAGCGGTCTGTAGATGCCCTCATTGCCCTGCGCAAGATACAGCGGGTGACCGAACTCGCCTCCCGGCGCCTTGCGTCAACGGCTGGTCTGACGCCCTCCCAACTGGCTGTCCTGCGGTTGCTGGAAAAGTCTGGCGAGTTGTCATCGGGAAGGATTTCCGAAGCTACGCTTCTGAAGCAGGCCACGATTACAAGTCTGGCCGATAAGCTGGAGGCGCGCGAGCTGATTGCCCGGCGGCGCTGCGACGAGGACAGGCGACGCGTCTGGCTGCGGCTTTTGCCAGCGGGTGTCGCAGTTCTGGCCGACGCGCCCGATCTGCTTCAGGAGACGTTTTCGGACCGTTTCAATGATTTGCCCGACTGGCAGCAATCCCTGATCGTGTCGGCGCTGGAGCAGGTGTCCGGCCTGCTGGACGCCGATGACCTTGATGCGGCACCCGCGCTGGATGTCGGCGAACTCGACGAGGCTGTGACCGGTTGAGGCCAGTGGGGATCCCTGCGGGCAGGCGCTGCGTCTCATGGCATTTGGGCTGTGCGTTGCTGGCGTTTGAGCTGGTCAGCCTGTCCGCTTGCGGCAAGGCCGAAACCGGGCCTCAGCCTGAGGCACTCATTGCTGCGCCAGCAGGTGCGAGTGATGTGTGCGACAGTGCGGAAGGCATTGCCGAGGTTCCGGCGGGGACGCTGACGCTGCGCGGAAACACATATGAGATTGCCGCCTTCAGGCTGGACGTGACCGAGGTGACGTCGGCGCGGTTCGCTGAATTCGTGGCGGAAACGGGCTATGTCACACTGGCTGAGCGGGTGCTGGAGGATGGGCAGCGCAACGGGTCGGCCGTGTTCCGCAAGCCTGTCTCTGTGGGGGAAATGAACTGGTGGGTCTTTGATGCCGTGGCCAGCTGGAAAGACCCGGACGGCCAGCTGGGAGGCCATGAGCCGGGCCCACTGGAACCGGTGACGCACATCGCGCAGGCCGATGCGGAGGCCTTTGCGGCGTGGTCAGGGGGGCGTCTGCCGACGGAGGCGGAGTGGGAATATGCGGCGCATGGGGGCGACGAGGTGCCTGAGGTGGGGCCGCAAGGGCGTCACAACGCGCCTGATGCCAATTCATGGCAGGGCTTGTTCCCTGTGGAGAACCTGTCGCGCGATGGCTATCCCGGACTGGCGCCGGTCGGCTGTTTTCCGGCCAACGGATATGGCCTGCGGGACATGAGCGGGAATGTCTGGGAATGGGTGCAGCCGGATGCGCGCCGTGACCGGGCGGGCAAGGGGCTGCTGGTTGGCGGCTCCTACCTTTGCGCCGAGAATTTCTGCCGGAATGCCAATCCGTTCGGGCGGCAGGAACAGGATGCCGGATTTTCCGCGTCGCATATCGGCTTCCGGGTCGCGTATGATGGCTAAATCGCGGTCCGGGCCGTTAAAGTAAACGCGCTGTGAACGAATTGGCGGGCAAACGGAGGTCTGGCGTTTTTGTGCGCCATCCCATGCCCCTCCGAAACTGCACAAGGCCCTCACATGTCCACTGCCACCGCCCGTTCCACAACCATCCCGGCCGTCCCGGTCAGCCGCATCATCGCCCGTGAACTGGGCGTGTCGGAGGCGCAGGTCATCGCGACCATCGCGCTGATTGATGATGGGGCGACGGTGCCGTTCATTGCACGGTATCGCAAGGAGCGGACGGGCGGGCTGGACGATACGCAGCTGCGCAACCTGGCCGAGCGCCTGACCTATCTGCGCGAACTGGATGAGCGCCGGCAAACCGTGCTCAAATCCATCACGGAGCAAGGCAAGCTGACGCCCGACCTGGAACGCCAGATCGCCGGTGCGGAGACCAAGGTGGCACTGGAGGACATCTATGCGCCCTACAAACCGAAACGGCGGACCAAGGCGATGATTGCCCGTGAAGCCGGTCTCGAACCGCTTGCCGACCGCTTGCTCGCCAATCCGGCGCTTGTGCCGGGCAAGGAAGCCAGCGCATTTGTGTCTGCCAAGAAGGGGGTGGCTGATATGGAGGCCGCGCTGGAAGGCGCCCGCCAGATACTGATCGAGCGCATGGCCGAGACCCCGCGCCTTGTTGGCACCATTCGCGAGAATGTCTGGACTGGCGGGCGGCTTGGCTCGAGCATGGTCAAGGGCAAGGAGGCGGAAGGCGCCAAGTTTGCCGACTATTTCAAGTTTGATGAACCGATCAAGGAGATGCCTTCGCACCGGGCGCTGGCGCTGCTGCGCGGCGAGAAGGAAGGCGTGCTGAAGGTGAAGCTGGACGTGCCGCATGAACCCAAGGGGGACCACCCGGCAGTGGGCATGATCATGTCTGAATTCGGCATCGCGAAGAAGGGCCGGGCAGGGGATGAATGGCTGGCCGATACGGCCCGCATGGCATGGAAAGCCAAGCTGGCCGCGTCCAGCGCGAGCGACCTGATTGCCCGCCTGAAGGAGCGCGCCGATTCCGAGGCCATCCGCGTGTTTTCCCGCAACATGCATGACCTGCTGCTGGCTGCGCCTGCGGGGCCACGGGTCGTCATGGGTATCGACCCGGGCATTCGCACCGGCTGCAAGGTTGCGGTGGTCGATGCCACCGGCAAGCTGCTGGAGACCGTAACGATCTATCCGCACGAACCGCGCAAGGACTGGCAGGGCGCGATGGCGAAGCTGGCAGAGCTGAGCAAGCGTCACAAGGTGGAGCTTGTCAGCGTCGGCAATGGCACGGCAGGCCGCGAGACGGACAAGCTGGTCGCGGAACTTGCCGCCCGGATGCCGGAGCTGAAACTGACCCGCATCATGGTGTCAGAGGCCGGGGCGTCGGTTTACTCGGCGTCGGAACTGGCGGCGAAGGAATTCCCGACGCTGGATGTCAGCCTGCGGGGGGCTGTGTCGATTGCGCGCCGTCTTCAGGACCCGCTCGCCGAACTCGTCAAGATCGAGCCGAAGGCGATTGGCGTCGGCCAGTACCAGCATGATGTGGACCAGGCGGCGCTTGCGCGCTCGCTGGATGCCGTGGTGGAGGATTGCGTCAATGCCGTCGGCGTGGACGTGAACACGGCCTCTGCGCCGCTGCTGGCCCGGGTGTCAGGCCTCAATCCGACGATTGCGGCCAATATCGTGACCTATCGGGACAAGAACGGCCCGTTCAGGACGCGGGCGGCCCTGAAGAAGGTGCCGCGCATGGGGCCGAAGACTTACGAACTTGCCGCCGGTTTCCTGCGCATCATGGATGGCACGAACCCGCTGGATGCCTCGGCGGTGCACCCGGAAGCCTATCCGGTCGTGACCCGCATTTCGGAAAAGACCGGGCGTCCGGTCAAAGGCATCATTGGCGACAAGGCCTTCCTGTCGACGCTGAAGCCTGCGGCCTTTGCGGATGCGGAGTTCGGTGTGCCGACCATCACCGACATCCTCGCCGAACTGGAAAAGCCGGGGCGCGACCCGCGGCCGCAATTCAAGACGGCCACGTTCCAGGACGGGGTTGAGGAAATATCGGATCTGAAGCCGGGCATGCGCCTTGAGGGCGTGGTAACGAATGTCACCGCCTTCGGTGCCTTCGTGGACGTGGGCGTTCATCAGGATGGCCTGGTGCACATATCCGAACTGGCCGACACATTTGTCAAAGATCCGCATGACGTGGTGAAGGCCGGCCAGGTGGTGCGTGTTCTCGTCAAGGATGTCGATGTCAGCCGCAAGCGGATCGCCCTCAGCATGAAGAGCCCGGAGGGCAAGTGACCCCTGTGCATTGCCGGATGGGGGCATGCGGGGTTAACTCGCATCTCTTTGTGAAGGAGGGACGATGATGCCTGACGAAAACGACGGGCGGGAAGAGACCTACAAGCTCGCCGCGCTGGATACCGATTTCATCCTCGGCGACTCGATGCGCGGCGCGCGCTTCATGATGGAATATTCCAAGGCCGAGGAGCATTTGCGGGCCAAGAAGATTATCTCGACCATTGTCGTGTTCGGGAGCGCCAGGGTTCGCGAGGACGGCGACGCACATCAGGCGGCGGTCTATGCGTCCGCCCGTGAGTTCGGCCGGATCGCATCGGAGCGCGGCGGCGCGCTTTGCCATAATGGCGGCCTGCGGGAAAACGTGATCGCGACCGGCGGCGGGCCGGGCGTGATGGAAGCCGCCAATCGGGGCGCGATGGACGCGGGCGCGGTGACGATTGGCTTCAATATCGCCTTGCCGTTCGAGCAGGAACCGAACCCCTATATCACGCCGGACCTGTGCTTCCAGTTCCACTATTTTGCCATGCGCAAGATGCACCTGGCGATGCGGGCGCGGGCGCTGGTCATCTATCCGGGCGGTTTCGGCACGATGGATGAGCTGTTCGAGCTGCTGACACTGACCCAGACCGGCAAGGCCCCGCCCATTCCCGTTGTGCTGTATGACCGGGCCTTCTGGTCCCGGATCATCAATTTCGAGGCCCTGTTCGAGGCGGGTATGATTGCGGAAAAGGATCTCGACATCTTCGAATTCGCCGACAGCGCGGAAGAAGCGTGGGAAAGCCTTGTGTCGCGAGGACTGGCCATCTGGCCTGCTGACGCCTAGCCAATCCGCGTGCGCCGGGTCAGGTGCCGCAAGGGAACAGATTTTCAGGACCGAATAGCGAGCTAGACTGGTCTTCCAGAGGGGCGACGCTATGTGCGCAAGCCTCCGCAGGCGCGCGCGGTGATGCCTGCAATGCTGATAACGGGAGTGACAGGTTATGGCCTCAGGCGACGTAATAGAAGAGCTGGGACTCGATCCCGACGAACTGCGGTCGAAATATCGTGAAGAGCGCGACAAGCGCCTGCGCAGCGACGGCAACGAGCAATATGTCAACATGGTGGGCGAGTTCGCGCACTATATCGAAGACCCGTACATCAAGCGCGTCGAGCGGGCGCCGCTGACCGATCACACGCATGTTGTCATCATTGGCGGGGGCTTTGGCGGCCTGCTGGCAGGGGCGCGGCTGCGCGATGCGGGCGTCAAGGATATCCGCGTGATCGAGAAGGGCGGCGACTTTGGCGGCACCTGGTACTGGAACCGCTACCCCGGCGCGGCCTGCGATATCGAGAGCTATATCTACCTGCCGCTGCTGGAAGAGACGGGCTACATGCCGGTCGAGAAATATTCGCGCGCACCGGAAATCCTGGCGCATAGCCGCCGCATTGCCGAGCACTACAACCTGTATGACAAGGCCTGCCTGCAGACCGAGATTACCGGACTGAACTGGGACGATGACGCCGCTGTCTGGGTGATCGAGACGGACCGGAGCGACCGCATGACGGCCGATCATGTGGTCATGTCGAACGGGCCGCTGAACCGGCCGAAGCTGCCGGGCATTCCGGGGGTGGAAAGTTTCAAGGGACACAGCTTCCATACGAGCCGCTGGGACTATGACTATACGGGCGGGGATTCCTCCGGCGGGCTGACGGGCCTGAAGGGCAAGCGGGTCGGCATTATCGGGACAGGCGCGACAGCCGTGCAGTGCGTGCCGCATATCGGGGAAGCCGCCGAGCAGCTCTACGTGTTCCAGCGCACGCCATCCTCGATTGATGTGCGCAACAACAGGCCGACCGATCCTGACTGGGCGAAAAGCCTCACGCCCGGCTGGCACAAGGACCGTATGGAGAATTTCAACACGCTGGTGTCCGGTGGCTTTGCCTCGCAGGACCTGGTGATGGATGGCTGGACGCATATCATCCGCAACCTGCTGTTCATTGCACAGCAGGAGGGCAACAAGGACCTCAGTCCGGAACACCTGGCCGAGCTGGCCGAGATTGCCGATTTCCAGAAGATGGAACAGGTGCGCGCGCGCGTCGACGAGATCGTCAAGGACAAGGCGACGGCAGAGGCGCTGAAGCCCTGGTACCGCCAGTTCTGCAAGCGGCCCTGTTTCCATGACGGTTACTTGCCGACGTTCAACCGGCCGAATGTGGAACTCGTCCATACCGATGGGCAGGGCGTGGAGCGGATTACCGGGAACGCGATCATTGCCAATGGCAAGACCTATGAGATCGACTGCCTGATCTATGCCACGGGATTCGAGGTCGGCACGGAATACGCACGCCGGGCCGGCTATGACGTGGGCGGGCGCGACGGGCGCAAGCTGTCGGAGCATTGGGCCGAGGGCTATCGCAGCCTGCACGGGATGCTGGTGAACGGCTTTCCGAACCTGATCGTGATGGGCACGGTGCAGGCAGGCTTCACGGCGAATTATCCGCATCTTCTGGACGAGCAGGCCAAGCAGATTGCCTACCTGATTACCGAGGCAGAGAAGCGTCAGGCGAAAGTGTTCGAAGTGAGTAAAGAGGCCGAAGCGGCCTGGGTCAGCGAGATCATCAGCAAGGCGATGATGCGCGAGAAATTCCTCGAGGAATGCACGCCGGGCTATTACAATAACGAGGGCAAGCTGAGCAAGATGGCGCGGCAGAACACGTCCTATGGGGCCGGGTCCAACGCCTATTTCGCGATCCTAGAGGGCTGGCGCAGCACAGGCGCGATGGAGGGCCTGGAATTCCACACCTGAGACCCGCAAGAGGAGCCGCGCGATGGATTTTGAGCTAGCCGAAGAATACCGGATGCTGCGCGACCTGGTGCAGCGTTTCGTGCGCGACGAGCTGATGCCGCTGGAGGCCGGCGTGCTGGCGCGGGATGCCGAGGGGCAAGGCGCTTACCTGGTTGAGAGCGAGCACAGGCGGCTTGATGCGGTGTCGAAGGAGATGGGCCTGTGGAGCCTTGATGCGCCCGAGGATGCGGGCGGCATGGGCATGCCGCATGTGGCGCTGGTCGCGGTGAACGAGGCGCTGGGATCGACAGTGGCGCAATACACGCTGCCGCCGGATTCGCCGAACCTGCAGATGCTGATGGCGACGGTGAACGCGCAGCAGCGCGAGGCATATCTTGAGCCCTATGCGCGGGGCGAGACAATCTCGGCCATCGGTATTTCGGAGCCTGGCGCGGGGGCGGACCCGGCGGGCATGCTGACCAGGGCCGTGCGCGACGGCGACGACTGGGTAATCAATGGCCGCAAGATATGGATCACGCGGGCGGCGGAGGCGGACTTCACGATCCTGATGGCGATTACCGACCCCGAAAAGCGGGCGCGGGGCGGCATGTCGGCCTTCCTGGTGGATGGCGATACGCCGGGCTTCAATGTGCTACGGCGCATTCCGATGCTGGGCGGCGAGTACACTTACGAGGTAGTGCTGGAGGATTGCCGCGTGCCGGGCTGGAAACTGCTCGGCAAGGAAGGCGACGGCTTCGGACCGATGCAGATTCGCCTGGGCACGCGGCGCATGGAGATGGCGGCCTGGTGCATTGGCGCGGCGCAGCGGGCGCTGGACATGATGTGCGAATATGCGCCCCAGCGCGTGACCTTCGGGCAGAAGCTGTCGCAGAGACAGTCAGTGCAATGGTGGGTGGCCGATGGCGCGGCGAGGATTCATGCGGCCAGGCTGATGGCCTATGATTGCGCGTGGAAGCTGGACAATGGCCGCGACGTGCGCACGGAAATATCGATGCTGAAATACTACGCGACCGAAATGGCGCAGGAGATGATCGACAATGCCATGCAGTGCTTCGGCGCGATGGGAATGACCAAGGAGATGCCGCTGCACCTGTTTGCGGGGCGGATCCGCAACATGCGGATCTATGACGGGCCATCGGAGGTGCACCGCATGGTGGTGGCGCGCAACCTGATGGATACGCGCTGACATTGAGTGCGGGGCAGGCTGAGACTAAAGTGAATTTCGGAAAACACAGAACAGGACGGATCAAGTGAGCGAACGGATTACAATCAAGGTTGAAGACGGCGTCGCAGATGTGCGCCTGGTGCGCGAAGACAAGATGAACGCGCTGGACGATGCGATGTTCGCGCGGCTGATCTCGGCGGCAGAAGAGATCAACGCGGACAAGACCATTCGCTGCGTCGTGCTTTCCGGGCAGGGCCGGGCGTTCTGCGCCGGGCTGGACATGGGCAATTTCGCGAAGATGGCTGAAGGCAAGCGCAGCGAGAACAGCGTTGCCGGCGGCGGGCTGGCGGCGCGGACCTATGGCATTGCCAACCGGGCGCAGCAGGCAGTCTGGGGCTGGCGCACCTTGCGCGTGCCGGTGATTGCGGCGGTGCACGGCGTGGCGCTGGGCGGCGGCTTCCAGGTGATGCTGGGCGCTGATATCCGTATCGTGCACCCGGACACGAAACTGTCGATCCTCGAAGTGAAATGGGGCCTTGTGCCCGACATGAGTTCGACCGCGATCATGCGGCGGCTGGTGCGCGAGGATATTATCCGGGAGCTGACATATACCGGCCGCATGTTCTCTGGCGTGGAAGGCAAGGAATATGGTTTCGTGACGCATGTGTCCGAGACCCCGCATGAGGATGCGATGGCGCTGGCGCGCGAGATTGCATCGAAAAGCCCGAGCGCGGTGCAGACGGCGAAGAAACTGTACAATCACATTGCCGACAAGGATGATGGCGAGGCCCTGCTGACGGAATCCGTTCTCCAGGAGGAGTTGATGGGCACCAAGAACCAGATTGAGGCCGTGATGGCGGGCCTGCAGAAGCGGGCGGGCAATTTCGCCGACTGACAGGCTCCGGAGGAGGGTAGGCATGATCGATTATGATGGCAAGGTGGCGCTGGTGACCGGTGCGGGGTCCGGCATCGGACGGGCCCTGGCGCAGGCGCTTGTTGCCCGGGGTGCCAAAGTGGTCTGCGCCGACATTGATGCAGAAGGCGTGCGCGAAACGGCGGAGGGCCTCGGCGAGCGGGCATTGGCCATCGTATGCGACATGGCCGATCATGAAGTGGCGGAGACGCTGGTGCACGATGCGGGAACCTGGCAGGGGCGGCTGGACCTTGTGTGTTCGAATGCCGGGATCGGTCTCAACCGACGGATCATCAAGCAGGAACTGGATGAGCGGGCCGAGCGCCTGTTCGAGGTGAACCTATTCGCGAACCTGCGCATGGCGCAGGCCTATGCGCGCTGGATGGAGGCGCAGGGCGGCCGGGGGAGGCTGATGATAACGGGGTCCGAGAATTCGCTGAGCGTGCCTGGCGCCGTGCGAGGCAGCGGGCTGGCCCTTTATGCGGCGACCAAGCATGGCGTGCTGGTCATGGCCGAGTGGATGAAGCTGGAATTCGAGGCGGGCAATGTGCCGGTGGATGTGCATGTGCTGATGCCGGGCGCTGTCTATACGGCGCTGATCGCGAAGCATTTGCCGGACCCGGGCATGGCCCGGCCGGAGCTCAACCTGATCATGCCTGACCGTTGCGCGGAGATTGCCCTGAAGGGCCTGGATCTCGGCCTGTTCTATATTCCGACACATGCCCACATTGCCGATGACATGCAGCCGCGCATGCGGGGCGTGGCCGAGGCGGTGGAGGCGCTGGGGCTGAGCTGAGCGTGGGCGAATCCCGCTCTCCCCACGCTCTCCTTCCCCACGCTCTCCTTCGACTTCGCTCAGGATGTGCCTTCAAATATTCGGGTTGGCCGGTCTAAAGGAAGCTTTTCATGTCCGCGATGAAGCGGTTGAACTGGTCGTGGTGGAGCCAGTGGCCGGCGTTTTCGTAGAGCTTCACCTCGGCCTGCCGGAAGTGTTGTGCGCGGCCGTCTTCTTCCGGGTTGGAGGCCCAGCTTTTCTCGCCATAGAGCAGGAGCGTGGGGCAGGTGATCGCTTCCCACAGCGTCTCGATATCCTCATACGGGATGTCATAGGGCGTCATGACACGGAAATAATTGTCAAACTTCCAGGAATAGGTGCCGTCTTCGTTCTGGCTGATGCCATGGACGGTTAGGTGGCGGGCCTGTTCGTCTGTCAGGTAGCTGTTTTCGGTTTTCATGCGCTGGTAGGCGTCTTCGAGCGTGGCGTATTTCTTCGAGGTGCGGCCGGCGGCGGCGCGCTTGGAGTCGATCCATTCGCGCATGCGTTCGCCGGGCGGCTTGTTGTAGCGCTCTTTCAGCAGTTTCGGAGACGGGCCGAGGCCCTCGATGGCGACGATCTTGCGGACCTTTTCCGGGTAGATGCCGGCATAGCGCAGGGAGATTGCACCGCCATAGGAATGCGAGACGAGGGTGACGGGATCGAATTTCAGCTGGTGGATGAGCTGGGCGAGATCGTAGACGCAGGCGCGGACGGAATATTCGCCATCCTCCGACCAGGCGCTGTCGCCATGGCCGCGCAGGTCTGGCGCGACGACGTGCCAGTCCTTGCTGAGTTCTTCGGCGACCCAGTCCCAGCTGCGGCAATGATCGCGCCCGCCATGCACGAGGACAAGCGGCGGGGCGTCCGGATTGCCCCAGTCGACATAGTGCAGGCGCAGGCGCTGGGAGATGAAGCTGTTCGAGGTGGGGCCGGAGAAATGTGTCATGGGCATGATTTGCCCGGCTTTGCCCCTTGCTGTCCAGAGCGGCGAGGGCAGGGTGACGCGAGGGCGGGTGGGGCGTCAGGCTTCCAGGATGGACATGATGGAGGCGCGCATGAAGGGGAGCATCGTCACCGGATCAAGATCGGGGTGGCGGAGCATTCGTATGGCCAACCCGTCGAACAGCGTGAATAGCATGTCGATGCGGCCGTCCGTATTGTCGAGCTGGAGCTTGTCGCGCAGCAGCCTGGAGAAATTGGCCCGGACGATCGCGTCATGGGCCTGCATGCGTTCCGCGATGGCGGGATTGCGCTGGGCCTCGGCGATGATTTCAAGGCTGAGGGCCGACTTGAACGGGTCCGTGAGGCTTCGAACCCCTTCTTCTGCCCGTTCGACGAGCGCGTCGCGCAACTGGTCCGGTGGCGTGTTTTCGAAATTGGACAGCTTGTCGGTCTGGAGGCCGTTTTCCCGGTCGACGATGGCCGCGATGATGGCGTCCTTGCCGTCGAAGTAATGGTAGATGTGGCCGGCGCTCATGCCGGCCTGCTCGGCGATGCGCGCCATGCCGGTGCCATGAAAGCCCTGTTCCACGAAGCAGGCGGTCGCTGCGTCAAGTATCTGCTCACGCCGTGCCTGGGCACGGGGAGATTTTTTCTCAATGGCTGGGGTCATTTTTTCAAAACTTCCAGTTTTGCCCTTGAATTGTTGCGCCGCACCATTATTTCGAACGTTCATTCTAACTTCACTATCCGATATGTACACATAGGCAGGATTGATCAAGGTGACATTAATGCCAAAATTATCAAACAGTATCAAAGTTCTGATAGCCACCACCCTGATCGGTGCCGCAGCGGCTTGCGGGGCATCCGAGTCGGCCGCGCCTGCGCAGACCGCTGCACAGGCCCCCGCCGCGGCCCCTGTTGACGTCTTGGTCGTGCACAAGACGCGGATTGAGAGCACGCGCGAGCTGCCTGGCCGTGCCCGCGCGTTCCGGGAGGCCGAGATTCGCCCCCAGGTGACGGGGCTGATCAAGTCGCGCCTGTTCACGGAAGGCGAACTGGTCAGCCAGGGACAGGCGCTCTACCAGATTGATGCCTCCGAATATGCCGCTGCGGTCAACAGCGCGAAAGCCGCCGTGCAGCGCGCAGAGGCGACCGCCGATGCGGCGCGCCAGACGGCCGGCCGGTTCGAGCGGCTTGCCGAGATCAATGCCGTGAGCCGCGAAGACTATGACCAGGCGGTTGCCGCGCAGCGTCAGGCGGAAGCCGATGTCGCCATTCAGAAAGCGGCGCTGCAGCGCGCCAATATCGACCTGACCCGGACCAGGGTCACCTCGCCGATCGAAGGCCAGATCGGCCGGTCGACCGTGACACCGGGCGCGCTGGTGACCGAGAACCAGGCGGCAGCACTGGCGATTGTGCAGCAACTGGACCCGATCTACCTGGACCTGACAGCGGGCAGTTCGAAGATTCTCGTCTGGAAGCGGGACATTGCGGAAGGCCGGATCCAGTCTGCGGACGGCGAAAGCGTGGCTGTGTCGATCATGCTGGAAGATGGCAGCACCTATGCCGAACCGGGCCGGCTGGAATTCAGTGAAGTGAACGTGGACGAAAGCGCCGGGTCGGTGATCCTGCGTGCGGTGGTTCCCAATCCGGACGGTTACCTGCTGCCGGGCATGTACGTGAAGGCGCGTTTCAGCGCGGGCACTTACGACAATGTGTTCCTGGTGCCGCAGGGCGCCGTCACCCGCACCGTCAAGGGTGATCCGACGGCAATGGTGGTCGGCGCGGATGGCACGGCTGAGGTGCGCAACCTGACGATTATCGAGGCAAACGGCAATGACTGGATCGTGTCCGAGGGACTCGAAGACGGTGACAGGCTGATCATTGGCGGCCTTCAGAAAGTGCGCCCCGGCGCGCCTGTAGCGCCCGTCCCGCCGATGACGGCGGCGGCCCAGCCGAACGGCGCGGCGACAGCCGTCGTCAAACAGTAATCAACCCGAGCTGATCCCCCATGGCTAATTTCTTCATTGACCGGCCCATCTTTGCATGGGTGCTGGCGATCATTGTGATGATCGCAGGCGGAATCGCGCTGAGGACCCTGCCGGTCGCCCAGTATCCCGACATTGCGCCGACGACCGTGTCGGTCAACGCCGTCTATCCCGGGGCGTCTGCCAAGGCGGTCGAGGACACGGTCACGCAGGTGATCGAGCAGCAGATGACGGGGCTTGATGGCCTCGACTACATCTCGTCCTCGTCAAGCTCGCAGGGCGCTGCTTCGATCACGCTGACCTTTAAGACCGGGACCGACCCGGACATCGCGCAGGTGCAGGTGCAGAACAAGCTGGCGCTGGCGACCCCGTTGCTGCCTGAACAGGTGCAGCGGCAGGGCATAAGGGTGAGCAAGGCCTCGTCCGGCTTCCTGATGGTGACGGCGCTGATCTCGCCGAATGGCACCTTTGACCAGACCGATCTTGGCGACTATGCGCGCTCGAATGTGACGGATGTGCTGAGCCGGGTCGATGGCGTGGGCAGTGTACAGCTGTTCGGTTCGCCCTATGCGATGAGGATATGGCTCGATCCGGGCAAGCTGAACCAGTATCGCCTGATGCCGAGCGACGTGATTGCCGCCATCCGTGCCCAGAACGCGCAGGTCTCCACCGGTGCGCTGGGCGGCAGCCCGGCCATTGAAGGCCAGGAGATCACGGCGACCATTTCACTGCAGACCCTGCTGTCGACGCCTGACCAGTTCCGCGACCTCTTGATCCTAACGACCGGCGACGGGGCGTCCGTGCGCCTTGGCGATGTCGCGCGGGTCGAGATGGGGGCAGAGAATTACTCGACGGTGGCCAAGTATAATGGCCAGCCAGCCGCCGGGATGGGGATTTCACTGGCCTCAGGCGCGAATGCACTGGATACAGCCGAAGGTATTCGAACGGCGATGGAGCGCCTGGCGGAACAGTTTCCAGACGATATTTCAGTTGTCTATCCGTATGACACGACACCGTTCATCAGCACGTCGATTCACGAAGTGCAGAAGACGCTGCTTGAGGCGGTCGTGCTGGTCTTCCTGGTGATCCTGGTCTTCCTGCAAAGCTTCCGGGCGAGCTTCATTCCGATGATTGCGGTTCCGGTGGTTCTGCTGGGCACGTTCGCGGTCCTGCTGGTGTTCGGCTATTCCATCAATACGCTGACCATGTTCGCCATGGTTCTGGCCATCGGCCTGCTGGTCGATGATGCAATCGTGGTGGTCGAGAACGTCGAACGCGTGATGGCGGAAGAGGGCCTGTCGGCACGCGATGCGACGCGCAAGTCTATGAAGCAGATTACCGGCGCGCTTGTCGGCATCGCGGTTGTCCTGTCGGCCGTGTTCATTCCGATGGCCTTTTTCCCCGGGTCGGCGGGCGTTATCTATCGCCAGTTCTCGGTGACGATTGTCACGGCCATGGCCCTGTCGGTACTGGTGGCGATCATCCTGTCGCCTGCCCTGTGCGCGACCCTGCTGAAGGCGAATGGGCATGACGCGCCTGCCAAAAAGAACCTGGCCGCCCGCGGTGGAGCCCTGTTCGAAAGCGGGTTCTCGCGCCTGCGCAATGCCTATGTGGCAATCGTGGCGCGTGTGCTGCGCCGCCGCTGGATTTTCGTTGGCGTGTTCGGCGTGATGCTTGTGCTGCTAGGACTGGGTTTCCGCAGCCTGCCGACATCCTTCCTGCCGGACGAAGACCAGGGCGCTGTGATGACGATTGTCCAGCTGCCGGCTGGCGCAACGCTGGAGCGGACGACAGAGGTGATGGACGCCGTGTCGCTGCACTATCGCGAGACTGAACCTGACAATGTCCGGGGTGTGATGGCGATTGCCGGCTTCGGCTTTGCCGGACAGGGACAGAATGTCGGACTGTCTTTCACCCCGCTGAAGGACTGGTCGGAACGGACCGGCAAGGCGCAGGCATCGTCTGCGATAGCGGGCCGCGCCTCGGGCGCGTTCAGCCAGCGCACCGATGCCATGATCTTCGCAGTCATCCCGCCCCCGATCCGGGAACTGGGCAATGCGAGCGGCTTTGATTTCTACCTGAAGGACACGGGCGGCATCGGCCACGAGGCCCTGGTGAATGCGCGCAACCAGCTGCTGGGCATGGCGGCGCAGGAGCCCGGCCTGACGGGTGTGCGCCCCAATGGCCAGGAAGACAGCCCGCAATTCAAACTGAACCTCGACTATCAGAAGGCGCAGGCGCTGGGCATCAACCTGGCGGATGCGACGAGCCTCCTGTCGGTGGGGCTTGGCGGAACCTATGTGAATGACTTCATCGACCGTGGACGGATCAAGCGTGTTTACGTGCAGGGTGATGCCCCCTTCCGGATGCAGGCGGATGATATTGGCGACTGGCGTATCCGCAATGGCACCGGAGACATGACGCCCGTTTCGGAAATTGTTTCGTCCGACTGGAATTACGGCGCGTCGCTGTTGCAGCGCTATAATGGTTCACCGGCGCTCAATATCCAGGGCCAGCCTGCGTCGGGCGAAAGCTCGGGCGTTGCCATGGACAAGATGGAGGCGCTGGTGTCCCAGTTGCCGAACGGGACGAGCCTTGAGTGGACGGGCATCAGCAAGCAGGAGCGCAGCTCCGGCAACCAGAGCGCTCTGCTGTATGCCTTGTCGGGCCTGTTCATCTTCCTTTGCCTCGCAGCGCTTTACGAGAGCTGGACCGTGCCGGTTTCGGTCTTGCTGGTGGCGCCTGTCGGCATGCTCGGCGCGGTCATCGGGGCGCATCTGGGCGGGTATGACAATGACGTCTTCTTCCAGGTTGGCCTGTTGACCACGGTTGGCCTTGCCTCGAAGAACGCGATCCTTATCGTCGAGTTCGCCCGGTCGCTTGAGGCGGAAGGCAAGGAACTGATCGAGGCGACGTTGGAATCGGTGCGGCTGCGTTTCCGGCCGATCCTGATGACGTCTCTGGCCTTCGGCTTTGGCATCACGCCGCTTGTGTTCAGTTCCGGCGCCGGGGCCGCGTCCCGCGCGGCACTGGGAACGACGGTACTGAGCGGTATGATTGCCGTGACGTTCATCGGCCTGTTTGCGGCGCCGATGTTCTATGTCGTGGTCCGCAAACTGACGACCCGCACGCCCAGGGCGCGCAAGACTGTTGATGGAGCAATATCATGACGCCTTCCCTTCGCCTTGCCCCGCTGATGCTGTCAGTGGCGCTGGCTGGCTGTGTCAATCTCGCGCCGGCCTATGAGCGGGCAGAAGCGCCTGTTCCGGAAACCCTGCCTGTGAGCGACACCGGGACGGCCGCCGTGCCGGTGATCGGCTGGCAGGCGCTTGTGCAATCGGAGGCCCTTGAAGGCCTGATCGCGCTGGCGCTGGAGAATAACCGGGACTTGCGGGCGGCCACGGCGCGCATCGCCATTGCTGAAGCGCAGTACGGGATTACGCGGGCGGCGCGCCTGCCTGGCGTATCGGCGGCAGGGTCGGTGACAGAAACCGGATCGTTCGATGGTGACAATGGTTCGCCCCTGCTGGCGGACAGCGCGCGGGCGCAGCTGGGCGTGACGGCCTATGAACTTGACCTGTTCGGAAGGGTGGCGAGCCTGAATGAAGCGGCGCTGCAGACATACTTGTCGACCGTGGAGGGTGAGCGCAGCGTGAAGATATCGCTGATCTCGTCGGTTGCGCAGGCCTGGCTGAGCCTTGCCGCCGACCGGGAGCGCCTGCGGCTGGCGAAGGAAACGGTCGAGAGTCAGGGCGCGTCGCTGTCACTGACGCGGGAATTGTTCGATTCCGGTGTGGTGACGGAGATTGATGTGCGCCGGGCCTCGGCCAGCGTGGAGACGGCAAAGGCGCAGGTCGCGCAGTTTACCGGACTGGTGCGGCAGGACCTGAACGCGCTGCGTTTTGTCGTCGGCGCGGACCTGCCGGCCGATATTGCAGAAGCGGCTGTTCTGAGCCCGTCTCCGCTGATGGATCATCTGCCCGTGGGGGCACCGTCGCATGTGCTGCTGTCGCGGCCGGACGTTCTGGCGGCAGAGCGCCAGCTTCAGGCGGCCAATGCCAATATCGGTGCCGCGCGCGCCGCGTATTTTCCCGTGATCTCGCTGACCGGCAGCGCCGGATACAGCAGCACGGGCCTGGATGACCTTTTCGACGGCGGCGGGACGTGGAGTGTTGGCCCGCAAGTGTCATTGCCGATCTTCGATGGCGGCAGCCGCAAGGCAAATCTTGGTGTGTCAAAGGCAAACCGCGACCTGGCGCTGGCCCAGTATGAGCAGTCGATCCAGACGGCCTTCCGCGAGACGGCGGATGCGCTGGCCGTGGCGCAGACGGTGGATGACCGGATTGGCGCGCTGCGCCGCCTGGTCGAAGATACGTCTGTGACACTGAACCTGTCGCAGGAACGGTTTCGTGTCGGGATCGACGACTATTTCTCGGTGCTGGATGCCCAGCGCAACGACTATCAGTCGCGCCAGAACCTGATCGATGCCGAGCGCGACAGGGCGCTGAACGTGGTGGCCCTGTTCCGGGCACTGGGTGGCGGTCAGGTCGGCGGCACAGCCGAGTAGCGAGCGGCTAGTAGTCGAGCCGGGCGGCACGCAGCGCGTCAGCCCGGTAGTTGCGGCTGGACATCAGCAGGCAGAGAATGCTGAGCGCGTTGAAGATGAGTATCAGCTCCAGTGCGCGCGCGAGCGGCTGGGTTTCGCCCTGTGCGGCGAAATAGTCGCTGAGCACGCCGGCGATCCACGGGCCGCAGCCGATGCCGATCAGCGTCAGGCAGAACAGCATGAAGGCCGAGGCGAAGGCCCGCATGCGCAGACGTACCAGTTCCTGTGAGGCCGTGTAGGCGATGCTGGCATAGATGAGGCCGACAAAGCTGGGCACCACGTTCCAGGCATAGGCCAGGCCGACGGTGGGTGCGCGCAGGAACATGAAGGCAAAGGGCAGGGCGATCGCGGCGCAGAGCGCGATGATGAGCGGACGCCAGCGCAGGTCTTTTTTCGACAGGCGGTCGCAGACGAGACCGATGACCACGGCGCCAATGCTGCCGACACCGCCGATGAGGATGCCGAGCGGCCACGAGACCTGGCCGGGGCTGAGCCCGTAGGTGCGCTGGAGGTGGCTGGAGGTGAAGACGAGGAAGGCGTTGGCCGAGATACAGATCAAGAGACAGCCTGCAAGGAGCCAGAGATAGGATGACTGGCCGGCGATGAAGGTGAGGGTTTCCTTCAGGGAGGGCGCGGCGCGGTCGTCCTGGCGCGCTTCGGACTGGCCGCGCACCGGCTCGCGCACGGTGAAGCGCACGACGAGCGCTAGCAGCAGTCCGGGCACACCGGCGACGAAAAAGGCCATGCGCCAGCCATAGGCCTCGTAGACAAGGCCGCCGAGCGCAAAGCCGAGCATGACGCCGAGGCCGATGCCTGTGGTGTAGACGCCGAGCGCCGTGGCGCGTTCCTGCGGGGGATAGAGGTCTGCTATCATGCTGGTGGCGGGGGGCGTGCCGCCGGCCTCGCCGACGCCGACACCCATGCGGGCGACGAGGAGCTGCCAATACGATTGCGACAGCCCGGACAGGGCCGTCATGCCCGACCAGACGGTCAGGGCGAGGGCGATGATGTTACGGCGGTTGCCGCGGTCGGCCCACATGGCGACCGGAATGCCCAGCGTGGCGTAGAAGGCGGCAAAGGCAATGCCGGTAAGCATGCCGAGCTGGCTGTCCTTGAGGTTGAGCTCCGTCTTGATCGGTTCGAGCAGGATGACGAGGATCTGCCGGTCGACATGGTTGAACGTGTAGACCAGCGTCAGCACGAGGAGGACCCAGGTGCGGCCCGTATTGGCGGCCTTTACGGGGATGAGAGGCGGAGCAGTGGACATGGGTTCGGAACCTGTATTCTGGCGCGCAGCTGGCGGAGGAAGGGGAAGAGCCGGAAAGGCATGGGAGACACTTACAGTCTCGCGACGATCAGCTATCGGTTCCCCTTGAATCGGAACGAGTGAGGTTGATCCCCACTTCAACAAGTGTTGAAATATGGCCTGCTTTTCCATGAGGGGCAAGACAAATGCGTCCGGGACGGTAGTATTCAAAAATAGACGCACATGCGTTCGAACGGAAACAATACATGGCCTCAATAATGCACGACGATGCAAAGCCCCTTCGCCGAACCGCGATCCTTGATGCGGCCGAGGCGCAATTTGCCCAGCACGGCTATGATGGCGTGAACCTTAGAGCGATTGCCCGCGAAGCCGGGGTGGACGTTGCGCTTGCGAATTATCATTTCGGGAAGAAGCGCGACCTGTTCGATGCCGTGCTGATGCGCCGGGCTGAAGTGCTGAACGCGTGGCGCCTGAAAGCCCTGGAGGATGCGCTGTCGGAGGCGCGCCCGAACCCGGCGAGTGTCGAAGCGATTGTGCGGGCCTATCTGCGCCCGCTGCTGACGGGGTCTCACGTGAGCGAGCCCGGCTGGAAGCATTATTATGCGCTGATCGCCTATGTGAACAACTCGCCCGAATGGGGCGGCAAGCTGATGACCCAGTTCTTCGACCCGCTGATCAACCAGTTCATCGATGCCCTGCGGCTGAGCCTTGGCGATGTCGACGAGAAGGCCCTGTTCTGGTCATACCATTGTTTCTCGGGGGCCCTGACGCTGACCTTTGCCGAGACCGGCCGTATTGACCAGCTGTCCAAGGGGCTTTGCCGTTCGGATGACCTGGACGGCGCGTATGAGCATATCGTGCGATTCATCACGGCAGGATTTGAGTCGATCCGCCCGGGCAAGTGAGGCCCAAGAAAAATGGCGGCGTATTGCCACGCCGCCATTGATGAGAACCGTTTATCCGGAGACTAGAACTTGTAGTCCACGCCCATCGTGACCGTACGCGGATCACCATAGAAAGCCGTCAGCGTACCTTCCAGACCGAGCGTCGGCGTGAACGTGCCGTTCGGGTTGATCGTGACGAAGTTGTAGCCAGCGACGATATAGCGTTCGTCGGTGAGGTTCTTGCCATTCAGGCTGAAGCCCCAGCGGCCGCCTTCCGTTTCCCAGCGCAGGCCCGCATCAATCAGCGTGAAGGCTTCCTGGTCGAGGAACGGGTTAGGGGCTTCGAACTGGCTGGAGTCGCCACGGTAGGAGATCAAGGTGTTGACCAGAAGGCGGCCATTATTTTCGAGGATTGTCAGTGGCGTGTCATAGGACAGGCGGCCACTTGCGGTCCAGTCAGGCGTGTTCTGGATGACGCGCTGGTCGGCAACGTCATTGCCGAAGGCATCGACGTATTCATCGTATTGCGCATCAACATAGCCGATCGACCAGCCGAGGTTGAAGAGGTCGGACTGGTTGAAGACCTGCTCTGCGAGCATGGCGTTGCCTTCAAATTCGACACCCCAGATGGTTGCCGCGCCGGCATTGGTCGTCACGCCGGTAAAGGTGTCGTTGACGCCATCATTATCCGTATCGACACCAATCGAGCCGGGCACCTGGATGTCTTTGTAGTCAGAGTAGAATCCAGCGATGCTGTAGGTGAGGTCGCCGCCATTCTGGCTACCCTTGTAGCCGATTTCGTAGCTGTCGACTTCTTCCGGGTCGAACTGCATGAATTCAAAGACTTCGTCGGCCGTCACCGTGCCGCTGAGGTCGAGGTCCGGCGCAGCCGATGTCTGGCCGCGCGGATCGAACGAGCCGCCCTTGAAGCCTTGGGAATAAGTCGCGTAGATATTGCTTGAATCGGTCGGCTTGTAGCTGACCGAAACGCGCGGGCTGAAATCGTCGAACGTGGCCGAACCGTTGAAGTCCGACGTGGTGGCGATGAGTGTCGGGTTGCCGCCGAAATATTCGGAGAAGCCGCCGATATAGGTGCGGCGCAGGACTTGCGAGCTGCGCTCGTCTTCGGTGTAGCGTGCGCCGAGCGCGATGCTGAGCTGATCGGTCAGATCATAGGTGAAGTCGCCGAAGATTGACCATGTCTTGGTGCCGACATCGCCGAAGGTCTGGGCGTTCAGGCCAGGCAGGGAGAGCAGGTCGCCTGTCGTGCCGAGCAGAACGTCAAACACGGTCGAGGCGTTGGCATCGAGATAGTAGACGCCGACGATGCCGTTCAGGCGGTCCCCGGAATACAGGACCTGGAATTCTTCCGACAACTGGTCGTTCGCATAGTTCGCGGGAACGTCGAGGTCAGCTTCAGGCAGGCTGTCAAAGTCGATGGGCGAGGTGCTCTCGTCTTCGCGGTAGGCAAGGATGTTCTTGAGAGTGATCGTGTCGGACACGGCGTATTCAGCGGTGATCGAACCACCCCAGGCCTCTGATTCCTGATCGACGACATTGAGGCCGGCGCGCGTGTCATACTCGTCGTCCAGAACGGGGTAGGTGAAAGGCGGGAACTGGTCCGGGATCAGACGGTGACCCTGACGGGCATTCGATTCGTCGCGGGTGAAGTCACCGGCGAAGCGCAGCTGGAAGTCAGGCGTGACGTCCCACTCTGCCGACAGGCGGGCCGAACCCACGTCCTTGTTGTAATTGTCCTGGCCGGTGATGATGTTTTCACCGAAGCCATCACGATAGAGAGCCGCAACGGCGGCACCGACGCGGAACGTGTCGGACAGTGGCACACTGCCGGATGCGACGATTTCCTTCTGGCCATAGGTGCCAAGTGCGGCGCGCAGGTTCATGGTCGGCACGTCCGAGAGCGAACGGGTGACGTATTTCACGGCGCCGCCGATTGTGTTGCGGCCGTAGAGCGTGCCCTGTGGGCCGCGCAGGACTTCGATGCGCTCGACATCGAAAACGTCAAGGACGGCGGACTGTGGACGGTTGAGATAGACATCGTCGACATAGATGCCGACACCGGCTTCGAAACCGGCGACCGGATCCTGCTGGCCAACGCCGCGGATGAAGGCGGTGAGGGTCGAGTTGGTGCCGCGCGACACTTCAAGGGTCACGTTCGGCGCGACCTTGGCGACTTCGGTAATGTCGGAAACGCCGAGCTGGGAGAGCAGGTCGCCATCAAAGGCGGATACGGACAATGGAACGTCAATCAGGTTCTGTTCGCGGCGCTGGGCGGTGACCACAACGGCGCCAAAGCGGCGTTCTGCCTGTGTGGCTGTTTCGTCGTCAACCTGCGCGAAAGCAGGTGCCAGTGGCGTCAGTGCGCTGGCGGCCAGGGCGATCAACGCGACGCGGGATGTGTGCTTACTCATGCCGTTCCTCCATGGGGCCGAATGCATTATGCTTCGACTCTCAAATTCAACATTTGTTGAAAAACGCCTCAAATCTGAAACTTTGTCAATCGCTTTGACCGGGCCGTGCCGCTTTCCCGGGGGGCGTGACTTAAACGCCACGCTGCACCGGCCTTCCGGCGGGGGGGTATTGTGATGCGCTTCCTTGCGAGCCGGCAAATCAGCCCTTACGAGGCAGACCCATGGCTGACCACAATGACCTCCTGAAATCGCTGAGGCAGATCACGCAGGCGATCGACCTCTACTCCAAGCACCTGCTGAAGGAGACCGGGCTGACCTCGCCGCAGCTTCTGGTCTTGCAGGCCGTCAGCGTGCATGGCCGGAGGAAACCATCGGAAATCGCGCGGTCGGTGAACCTGTCGCAAGGCACGATCACGTCGATTGTCGACCGGCTGACGCGGGCCGGGCTGGTCGACCGTGAACGCAATGCCGAAGACAAGCGCGTGATTGAAGTTGTCGTGACCGATGCCGGTCGGGCGCGCCTGAAAGATGCGCCAGCCCCCCTGCAGCACGATTTCCTGGAGAGATTCGGTGCGCTTGCGGAATGGGAGAAATCGCTGCTGGTCTCCTCGCTCCAGCGCATTGCCGGGATGATGCAGGCCGACAGGCTGGACGCGGCGCCGATCCTTGAGATTGGCGATCTGTCGCCGGACGATCCGAACACCCTGCCGGACGTCTCCTAGCGTTCGACCTGTTCCATCTGGTCTTCGGCGGGACTGTCCCAGGGCAGGTGGCGCTCGTCGAGCACGACCAGGTTGTCACGCGAAATGATCGTGGCCTGCGTATGGTAGCCGAGAAGCTTGGTCGTGGGCTCACCGAGGTTTCGGGCGAGCAGCATGGTTTCCTCGGATGAGAAATTCGACAGGCCGCGGGCGCGTTCGTGGCCTTCCTCATCATAGACATGGATGACGTCGCTGCGGACATAGGGGCCATGGATCGAGATGACGTCGGCGCGCTCGACGCCGCGCTTTCCGGCTTCGAGCAGGTCGGCCGCGTTCTGGCTGATGACGATGCTGCCAGCCATCTGGAGGCGGTCGGTAAGCCATGCGGCCCAGGCGGAGGCGGGCTCGGTATTGGCGATGCATTTGGTGTGCGGGCGCAGGCCCTTGAGCACGGATGAAACCGGATTGTCGGCTTCGCCATTGGCGATGAGCGTGGTGCAGCCCGCATGCTGGGCCATGTTGGCCGCCTGCATCTTGGTCAGCATGCCGCCACTGCCGAGCGCGCTCGTGCCTTCGGTGACAGAGAGGTATTCGGACACGTCATGCAGCTCTTCGACCAGTTTGGCGCCGGGCTCTGACGGATCCTTGTCATACAGGCCATCGACGCTGGTCAGGATGACCAGGTGCTGGGCCTGGATCATCTGGGCGATCCGCGCAGCGAGACGGTCATTGTCGCCGACGCGGATTTCCTCGGTCGTGATCGTGTCGTTTTCATTGACGATCGGCATGACATTGCCATTGAGCAGGCGGTGGACCGTGTTCTTCGTGTTGAGGAAGCGCCGGCGCTCTTCAAGGTCGCCGCGCGTGACCAGCACTTGCGCGATGTCGAAATTGAATTCGTGAGCGACCTGCTTGTAGGCGTTCAGCACGATGGGCATGCCGCAGGCGGCGGCGGCCTGCTTGTCGCGCAGGCCGGCATCCTCCGGCTTCACCTTGAGCGTGTTCAGGCCGAGCGCGACGGCACCCGACGAAGTCAGTACGACTTCATAGCCTTCATTGCGCAGGAGGGCGATATCTTCGAGGAGCCGCTGAATGAACGCCCAGCGTGGGGTGAGCAGGTCAGGATTGGCCAGAAGGCTCGATCCGACTTTCACGACGATGCGTTTTGTTTGCGTCAATTTCCAACTCCATTAATCTGATTGCACGAACTAGGAGTGTTTTGAGGCGGAAACAACTCACTGGCGGACAAAACGTCTGATGTTTTTCGTCTGGCAGGCGATCTAACCCTGAATAATGGCAATAAAAGCAAAGTCATGTACGCTTGCCTTGAAAAATAAGTGAAAAGCCCAAGGTGAGTGTTCTGGGAAATATATTTGAACTCAAAGCAAAAACGACTACGAAGGCCTCATGAAGGGATAACGGCGATTCCCGGAACTCACACCCAAAAGGGACTTTATATCACAATGGATGCACTTTTGATCGGTTGCGGGAAAATGGGCGGCGCTCTGCTGGCGCAGTGGGCCAGGTCCGAAGACTGGACGTTTACCGTGGTCGACCCTTTCACCGAGTCAGTCCCCGATGGCGTGAACCTGTTCAAGGATCGCGAAAGCCTGCCGGAATCCTCGTTTGACCTGATGATCGTGGCGGTGAAGCCGCAAATGATCGACGAGATCATCCCGGCCTATCAGGACTGTCTGGCGCCCTCCGGCGTCGTTGCCTCGATCGCAGCGGGGTGTTCGGTGGCCCGGCTGAAGGCTGTTTCCGGCGCATCGGCTGTGATCCGCATCATGCCGAACCTGCCGGCCCTGATCGCGCAGAGCGTGAGCGGGCTGTATGCGAGCCCCGAATGCTCGGCGGACCAGAAGGCCGCTGTCGAGGCCCTGATGCAGCGGGCCGGAACAGTGGTCTGGGTAGATGATGAGGACGCGCTGGACCGTGTGACGGCAGTGGCGGGAAGCGGTCCTGGCTATGTCTTCGAGATCGCGCGGACCTATATCGCGGCGGCCGAGGAGCTGGGTTTCACCAACAGCCAGGCGCGCGAACTGGTTCTCGGCACCATGGCGGGCGCTGTGGAGATGGCGCGGCAATCCGATGAGTCCGTCGAGAGCCTGCGCAATTCGGTGACCAGCAAGAATGGCACGACGCAAGCGGGCCTTGAGGCCCTGAACGCGGACGGCACCCTGACCGAGCTGATGCGACGAACGACTCAGGCGGCCTATGACAGGGCCGTGGAGCTGCGTTAGGCGTTTCGCGCTATTTCTGGCAAGACTGCCGGTATATCCGTCACGGACACACAGACGACAGAGAAGAATTTCATATGAATACAGCAGCCTTCGTTTCGCTTGGCGCCTATTTTATCCTTATGATGCTGATCGGGCTTTATGCCTATCGCAAGTCAACGAGTGATGTTTCGGAATACATGCTGGGCGGCCGCAAGCTGCATCCTGCCGTTGGCGCGCTGTCAGCGGGTGCGTCAGACATGAGCGGCTGGATGCTGATGGGCCTGCCGGGGGCGGTGTTCGTGTCAGGCTATAGCGCAGCGTGGATTGCTATCGGTCTCGTGATCGGCGCGTATTTCAATTACCGCCTCGTGGCGCCAAGACTGCGCGTTTATACCGAGCTGTCCGAGGATGCGATCACCATCCCGGACTTTTTCGAGAAGCGGTTCAAGGACAGGACACGGGCCCTGCGGATCCTGTCTTCCGTCGTCATCGTCATTTTCTTCACGCTTTATACCTCGTCCGGCGTCGTTGCCGGGGGCAAGCTGTTCGAGGCCTCATTCGGGCTGGATTATACACTTGGCCTGTTCGTGACCGCAGGCGTGGTGGTCGCCTATACGCTGTTCGGCGGATTCCTGGCGGTCAGCCTGACCGACTTCGTGCAGGGGTGCATCATGTTCATCGCGCTGGTCCTTGTGCCGGTTGTTGCGATCACGTCACTCGGCGGGTTTGATGCCACGCATGCTGCCGTCATGGCGTCGCCACCGGCGAGTGTGGCAGACGCCCCAAGCCGCGTGAATTTCTTCAGCTGGTTCCAGGGCATGACGCTGATCGGGATCATTTCCGCCGCAAGCTGGGGCCTCGGCTATTTTGGCCAGCCGCACATCATCGTGCGCTTCATGGCCATCCGCTCGCTCAAGGACATCGCTGCGGCGCGCTATATCGGCATGAGCTGGATGATCGTGACGGTGACCGGTGCGGTGGCGGTCGGCATTGCCGGGGTTGCCTATGTCAACGGGCACAATCTCAACAGCGAGCTGACCGACCCGGAAACCATCTTCATCCTGTTCTCGCAGGTCCTGTTCCATCCGCTGATCAGCGGCTTCCTGCTGGCGGCCATCCTCGCCGCGATCATGAGCACAATCTCCTCGCAGCTCCTGGTCTCGTCGAGCTCCCTGACGGAGGATTTCTACAAGACGTTCCTGCGCAAGGAGGCGAGCCAGAAGGAGCTGGTTCTGATCGGGCGGCTGTCGGTTCTGGCCGTGTCGCTGGTTGCCATCTTCCTGGCGTTTGACCGGTCGAGCAACATCCTGTCGCTGGTCAGCTATGCGTGGGCCGGTTTCGGCGCCGCGTTCGGCCCGCTGATCCTGCTGAGCCTTTTCTGGCGGGGCATTTCGCGCGATGGCGCGCTCGCAGGCATGATCACCGGCGCAGTGACCGTGCTGGTCTGGCTGTATGCGCCGATCACGATAGGCGGCGTGGCTCTGTCTGACACGATCTACGCCATCGTGCCGGGCTTTTTCTTCAGCCTTATCGTCACCGTTCTGGTCAGCCTGATGCGCGGCGCACCGGAACCGAAGGTGCAGGAAGAGTTCGACGAGATGATGGAAGCCATGACGGCGGTGAAGCAGCCGCTGTTCTAGCCTCAGGTCGTTCCCGTGGAATAGTGCAGTCCGCGCATGCTGTACTCATCGATGACCGCATCCAGGTCGCCGGGCGAGTTGAGCAGGGCCAGTTTTTCCTTCGGTTCAAGCGCGCTGATGTATTCGTCTATCGTCGCGAGGCGGTTGGCACGGGCGCGGGCAAGGGCCAGCGGCGTGTGGACTTCGCTGTGGGCCAGCGGCCAGTGCGTGTCGACGATATGCGTGCGGCGGTTGCGCAGGTTGCGGTCGGCAAACAGGTGGGTCAGGCTTGGTACGTCGAGGTTATGGTAGGCGGGGCGGTCAGCCACTGATTCCAGATAGGATTGCGGCGGTTCGATTTCCTCGGGGCTTTCGAGCAGGTTCATCCGCCGGGCAAAGTCGCCGCTTTTCGTGCGGCCGGTCCAGTAGGACAGGGTTGCCGCTAGCAGCATGCCGATGGTCGCAGGCGCAAGCCATGCAGCGAAAATGGGCGAGATGGCGAAAGCGGAAACATTGAGCACGGTGCCGAGCACGATGGCCGGTGCATGGTGGCGGAACGTGTCATGCAGGGTGTATTCGTTTGAATCGCGCGCCTGCGGGTTCCAGCCGCCGTCGCGGCCCGAGAAGACCCGATAGACCGCCGTCGTCTGTTCGACCAGCATGACTGGCGCGATCAGGACCGAAATCACGGTTTCGGCGATGACGCTCAGGAAGGTCTTCACCGGGCCGACCGTGCGCCGCCAGCGCGGCGAGGCGAGGCCATAGATGAGCCCATAGAGTTTTGGCGCAAACAGGATGGCCATGGTGATGAGGAAGAGGTTCAGCGAGCGTTCGGAGTCGATGACCGGCCAGGACGGGAAGAGGGCCGCCGATTCGCCGAAATATTGCGGTTTGAGGAACATGTTCTGCAGCGACAGCAGCATGCCGACCGTGATGAACAGCAGCCAGAGCGGCGATGCGAGATAGGAGAATATGCCAATGATGAGGTGCATCCGGCTGGTGAAGGTCAGGCCGCGCGTCTTCAGCAGGACGGCCATGTGCTGCATGTTGCCCTGGCACCAGCGGCGGTCGCGGATGGACAGGTCGATGATGGAAGGCGGGCCCTGTTCGTATGAACCGCCGAGTTCAGGCGCGATCTGGACGTTCCAGCCTGCACGACGAAGCAGGGCGGCCTCGACGAAATCATGGCTGAGGATCGATCCGCCGAACGGCGCCCGTCCCGGAATTTCAGGCAGGCCAGCGGCATTGGCGAGCGCGGAGATGCGGAGGATGGCGTTATGGCCCCAGAAATTGCCTTCATTCTGGGCCCACCAGGCGAGACCGCTGCCAAGGACCGGACCATAGAGCGCTGCGGCGAACTGCTGGGTGCGGGCAAACAGGGTGCGCCCGCCCACCAGTTGCGGAATGGTCTGGATGAGGCCGGTTTCCGGCGACGCATCCATGCGGCGGGCCAGTTCGATGAGCGTGTCGCGCTCCATGAAGCTGTCGGCGTCGAAAACGATCATGTAGTCGTAGCGGCCGCCCCAGCGCGTGATGAAGTCACGGATATTGCCGGCCTTGCGATGCAGGTTCATCGTGCGGCGGCGGTAGTGGACAACCGAGCCGGGCGCGAGGCGCGAGCGCAGGCGCTCGAACGCGGCTTCTTCCTGAAGCGCGATTTCGGGATCGTTCGTGTCGCTGAGGATGAAGCATTCAAAGCGGCCCGGCGCGTTGGTGAGCGATTCCGCAGTCGACTCAACGGTGGCAAAGACGCGCTCGACTTCTTCGTTATAGATCGGGAAGACAATCACGGTGCGGCCGGAAATCAGCGCAGAACCGGACGATGCCCGCGAGCGGTGCGCGTTGAACAGGCCTGCCAGCGCGGCAAGGAAGCCGATCGTGGCGCTGACAAAGGCGTAAGCAATCCAGCTGATATTCAGGCTGAAGACGCCGAGCAGGATCTTTTCCAGCGTGGTGACGCCGGATACGTCAAGCACGTGGTACATCTCGACCGTTGCCCACACAGCCAGTGCGAGCGAGAGCGAAAAGACCATGACTTTGCGCCACCGGAAGGATTTCGGCGCCTTGGCGTTACGGGTCGGGCCGGTGTCGAAGGCCTGGTCGGGCATCGAAATCGGCAGTTCTGCAGGGCGGGCGCGGAATGTGAGCATCATGATCTCCAGCGATAGAGCCAGGTTTCAGAAACTGAGTGGTCGGCCTTGGTCAGCAGGGCTCGCAATTCGCAAAGGCTGGCATCCTTTGTGTCGAGTTCGAAGCTGAGGCGCATGCCGCCGGTTCGGGTGTTGGGCTGGACGACAGGCGAGATGATTGCGCCGGCCGAGGTCGAGACCTGCGGCAGTGCATCGCGCAGTAATTCGCCATTGTCGGATTCAAAGTCGATGATGAACATCGGACGCTTGGTGGCAGGGGATATGCCCACCTTCGTGGCGGTGACCTTGGCGACAGGCGCAACGACCGGCTGCGGCAGGCTCCAGATCATCTCGTAGGACAGTCGAACCGGCTTGCCGGCCTCCCAGGCCTCTGCCGGGCGCCAGGAGACGACTATATTATCATTGTACTCGTTGGTGGTCGGTATCTCGACGAGGGTCAGGTTGCCCGGACCCCAGCCATCACCGGGCGCGATCCAGACATTCGGGCGGCGCTCGTAATTGGCTTCGAGATCGTCATAGGAATCGAAGTCGCGCTTGCGCTGGACCAGGCCGAAGCCGAGGGGCGGCTGGGTCGCGAAGCTGGAGATTTCGAGCTGGTTTGGGTTGGCCAGAGGGCGCCACACCCATTCACCATTGTGCAATTCCATCATCAGGCCTTCGGAATCGTGGACGGCGACGCGGTAGTCGCGGTTGCCGCGATTGAGGCTGTGGGGCGAAAAATAATACATGGAGGTGATCGGCGCGACGCCGACTTCGGTCAGCTTGCGGCGCGGGAAAAACACGGCTTCGACGTCGACGTTCGTTGTCGATCCCGGCGTGATGACGAACTGGAAGGCGCCGGTCGTGCTGACGCCGTTCAGCAGGGCGTAGACGGTCATCGACTTGGCGCCGGGTTCAGGCTTCACCAGCCAGAACTCGCGGAATGACGGAAACTCTTCACCCGCAGGCGAGGCGGTGGAGATCGCCATGCCGCGCGCCGATGCGCCGTAAACCGTGCCGGCGCTGAGGACGCGGAAGAAGCTGGCGCCTTTGAAGCTGATGAGATCGTCGAACTTGCCGGAGGAGTTCAGCGGCGCGGTGACGTGGAATCCTGCATAGCCGAGCGCCTTTTTATCGTCTTCCGACAGTGGCAGGTCGAAGAAGTTGAAGTCGGCCTCGGCCCAGGGCTTGGGCGTCGCCACACCCTTGTCGATGATGTTGAGCTTGACCTCTTCGTTGAACAGGTAGCCGCGCGGATCATAGTGGACACGGAACGGGATCGTCGTGTCTTGCGTCCATTCGGCAGATTCGCGCTTGAACTCGAGGCGGCGGTACTGGTCATAGTCGAGTGAGGCGGCGGCGGACGGCACCGGAGGCGATTTCTGGAACTCATGTTCCGACAGCGCCTGCGCCTTGTTGATCACCTGATCGAACGAGAAGGGCGCCTTTGACGGCGCTGCGGCGGCCGGGGCGACGTCTTCGGGAGTCTCGTCGCTGGATTCGACCCGTTCAGGTGTGTAGTCGGCAACGGAATCGAGTGGTTCAATGATCGGCGCAACGGGGGCGGGGGCCGTTTCGGCGGCTGCCGCGGTTATATCCGGCTCGCTGGCCGCAACTTCAACGGTTGGCGCGGGCGCACTGGCCGATCCTATGGCGACGATGATGCCGCCCATAAGGACGGCGGCCGCTGCGCCGAGCACGACGGCAGGAATGTAGTTAGGGCGCCGTGTAAGTTTCAATGCAACCTCGTCAGGCCAACAGGCCATATTCCTTGAAAGCGGTTCAATTTTCCCGAGGCAACAAAATTGCTGCCCAGACGCCCGGCACCGCAAAAAGCGCCTTCGATCTGACCATTACGCCTCACCAGTGCAGGCGTTTCGCTGAGAAATCAGGTTATTTTGCGGCGCAGCATTACCAGGCTGCAATAACCCCCACCGAACCCCGCAACTGCGCTGCATGCTGTAGAAAATGAAATGTTGCAAGTGCGTTATGTCAGTTTGCCTTTGCGTCAGTTGTGTGACGATGACGCTTCAGCGCAATCGGTGTCATTTTCCAGAGAAATCGCCTAGAAAACAGACCTGTTCACAGACAGAGATCGGATCCGAACGTGAGTGACATGTTCCAGAAAACATACGTCCTGGACCTTGCGCACGGCGTGTCCGGTGTGACTGTGCATGCCTGCAACAGCCTGGAATGGGCGCGGTCTAAAAATGCAGTTCTTCCCGCATTAAGCGAGCTGGAGGCGGCCCGGGTCGCGCGGTTGAAGACTCCCGAGGCGCAGGAGCAGCTGTGGGCCTCGCTGGCCTGTGCACGCATGATGCTTGGCCAGATGCTGAGTGTGCCGCCGACGGATGTGGACGTGCAGCGAGACGGTGAAGGGGCGCCGTGTCTGGGGCATGACCCTGACCGGCGTCTGTCGATTTCCCGCAGCGATGGCTGGACAGCCGTGGCCCTTGCAGACGGGCGTCCGGTGGGGGTGGATATCGAGCGGCTGCGGGCGATTGACTGGCAACCAATGCTGGCAATGGTTTGCAGCGACGCCGAACGCGACGCGATGCGCGCGCTGGCTGGCAGCGCGCCGGACCGGGGGCTGGCTGCGTTCTTCGAGCTTTGGACCATCAAGGAAGCGGTGCTGAAGGCGGCTGGCACGGGGTTGCGCGGGGGCGCGAAGGGTGTGCCGGTGGCGGTGGAGACGCTGGGGCGACCGGAGGGGGCGCATCGGCGCGTCACATTCGAGGACGCGGCGTTTGCCGTTCGGACGTCATGGCATGACGGACTGGTTGCCAGCCTTGCTGTGGCCGCAAGAGACTAGGCGCGATCTGACAGGGCGATTGTCAGCGGGCTTGCCTCGTAGATGCGCAGGCCGTCACACCAAAGTGTTCCCTTGCCCGTAATGAGCAGCCGGTCACCGGACCGGGTGACTTCCATGATCTCCATGACCGTTGTGACTTCCTGCTTGTCTGGCGTCACCTGGCCGCGATAGGCCCATTTGACCGGGGCACCTGCGGCGACGGTTTCAAATTGCGGGTTGGCCATGCCGTCCGCGAAGCCTTTCAGGCAGGCAGCGTGCGACAGGAGCTGGACGAGGGCATCAAGGCCGAGCGAGCCCGGCTGGACCGGGTCCTGGAAGAAGTGCGCCTTGAAATACCAGGCGTGCGGATCGACCGACTGGCGCCCGCGCGCGAGGCCGAGACCCGCAGAGCCGCCGGCTGGATCGAAATAGTCGATGCGGTCGAGCATGACGAGGTTGCCAGTGGCGGTGGGCGCTGCCGGCAGGGTTGTGCCGGACCGGTTGGGAGCGAGGGCGAGCAGGGCGCGGTGTGCGTCCTTCGTGGGCAGGCCGGCCTGGCGCTCGAGGGCTGCCGCCGGGAAGAAGCCGAACTGGGTCTTGAGGTTCATGACCGGGCGGCCGTCAGCGAACGTGGCCTTCAGCTCGAATGCGACAATCGTCATCGGGCCGACCTTGGAGAAGGAGGAGAGCGTCGTGTCGACGCTGATCGTTCCGTCGTGCGGGCCGACTTCCATGAAGACCTGACCGTCGCCGTCGAGATTGCGGAAGCGTTCGCCGCCTTCGAGGGCGAAGCCGCAATGGCTGGCGAGCCAGCCGCAGGGCTGGAGCACGATTTCGGAGAGCACGGCAAAGGGCATGTGGCCATTGGCATTGTCGCGGAAGTACCAGGCGTCGGCGGCGATATCGTATTCGGCCACGACGCGGGCCCCGGTCTCTTTCACGCCCGGGCGGGTCGAGACGTGGGTGACGCGGGTCATCATGTGATAGGGCGGCTGGGGCAGGCGCGGGGCGCGGCCTGCGGTGTCGAAGGGGAGGTAGAGGTCTCCAAAGGCGGCGGAGGGGGCGCTGGCGGCGCAGTTCAGCAGGGCGGCATGGTCGCCCCGGCTTTCGCCCATCGGACCGACGCGGAGGGGCGTGGCGGTCGTGTGCGGCGCGGGCCAGTCCTTGCGCAAACGAATGGCAAAGCGCGGGCAGTGGAAAACTTTCTTGCCGTCGGAACGGGCGAGGAGCGAGGCGTAGAGGACCGGGCTTTCGCCATCCACGATGTCGTCGATGAAGACTTCATAGGTCACTTCGTGGGCGCGGTCAGGGATGACCTGGCCACGGCAGACGAATTTCGCGGTTTCGCCGGGCATGGGTTCGAAGATGTAGCCGTCGCGTTCAATGGTAACACCTGCGGCGGCGGCGTAGAATTCCAGCGCCTGTACGGCGGCTTCGGCCATCAGCGTGCCGGGCATGCAGGGGTCTTCATGGAAGTGGCCCTGATAGAACCACGCGTCCGTTGGCACTTGAGCGCGGGCCTTGAGATAGCCACGTCCCCATGGGCCGCCGGTGGGATCGAATTCCGTGACCTCGTCAAAGAAGACCAGCTTGTCGTCCGGCAGGTGGGCCGGGCGGGAATGGGCGGCGCAGAATTCGAAGCCCTTGCCGAAGCAGGCGAGCGCATCCCCGGCGCGGAAGGCGGCGACGTCCGGTGCGGTGAAGGCGCGTTTGGTGCTGGCACGGGAGGTGTCGAAGGGGTGGGGCGAGGGTGTGGGAGGGGCGTCGGTGGCGGCGTCCCAGATCACACCCTTGCCGGTGGCGAGTTCGTCATCGGTGAAGAAGCCGGCCTGGCCATTGCGGACGGAGAAGACCTTCCGGTCACCAACCATGCAGTCATACTGGAAGAAGAACATGCGCACGCCCGCGAGGGTAGCGTGGCCGGTAATCTCGATCTGGAAGGCGAGCGTGTCGCCGGGGCCGGGCAGGCCGCCATCGTGGAAGGTGATCTCGCAGCCGAGCAGGCGGTAGACGCGTTCGTTGCGGTTTTTCAGGTCGGCGCCCATCCAGCCGATCAGGGTGAGATCGGCCTGTCCGCACTCGATCAGCGGACCGGGGCGGACACGGCCATTGCGGACATGCCAGTCATCCGCCTTGAGGTCTGTTTCGGTCCAGATCACGCCGGTGCTTTCAACGCCTGCTTCAGCGTCGATGCCGGTAATGCGGTCAACCAGCAGGAGCGGCGGGGCCGGCAGGCGGACCTGGCGGTCAAAACCGTCCTGTCCGGTGAAGGCCGGGCCGAAGAAATCCGACATCAGGCCGCGCGTGGACGCCTCGATGGCCGGGCGGGTCCAGTTGGGGCCGCTGGGCGAGCGCGGCATGAGCGGTGTGGCGCCGGCGACGACCTTGCGGGGCGGGGTGCAGGTGCGGGGCCTGGCCACGGCCGCTGGCTTGGCTGGCGCAACGGGTGTCAGCGGGGTGTGACTGGGGGTGTAGTGGGGGGGTGGCAGGTGCGGGGCGGGCGGCAGGCCGCCTGCGCTGCGCGTTTCGGGAACCTGGGGTGTGGGATAGTGAACCGGCTTGGTAAGGGGCATGGGGTCGGTTCCTGTCCAGGGATTGTTTCGGGCGGCGTCCAGACGGCTCGCCACACAGGCAATATTGATGTCCCGGCCATCGGCAAAGAGCGTGGCGGTGAGATGGGCAATCTGGCCGAGGTCTGACGCGACGATCCGGTCGGTGGCGACGGCGACATGCGGCTTGTCGCCCAGCACGCTGGTGATGGCGCGCGAGAGCGTGGCGCGGGGACCGACTTCAACAAAGGTACGCACGCCATCCTCGTAGGCCTGGCGGACCGTGGCCGGGAAATCAACCGTGCCGACGGCTTGCCGCGTCAGCATGTCAGCGACGCTGGCTTTGGTCGGCGCGTAGCTGGCATTGATGGCATTGGCGTAGAGGCGGATGCCGGGCACTTTGGAGACCGGGCGGGTGTGCAGCTTGCGCCAAGTGTCCTCGAATGGCTTCATGGCCTTGGCGTGCACGATCAGGTGCTGGTTCATGGCGGCGCCGGAGCCCGGGCCGAGTGCTTCCGCCACGGCGCGGCAGGCCGATGCCGGGCCGCCGATCAGGCAGTCTTCCTGCGAATAGATGATCGTGATTTCGACCTTCGGGTGGCTGGTCATCGCGGCGCGAAGCCGTGTCAGGGGCGCCTTGATATGCCAGTTGGCCCAGTCGGCCGGCACGTTCGGCCCCCAGGCCGCGTGCGCCGTTTCGAACTCGCCGCCGAGGTGGCGTTCATACATGGCCGCGTCGTCGATCTCGTCGAGCAGCTTGCCGGGATCTTTCCAGAAGCCGAACGCGAAGAGGGCATTGCTTTCGCCGAGCGAAAGGCCGATGGCGGCAGTGGGCGAGACGCCGAGGATATCACGCAGCAGGATGGCATGGGCCTGGCTGACCAGTGTGCCTGCGCAGAGCTGTTCGTATTCGGACAGATCAGAATGCGTGAGCAGGTGGGCCATGTCCGATGCGCGCGACATGCCGGACAGGGTTCTTCCGAGTTCCGGGAAAGCCATGAAGAGGCCGCGCGACATGCGGGCATAGACGGCCGCCGAACCGGTAAAGACGAAGGCGAGTTCGCCTTCGGGCGCGCCTTCGCCATAATAGACATGATCGCCGGAGGGGGCCGCGTCGCGTTCGAGCGCCGTGGCAGAGGTGCCGATCAGGTCTGCGAGGGCTGTTTCATTCGTCGCGGTAAGGGCGATGCGGCACTTGCCCTTGCCGCCGGTCTTGCCGGTGCGAAGCTTTTTGGCGAGCGAGGCGCGGGTGGCGCCTGCAGCCCAGTAGAGGTGAGGCGGCGGGCGGAGCGGATCGGGGCTCGGACGGGCCGGAAGGCCGGTCAGGTGAACGCTCGCGCCTTGCGACAAAGCACTGGCGGGAGCGGTGACGGTGTGCCGGGGGTGTTCGCCGGACAGGTTGGGGGTCGCGCAGTCGTCGGTGATGAGCTGGTCGCGCGACATGAGCAGCGCCGCTGCCGCAAGCTCGAACAGGGGCGAGGCAGCGGGGGCGGAGCCGTAAGTCTTTGCAAAGAGGGGTGAGGCCTCACCGGCACCACCCCATTGCACCTGGCCCAGGGAGGCAAGGATCGGGTCGCCTGCCGCTTCGGCGTCTGCCTGGCGTTTGAGGACGAGGGCGGCGGCCGTGTCGCCCGCGTGACACGTACCGAGTTCGGCGAGCGCAGCTGCGGCGACCGGCTCAGTGGCGAAGTCTGCGGCGGCGACGATGGCCATGTCGAGCCGCCCGGCGCGCAGGGCGTCGAAGGCGACATCGAGGGCGGTCAGACTGGAGACGCCTTCGGAGGAGATGGCATAGCCCTGTCCGCGCAGGTCTTCTGCCGAAGTGATGCGGTTGGCGGTCATGTTGGCCATGGCGCCGAGTACGGTGGCGGCCTGCAGGGGCGGCGCGATGCCGTCCTGCGCAGCGGCGTATTCAGGTGTGCCGGGCGTCAGGCCGAAGCGCTTTGCCACACGTTCGCGCAGGAGCCAGCGCGCGGAATCGGCTGCGCAGCCCATGCCGACGAAGACGCCGCAGCGTTCTGCGTCAGGCCGCGCGATGCCGTTCAGGGCAGAGCGTGTGAGCGAGAGCACGGCGAGTTGCTGGGCCTCTGCCTGCAACAGGTCGTTCGGTGGGGTGCGGGCATAGCGCGGGTCAGCGCCGATGGTTTCCGCAGGCCGGGCCGGGCTGACCGGATGGTTCATCAGACGGCGTAGCACATCGCGTTCGCCCTTATCGCTGCCGCCCATAAGGCGGGCGCTGCAGATGACAATCTCGTCTGACTCAGTTTGCGGGAGGGCGACCTGCACCGCGCCTGTGACCGGCTGGTGCTGGTCGAGGATCAGGTGGGCATTGTTGCCGCCGAAGCCGAAATTGCTGATCGCGGCGCGGCGGGGCGACTGGCCGGTTTGCCAGTTGGCAGGTTTGGCGAGTGGCTGAAGGGCGGGTGACTTCACCGCGTCGATCAGGTCTCCGTCGAGCGGCATGGAGGGGAGCGTTTCGTGCGTCATGGCCTGGGTCAGCTTGAGCAGGCTGGCGAGGCCTGCGGCCGTAATCAGGTGGCCGGTATTGGCCTTGAGCGAGCCGATGGGGAGATGGCGGTCTGTGCCAAACACGCTTGCCGCAGCAGCGATTTCGACACTGTCGCCGACGGATGTGCCCGTGGCGTGGCATTCGAGGAAGCCAACGCTGTCCGGCGCAAGGCCCGCCTCGGCATAGGCGCGGCGCATGGCCTCTGCCTGGCCTTCACTGTCAGGCGCGAGGAGGCCCTTTCGCTTGCCGTCATTGGACAGGCCGATGGCGCGGATGACGCCATGAACCGTGTCTTTGGCCGTCACGTCGCAGAGGCGTTTCAGCACGACAGCGACAGCGCCTTCGGCGGGCACGAGGCCGTCTGCCCCCTTGATGAAGGGGCGGGAGCGGCCCGTCGGGCTGAGCGCCTGTAGCGCATCGAAGCCGATATGGAGGATCAGGTTGTCAGCGGCGTTGACCGCGCCGACGAGAGCGACATCGATCTGCCGTGTCTGGAGCTTCCGGCAGGCGATTTCGAGCGCGTAGAGCGAGGAGGCGCAGGCCGCATCCAGCGCGAGGACCGGCCCGGTCGCGCCGATGGCCTGCGCGAGGACGTGTGCCGGGAAGCCGGAATTGAAGGCATCCGTCGCGGGGCGCGCGGATTGTCCATAGGTCCAGATATCGGCGGCGTAGGCGGACTTGGCGCGGCTCGGATAGGACAGGTTGGCGAGGAAGACACCGCGCCTGTCGGATGGGGCGCTGGTCTTGCCGGCTTCGCTCCAGGCTTCGAGCGCGGCATGGAGGGGCCATTGGCAGACCGGGTCGAGCGCCGAGACGTCGAGGCCGGGGAACGTGGCACGCTTTGGGTCGAAGACGGTATCGAAGCCGGAGACGAAGCCTGACACGTAGGGTAGCGCGGTCTGTTCGGCGTCCGTCAGGCCGAAGGCGCCTTTTGCCGGGCGGGTGATGAGGCAGGCATTGCCGGCCACGGCCTGCCAGAGCGCATCGGGCGAGAGGGCGCCGGGCAGTACGCAGCCCTGGCCGACAATGGCAATCGGTTCGAAGCGTGTCATTCGCCGCTCCACTCATCCCCGACGAGGAGTTCGACAAGGGTGCGGTCGCCGTCGAGGAGCTGGTCAGCGAAGATGCGTGCGCCATCGGCCTGATTGATGAGGGCGATGCCCTGCTGGGCGAAATGGGCGGCGAGGCCGGCATCGACCATGCCGCCATCCCATGGGCCCCAGTTGAAGGATTTCACCTGCGCGTGGGGAAGCTGTGCATGCAGCTGGCGGGCAAGCTGGTTGAGGCTTTCATTCGCCATCGCGTAATCGGCCTGGCCCATATTGCCGAACAGGGCGGAGGCCGACGAGAAGAGGCCGATATGGGTCAGCTGGCTCATAGTGATGGCGCCGAGCAAGGCGAGGAGTCCGTCGATCTTGGGGCCGAAGACCTTGCGGACTTCTGCTTCGGTTTTCTCCATGGCCAGCCTGTCAGCCAGAACGCCGGCGCCGTGCACAAGGCCGGTAATGGCGCCGTGCTGGCTCTGGATGGCGTTGATAGCCGAGGCAAGCGTGGCCGTGTCTGAGAGGTCGAGCTGGACATAGTGCGCGATGGCGCCAGTCGCAGCGAGGGCGGCGAGCGTGTGTTCGATCTCCTGGCCTGCAAGGGCGGCGCGGGCGGCGCGGTCTATGTCGGCGGGCTTGACCTTCTGGCCGCTGGCGACGGCCTGCTGTGCGAGGGCGGCGCGGAGGGTCTTGAGGTCTGTCGTGCGGTCTATGCCATGCGGCCACGGGCTAAGGGCGGAGCGGCCGGCAAGGAGGAATGTGCCGCCAGCACGCCGGGCGAGTTCGACGGCGCAGGTGGCCGTGACGCCGCGTGCACCGCCGGTGACGAGCCAGAGTGCGGGGGCGGCGGATGCGCGGGTGCCGGGCGGCGCGAGGGAGGCTGCGATCTGGGTCTGCCGGGCCTGTCCGTCAGCCGTGAGGACGGCGTTGGCCAGCGTGGCGGCGAGGGCGGAGAGCACATGGCTTGCGCGGCTGGCGGTGTCAGGCGCGGTGAGTGACCATGCGGCGATGGTCGTGTCGGGCCATTCCTTTTGCAGGGTGCGGGAAAGGCCCGGCATGCCGGAAATTGCTTCATGACTTTGGGGTGCGGCCGACTGCATCAGGATGATGCGGGCGCCGGGCGTGCGTGCCGCGCGGGCGTTGGCGAGGGCCTGCCAGTGGCGCTCGGCGGGCGGGGCGGCTGAAAGGCCCTCGGTGAGGATCACGGTTTGGGCCGACCCGGTGGGGGCAGCAAGGCTGGTGACGTGCACGCCGTTCGCGTTCAGTGCCGCTGCGATGGCTTCGGCCAGTGCCGGTTCGGCCAGCGTGATCTCGACGCGGCCGAGATCAGCCTGTCCGGACCATGGCGGCAGGGTGACGGGCGCGCCAAGGCTGACCGGGCGGACATCGCTGCCATAGGCGGCGATCACTTGATCCGTGGACGGGGGACGGTGAGCTGAGGACGTATCCTCACCGGCCCCTAGCTGAAAAAATCGGCGATCTTCCGGATCGTGCGGAGCTCGGCGATGGCTTCCGGATCGACTTCCGGCAGCGAGGGGTGCTGGTCGCGCAGGGCAGAGAGGATTTCCACCTGCTTGATCGAGTCGACGCCGAGTTCGCCTTCAAGGTCCATGTCGTCTTCCAGCATGGAGGACGGGTAGCCGGTCTTGTCGGCAACAAGGGCGCGGATCACGTCCGGCGTGATGCCGTTGCCGTTGCCATTGGCGGCAGGGGCGGGGTCGGTCACCGTAGCGGGTGGCGCGACAGGGCCAGGCGCTGCTGCGACCGGCGCAGGCGCTGGGGCGGCGGATGCGGTCGCCGGGGTGGACCCGCTGATCATGGTGGCGATGGCGTTGATGGTGCGCAGTTCGACCAGATGCTCGGGATCGATTTCCGGCAGGTGCGGCAGGCGCTCGCGAAGGGTGGACAGGATTTCCACCTGCTTGATCGAATCGACACCGAGTTCGCCTTCCAGGTCCATGTCCGGGTCGAGCATGTCGACGGGATAGCCGGTCTTTTCCGAGACGATGGCCTGGACGAGGTCAACCGGGCTCTGGCTGCTGGCGGCAGCCGGGGCGGGTGCGGGAACAGGCGCGGCGGCAAGGGCTGCAGGTGCAGGCGCCACTGCGGCAGGTGCAGGGGCCGGGGCAGGTTGGGGCGCCGGAGTGGCCGCGCCGTTCGTGTAGGGCTGTGGCGCCGGGGCGGGGGCGGAAATGCGCTGGACCGGGGCAGGCGCTGGCGACGGCGCGAGCGGCTGGCCGCCAAGGAGGGAAGCGGCCGCGTTCAGAAAGGCCGTATGGCTGGCTGCGGTTGTCGCTAGATATTCAGAATGAAGCTGGGACACTTCGCTCCAGATGCGCTCTGCGGACGAAGAGGCCGGCATGGGCGCGGGATAGGTTTGGGGCGTGTCGGGCATTGCTGAGGTCCTGTTAGAGATCGGAGTGGCGGGTGCGGTTGATGGGGGAGGGGGAGGCGCGGCAGCTGCGGCCTTTGGCGGAGGTGCGACGGGTGCGGCCATGGTTGGCTGGGCCGCCATGGTCGGGGCCACGTTCGGCGCAGCGCGACCTGCGGCCCCATTCCGGGGCGGATAGGGCTTGTCGTAATTGGCGCCGGAAATGTAGACCGCATGCTTTGAGGGCGGCGCGGCGGGAACCGGTGGCGGCGTGTCGGCAAACAGGGCGGCGAGGTCCAGAACCTGGCCCGCGACGCTGAGTTCGCCGACGGCTGAGAGGAATTGCGTCAGGCCGTTGGCGCGTTTGTTGTCGAGCGACAGGGCGTGATAGGGACGCTCGCCCAGGACGTCTTTCACGAGGCCGGTCACGATGGATCCGGGACCGACTTCAACGAACAGCCGCGCGCCGGCCGTGTACATGGCCTCGACCTGTTCGCGGAAGCGGACAGAGGTGGCGATCTGTCCCGCGATGACGGCAGGCAGGTCGGCGACCTTGACGGCGTAAGGCGAGGCCGTGGCGTTGGCATAGACGGGCAGCTTCGGTTTGCGCGGGCGGAGGGATGCGAGTTCTGCCGCGAAGGGTTCGACGGCTGCATGCACGATGGATGAGTGGAACGCGGTTGCGACCTGAAGACGGCGCGCCTTGAGGCCCTTCTCGATGCAGAGGGCTTCGGCCGCCTTGATGGCATCGACCGGGCCGGACAGGACGACCTGGCTGGGCCCGTTATCATTGGCCAGCACGACGTGGGGCACCTTCGCGACGATGGGAGCGATGGTTTCTGCGTCTGTCTGGACGGCCATCATGGCGCCGGGTGTGGACTTTGCGGCATCTGCCATGAGGCGGCCGCGCGCGGCGGCAACGGTCAGTGCGCCGTCGATGTCGAAACTGCGCGCCAGATGCAGCGCCATGATCTCGCCGAAGCTGTGGCCGCCGGCCATGTCGGGATCAATGCCGAGGCGCTCAAGCAAGGCGAGCTGGGCGAGGGCGACAGCGGCGATGGCGGGCTGGGCATTCTGCATTTCCGTGAGGCGCTGGGTCTGTTCGCCGAATTCGACCTGGTCGAAGGCGACGGGCGGGAAGGCGAGCCGGTGCAGCTTTATCGGGCCGGTGACAGTGTGACCCGCGGCAATATCCCAGACGGCGCGCGCGGCCGGGAAAGCCATGGCAAGGTCAGCGCCCATGCCGACATACTGGCTGCCCTGACCGGAGAAGAGGAAGGCGATCTTGCCCGTCTCTGGCGGGGTGGTGGAGGCGTGGATGCCGGTGCCCAGCGGGGCGATGCCGAGCGTGCCGGACTCGATCTGGCCAATCAGGCGCGAGGCCTTGGCCGCAAGGTCTTTCTGGTCGTCAGCGACGATGGCGACACGCACGCGGCCATCTGCCTGAAAGCGGGCATGGGTGGAGGCGGCGAGGGCGGCGAAACCATCTTCACCGGTTTCCGTATGGATCAGGCTTTCGATCTCTTCGACGAGGGCATCGCTGGAGCCGGCCGAGAAGAGGAAAAGTTCCGAGGGGAACACGCGCGGCGGATGGATGGCGTTGGGGCCGGTATATTCTTCGAGCGCGACATGGAAATTGCTGCCGCCGAAGCCGAAGGAACTGACCGAGGCCCGGCGCGGGCGGGTTTCCGGCGAGATCCACGGACGGGCCTCGCTGTTGAGATAGAAGCTCTTGCTGTCTTTCAGCACATCAGCCGGTTCGCCGATCTTGATCGTGGGCGGAAGGGTCTTGCGGCTGAGGGCATGGACGGCCTTGATAAGGCTGGCGGCGCCTGCAGCGGCCTTGGTGTGGCCGATCTGGGATTTGACTGATCCCACTGCGCACCATGGTTCGCCGTCACCCTTGCCGTCGAAGACGAGGTGCAGGCCGGCAAGCTCTGCCTTGTCACCGGCCTTCGTGCCTGTGCCATGGGCTTCGACCAGATCGACGGATTCGGGACCGTAGCCAGCCTGAACATAGGCGCGTTCGATGGCGCGGGCCTGGCCGGAGGGAAGCGGCGTATAGATGGCAGTGCCCTTGCCATCCGATCCGCCGCCAAGGCCGCGAATGACTGCATGGATCACGTTTCCGTCGCGCTCTGCATCCGAAAGGCGGCGTAGGGCGAGGATGCCGACGCCTTCGCCCAGCATCGTACCGTCCGCATCGATCGAGAATGGCCGGCAATCGCCCGTGGGCGACAAGGCTGGCGTCTTCGAAAAGCACATATACATGAGGATGTCATTGAGCGCGTCGACGCCGCCTGCGAGGACGGTGTCGGAATCGCCGGAGCGGAGTTCATGCAGCGCGATCTGGAGGGCCGAGAGGCTGGAGGCGCAGGCGGCGTCGGTGACGTAATTGCTGCCGCCAAGATCGAGGCGGTTGGCGATGCGCCCGGCGACGACATTGCCGAGCAGGCCGGGGAAGGTGCTTTCCTTCCACTCGATATAATGGGCTTCCATGCGCTTCACGATATCGGCGATATCGGCCTCGCCGAGGCCGGACTGGCGCAGGGCATTGACCCAGACGGGGCGCTGGAGGCGGCCGGCCATGTGGGCAGTGAGTTCGGTGGCCGAGGCGACGCCCAGCATGACGCTGGTGCGTGTACGGTCTATTTCACATCCGGTTGTGCTGTCGATATCGTCCAGCGCATGTTTCGCGGCGATCAGGGCGAGGAGCTGGGCGCTGTCGGTCTGCTGCAGGGCGTTTGGCGGAATGCCGAAGGCCATGGGATCAAACGCGATGGGCGAGATGAAGCCGCCGCGCCGTCCATAGGTGCGGTCGGCGGTCAGCGGATTGGCATCGTAATAGTCGTCGAGCAGCCAGTGCGTGGCGGGTGTGTCGCTCAGCGTGTCGCGGCCCTGGAAGATGTCGCGCCAATAACCGGTATTGCCGCCGCGGCCTGGAAAGATGGACCCGACACCAATGACGGCGATGGGCTCGGCTTGTGTGCGGGGTTCGTTTATCATGGAGGGTCTCATTCAACGTCAGCGAATTGACGGGGTGTGTAGGCGAAGTCTGTCGGCGCCACGGGGAGGCCGAGCGCGCGCAGCTGGCCTGCGCGGGTGACCTGGGCGGCGCCTTCGAGCAGGTTCCACGCGATCTGGCGGACGGTTCGGTTTTCGGTCGGCTCGAGAAAGCTGCCGGCTACCCATTCATTGAACACGCCCATGGCCGGGCCGCACCAGACCTGGTAATCCATCTCGCGGCCGGGCGTGCCTTCGCGCGCCCATTGGGCCCCCATGAACAGGTAGCGCCGGGCGACGAGGGCGAGGCGCTTGTTGCCGTCTGACTCGGCGCGGGCGGCTTCAGCGGGATTGGCCTGCCGGATATAGGCGAGCGTGCGCTGCCATGCGGCGCCGAACGGCTCGCCGAGCACGTCATCGAGCCATGCGCGGTCTTTTTCGGGGAGCGTTTCGTAACTCGCGCCGGACCGGTACATGGCATGCAGGCGTTTGCCGCGCATGGCGAAGAGGGTGCCGCGTTTGAGCACCTGCACTTCCACACCTTGCTCGAACATGTCGGCGGCAGGGGCCATGGCGACGTCTGCCGGGCCGGCCTTGGCGAGCAGGCGGCGGCCGGCTTCCGAGAGGCCGGATTCGACGGCGGACTGGTTGATGGACCCCGTCAGAACGTAGGCAGCGCCCATGGAAAAGGCGGCGGCGACGGAGGCGGGCGTGGACAGGCCACCCGCCAGGCCGATGCGGATGGCATTGGCATCGACACCGGTTCGCGCCGCAACGCGGTCCCGGGCGAGGGTTAGAGACGGGAACAGGACGCTGGCGGGGCGGTTGTCTGTGTGGCCCCCGGAATCGGACTCGGCGGTGATTTCGGCGGCGACGGGTATCTGACGGGCGAGATCGGCCTGTTCGGCCGTGATTGCGCCGCTGGCGACCAGGCCGGCCAGGATTTTGTCCGGAGCGGGCGACATGAAGGGTTCGGCGACTTCGGCGCGGGAGACTTTTGCAAAGACGTGATTTTCGCGGCGGATCGTGCCATCTGGCGCGCGCGTGAGGCCGACGGCCGTGTAGCGCACCAGATCAACCGAAAGTTTCATGAAAGCGGACGCAGAGACGCGTTTCACCCCTTCAGCCAGGAAGAGATCGACCACGCGCGCTTCATAGCCGGGCTGCTGGGGCGAGTGGATGAGATTGGCGCCCCAGGCGGTCTGGTCCGGGGTCAGCTGGGCCTTGATCTCCCGAAGGCCGGTTTCGATCACGTCGGGAGAGAGGCCGGCGCTGCCATAGAAGCCGAGGCATCCCGCCCGGACGGCTTCGACCACCATGCGGGTGGTGGCAATTCCGCGGGCCATTTCGCCGACGACATAGTTAAACCGGCAGCCATGCGTGTGGGAGAAGAGGCGATCACCGAGCCATTCGGGATAGATGGGAGGCAGGAGGATGGCATCCGGAGACGCGGCAGCACGCTGGCCGTGTTCAAGAATGGCGAGTTCCGCGCCTGAGGCGTTCGCCAGAACCACCTGTTCCCGCGGGAAAGCGATGGCCCTTTTCAGACTGTCTGAAACACCCATTTTATTCCTCTGCGGGCATGTTCTCATGGCCGGACAATATACGCTGTCGACTCACAAGTTCTTCGCGAGCGTTTTCAATTTCTAACTGTGCAAAATTCGTCCGCTTTGTACAGTGGTACTATTGTGACAGATCCTTCAAACATATTGTCTGGCTCAGGCAAATTTCATCTATCATGCCTGTTAGCACAAATAGTGATCAACTATTCGCCCGACGCGCAGCAATCAGTCGTTCAGGGCCATTTCATAGTCTTCGACGGCCTGAAGCCAGGCCAGTTCGGTGGCCTCCGCCTCGGCGACGAGATCGGCGCGCCGGCGCAGCAGGTCCTGCAGCTGTTCCGACGGTAAACCTGGTCTTGCGAGCTCGGAATCTATGGCTGAGATCTTCGTGTTGATCTGGTCGAGGCGTTTCTCGGCATCGTCTGCCTTGCGCTTCAGGTCCGACGCGGCCTTGCGGCTTTCCGACGAACGCTGGCGCTGGTCGGCCTTGTTGACCTTCGGGGCCGGTTCGGCGGCTTCCGATTTACCCGATTTGGGCTTCGGATCGGATTTGTTGCGGTCGGCCTGGAGCACGAGCGCGCGGTAGTCCTGCAGGTCGCCATCATAGACGTCGGCCTTGCCATCCTTGACCAGCCAGAGCTGGTCGGCAGTGCCTTCGGCCAGGAAGATATCGTGGGTGATGAGCAGGACGGCACCCTTGAAATCGTTCAGCGCGTAGATCAGGGCTTCGCGGCTGTCGATGTCGAGGTGGGATGTCGGCTCGTCAAGGATCAGGATGTGGGGCTTTTCCATGGCCATCAGGCCGAGGAGCAGGCGGACCTTTTCGCCGCCTGAGAGCTTTTCAACCTTGGTCTCCACCTTTTCATGGCTGAAGCCCATCTGCGAGGCGGTCGAGCGCTGTTTGGCAACCGGTGTGTCCTTGGGCATGGCGTGGCGCACATGGTCGAGCACGGTTTCGCCGGGGGTCAGTTCATCGAGCTGGTCCTGCGAGAAGTAGCCGATACGCACCTTGTTATGAGTGACGCGGGCGCCGTCCATGAGCGGCAGGCGCTCGGCAATGGACTTCACGAGCGTCGTCTTGCCCTGCCCATTGGTGCCGACGATCGCGATCCGGTCGTCGGGATCGAGGCGGAGCGTGACACCGCGCAGGATGCTCGCGTCGCCGCCATAGCCGAGTTCGGCGCCGCGCAGTTCGAGCAGGGGCGGGGCCATCTTGTCGCCGGGCTCGGGAAAATGGAACGGCACGGTCCGCTCGGCCATCGGGATCGAGATGTCCTGCATCTTTTCGAGCATCTTGACGCGTGACTGGGCCTGACGGGCCTTTGAGGCCTTGGCGCGGAAGCGGTCAACGAAGGCCTGCAGGTGGGCCTTGTCGACTTCCTGCTTGGCGCGCTGGCTTTCCAGCTGGGCGTATTTTGCGGCGCGCAGGCGCAGCCAGGCGTCATAGCCGCCGGGCACGATGGTGAGCTTCCTGTGCTCAAGTGCCATCGTGTGAGTAACGCAGCGGTTCAGCATTTCCCGGTCGTGCGAGACGATCAGCACGGTGTGCGGGTATTTCTTGATATAGCCTTCGAGCCAGGCGGCGCCTTCAAGGTCGAGATAGTTAGTTGGTTCGTCCAGAAGGAGCAGGTCCGGCTGAGAGAAGAGGACGCCCGCAATGGCGGCGCGCATACGCCAACCGCCCGAGAATTCGCGGGTCGGGCGTTCAAGGTCGGCTTGCGTGAACCCGAGGCCCATCAGCACTTCAGCGGCGCGGGATTCCGCCGACCAGGCGTCGATGTCAACAAGGCGGGTGTGGATGTCGGCGATCCGCATGGGGTCTTCTGCGGTCTCTGCTTCCTGCATCAGGGCATGCCGCTCGGTATCAGCCGCGAGCACGACTTCGAGAATGGTTTCGTCGGTCGGGGCGACTTCCTGAGCCACCCAGCCGAGGCGGGCGCCCTGGTTGAGCCGGATGGAGGAATCATTTGTCGGGTGTTCGATCTCTTCGCGGATCAGCTTGAGCAGCGTTGACTTGCCTGTACCGTTGCGGCCCACGAGCCCGACTTTCCAGCCAGATGCAACCTGGGCGGACGCGCCTTCAAACAGGAGGCGCGCTTCGATGCGATAGTCGAGGTTCGATATTGTGAGCATATCGGGGGGTTTAACGGCCAAAGGTCTGAAGGCAAGAGCTAAGCTCTGTTGCCGCCAGACTTTGGCCGAATGCGCGTACTATTCGGCCGGTACCGGTGCGAGGTCCTTCAGGTCGTCTTCGTCGAGCAGGGCATTGAAGCCGGGACGGGGTTTTCCACTGATGAGGTAGCCGAAAAACCGTTTGATATCGGCGCCGATGCCGTACAGGGCGGGGACGAAGAACAGGGTGACCAGCAGGGCAAAAATCACACCGAAGGCCAGGCCGACGGCAATCGGGATGAGGAACTGGGCCTGGATGGAGCGTTCCATCATCAGCGGCAGGAGGCCGACAAAGGTGGTGAGCGAGGTGAGCAGGATGGGCCGGAAGCGGCGGGTGCCAGCCTCGATCAACGCGCGTGCGCCGTCCATGCCCTTTTCGCGTAGCTGGTGCACGTAATCGAGGAGCACGAGATTGTCGTTCACTGCCACACCCGCCGCAGCCATGATGCCCATATAGGACAGGATGCTGAGCGGATAACCCATGGCCAGATGCCCGACCATGGCGCCTGTGAAGCAGAACGGGATTGCCGCCAGCAGGATGAGGATCGGTTCCGCATAGGACTTGAACGCCACCGCGACGAGGAAATAGGCCACGCCGATCGCGATCAGAAGGAATGTCATGATCTCGACGAAGAATTCAGCCTCGCCCTGTGCCCGGCCGATGCTGCCGCGCCGGACCTGGGGATGGGCCTTGTCAAATTCCGCGAAGAAATTGTCATTGAGATCAGCCCGGATTTCCGAAATGCGCTCGGCAACCACTTCAGCGCTGACCACGACCGCCCGGCGGCGTTCGCGGCGCTTGATCTGGGAGATGCCCTTTTCAAAGCGGATATCGGCCACGGCATAGAGGGGCAGCTCGCGTCCGTCCGCTGTCCGGATACGGATATTGTTCAAAAAGTCGAGCGACTCCCGGTCTGTGCGCGGGTAGCGCACGAAGACGCGCACGTCTTCGCCATCTCGGGGCAGGCGCTGGACCTCCTCGCCATAGAATCCCTGACGGACCTGGCGGGCGACATCGGCTGTGGTGATGCCGAGCGATTCTGCACCGGGCTTCAGGTCGAACTGGATCTCGTCCGTCGCGCTCTGGACGTCGTTCACGACATTGTAGACGCCGTCATACGAACGCAGCTTGAACATCAGATCCTCTGCCGCGGCATTGAGCGCGTCAAGATCGGTCGAGTTAAGCATGTACTGGATCGGCGGATCATTGTTGGCATTCTTGTAGTTCACCGTGATGGTTTCCGCATCCGGCACTTCGCCGATCAGGACGCGAAGCCGCTCTGCGGTTTCCTTTGCCGTCAGCGTACGTGTTTCCGGCGGAACGAGCTTCACCAGCGCAAGGATATTGTTGTCGCGCGAGCGGGTGTACCAGTTCTCGATCAGCTTGCCCTGGCCATTGGTCGAGGCATTGATCTCTTCTTCGAGCGCCTTTTCACCGGCCTGGATCTGGGCGAGGACTTCGAGCGAGCGGGAATAGGGCGTTCCCTCCGGCATTTCGACCGTAACTTCGATCTGGTCGGATTCCGTTTCCGGGAAGAATACGGTTTTCACGAGCCCGTTGGTGAGCAGGCCAACAGAAAGGACCATGCCGCTAATGAAGATCGACGCGGTGAGATAGCGATGGCGAAGCGCGCGGATCATCAGCGGGCGGTAGAGGTTGCGGGCGACCCAGACGATACTGTTGGCAACCGCGCCTTGGAACCGCGCGATGCGGCTTTTGGGATTGACCGGTTTCAGGTGGGACAAGTGTGCCGGAAGGATCAGAAGCGCTTCGATGAGCGAGAAGAGCAGCGCGAAGATCACGACAAGCGAGATGGAGCGCGTGAACTCGCTGGTGCCGCCTGACAGGAACATCCAAGGGGCGAAAAAGATCATCGTGGTGAAGACGGCGAAGACGACAGGCTTGATGACCATTCTTGTGCCGTTCACGGCGGCGATGAGGCCTTCCTCGCCCTCTTCCGTGCGCGAGTGGATCGCCTCGCCCACGATGATGGCATCATCCACGATCACGCCGATGACGAGCAGGAAGGCGAAAGTCGAGATCATGTTGAACGAGACGTCCGCCACGGGCAGCAGGGCGAGACCGCCTGCGAAGGCGGTGCCGATACCGACGGCCACCCAGAGAGCGATCGCGGGCCGAAGGAAGAGGAGCAGGGTGATCAGGACGAGAAGCAGGCCGGACAGGAAATTCGTCCCGATCAGTTGGATGCGGCTGTTATAGTCGTCGGCAGAATCCTGCCAGATCGTCATCGAGATTCCGGGCGGCAGGTTCTTCACGGCCTCATCGACATAGGCATTCACGTTCTTTGACATCTTCACGATGTTCATCTTCGGGCCGCTCATGACCTGGACGAGGATCGTGCGCTTTCCGTTGACCGTGGCGAGGAGGTTCACTTCCTCGAAACCGTCGATGACCTCGGCCATGTTTGAGACGCGGACCACAGCGCCATTCGGCATCTGCTTGACGATGATATTTTCGAACTCGGCCTGCGTGTCGGCCTGTGAGCGTGTGCGCAGCTGGACGTTGCCCCCGTCGCTGCGGACATTGCCGGCGGAGATGTTCACCGACGTGCTGCCGACGGCATCGGCAACGTCGGAGAGGCTGAGACCATAGCGGCGCAGGGCCTCTTCGGAGACTTCGATCGAAATCTCCTCGTTGCGGACGCCGAACAGTTCGACGGACGGAACATGGCCAAGCAGTCCGATCTCGCGGCGTGTGGCTTCGGCGAAGTGTTTCAGCTCCTGTTCGCTGACGGTTTCGTCACCGGATACGGCAATACGGATGATCTCGTCGCGGCTGCGGAAGACGTTGAGCTGGGCTGGCTCGGCCGCGCTGGGGAAGCTGCTGATGGAGTCGATCTGGCGTTTCAGTTCCTGCAGGAACTTGCCTTCGTCGAGGTCCTGGTTGCCGATGACAATCAGGGTGCCAACGCCTTCGTTCGAAACCGAGCGCAGTTCCTTGATGCCTTCGACCGAACTGACGGCCTCTTCCATGCGGACCGTGATCTGCTCTTCGATATCCTGCGGGGAGGCACCGCGCCAGACGACCGAAATCTGGGCGCCGGGGAACTCGACATAGGGTTCGATCTCGCGTTCCATGCGGATGAAGGCAACCAGGCCTCCGAGGATGATGGCGATCATCAGCAGGTTTGCGGCGACCTTGTTATTGGCCCACCATTGAACGATTCCAGACATGCCCCCGGCTCCCTCTATTCTTCAGATGCGCTTGTATCGGCCGCGAAGGCGGTTTCGAGTCGGTCGACAGGTTTGATCTTCATGCCATTCGAAGCGGCGCGCACGGGCGATGTGATGACACGCTCTCCCTCGTCGACGCCTGATGTGAGGATGAGGCGCTCGCGTTCGGAGAAAGCTACCTGAACGGGACGGATTTCGAGCGTTTCGTCGCCGCGTGCGACGAACACGCTATCCTTGCCGCGTAGCGCCGTGCGGGGAAGGACGACGCTGTCTTCCAGTGTGCGTCCGGCAATCTCCGCTTCAACGAAGAGGCCTGTGGCGAGTGGCGTGCCGTTGTCGGCGCCTTTGCCATAGGGATCCTGGACCTCGACATAGGCGAAGAGGACGCGCGTCTCGGGATCAAAGCCGCTATCGGTGCGCGTGATGCGACCCGTCCATGTGTGCGGCACACCGGCGACGATGGCAGACAGGGTGACCGGCGGGCCTTTTTGTGTGGCGGTTTCGGAAAAGCCGATACCGAGCCCGAGATTTGCAAGGTCGGAATCGGTAAGGGCAATGGCGATGTCGACGACGTCGCTGGCATAGATTTCACCGAGGCGCGCACCGGGCGAGACATAGGCGCCGATATTGACTGTTTTCTCGCGTACGCGGCCCGAGAAGGGCGCCACGATGCGTGTGCGCTGAAGCTGCAGGCGGGCGTCATCGAGGCGGGCGCGGGCCGATGCGAGCTGGGCCTCGGCCTGTGCCCGCTGGGGCCGGCGGAGCGTAAGGTCCGAGACCTGGTCGATTCCCAGCTGTTCGGCGCCCTGGGTGGCGATCTGACCTTCGGAGATTTCCTGCAGGAGGGCGGTATTGGCCTGGGCGACGGCGGCTTCGGCCTGGACGATGCCCAGTTCGTATTCACGCGCTTCGAGGCGCACCAGCGTCTCGCCGCGCTCGAACTGGCCGCCGGCCAGGAATTTTGGCGAGACGTAGGCGACACGGCCGCTGATCTCTGAGGCGAGGATGACTTCAGAGCGGGCTTTGACTTCGCCCTGGCCGCGTACCTTGATCGAGACGGCTTCGGACCGCGCGGTCGCGGTGAGAACAGGCACGGCCTCGATGAGGTCGGCCTTTTCCTCCGGTGCGGGCTTCAGCGCACCCATGGCAACGAAGCCGCCGACTGAGCCAATCAGAACGAAGACCGGGAGCGCCAGGAAAAGGATCCGCTTGATAAGCAGGCCAAATCTGAATGGCGGTTTTTGAGCTGTTTCGGCGTAGGACATGGTTCAGATACCCAGATTTGACTTTGCTGGCGGAGAAATGGCGCCTTAGTGGCGCGCCCCACCTTGATGAGTCTGGATAGCATCGAAATTATTGAAAAACAATAAGTGATAGGTGATAATCGACAATAAATTGTTGTTTTACGACTTTTCCGCTGAAATGCAGGCTGGTCAGCGGAGGATGCCGAAAGACGTCGCCAGCCCGGTCAGGGCGGGAATTATCATTTAGCTACAGAGTGGCAGGCCCGGATGCCCTAGCGCTCTTCCGGCTGGCACGCGCTGAGGCCCAAAACGGGGATCATGGTTTCCCAGCCGTCCTTGCTGACGAGTGACAGCCGCCCATTCTTGACTCTCTGTCCGCCGTCCAGACGCTCACCGGGCTGGAAGCTGATGCCGACATTGCCGGTTGGGGAGCGGTAGGTCATCTGGGTCATGAACTGGCCGAACAGGCTACCGCCGGTCGATGTCAGTTGCAGTGGCGTTTCGGTTCCGTCGACATTGATGAGGGCGGTGTCTGTGCCGGCTTCGGTAAAGAAGACGAAGCGAACGGGCGGCGATTGGGTCCAGAGAAAGAGGCCGCATGCACCCGGCGCGAGGGTCTGCGAAGGGAGTTCGCCCGAGTTTGAAATGACCTCGGCTGCGGATGCCAGCTCGGAAGAGGAGTCGGGCGTACCGGCGCAGGCGCCAAGAAAGGCCAGTGCGGCGGCGAGACTTATGGCGCTTGACGTCCGCATGCCTAGTTCTCCTCGGTCAATGCTGCTTCCTGACGCAGCGTGTAGCCGTTTCCGGTATTTGTGAAGCCCATTGCCGCGAGCGCGGCATTGGCCTGGGGATCAAGGCGCTCGACGCGGATATCCATACCCGTTCGGCCATCGGAGAGCGCTCGCATGGTGATCTCGAAGCGTTCGCCATTCGGGCCGTCGCCGGAGAGCGGTAGCTGCAAGTCTCCATTGATGCATGTGGGCGCGCCTGTGAGTACCGGCCAGTCGCGGCCATATTGGACGCCGAGGCGTCTGACGAGATCGAGTTGGGCGGTGCCGCTGGCATCCGTGCACGTGCCGGATCCGTTGAAGGCAGCCGCGGCATTGGAGAGTTTCAGCGCGCCGCCGACACGGCGCAGTTCAGGATGGACGCCTTGCAGCCGGCTGATGTCCAGCTCGGCGGCAACGCCTGAAACCTTTGTCGCCGAATTCGAAACGCTGATATTGCCACGTGCGCGGCCTGCGGGGCCCATCCAGTTGATGTCGGAGCCGAATGAACCGGCGATGAGTGACAAGGGCGATGATTTCACATCCAGCGCGCCGATGGCGTGATCATGATAGCCAAGGCCAGTCACTTGTCCGTGCCAGACGGTGCCACGCGCCTGCTGCCAACTGACGCCCTTTTGCACGAGTCCGGCATTTCGCATGACAAAGGACAGCGGGATTCCGGATACGATTCCGAAACCGAGCGTGACGATGAAGACGAGAATGAGCGTGATGTGTTTCATCCGGAAACCGGGCCTCCGAATTCGAAACTCGATCGGACCAGACCGGATCCAGCTTCGTTGATCGTGGCCCTGCTTGCTTCAAGCCCAGCGCTGGACCGGAGTTCAACGAGCCATGCGAAGACGCTTTCGGCAGTTGCGTCATCGACCTGTACCGTGACGACACCGTCCGCGCTGACTTGAACGCGGGCGATGGCGAGTCCGCGGCGTGTCGCGGCCTCGAGGATGGCGCGACGGCTTGTGTCCGCGTCCACAGGTGTTCCCGTGGCGGATGCCGCATCTGTTCCGGCTGAGGAGGTAAATCCGCGCGACGTCATCAGGTCAACTGTGCGTGCGGCCTGCTCCGCACGCAGGGCTGCCGCTGACCGGCTGGCAAACAGCGGAAGCAGAATGAACTGCAGCAGAACAATGAGCGCAAGCAGAGCCGTTGCTGCGCCGACAAGTGTGCGTTCACGCTGGCTGAGTCTTTCCCACCATTGCATCATCGGGCGCCCTCCAGAGTAAGGTCACCGAGGACCTGCCCATCCTGCTGGCGGGAGTCGCCCAAGGAGACTGCGAGACCTTTTCCTTCCAGAGCGCTCTTGAGATCTGTATCACTGCCAAACTTGGGGTAGGTCATGTTCGCGATCAGGCGCCCTGTTGCCTGGTCATAGCGCAGGCCCTGTATGGAGATGTCGCTATCGGCCGGGACCGCTTCGTAGAGCAAGGCGGCCGCTTCGAGGAATGGAAGCCGGTTGGCGACCGGAGCGGATTCCTGGGTGCGGATGGCTGACGCGAGGTTGGCTGGAACAGGCACGCCGGGGAAGGCGGACGAATAGATGTCGCGCGCCTGCCGGTCCAGTGCAGAGCCCAGCCGGGATAGCGAACGGGATTCGAGCGCCGTGACCGAGAGGAAAGCGATAGCGGCCGCAGCGGCCAGGATCAATGTCGGGCGCCAGGCGCCGATCTTGAACTCGGCCTGCTTCCGGCTGACGAACGGTCCCTGGCGCAGGTCCGTCAATGGTCCGGCCTTCTCGGCCCATTGGGCAAGCTGGCCGAGCAGGGGCATCGAGGACGGTTCGGAGGCGGTTACGCCGAGTCTGCGCGCCAGTTGGGAACTGGATGTGGTGAGCGGGGCTGCGGCTGTCTGGACAAGCGCGCGGAGCGCGTCGTCAGGCAGGCTGGCATCGGCGGCGAAATGCCGGTGGCCCGTTGAAAACAGAATGTGCGAGCCAGCATCGACGGCTGTCGGCGTTTCAGGGAGGACGGACACATCGGCAACCAGCCGGGCGGATTTCAATCCTGCCGCATTCAGCCGTGACACCCATTGCGTCATCAATTCGGGATTGACCACATGGACAGGCCGCATTCCGCCAGGCAGCGGCTGGCCAATTGCGACGTGGGCGTCTTCAACTGCCACTGCCAGATCGTCTTCCAGGGCGAACGCTGCCGACCGGCGGAGTTCCGATGCGTTCTGAGCCGGAAGCCGAACGTCGAAGCAAGCGACCTCTGTGCCCGGAACAAAGACAATTATTTCGTCGCCGGAATCGATATCCGCCTCATTGAAAGTCATCAGGCGAATGCCCTTGTCACCCATCTGGGCATATTCTGCCGGCGCGCCGTGGCTTGGGAGCAAAGTGTATAGTCGCCGGGCCATCAGAAGTCTCCCGTCGTGCGTTGGATGAGGCTGACCTTGCCCGCGATATCGGATGCGTAGACCAGCTGGAGCGTTTCCTGCGTTGAGCCTGAACTGATGCGGGCTGTCAAACGCAGATGTGTTGGCCGGACGCCAATGATGGAGTCATTACGGGCTGCTGTCGCGATCGCCTGAATCCTGCTGTCGGCCAGGAATGTGTCGCGCGATTGCCAGCCTGAGAGCGGCCGGGCGCGGATGACGGACAGGGCGTCTTCAATGCCGAGTTCGCTGGAGAACAGGGCCATCAACAGGGGTGCATCTGCCTCGGTCAGTGTTTCTAAGTTGAGGGCGGACTGGAACTTGGAGGGGCGCACACAGACCAGCGAGCGGACGATCTCGATGATTTCCGGCGTGAATCCCTTGATTGCCCGCAGTTCGGAGAGGTTTTCCAGGGGCGTATTGGCTGCGCGATACGGGGTTTCGAGCGTTGCGTAATAGCTGTCCTCGGCGCCGTAGTCCCGCGCCACCGTATTGCCATCTACCCAATCAGCAAGGCTGTCGGCCAGCGCGCGCGCATCTGACGGGAACATGCCCTGTGCCTCGAGCAAGGCGCTGAACTGGATGATCGCAACATCCCCCGGCTCGCCGGTAATCGTGTTGAGATTGAAGCAATTGGAGTCGTCGCCCAGCGTCGCCTGAATCACGCCGCGCTCGAAGGGCAAGGTGATCGCCTGATTGTTCTCCAATGCAAGTCTGAATGCATCGTCGTCGAGCTTGAGCATGCGGGCGATTGCAACAGCGCCGATGGATTCGGTCGAGCGTGCGGCCCACATGGTCTGGGAACGTTGCGATGAGACCCGCGAAAGACTGAGTGAGCGGCCAAGCGCGTCAACGGCGGTGAGTGCGGCGACGGACATAACCGCGACGATCATCAGGATCGACAGGAGCGCGGCGCCGCGATCTTTGGGGGCGGGGGACCGGTTCATTGCGCTGAGCCAACCATGTACATGAGATGCAGTTGGTCATTCTCGGCGAATGTCAGGTCGAGCTGGATCATGTCCGGATGCGTGCCAGATGTATCGGCGGGCCATTCATCAAACCAGACGCCGCGAAGGCGGTAGCGGATGGACAGTGCGTCAATGCCATCGAGGAGAACACGCTCGACCGTGGGCGTGGTGCTGACCGGGTCTGGCCGGAGCCATGCCTTGCGGATGAGTTCTCCGTCATCCAGTTGATATGTGACGCGCTGAAGCTCGCTGCGGTCACTTTCGGTGCGGGGATCGTTCCACCCGGTACGGACAAAGCTGATCAGTTCGCCAGTTGCGTCTCCCTTGCGCCCGTAGAACCCGGCGGCGGGCATGAAACTGTCGGGCGCCGAAGACGGGCGCCTGGTCATCTCGCTGAAGTCTGCCCGCAGGAGGCCGTTGGCCGCCTCGAGCTGGCGTACCTTTTCCATGCGGGTGTCGATGGCACGGCTGCCCTGGAGGGTCTGCAGCATCATCAGCGTGCCGGCTGTTGCCAGCATGGCTGTGACGCCCAGCGCGACCAGCGTTTCGACGAGTGTGAAGCCTGCGTCTGCCCGTTTCATTGGCCCGCCCTCAAAGCCTGGACGTGTGCGAGCACCTGTCCGGATTCAGGCGCCGAAACGGTGACGTCGATCAGGTAAAGTCCGTCTTCCTGTGTAGGCGAGATTGTACGGTTCCAGTCAAAAGTGCGGCCACGCTGGGTGGCGTCACCCGCGATGACACCCGTTAAGACCGGTGGGGGCAGGGTCATGGCGTCTGCCATGCGGTTGCTGGCCTCGATCTCTGCGAGGGCGCGCAGATCGACCTGCCGGGCGCCAATCGTCGTTTCGCTGCTCAGATGGATCAGGCCGATGGCCGATATGGAGAAAACGCCGAGCGCGGCGATGACTTCAACCAGCGTGAACCCGGATTGGGATGAATGGTCAGGCATCGGGTGCCTCCCACTTCACTTCACCATTGGGCGCAATGTTAAGTTCGATTGCCTCGCGTCCGCGTACCAGCTTCAGCGGTTCGCTTTGAGCCGTGCCTGTCGAGTCGAGTATGACGTCCGGTTGGGGGGCATCCGTATCGGACGAAATGAACGAGGATGTGAGACGCGCATCAAACCCAACATTGCGCCCGAACGAGACTGCGCCGCCCGGCGCAGCACTCCAGGTCTTGTTGGTCCATCTGACCCTTTGATAGCCATTGTCCGTGACCATAAGCCCTTGCGGGATTCCGGTCACCAGGGCCAGGTTGAGGGCGGCGCTGACATCCTGTTCGAGACGGGTGGCGGCCTCTACAAGCGGGTCGGCCCTGGGGCGCAGGGTCATTGTGACCATGCCTGCCGCCAGCGCCATGATGAATACTGCGACCAGCACTTCGGTCAGGGTCATGCCTGCTTCAGTGGTGTGGAAAGGGTCGCTTGTGTGCGTCATGCGTCAGGTCAGTTCCAGTTGCCTATATCATCGTCATTGCCGGGCTCGCCATCGGGGCCGGCGGAATAGACGTCATAGGCGCCGCCGGACCGGGGGCCGGGTACGGCGTAATGGTAGTCATTGCCCCAGGGGTCCTGCTGGATGCGCTTGATGTAGCCGCCGGGGCGATACTGGTCGGCCTTGTCATTATTGGGCGGCGTTTTCAGGGCGCCCAGTCCGGCATCGGCGCCGGGGTAATTGAACATGTCGAAACTGTACTGTTCCAGACCGCTTTCGAGCGCGGCTATGTCAGCGCGGGCGCGGTCTACGCGTGATTTGCTTAATACCGGGCCCACCGAAATGACGACGGCCGTTGCCAGCAGGGCCATGATCGAAACGGTGACCAGGAGTTCAACGAGTGAGAATCCGGCATCCTTCGGACGCGAATTACCAGTGTGCTGGTCTGTGTCTTGGGTCATGTTGGCCTCCTGAATGGGTTGCGGCGCTATTGCAGCGCCAGCGTGTTGAGCTGGATGATGGGGAGCATGATCGACAAAACGATCACGCCGACAAGTCCGCCGAGCACAACGATGATGATGGGTTCCATCAGGCTGAGCGCGGTCGATGTGGCGTTCTCGAATTCCTCTTCAAGGAACTCTGCCGCGCGGGTCATCATTCCGGGAACGTCGCGGCCCGCTTCGCCACTGGCGACCATGTGAACCATCATCGGCGGGAAGGCGCCTGTGCCCTTCAGGGCTGCGGCGAAGGAGCCTCCTTCGCTGACGCGCAGGGCGATTTCGTCTGTCGCCTTGCGGAAGACGCTGTTGGACATGGCGCCGCGCGCGGCCTGGAGCGATTCCAGAACGGTCGCTCCCGATGATGACAGGGTTGCGAAAATGCGGGCGAAACGTGCTGCCGAGACCGTTCGTGCGAGATTTCCGACGATTGGCAGGCGCAGGACGAGCCGGTCCAGGGACTCGCGAGCGGCAGGGG
>Ga0209643_1000171_pt1 | contig 155003 bp, 154 predicted proteins | sample AutmiccBRH37_all_FD_187383 | JGI IMG/M metagenome (GOLD analysis project Ga0209643, IMG submission 187383) | Deep subsurface microbial communities from Mt. Terri, Switzerland - Autotrophic microbial communities BRH/37_all (SPAdes) (version 2) | ecosystem: Environmental > Aquatic > Deep...
CTTCTTCAGTACTATGCCGTAATCTGACTCCCTATCGCATTCAACCTCCTTACTTTGTTATCGCTTGTTGGTCTTACTTTCTCTGGGTAAAGAGCTTTAGGGTCTCCTAAGTTGACTGTATCATAACTGTGTGTAGCATGCCAAGGTCACTGACCCCGGGGAAGCTAGTATATTCTTGCTTATCGAACATATTGGTGTTGTTTTCTGCTCGGTTCACAGCATCAACCTTCCCAATGGGGATTTCGGGGCTCAATCCCTTCAGCTTGTGCGAATTGCTTTCGGCCTACTACCTTGCTGTCTACGCTTGGCGCACGAACCGCCCCCATGTCATTGCCCGTCCATAATTCCGGACTCCGTTAATGATTTAAATGCCTCAACAGCTTGAGATTAAAGAAGTGATATCCATATTACGCAATTTAGGAAACTTTCCCGTTTCTTCAAACTCTTACTGCACTTATACAATCCAAACAGAACACATGCACCCGTAAGTAGACAGCAGCACCAGCCCTACTGGTGTATAATTTTAACTATTCTTTAATATCCTCTCATCTATCCTTCTCACTACCGAATATGTATAAGACGTAAAATGCTTTAGCCAGAAACCGCTTGCAGTAGGATTAAAGCTCTCAAAATCCACACCGCAGCGAGTATATCCTTCAACAAAAAGGGTGTCCATAAGAAATGAAAGCAGCTTCGTAAACATACCGGAATTTCGGTATTGCGGCAACATATATGCACCACATATATTCATCATTCCGGCATCCTCGCACGCAAAGTTCTCTCCCGAAGCCATTATTTCAATAAATGCCAGAGCTTTGCCGTTAACCTTTATAGCAAAGAATCTCGATCTGCGCCTTTCATTTTCCTCCTTAACCTGTTTTATATCCCGTTGAAAAAACAAAGGTATAAACATAGGTGTATTCTGAAGATGCTTTATTAACTGATTTTTCAGCGGCACTACTTGTTCTATTTCATCCTTGGCCAATTCACAGAATTCAGCTGCAGGATAATCACCTGATGTGACCGGCGCAACGGCCCTGATTGCGTCTATGCATCGCAGTCCGAACCCATTCCAGAAAAAGCTTTCTACCGCATCATTGTCATGAGCATAAAGTGCAATTGCATGACTTAATATACCATGTTTAACCCATTTCTCTGCAGCAACCTGATACAATTGTGAGTAAATCCGGCATTTATTTTCCTTTACTGCACCATGAGCATGAATAGGTGAAAAAGTTCCCAGGGTTGTTCCAAAATGATTATTCCAAGGTTCATAACAAGTCAGAAAGCCAATTAAATTTCCATTTTCCAAAGCAACAACACCTAATCTGTGGTTGATCAATTCCAATATCATTTCATACAGAACATTATAGTAATCGCCTTCCGGAAGTATTGGGACAGCATTACATTCTTCATTATACTCGGCTAAAGCAAGCTTAACAGCATATTCTATGTGATTGTGATTCATACTCTCAAATATCATTGTTACATCCTCCTCTTTCAGATGCCATTCATTTTTCTTTTTTATCATTATCATCACTCTTCCCGTATTCTAATTATTACATCCTACAGCCTGAAAAAGCATACAAAAAACCCACAGATAACGATCACCTGCGGGCTTATTAAGCTGTAAACGGCAACAAAAAACACGCTACCAATGCGTGTCAATAATATTCCTTATACACAATTCAAAGCTGATCGCCGGCGCTGCCAGCCGCTCGCCCCTGCCACTTGGTTGCTCGAAAGAAGCTGCATAGGCAACACAAAAAACCTGTAACGGTAATATTGCGCACCTGTGCCAGTATTTAATTAATAAAAAACCACCCCAGCATTTTTCATATGTAAAACAACTCCTTTCGAATCATAAATTCATACTTGCAGTATACTGCATCAACTTTATTATATGAGTGTTTCCAAACATTGTCAACGGAGTTTTTCAGTCATATATGGGAGACAGTCTCCACCCCGGGGCAAAACCCCAATCTTTCCTGCAGGCATTTTACTCAATGCATAATCTACAGCTTCCTGTAAAGTAATGAACCTTTTGAAGCCAAGAGCTTCTATATCCTCATCAGATAATCCCTCTGTGATTATAAGTACGTTTGCCTTTTCTCTCACCCTGGCATTTGCCATTGCAATGTCAGCAGCAACCAAATCAGCCTTTTCATCTTCCAATGGAATCTCCGATACTATTCTTTTTGCTTCGCCGTATGTTACCTTCGACCACTCTCTGAGCTTCGGATGATTATGCTCCATTCCCTCAAAACAGGGAGCAACAAATATGATATATCCACCCTGTTTTACACAGAAATAGGCAGATACCAAGCCTTTTCCGGCCTGCCAGTAGTCAATATCGCATGGGCTTGAGCTCACTACAACAATATCTGCCGGAGCCGGCACTTCTACTCCATATACCTCTGCTGACAGCTTTGCTCCTTCTCTATGAGCCTTAACGATATCCCCGGCAAATATATCCACAACTTTCTTCTCAGGTGTCATTACCACATTAATAATGAACCTTAATCCAACACGCCTGGCTACTTCCTCTATGCCTTTTCTGCATGGATTATCGTCAATATTACCAAGTGGAATTTCCTTCATAAGCGCTCCGGCAATGTGTGTAGCAGATGTAGTAGCTGCGCCGCATATTCCCGGCTGAACTATCTTTGCTCCCCCTGAAAAGCCTGCATCCGAATGGGGGATTATATTGCCGAGGCCTATGATAAAGTCTGCTTCCCGGACCTTTTTATTGACATGAACTGGAAATCTCATCCCATCAACTTCTACAACGCCTAAATCAACAAGAGAACTTTTATCCGTAAAATCATGCTGACTGATTTTTACAGTATTATATATTTCTTCTCCTACTTTTCCGATGACCTCTTGCTCCGTCATCACTCTATGGGTCCCCGGAGCAGTCAGTATTTCCATATCCCCAGGTGTGATACCCGAATCCGTCAGGTATTTGATCAGCACAGGAAGTATTTTGCTTACAGGGGTGATCCTTGTGTTGTCTTCAATAATAATAAGTATTTTATCCCCTCTTTTTATTTGCTCCTTCAACGCAGCGCAGCCAATAGGATTATTTAGTTTTTCCTCAAGAGCCTTTTCAAAATTTCCAATGGGGGAGTACTGCTTCATCCTTCCCTCGAAAAGTAAGGAGGAAGCGGGTATGCACGCCTGTATCTTATTACTGCCATAAGGAACTGATATAAATCTCAAATTTTGATCCATAATTCATACCCCTTTTAATATTATTCATAGAGTAATTATCACTGTCCTTGATACTATATAAGTGTTATCTCACCGGTTCCAGTATCAACCCTCACCATATCCCCATCATTAACAGCTTCATAAAAGCCTGCAGCTACACGGTCAACCATTGGAGTTTCCATTATAATGGCACTTGCTACAAGAACCGTATCCGGATTTTGTATTACCAATGCCTTTGGTGCATTATTCCTGATCAGAAGCTGATAGAGTCCATCCGCTTGGACAACCGAACTGCCTTTGCCCCCCGGAAATATCAATACTTTCCCGGATATGCTTTTACCTTCAAGTGAGTGTCCCTTCTCGATAACTATACCTGTAGAAGGATCAATCAAATAAAACATTATATCATCCTGTGAAATAAGCGCTTCTCCTTCTGCTACACCTTCTGATATTTTATGACATGAGAATACTTTTGAGTCCATTATAACACTTCTCCTTTCAATGCAGCTTCTACACATGTTCTAAGATCGCGGATTATGAAGCTTATCCCCCTGCGTTTAGGGTAATATGCACACTTAGGGGATTCAGTTACACCAAACTTTCCCTTCAGATGCCCCCAGCAGGGCTGATCCGGACAGGTATCCTCAACTATAACTCCACCAGCCTCATTTATTATACTTAAAAGCCCCATTCTTTCAGCCATTTCTTTTGTATGGCTGGAGGTCAGTATCCACATTTCTGCCTTAAGCTTCTTGCCTTTAACCATTTCAGCAATTTCCTGCACCTGATTTAATGTAAAATGCGGACATCCGAACATAGCAAAGTCAATCTTTCTATTACCAACCTCAGATATCTCCTGAAGTATATTTTCCAAGTCTTCATTTGTTATTGCAACTTTTCTTTTTGCCTCCGTGCCCCCAAAAGCCTGTTCCAGTGTTTGAGCTTCAGGAGTTACCCCTACCACATGATACATTCCATAAGCCCCGGAAGTGTTAAGCTGTGCGCCCAAATTCATAAATGCTTCCTGAGTGATTGGTTTTGGCAAGCCTGTAAATACCGGGATTCCATTACCGATTTTTTTGCCCATGTAGCCTAATAAATGATATTCAAAGTCTGACTTCATATCCGCCTGTACTTCAACTAAAATATCACCTTTCCGGTTTTCATCAAGTAAAAGGCCATATTCCGGCACACACCCTGTTATTGCTGCACACAGTGCACTCTGAGCCGACTCTCTGTTGCTCCTGGCCCCCCATACGGAGTTTACAAATGGTGTCGCACTGGATTCAGAAAATGCAACGATTTCCCCATAATATGGAATATTAGTTCCAAGATATGGAGTACAATCGTAGGATAACACAGCACCCAATTCTTTATATGCATCATGGGTCCTTTGCATCAAATCTGCATATTTATCATCAACCATTCCGGCCTTTTTAAAGTATGAGAGGCAAAATCCGGGGTTTACAGTAGGTGCAATTTTACAGTGGGCCCCTGCCTTTAAAAGTTTTTCTGCAAACCAAAGGTCTGCTTCCTGATTGCTTAACGCAACATGGGCTCTCGTAATCGGTACCATTCGTCCAGCATTAAAGGATTCACCTATGGCTGCCTGAATCTTCATCGCGATGGCAGTGCCTTCTCCATATTTTCCCGCCAGCATGTCCAGTTGTTCTCTTGTTAATTCCATGATTACCCTCCTAAATTGTGTTTTTGTATGTCAACTTATGAATATGCACTCTTATACTGCAGCTACTCCAATTACCTCAGTACATCAAGCAGAAACATTGTAGTTGCAGGTACATAAGTCGTTAATGCTAATGCAATCAGTAAAGCTGCCATGAACCAAACCATATACTTCATCATTCTTCCCATAGAAATATTTGCAACCGCTGAGGCGACAAACAGATTTATTCCATATGGCGGAGTCACAAAACCTATGGCCAGATTCATCGTCAGCATTACACCAAAGGTTATCGGGGACATTCCAAGCTTCACAACAACAGGAAGCAGGATCGGTGATAGAATAATTGTTGCAGGTATATTGTCTATGAGGCATCCTACAATCAGCAAAAATAGATTAATGATAGCAAGAAGTATGAATTTATTATCGGTGATTCCCAGCAATACTCTGGTTATTTCAGCAGGTATTTGCTGCAGACTCAGATAACTCGCGAAAGCCATGGAGAAGCCTACCATAAATGTTGTTACTCCATTGATTACGATAGTATCATAGAGTGCTTTATACAAGCCCTTTAAATCCAATTCCTTATACACAAAGGCACCTATGATCAACGAATAAACAACGGCAACTACAGCAGCTTCAGTCGGAGTAAAAATACCGGCATATATCCCTCCAAGCACTATTCCGGGTGCTAAAAGCGCCCATATTGCAGACTTGAAGGAAGCCCATACCTCACCTGCCCCAGGCCAATGTCCGGTACCTTTATATCCATATTTCCTTGACATAAGATAGCATGCAATTAAAAGCACAGCTCCCATAAGTATTCCAGGGATAAAGCCGGCGATAAAAAGATCACTTATTGATACTCCTACAACAACACCATAAATTACAAAAGGAATACTTGGGGGAATTATAACTCCTATAGTACCTGCTGAAGCTGCCAATGATGCACTAAACCCGACATCATATTTTTTCTCTTCCATGGCAGGTATCATAAAGGAGCCTATGGCAGATGTGGTGGCAACTGCCGACCCCGATATAGCGGCAAAGAACATACATGCAACTGTTGTAACCATACCCAAGCCGCCTGTAACTGCACCAAAGCATAGATTTGCAAAGTCCAGCAGACGTTTCGCCACACCTCCTGTGCTCATCAGATTTCCTGCAAGTATGAAAAAAGGTATAGCCATCAATGGAAAGGAGTCACATCCAGCTATAGCGTTTTGAGTTATAAGGACAAGTGGAATATCAGAGAACAAAGCAAGAGCTATAAGTGTTGCAATACCGATGGCAAAGCCTATTGGAACACTTAACAGAATCAATAAAAAGAATGATCCGAATAATACCACCGCTTCCATGTTATGCTTCTCCCCTTTCCGGTTTAAAAAGTCCTGCTATTGTTTCATATACTTCCATTACCAAACGCAGAGCCATAACACCCGTACTTATCGGCAGTGAAATATATACAAAATACAAGGGGATACGCATTCCTGAAGATAATGAACCCTTCTGCATCAAATCGAGCACCAGCTGGGTTCCGTTTATTGTAATAAAAATTGAAAAGGCCAGCCAGATGAGTGATGCTATAATATCTACAGCCTTTTTGCCATGTCCTTTTATCAATCCGTAAATCAGTTCTACCTTTATATGCTTTTTTTCCCTTACACCAATGCTTGCGCCCAGCCATATCTGCCAGATAAAAATATAGCGGGCCAGCTCCTCGCTCCAGGACAGTGAGGAATTAAAAACATATCTCATGATTACTTGTATGAATATTATGGTTACAGTAAAAACCAGACTGCCGACCAGCAGGTATTCTTCGAATTTGTTATAGAGCTGCAAAACCCTTTTCAATTAATAACACCTTCTTTCATGATAATCAGGAAAAACTGCTTCTTATATATTTCGCGAAATGTTTCCTTGACTGTTATTGAATTCGCACTATACCCGATGTAATATCTTCAGTGAGTTCAATATAGAAAAAGGGAGGGGATAAATTATCCCCACACCATTTACTGATTGTATTTTACTGCGAGATCAAACATGTCCTGACCAATTTCCGCTTTGTATTTGTCATACATGGGTTTGACTGCCTCTACAAACTTTTCATGATTTTCAGGTGTTATTTCATTTATTTGCATTCCATCTGCTTTTAACTTTTCCATATATACCGAATCATCATTGATTTCCATGTCCCTCTGATAATCAATCAGATATTTCTTAGCTCCATCCGCAACGATTTGCTGAATATCCTGGGGTAATCCCTTATAGAACTTGTCGTTGATCATAACTGCCAGAAAGCTGTATGTATGCCCGGTTAAGCTATAATATTTCTGAGCTTCATGAAACTTCATAGCGTATACCAATGACGCTGCATTTTCCTGTCCATCTACCGTACCCTGCTGAAGTGCTGTGAATACTTCACCGAAGCTCATTGGTGTGGGGTTAGCTCCCAGACTCTTAAAAAGGTCAATAAATACGGGACTCTCCTGAACTCTCATCTTTATACCTTTAAGGTCCTTGGGCTCATTTATCGGATGCTTGCTGTTGGACATATGTCTTGCTCCATTGTAATTATATCCAAAGTTATATATCCCTACGGATTCCAGAATTTCATTGAATTCAGCTCCAATTTCATTATCCAAAGCCTTAAAGCCTGCCTGCTCGTTCTTGAACAGGAACGGCATATCCAGCACACCGAACTTTGGATCATATGTGGTTAATACCGAAGTGGTCGGAAGAGTCATATGTAATGTACCAAGTGCCACTGCTTCAGTCATTTGTCTGTCTCCGCCCAGTTGGCCGTTGGGATATATCTCAATATCGACCTTACCCTCTGACTGCTGCTCAACATACTTTTCAAACTCCACTGCAGCTTTATGTGTAGAACGGTCTTCTGCTTCAACATGGCCAAGTTTAATTGTTATTTTTTTCTCCTCAGCTGCCGGAGCGTCTGAAGTGGTAGGAGCAGCGGCCTCTTCTTTCTTGGCACAGCCGATTGCCAGGGAAAGAACTAAAGTAACCATTAACAAGATAGCTATTAACTTTTTCATACTCTTTTCCTCCTTTTTATTAATCACCCGGGAATCAGAACCTATGAACCATTTATAGAATTATACACCTCCCCGAAAGCTTGGAATTATTCAGCTTAATTAGTACTTATCAATGCCTGGTTAATTCACTCGTCCCGGCACTATCCATATGCATGATATAACCTAAATCCAACCTGTATACAGGTTGGAAGGAAACTTTACCTTACAATTCGACTCAAAAGATATCTGTGCGAAAAGAATGAAGTATGTGTTCTTTAATATATCCAGTTTGGGTTCTTGGCTATATTTTCAGCAGCTTCCCTGATATGAACTTTTAAGAGTTTCGTAAGCTTGTCAATATCCTTCTCCCTGATTACATTTAAAATTTCTAAATGCTGATTGATCGTTTCCACTTCATTGCCCAATGCTTTTGCGGATAAAAGCTGATATCTTGAGATTTTCAATCTTATACTTTTCATAATATTCTTCAGATAAGTATTATTGCACTTATCAACTATAAGTATATGCAGCTTGTAATCCTGCTCAGAAATTGCATCAATATTGATTTCTCCCCCGGATTTGATCCTGGACTTAAAATCCAGCCATTCTCTTTCCATCTGATCTATTTCTGCTTCCGTAATATTATCCAAAAACGACTGTAGCGCAGCACATTCAAGAGCTGCCCTTACCTCGAACAATTCATAAATTTCTTTAATAGTAACATGCTTCACAAAGACTCCAACTCCATTGTGAATCTCTATAAGCCCTTCACTCGCCAAAATTTTCAGAGCCTCCCGTATTGGTGTACGGCTCATACCTAAAGTCTGTGCAATTGTATTTTCGCTTAAATAATCCCCTGGTTTGATCTCATTATTAAAAATAGAATGTTTAATTGTGTCATAAGCTATATTAGTGAGATTTCCACCTTTATTCTTTTTCATATCTGATAGTATTGCAGTATCTGTCAATATAAAGCCTCCTTAATTATTCATACTATGAGTTAAAAGCGTGCTGCACCTTCCTATATACTACCTGTATACAGGTTATCGCATATATAATATAATGTCAAGCAGAATTATAGATAGATTTTCCAACGCAGAACCGTCCCCGTTGCCGTTGACAGGCCTGGCACCCAATATCTTTTAAATTACTTAACAGCAATGATAATATGACATTTTACCATTTTATCAGAATGGCTTAAATAAACATGTGCAGAATTCGCATTAAACTTCAGCATCTGGTTTTCTTTAACATTATGGATAGTACCGCCCACATCTATATTCAGTTCACCATTAATTACATATACATATTCATAGGTAGCATTGATATGAGCTTCTGAACTATGTGAACTATCAGGAGCCAAATCCATTATGTACGACTCAAATTTTAACTCCGGAGAATATGGGATAAAGGGGTATATGGTACACCCGTCATCAGTATCATCTAACTTTGGAATTGTATCCTGAGTGATTATTTCAGTGTCATCTGATGCATATTCCATCAATGAAGAAAAAGAGACTTTTAGTCCGTTGCTTATTTTCCATAGAGTTGTAACAGTCGGTGTTGATTCTCCCCTTTCAATTTGACCCAGCATGCTCTTGCTGATACCACTTAATTCAGAAACCCTGTCCAGGGAATAATTCATTTTCATTCTGATATTTCTTAGATTCTCACTTATTACTTTATTAATATTAATATTATTCATGTAATCACCTCTTGTACATAATAACGCACAATGTTATAATATGTAGTATATGCAATATATTGTTCTTTTATATATTATAACGCATTTGCCTAAAATAATCAAATGGAGAGAGGTGTTTGGATTTGTTATTAAGGAGTATGCTGGATTTGATCGGCAACACACCGCTGCTGGCACTTGATAACATTACCGGGAATAAGGACGGGAGAGTCTTTGCAAAGCTGGAGTACTGGGCACCCGGCCTAAGCAAAAAAGACAGGGTTGCATTACAGGTGATCGAGGATGCTGAGAAAAGTGGAAAGTTAACGTTAGGTCAGCACGTTGTCGAGTTAACCAGCGGCAATATGGGTACCGGCTTAGCCATTGTATGCAGACTGAAAGGCTACAAGTTCATTGCAGTTATGTCAAAGGGCAACTCAATTGAAAGGGCAAAGATGATGAAAGCCTTTGGCGCCGAAGTTGTTCTTGTAGATCAGCTGCCGGATTCAATTCCCGGGCAGGTATCCGGCAAGGATCTGGAACTGGTAGAAATCGAAGCCCAAAGGATTACAAAAGAGTTGAATGCATTCAGGGTTGATCAATTCTATAATCCCAGTACCTACCGGGCAGGTGAAATCGGGATTGCTGAAGAGATTATCTGTCAGACAAATGAGCGGATCGATGCCTTTGTTGACTATATGGGTACCGGCGGCAGCTTTGTCGGTGTCACCACAGCCTTAAAGAAGAAGTTCCCCGATATAAAATGCTTCGGAGTGGAGCCGGAAAATGCAAGGCGCTACAGCAATCCCCAGGACATAGGAAGTGGAAAGCATAAGATTCAAGGCGGGGGCTATAATATGGAGCTGCCTTTCTTAACTGTGGATAGATTGAAATTAATTGACGGCTTCATTACTGTATCCGATGAAGAGGCAATCAGTGCAGCCAGGCGATTAGCATACGAGGAATGCATTTTCCCGGGCTTCTCAGGTGGAGCGAACCTGGCAGCGGCATTGAAATTGCTTAATGGGGATTTCAGAGGAAAAAATATTATAATACTAATACCTGACTCAGGTACGAAATACCTAAGCACTGATTTATGGTAGCTCAAAAGCAGCGGGGACGCTTTGATGACGAAGCGCCCCCTTACTTGCTCTCCAGGGCAATTCCCAACTCAACAATTTCTTTCAATAGTTTGCTGCTGCTCTTCCCGGAAGCCATGCATTCCAGCAGGCTCATTCCTTTGATGTTGAAATTTCCGTTTATTTTTTTCAGTGCGGCCGACAGCGTTTGTGTTTTGAGCCCATTGGGTTCAGGAACCATGACAAATGGAAACTCACTGGTATCAAGCACATCCAGATCAATATGAACATATACATTCCGGGATATTCTTCCTATGGCATCGATAAGCGGTTCAATGCTTTCCTGAATTTTCTCCACAGTGAACACTTCTATGGAGTTATCCCGGATATACTGCTGCTCCGGCTCATCCAGAGATCTTTGCCCTACCATGATCAGTTGCGAACATGCCAGTGGTGTATGTACTCCCTTGATAATCTGTGCATCTCCATCTCCTAAGAGCGCCCGCAGGGGCATACCGTGGAATTTTTTGCTGACTGATGACTCCGGGGTATTCAAATCCCCGTGGGCATCAAACCATATCACCGCCAAATCCCCCTTCAGCTTATGATTCAAATATGAAACGGTGGGAATTTCCGCATCACAGCCGCCACCAACAGTAAATATTGTATCCGGCTCTTCCCTTATTATTACGCTCCAGGCAGCTTTCAACTGATTGACAATACTGCAGTACCCTATGATACCGTTCTCTATTGGACAGCTATCTTCATCTAGTACCTCAATTTCAATGAAATCATGGTCTCCAAGATAGCACTCCTTTAATTCCATTGCCCCGCCCAAAAGCTCATAGCCTCCCCCCTGCCATTGGGGATAAAACAGATTTAAATGCCTATTTCCCATTCTTAATCTCCCTCCGATAAACATATAGATAGTCCGGCAAACACTGTAATTAATAACTATATTATTAGTATTATAACATTATGTAGAAAATGGAAGGAATGATTCCGATATAAATATTATAAATAACCTATATGAATTGAGCGGGGTGTTAATATGAGAATCTCCTACAATCCTTATAACTTAACAGAATATACCGGCAGCTGTGTCGGATCAAGCAAGGGTTCTAAAAGAAAGCCGGACAGATTTCTCTTGCTGATCATGCCATGATACCCTTTAATCCCAGCCTTGCTTCCTTATTCTTTAAGAGTTAAAACACATATCTGCCCAGAATGGTTCAGTGTGCCGTTATCTATGTAGTAAGATACGGCAACCTTGCTGCCATCATTATTCCAAGATAGTCCGTTTGCTGTATATAAGTCAGGGCCAGATTTGTACAATAGTATTTTCTCAGGCTTGGAATCGGAATTAATCTCTATCATATTTAATTCAAAGCTATTATCGTCGGCCGATAAATAAGCAAGCTTTTTTTCATCCTTGGATAACTCAAATTTGGTATTAAAAACATTCTCTCCTATAAGCTTACTCTGCTTTTTTGACATGTCATACTGATAAAGCTTGAAAGTGAAGTCTGGATCATTTAGCTCATCTGCATATATTATAGTATTTTCATCACTCAAAACCTTACTGAAAACCATGTTTTTCACAAGCTTTTCCGCAACTGTATTCTGTTTATTCAGATCAAGCAAATAAATTGCCGATTTGGCATTTGTCATATCAAATTCAAGGTTGTTTTCCATAAATCCGCTTACTCCACTAAACCATATCTTTTTAAGGTCTTTGGAAATAGCATGTACAACTACATATTCAAATCTTTCGTCTCTTTCTTCCATTGTGTATTCCGAGCTGTGGCTTTTCTCCAGGTCAAAAATCTTAAATTTGTATTTATCCCTGGCAGTTTTTAGACAGTAAACAATTCCTTTTCCATCCGTGGACCAGCTTAAATCGTTAAACACATTATACATACCCTTTTTTCCATTATTATCTTCATCAAAAAAGTATTTGGAATCCCATTCATCAATAGTTGAAAAATCTTTTGTATTAAAGTCATACAACCTTATCCTATCCCTTATATTGCCATAGCCCTCAACTGTAAAGGGCACATAATCAGATTTCGTGCTTCGTTCTGCACTACGTATCCCATCCGCTCCAATTATACTATAAGCTTCATAAATAAGCATTTCTGTTCTGTCGGGAGACAGATAGAATCTTATACAATTGTATGGATTAGTTTCTATTAAATGCTCAGTCTTGCCGTTATCAGGATTCATCAGGTACAACCCGTTATTGCTGAAATCAAAATCAGGCTTTAGCAGATAGCTGTATGATGAACTCATATCACGTACCAGTGTCATATTCTCAGCAGGTTTGAAAAGGGGATTTGTATGTCTCAACAAAAGCTTGTCATTATCCCAAAACTGCAATTGGTAAGTGTCAAAAATTGATACTGCCGCTGGAAGCTCCTGCAGCTTAACATCCTTTACCGCATCAAAATTTGTATTGCTTAATATCTCCACATCCGGCCTATCATCTACAACTACTGTTTTTTCATAATCCAGGGAGTGGTTACCTACCGTAAAAAAGCAGATCAACAAAAGTATGCAGCCAGCAGCAATACCCAAAATAGTTATTTGCTTTTTATTCATATGCCTAACCCCTCCCCATACCGGATATTTACCTCAAGCTGCTTGAAATGGCTCTTTCCAGTCATTATATTTCCTCCTTCATAATGTATTAACCTACTAAGTGTTAACCACATTATAGAAGTACTATATTTCTAAAGTTCACATGATTGTTTCAAAATTGTAAATCTTTTTGTGGGATTTTCGCAATCACTCTTGTAAAGATATTTTTTGTGCTTTCTATTCCTATCGTTCCCTTGTGCTTTTCTATAATTGCCTTTGCTATGGGCAGACCAAGGCCACTCCCTCCCGCCGATCTCCCATTTCCAGCATAAACCCGGAAAAATGGGTCAAAAACCTTATCGAGCTTATCCGCCGGTATTCCATGGCCCTTATTTGTTACTGTCACATTAGCCTGTCCATTTTCCGTATATACTTTAACTTCTATCATTGAAGCTTCATTTCCGAATTTTATAGCATTATCCAAGATGTTAATAAATGCACTTTTCAAATCATCCGTATAACCTGATACTTGTATATCAGGACTTATTTCACAATGGATACCCATATTGCGGCTCGCTGCTATAAGTCTCATCTCTTCACATATATCGGTGATAAGCTTGCTTATATCTATATCATCAAAAAGTGCCTCAATATTTTCCGATGTCTGTCTTGAAATAGTCAGAAGCGATTGAACCATTCTGTAAAGCCTGTCGCACTCATCTAAAATATACCCTGTACCCTTTTTACATAGCTCCTTATCGTTAAAGCCCCCATCCTCCATTACCTGCGCATAACCTCTTATAGTAGTAAGTGGTGTTTTGAACTCATGGGCTACATTATCAAAAAACTTTTTCCTATAGCTCTCAAGTTCCTTAAGCAGCATGTTGTCCCTTTCTATTGTTCTGATACTGCTATGGATTTGCTCCTTCATCATGATGAAACTTGAAGTTAGTTCTCCAATTTCATCATTAGATATTTTATCGGCCTTGCCGCTGAACTTACCCTTGGTCATATCCTTTGCCATCTTATTCAGCTTTGTTACAGGCCGTATGATTCCGTCTGATATAACGTATGATGCAACAAACATAGACAGAAGCATTATAAAAATAGTTGCAGTCAATATATTCCCAAGGTAATATCCTGACCTGTAAAGATCGGAATAGTCTTTTGTATAGCTTATTACCCCAAGAAATTTTCCCTCTATTATAACTGGGACAGATATGTTTGCCTTTGCATTATCTCCTCTAGAATAAATTGTAAAAGACAACTTTCTGTTAAGTGCATGACTCAGGTCCTTTCCTTCACCGCTCATATTCAACATGTAGCTGCGGGTTAGCCCTAAAGGATCACCCGTAGTAGTATACAATACTGCTTTGATGTTAAGCTTGGCTTCCAAATCTGCGATAATTTCTAAAGAATGTTTATCAAAAGCAGCCTGTTCCGGCTCAATATTGTTTAACAAAAAGAATTGCCTTACATAAACAGTAATATTGTCCCTCACTTTTACCAATTCTTTTGAAATTACTGTTTCATTGCTGCTTTTAATAGTAAGGTTTGTTACAAGACTCATTATGATAAAAACTGCAATAATCAAAAGTGAAAAGGAAATAAATATTTTATATCGTATAGAAACGTTCATTTGCTCACCTTCACTTACTTAACCATTTTATAGCCTACGCCGAATACCGTATCAATAATAGACGGAGAATCCGGATCATCAAGCTTTTTTCTTAGTCTGACCACATGTATATCCACGGTCCTGGAGTCTCCCATATAATCATAACCCCATACAGCATCCAGAAGCTTTTCCCGCGTAAACACAGTACCACGGTTTTCCAGAAGAAATACCAGCAGATCATATTCCTTGGGGGTAAGCTCCACAGTATTACCGTTCTTCAGCACTTTTCTTTCATCCATGTAAATGGATAGATTGTGGGTGATTTGTACATAAAAACTTAGCTCCTTACGTTCTGTTTCTTGAATTGTTCTTTTCAGTAATGCCTTGACTCTGGCAACAACCTCCCGGACATCAAAAGGCTTTGTAATATAATCAAAAGCTCCCAGTTCAAAGCCTACAACCTTATCCACTATATCAGATTTGGCAGTTAATATAATGATAGGTATCCCTGTTGTATTTGAGAGCTCCTTGCATATATCAAATCCACTCATATCAGGCAGCATAAGATCAAGCATAATCAAATCGAACTTTCCTTCTTTCGCTTTTTTCAAACCAGTGGTGCCGTCATATGCTGTATCAACATTTATGCCCTCCCGTCTAAGCGAATAAGCAAGCAAATCGGATATGGCCGCCTCATCCTCGATGATAAGAATCTTTTTAATTCCAGCCAAACACTCCACTATCCATTTCACCTCACTCACAATAATCCCAATATAAGCTAATAGATATATAATATAGCAATTATACACTTAAGATGTTTCAAAAGTGTTTCTATAAAGATTTATTCCAAATGTTTCCTTAGCCTCATTATACAATAGATGTTGATCCTGCTGCATCAAAAAAAGCCGGATACAGCATATAACTGCACCAGCTTTCGAGGCATTCTCTTAGATTGTAAAGACCGGTTGTATCTCTAGATGTTATACTAATATTTATTAGTTTCTTTTCACCACAATACTCTCCATCTTGCAACGAATCAGCTTTATCAGGTCATCCGGAGCTAATTCGATCTGATGGCCTATCTTTCCTGCACTTATAATGACGGTATTCAATTCCTTGCAGGAGCTGTCCAGTACTGTTTTATACTCTTTTTTCATTCCTATAGGGGAGCAGCCTCCGCGGATGTATCCTGTAACCTTGTTAATGTCTGCTACCTTGATCATTTCAACAGCTTTTTCATTTACTGCCCTTGCTGCCGCTTTTAAGTCCAGCTCCCCGGCAACAGGAATAATGAAGACAAAGTACTCCCTGCTTGTTCCCTGTGCCACAAGGGTTTTATATACTTTTTCAACGGGCTGGCCTATTTTATCAGCAACGGAAATGCCGTCAATCAAACCGTCACTGTGGTCATAAGTATATGTATTAAAATGAACTCCTGCCTTTTCAAGAATCCGCATCACATTCGTCTTTGCCTTTTCCATTGATATCCCTCATTTCTTGATTCTTTTGTCTTCTATTATATGGATATTGATTTTTGCTGTCAAATGCTAAAGCCCCTGACTTGCAAAACTCAATAAGCGTGAAATTTTCTCCGCATATCTGGTATAATTATCCTATACATTCTGCTATATTAAGAATATACAATATAATGTATGAAAGCAGGTGAACTCATAATGAGAATAAAACGAATTAACTACCCGGTGCAGTTATGATAATCTGATAGCAGATTGCGCTGGGGTGTAATAATATTTGCTGTCAGTTAACTGCACTGCTTTTCCTGTAAATAATAAGAAAAGGAGAACAGTTATGGAGAATAGTAAATTAAAAGAATTATGGAAAAAAGATGAAGAAGTAAGCTTCCATGGGTGGGATTTCTCTTATCTGAACGACAGGTGGGAAGAGGAAAAACTGCCCTGGGACTATAAAACCATATTGAAAGAGTATCTGAAGTCTGGTTATCAGCTGCTTGATATGGGCACAGGGGGTGGGGAGTTTTTACTGTCCCTGAACCACCCTTTTGGTGGGACTTCCGTCACAGAAGCCTGGGAGCCTAATGTCAGGCTGTGTGAGGAAAAGCTGTCGCCCTTGGGCATTTGTGTCCGGCAAGTATATACAGACGCTGAACTGCCCTTTGAGGACAATTCCTTCGATATGATCATCAACAGGCATGAGTCGTATTGTGTAAAAGAAGTGAAAAGGATATTGAAACCCGGAGGCTTTTTCATCACACAGCAGGTAGGCGGAAAGAACAATGAGATCTTGTCAAGGCGATTAGTCAAAGACTTTTCATCACAATATAAATATAATAATTTACATTATGCACAAGAAGAACTTGAGAAGGAAGCCTTTGAAATCCTATACGGAAATGAATATTTCCCATATCTTCGTTTCTATGATGTCGGAGCAATCGTATATTTTGCGAAAATCATAGAATGGGAGTTTCCGGGTTTTTCAGTGGACAGCTGCTTTGATGAACTATGCAGGCTTCATGAAGAGCTAAAAACAAAGCCGTATATCGAAAGCTGTGAGCATAGGTATACCCTTGCAGCCAGAAAGTCAAAGCATTAGCAGTATTTCAGGGCCGGGCTTTAATATTTGAAGCCCGGCCTTCATAATGCAGGCTTTTAAGGACACTTCCGGGCTTATTGTCTCTCAGACTGTTATGCATGTGCAATTTTCCAAGTATAGGGAATGATTTGATAAATTATGGATACCTTCCAAAATATTGCCTTGCTTTTGATAAAAACCAGACATACTGTATAAATATACAAATTATTTAATAAACGAAGGAAGGCGAAGAAATGAAATTACTAAAAACATTGGCAGTATTATCATTAGTCCTGATAATTTCTGCTGCTTCGGTACTCTGTGGCTTTGCAGCCGAGTCGGCCGGCGTTGCTCCTGCTGGACAGACCAAAACCTATACCGACTATCATATGCACATGATGAGCGAACAATTTTCAGAACTTTTCAAAATATTGAATGGGAATGACAAATCCAACGGCTATCAGCTTGAAGAGTTTTCAGCGGAGAAAATACTCACACTTCTGAACAACGCCAGGCTGGATAGGGCATTTGTGCTTTCGGGCTCATATATTCTCGGAATGAATGGGATTGAAGGCCCGGATGAATACAATGATGTGAAAAAGGAAAATAACTATCTCGCTATTCAGTGTGCCAAGTATCCTGAAGGGCTGGTCGGCTTTTTCAGTGTAAATCCCTTAAAAGACTACGCAATAGAAGAGATGGACAGATGCTATGATGAGCTCAAGCTTCCGGGGCTTAAGCTTCATTTCACCAATTCGGATGTGGATTTAACCAAACCGGAGCATCTGGAGAAAATTCAAAAGCTTTTTAGCCATGCTGCAGAAAAAGGGATTCCGATCCTGGTTCATTTCAAAAGCAGGAATCCACAGTTTGGAAAGAAGGATGCCGAAATACTTATCAATGATGTAATCGCAAAAACACCGGGCCTTAAGCTTCAGATAGCGCATCTTGGAGGCTGGGGAGGCTTTGACAAGGGAACTGAGGAAGTAATATCGACCTTCATAGAGGAGTATAAAAATAATAAAGCCCTGGATAAAAACAATGTGGTATTCGACTTTTCAGGGGTTGTTGTAACAGAAAAGGAAGAAATGAAGGGTATGCTGGATATAACAACCGTGGAACAGAATGAAAGAATTGCAGGACTGATGAGAGAATGGGGGCTGGAAAACGTTGTATTTGGAAGCGATTGGCCATACTCTTCCTCAGCAAACTACATAAGCAACATTAAAAGGCTGCTGCCTCTAAGTGATGCAGAAATCGATGCGATACTCAGCAATGATACAAGTGCAAGATTATTTGGGAGCGATGCAATAAGGCATCCCGACCTTAAGGAGCTTTTGAGGACCCTTAAAGAAGGTGTAGATTACAATGCTCCCCTTAGCGTCGAGTTAGGTCAATAGTATGCAAGCGTTTTAATCAACCTATATAGAAGTTTAGGAGCCAGACTTGAATTATTTCAGGCCTGGCTCTATATTTCCTATTTACATCCCATTAAGCACCGATATGATACCCTCATGGAGGGCTTTTGCCGCTTCGAGCTCGAAGCCTTCTGCCATAACCCTTTCCCGGTCTGCTGTGTTTGTCATAAATGCCAATTCAACAATCACTGCAGGCATTTCCAGCTTATCGTATTTGAGGCTTTCAGACATTGCCGTCACTCCGGCATCTTCCGTTCCGAGTTTATCTGCAATTCCGGCCTGCAGCAATTGAGCCGCTTTTTGCCCTGTAATTCCATAGACCGGAGCATTATCCGAGGAATTATACATCGTCAAAGTTCCTTTTTTCGTGCGGTCTGAGCTGCCATTCAGGTGTATGCTCACAAACAAGGAGGCATTTGAAGCCTTTGCTGATTCCATTCTGTCTTCCAGGGTTACTTTATTGTCCTCCTGCCGGGTCAACTGTACATTGACCCCCGACTCTTCAAGCATATCCCGGAGTAAGAGTGCTGTCTTGAGATTCTGCTCCTTTTCATTGATTTCAATGTTATTGCCGTCATTGGGATCATTATAGACAAGCCCTGCGTCATTACCGCCATGGCCGGGATCAATCATTACAATTTTTGTTATATCCTCCTTTTCACCGGAGGGATATGCCGGTGATCCATCAGGAATGCTGCCCACAGTGGATTCCTTCAGGGGCTTTTCCCTGTATACTCCTGTTGAAACAGCACCCAGAAATATGGCTGTGCAGCATAGAGCCACTATCAGAATTCCGGATAGGATGACGATTCCCCTGGATTTCTTTCCATACTTCAAAATAGCACCCAGCCTTTCCTTCAGATTCTGTTTTTCCTCACAGAGAGTCACGGAAATTATATTGTCCCTGCAAGTATTGCCAAGGGACACAGCACTGATAATAGTACTGCAGTATTCCTTTTTACCTGTTGCATCCAAGCCTCCCGATACCGCTTCATCACAGGAGAATTCACACAGGCTGTTAATCCGGCGGCTCATGATATGTACAAGGGGGTTGAACCAGTGAATGCAGACAGCCAGCTGCACCAGCCATTTGTACCATATGTCAAAGCGTTTATAGTGGATAAGCTCATGCTTGAATACATAGTTGAGGCTGTCTAAGCCCAAAAAGCTTTCCGGTATAACAACAACAGGCTTTATAAGCCCTATAAGCATGGGAGATTTTATCAATCTACTCTGGTACAGGGGAACTCCCTTTTTAATCCCAAGTCCGTCCTCCACCTGACGGAATAAGTCGGACATCTCTTCATTTTTTACAATATTTGATCCCGTTCTGACGCAGTATATAAAACTCCTGTATTGGAGCACTTTAACGGCAAATACAAGAAATACCCCGAGAATCCAGACGAACCCTATGTAATCAAAATAATTAAAAACTCTTTCTTCCGGCTGCCGGGAAATAGTCTGTTCATCCGTCTTATGTCCAGGGACTTGCTCAACCGCATTCTCTATTGCTTCTGCAGCTGCTGCAGTTTGTGCAGAGCTGGCGGCCTGTTCAGCAACAACAGTATCAAGCCTGTCAAATACATTCCCCACAAGGCTTACCTCCGGCGAATAGGGAATTAGCAGCCGCAGTATGACCACAAGCCAGACATAATACTGCCAGGCCTTGGATAAACGTTCCTTTATCAATGGCCTCACCGCAAACAGGATCAAGGCTACGATAGAACCGGATAAGGACATGGACAAAATCAGCTTGAAAAAATCATTCATGCAGGTCATCTCCTGACTTCACAAATTCCTTGAGCTCCTCAATGTCCTCCATGGAAAGATTATGGCTTTGAACCAACGAAGCTGCAAGACTTTTTACGCTTCCTCCGTACAGCCTCTCGATAAAGCTTTTTGTCTGGGTATCCAAATACTCTGCTTCCGATACGGCAGTTGAATAACAATATACATCCAGCTTTTCCTGAATTATTGCCCCTTTCTCATGGAGCCTTTTAATCAGCGTACGCACGGTGGAACGGTCCCATCCCATCTGCTCCTGCAGCTTTTTGTATATGATATTGGTGGATACCGGCCGGTCCGCTTCCCACAATATTTTCATGATCTCAAGCTCTGCATCCGATATTTTATTAGCTTTATTCATAAAATCGCCTCCCTATGTGACGTTTGTCACCACTAACTATAGGTTACATCCGTCACCATTGTTTGTCAATACATTTTTCGTAATAAACCCAAAGCAGCATGCAATATGTATGGCAAAAAAGAAAAGCATGCTGCAACAAATAACTGCAGCATGCACAGTGTATGATCAATTATCCTAATATATCTTTGCCCATTTCTTAATCAAAAAGCGAAAGCTGGGAATATCCATAGCCCTGCTTATAGGCCTTTATGATATCCTCCATTCTATATAGAATACCATGCCCGTCACATTCCTTCCTGAACAATTGCCACAGAACCTTTGCCTTTGGTGAGTGGCACTCATAGGCATTGCCAAACTGCTTTATGTACTTTTGCTTAATATTAGGGAACAGCTCATCAAGCTTTTTATAATACCAGTCCCTCTGGTTTTGTCTCAATGTAACACCAAAAGCGGGGTATATGAATTTTGCTCCATTTTCATGTGCGAAATGTATTATCCCCCTTATGTTTTCCTCATTATCCTCCAGAAACGGCAGCATAGGCATCAGCAGTATACCTGCAAATATGCCCTGGCCGGAAAGCTCTTTAAGCGCAGCAAACCTCTTAGATGATACCGCCACATTGGGCTCCAGCTTTTTGCACAGTTCATCATTGCAGGTGGTAATTGTAATCTTGATGAGTACAGGAGAATGAGCCTGTATTTCCTTCAGAATAGCTATATCTCTTGTAACCAGATCACTCTTTGTAGCAATGGAGATACCGAACCTGTAGTTATTGATAAGAGATAGTGCCCCTCTTGTCAATTGGTATTCCTTTTCAAATATATTGTACGGATCACTCATTGCACCTGTTCCAACCACACCGGTCCTGCGTTTGGATCTAAGCTCCCTCTCGATTATGGCAAGGGCATTTTCCTTTGCCCTTACCTCATCAAAATTCTCCACATGATAGCATTCACTGCGGCTGTCACAGTAGATGCAGCCATGGCAGCAGCCTTTGTAAATATTCATATTGTAGTTGTTGCCAAACCATGAATTATTGGCAGAGTAGCCTGAGATAATTGTTTTTGCCGGAATATATTTCATATTTAGAACCCTTTTCAAAATATTATATAACAAGTATATCATTTGTAATATGACAACACTATGTCATATTACAAATGATAAATAAAGATCAGGCTTGAATAATTACAAGCCTGACCCCATATTCCTACACACACTTTTTCAGCATATTTTATTTTATTTTATACTCCTCTATCGCGGAAGTAACCGTCATACCTTCAGCTTCGAATTCTCTTTTCACCATCCCTATTCCAGCTTTATAATATTCACTCATAGTAGAGTGCTGTAATTTAATGCTGACCTTTATGCAGCCCTCATATTCACCTAAAGGTGTGGACACTGTAGCATTGGTTTCTACAATCTCTCTTACTCCCCCCGGCACATCCCATTTTGTACCTGTTTTAAGGGGAGTTTTCAGAACAACCAGGTTATCATTAGATTCTTTATCAAGAAGGTTCGCCTCATTATATTCCTCTCCTTGAAAAAATGTACGGATGATCTCCTCTTCTGTTATTTTAAAAACAGATGCACTTACAGTCCCCCCATTATCCTCTATGACCTGCGCCCGGTCTCCTTCAAGGAATAATACCTCACGCTTAAAAGAAGCATATTCATTCCCTTCTCCCCGGTACTGCCATGTGCTCCCTTTGCTCAGAGGGAAAAAGTTCTTTAAACTTTGGATATCCGGTTGTGGTTCTTCTGCAGGAGGATTATCCTTCAAAGTATCTACCGCCACATCGTCAATAAGCCAACGATTGTCAACTTTTTTCACCACAAGAGTAATCGGCCGCTTTGCGGCAACTCCGCCGCTTTCCTTCTCAGTGCTGGTTATCTCAATTATTTCACCATTTACTTCATACGTACCTTCCGAAGCTTTTTTGATGTCCAGAATTTCTATACGGTCTGGCCATGGACTTGAAGTCAACCGCCCCGGGGCATTTTGGGGATCACTTATCCACTTTGCAATAAGCGCCTGCGATACAAATTCACCATAGTTCTCTTTCATGCTCTTTTCCAGTATATCCTTTGGGGCTTGAAGGGATACCATCTGGAGTTTTTTCCCAAAACCCTCAACAACACTCACAACTGTCGCCTCATCAGCTTCACCGGTTTGCTGAGAATCACTCCCTATATTCGTACAACCAAGCAGGGAAACACTCAACATTAAAACAAATGCAAATAATAGTATTTTTTTCATCCAATTGCCTCCTGAAAATTTCTTTTTATGTTTATAGACGTAAGCAGCATCTATTTCGTTCCATCAGTGCTGCTGATGGAAGCTATCTTTGATGCCAAAAGTGAAGCAAAAATGATTATCCCTTTGGTACACAAATATACCACGCCGCCCGCAGCCCAACATCCAGTACACGGATATCGTGAAAGCTTTCTCTCATCTCTGACTTGGCTTCCTTTACAAAATTGAAGTAATCCCCACCCTCCAGCCATTCAATTACATCTGTTAAAACCGATCTGTTCTCACTGTAATCATAAATAATAACCAAATGCTTTGTAATCCTGCTCATCTCGGCATATACTATTTTTCTCTCATCTCCTTTCAGCCCGTGTGCCACAAAGGATGCAACAGAAGCATCAAAGCTTTTGTTTCCAAAAGGCAGCCTTTCAAGGGCACTTGCCTGTACAAACTCAACCGCTTTGTTTTCTTGTTTTCCCACAGCAATCTTGAGCATTTTTTGAGCCGGATCTACTCCGGTAACAGTGAACCCTCTTTGATTAAGCACAGAACATAAAGCACCGGTGCCGCAGCCAATATCAATAATATTTTTGTATGCAGAGAAATCCAATTCATTTTGCACTTTATCCAAAACTGCATTGTAATGCTTTTTTTGATAATCGTAGAATAAGCCATAAATAGGTGCAATCAAATCGAACACTGATTTGTTCTTACGATTTTTATCCAAGAATATACGCTCCGCTTTCTATACCTTTATATAGACTAATATTCCCTGTTAACCCCATTTAACTCACATACAACAAGCTGTATATGCGGCAAAAAAAGAAAAGCCGGTTGCAGCAAGTAACTGCAGCCAACTCAACGTAAAACTCAATTATATCTAATATATCCTTGCTCCAAAAGGTATGAGCCTAAGGATAGTCAGCTACCTTTTGGTATTTTTCACAGGCTTTCTACGATTCTCTTCAACTCTGAATTCAACTATTCTTCTGATCAATTCCATAGGTAACGGCTGATCTATGGGGAACTGTACTGACCCTTTCCCACTTTTATAACCCTTCAGTTCCTGTTCAAATGCCTTAATACCGCTTGGTATAGCATAAAATCCAATATGGTTTTTATATGCAGCGAAATGTACCAGATTCCCGTTCAAGTAAAATGTAGGCATCTGATAGCTTATCTTTTCTTCTGCATCTGGTGCTATAGTTTTTACTGCGGCCCGTATCTCTTCCAATTTTTTTTGAATCTCATAGGGGAAACCCTTCACATATTCATCAATAGTACTACAATTCTTTTTTTCCTTTTCCATTTCTACACCTACTTTCACTTTAGTATTTTATTTTTTGCTACAGAATAGCTCTACTTCTTCTCCAATAATCTCAAAGCCTGTCTTTTCATACATTTCCCTGGGAGTATCAGCTTTACCCGTAATCAAATATATGTATTTCTTACCGGATTCTAATGCATCAGAGATCATCTTTTCCAGCATAGCAGTGCCGAAGCCCTTTCTCTGGTAATTATCCAGCACATCAAAATCTTCTATTTTCGCATACTCATCCTTCATGTACAACTCACATTTTCCTATGGAAATATCCTGATAGTAGCAAAGATATGATAATAACCTGCTGTTTTTTTGCTGGAATACTTCTTTTTTTCTCAGCGACTTTTCCATTGCAAATTCTGCCGGCATATCCGCGTTTATGCTTGTTTTAATATCAAGCCTCTGTCCATCCTCATATTCTTTCTCCGAACCAGCTCTAACCACAACACAATTTTTATTACCCTTAATACTCCCCAGCTTGTTATCGCTTAACTTCATATACAGATTGGTCTGGATTTTAAAGCCCATACCTATAAACCGTTCCTTAAGAATCTCTGTGATCTCAAGCTCCGGATGGATTATTATATTCAAGAAGTCTTGTCGGTTTGATATAGCTTGGTCAAGCCTATCCGCAACAAAGCTTTCAATTGTGGCCATGTTGATGTTTTCTTTTACTAATATACAGTTGAAGGCATACATATCAGGCAATTTCTCATCCCAAAATATTATATGATCGCCCCTGTCTTCCATTTCAGCAAAGTTCTCTATATAACTGTTCTCAATGCTCCTAAAATTCCTTATCATCTTGAAGACTCCTCCGTTAATTAATATCTGCTGCCGGCTTTTCCTGCCTTCTAATATTATTATAATAGCATCTATTATATATAATTTACTTCACGTAAACAATGTATAATATTCTTCCGGTACACATTTTTCTTGTTATTTCTCTACTTGATCTCTGCTATAATGGAAGCATATATAACAGAAAAAGGAAGTGGACGATAATGACAGTGAATGGAGCTATGTACAATGAGAGGGAGCTTGTTGAGAACGTTAGCCTCTGTGACAGCAACGGTAGCTTGAACCCTGACTGCATAGGCTGGTCCCGCAGGCCGGTATTCGACTGCAATCTTTCCGGCCACCCCCTTAGAAAGAAAAAGTGGAATTACTGGTGCATCACAAGCCCTGAATGTCTATTCTCCATAACTATATCAAATATCGACTATGCAGGTCTTGTTTTCGCATATTACCTGGATTTCAAAACAAAGAAATTTATTGAGAAAACTATTATGGTGCCCTTTGGCAAAGGCTGCAACATGCCCCAGACCGTTAATGAAACGGTTAGCTTCAAGCACAGGGATATGGAGGTTGTGTTCTTAAATAAGGAAGGATACACACTAATCACCGTAAGCTGCAAGAATTTTAACGATGTTTCTTTGGATGCTGAATTCAAGGTGCTGTATCCCGATGATCATGAAACCCTTAACGTTGTAATTCCCTGGAGTGAAAAGCGGTTCCAGTTTACATCCAAGCAGGAGTGCCTTCCCGTTGACGGAGGGCTGACAGTAGGGGATATGGCATACAGCTTCAGACCCGGCAGCACCTTTGCCTGTTTAGATTATGGGCGCGGTGTCTGGCCTTTCCGTGTCAAATGGAACTGGGCAAATGCATCGGGCATGATAGACGGCAGAAGAATCGGCCTCAACCTGGGGGGCAAATGGACAGATGGGACTGGAATGACTGAGAACTGTCTTGTGGTGGACGGCAGGATAACCAAGCTTAGCGAGGATATAATATTCGAGTATGATACCTCCGAATTTATGAAGCCTTGGATTCTGAAAACTGCTGTTACGGACAGAGTAGACCTTATATTTACTCCCATTTACGACAGAATCGCAAATATGAATCTGCTGCTTATAAAGTCGGAAATCCATCAGCTTATCGGCCATTTTTCCGGTACCATAAAAACAGATGCAGGCGAAACCATTGTGCTTGAAAATATCCCGGGCTGCTCTGAGGATCATTTCGGGCAGTGGTAGAACTGATAGTTTCAGGTTTCCGGCACTTATTTACCAATAAAAATGAGACCTGTGTTTTTATCACAGTCTCATTTTTCATGTTTACTTTATTTCATAAAACTTCTTACGGGTATGTTTCTTTTTTCACATTCACCAATTCGCTATAGAACTTTTCCGGTTCATTCATGAAAGGGGCATGGGCTGATTTTTCAAACTTTACAAAATGTTTGCCCTTCGGAGCTTCGAGAATCTCATAGTACTTTTCTACCAGTTCAAGAGGTGTATTATAGTCTTTGACACCGTTAAAGAAATATACAGGCATAAGAAAGCGTGGACTTTGCTCAATTGCATTGAAGGATAGGCTGGACTTCCACATGGGCCCGCTTCCCCTGTTAGCCCCCTTTAACCAGAAATAGTAGTCGCTAAGCCTGTATTCCGGTGATTTCAATGCAATCCATGCCAGCTCACTTATTCCTACATCCATGCCGCCGCCATAGGAATCAACCATTTTAATAAACTTTACAAAGCTTTTGTGTTCAGTATATGGGGGCGGTCCCAATTCTTTCAGTTTTTTTAAATTAGTTTGATTTTCACTGCTTTCGATTTGCTTTTGTAGCCAAGCATGAGCTATTTCATCACTTTTTAGAGGGTCGATGACCTGGCTGACTGCGATGTATGCATAATAGTCATCCGGATAGTCATAGGCAATTTTGCTGCCTATCTGAGTACCCCAGGAATGACCGACCAGGTAAATCTTTTCTTTATTAAATCTTTTCTTAAGATACTGGGTTAATTCATGGACATCACTGCAAAACTGTGCAAAAGTCATGGTTTGCTCGTCAAAACCAAGCGGATTGGATTTACCGGCACCACGTTGATCCCAGTGGACAACAGTGAATTCCGACTCAAGATCTCCATTATAGTGCCGTGCTATCGGCATCTGTGCAGACCCGGGACCTCCATGCAGCCAAAGCAGTACCGGATTGGAAATATCATTTCCACGAATCAATATATACTGATCCATACCACCGATTTTAGTCTTTTCCATGGCAGCAATGCTGTTGGGTTTTATATTTCCATTATCATCCTTAATCTTTGGCGTCCATGCAAATACTTGTTTCCAAATAGTGGCAGACGCTAGAATTACTATAATTACACCAGAAATTATTAATCTTTTTGGTAGTAGCATGCTATCTTTCCTCCGGAGTGAATTTGGGGATATCTATATCTGTTTTTGCAGAATGTAATATATTGATCTAAATTTCTTTGAATTCTTTTTAAACTCAATTATTTCATTGATTTCTTTTTCGAATAATAAATCATTGTTTTTATGCTTAATTGATTTTTCCAAACAGCAGAAATAATCATTCCACCATACATTTTCATCCAACTCAAATGAGTTTAAAAGCTCTAAATTATATTTTTCGAACATATTCTTTTTTCCTGCATCATTATCCAATTCATCATGGATTATTATATACCCATTGTGTTTTAAGTATTTTATCAGAACAGACAGGCCCTTTTCAAAACCGATCACATTCAGTAAGCCTTCCGCCAAAATTATATCGAATTGTTCACAAAACAGATCTGTATTAAAAGCAGAAGCATGAATTACTTTAATTCTGTCAGAGTAGTTTAATGATTACCTGCAAGCTTCCCTGCTTTAATTCCAGTATCAAACTCTTCGATTGTAGAAAAACCGCCCCAATTATAAGGTAACCCTTTATTAAACTGATCTATTGTCCACCAACCACAATTATATTTAGTACTTGTATAATTAGAATCCGGCGTATTAACCAAAATCCCATCAGTATCATGTCCGTGAAAAAGGCTTTTAAAAGTAGGCTTCCATATATGATTAGCATAGGCAAAAGCACATGAAACCACTTTTTCACGCCAAAAAGTGTTCTCTAAATCATTTTCATTATTCATCGCTACCTCCAAAAAGCCTTTGTGCTTTTGTTTGGTATCCAACATTTATAAAGTGCTCGGTATAATGGTTATTAGGTTATTGAAACCAATAAGATCAAAAACCTAATAATCTCGGCACTTGGCACTTACACCTTCCAGTATGCTCACAATCTCATGTGATCGAATGTACTCGCCATGCTTGCAACAAAATTCCATTGCCGTTCCATATAAGCTTTTAATGCAGAAGTGTTATTTTGATAAGCTGAATATACAGTTTCCAAGTCCAAATCGCTATTCAAGTCTATTTTCTCAATTGCCTTTGCAGCCGCATACCCGCTTTCCATTCCTGCTGAAATACCCTCGCCCATCGGGTTAAGAAATCCTGCGGTTTCACCTGCAAACAGCACTTTCCCTTTCCCGTATTCTACAGGACATTTGGGCATAATGTGTGGCATAAGCCATTTTTCAGTTTTTTCTTGCTTCTCAATTTTTGCGTTGTGATGTTGTTCCATATAGGCAATAAATTCAGAATAATAGCGTTCAAGTTTACTTGTATCCTTAACAGACACGCCGAAAATGAGATAATCATCTTTTACATTAAACCACGCATCATATTCCGATAGATGGGGCTGTAAATAGGCATAAAAATAATGATGATCTAAATCTACGGAACCCTTATTGAAGGTTTGATAAGTAGTTATATAGTTTTGAGGTGCATTAACAAGTTTTCGCTTAACAGAACCTACCACACCATCACATACAATGACTAACTTTGCTTTTTCGGAATATAAAGAAGTGCCTTTCAGCCTTACAATAACACAATTCTCTTGTTCTTCACATGATAGGACGGCTGTTTCATCGCGTAATTCCGCGCCGGCTTCGGCAGCTTTTGTTGCCAACCAATAATCAAAAGAACTCCGCCATATATTTAATCCTTCCTGTTCAAAACGGTACTCTTGGCCCTTGTCGTTGGTAAAAACCATACCTCGATTATCCTTGGGCATACACATGGTAAACGCTGGTGTATCCTCGTCAAAGTATCGCTTGACCAAATCCATTGACTTCTTTATAAGAACACCTGAGCAGGATTTGTTTCTTGGCATCTTAAATTTTTCAATCAATAATACTTTATAGCCATTACAAGCCAATTCTCGAGCAGCGGTACAGCCTGTCGGGCCTGCACCAATCATTATTACATCGTACATAGCGGTTTCCTCCTATGGTAGATTATATAATTAATGCCAATATAAGCTTGCTGGCATCATACGGATAATGCGGAACAAAGCCTGATATACAAGGCTTTACAGTATGCTTATACCATGCGTCATTTTTGAAGGATTTTTTCACTTCTGTTGGCTTGCAGAGGTCAGCATTCCCATTTATAACATTAAGCAGTTTTGTAGCAGTTTACCTCATTTTTCCCAATTTCAATTTGTCTATCTGGAGGTCATCTAATATTCCCAATGAACTTAACCTTGTCAGCACCATATCATAACTCACATTGAAAGCTATCTGCATTCTGGCTATTTCTAATCCGTTCCAAATATTTATACTTTTTTCATTTAGTTCAAGCCTGATGAATTTGAGAAAATTATTCTGTCGCTGTCCTTAATCGAAGCAAACCCTAAAAAAGAATCGCCGCCAATAGGATATCTGATAATCCTGTACCCTGTTTTTTCAGCAGCCTCAAATATATTCTGGAATCCATAATCTGATACCTTGCATTCATCCCTGACATTTTCAGCTATTTTTTCTATAGCAAGCTGTCTGTTTTTATTCATCCGCATCAACCTGCCTTATGCTATTGTACAATTTCCGGTGAGCATAAAAGGTATCAATCATAGTATTGATATATTCAAACTTAATTTCAGGTGCTGTTTCATTGAAGTTCATTTCTCCTAATTCTATCAAAGACCTCTTTATTATTTCTTTCTGTATTGCTGCATCACTTGTGGCTTCTTCAGCTATTTCCACTGCTTGTCTAGCAAGACAGTGAATGCACTCACGTGATATTTTCATGTCGCCCTCTCCTTAAGAGTAGTATTGTCTTATTTTGCTAACTGACATATTCATTATTGTAACGCTTATATCTATGATTAATAACCGTCTAAACGCACTGCCCGTCACCTTACTCTGCCGGCACGATGTTCATGTTAATGTCTCTGCTTATATTCCATTAATTTATCATTTAATTCATTTTTCTTCGCTATTGTTATTCTCCAAATTATAATCCAGGTAATCAGATAAAATACAGAATATACAAGAAAGGACAGCACAACAAGGCTTACTCTGTCAAAGCTGTTCCCCCCGTAGCCATACCAACCAAAAACCAGTCCGCAAGTAATTATCGTTGCAGTGGTTAGAATATACCCGATTATTGACTGCCAGATAAATTTCAACTTTTCTGAACGGTACACTAAATTGACTAGTGAACATAGAGCTGAAAGTATTAATGACTGCCAGACCAAGGTGACCGGTAGCACTGCCCCTTCAAAAACTAACGCCATAATCACTGACAGTACTATTACAGATATGGTAAAGGCTATCAATAAGCCAATAAAGAAATATTCTATAGTTTGTTTTTTCATAGAAACCTCCTAAAAGCCTAATTTCTTTTTAAATGCTGAAACATATTGTCTTGAAATAATTACTTTTTCTCCATTTTGGAGTACTGCCTGAATTCTGCCGTTCAATAATGGCGAGACATAGTCAATTTTTATCAAATTAAGAACTGTAGATTTATTTACTCTGATAATGCTGGTGCCTATAAAACGCTCTTCAATCTCGTATAGTTTCAGACTCGTTTCAAAAATACTGTCAGCAGTATAAATAAAGACCTTTTCATCCACCGTATCAAAATATAAGACATCCTCAGGTCTTAAGAAATAAACCTTATCATCCTTCTTTCCGCTAATAGTTGAACTGTATAACCGTAGGCTTGATATTAACTTCTCCAGACTCTCGTCAATACTATTGCATTTTATAGTTATTTCTACCTCATTGTACAAGCTTGATTGTTCAATATTGATTTTCAATACTCTACGGCTCCCTTCTGCAGAATAATTACTTAAGTTAACTCTATAACCATGATACTCCATGCAGGGAAAGCAATTCAACTCAATTTCGGTTTGTTACAGGTTTTAGGGGGTATGCTACATTGGTTAATCCCAAGCTGCATGGAAGAGAAAGTTCTGTTAATACTTCAAAAGGTATAATTGGGTTGCAGCAGCTGGCTTGGGATGACGAATCACTGGCAGAAAGGATCAAACTGACAGACCCGCACCTGACTCTATTCTTCATAACATATAATAGGAGTTCCGGCTTCTATATTATCAAAAATTTTTTTAGCTAGATTGAAGGGCACATTTACACATCCATGGGTTCCATTTCTCTTATATACATCTCCTCCAAAAGAATATCTCCAGCTTGCATCATGTATTCCTATATTCCCGAAAAAGGGCATCCAGAAAGTTACTTCAGCTTCATAATCCGGTCCAACTAAAGTTGCCCCTTTTTGTTTATAGTTAAGCATATAAGTTCCAAGCACAGTAGAATATCCTTTATTGGGATTCCCTGTTACTACAGCTCCTCGGGTTATAAGCTTTCCATCTTTATAGTACCATAAATACTGCCTCGTTATATTAATTTCTACATATGTATTGCCTATTTCATTTTCATCCCTGGATAAAGCCCTCTGAGTATATATAGGTTCTTTTTCAAGCATTTCGCCGAGTTTTATATTTTCTATCAATGCTTTTGCTTCAGCAGGACGGTTTATTCTCCATCCATAAAGCCCACCCTTAATTTCCACAATTTTACCTATAGAGGTTTTAAAATTCCTTGCTGCTCCAACGGTATCATATTTTTTGCTCAATCCTTGCACATACTCCATAACTGCTTTCTTATCGATTACTACTTCCAGATCTTCATCAACACTAAGCCATTTGTTTATTGTATTTCCATCCAATGTTTCACTTTCACTTCCAAATATATAAGTGATTTTTGCTTTTACATACTTATCAAGTAAATTCTTGGTTTCGGGAGTTTTATCAGAGCTTAGGGTGAACTTTGGATTTTCGTAGCAAAGGTTTCCATCTAAGTTCAATTTTTTTTGTCCTTTTGATATGCTTATTTTTATAGCTTCACTTAATCTATCCTTAATTATCTTATTTCCATATATCGCTTCAACTGCTTCATATGTACCATTTGAATACACAAAGCTTACATTTTGAGGTTCTATGATAACTTTATTCAAGCAATTCAATCCGTTTATTTCGTTTTCCAAGTTATCTTTATTATAAACATATAAATCACTTACATAATATTTCTGGCCCTTAAATAATGAACTTATCCACATCAATGGGTTTTGAATTTGATAGATAATCGCGATACTATTTTCTTCATTGTATTGCAGCCCTATATCCTGTCCGAGTATTTCCTCTACTTCCCCATTTCTTTCTATTAACTGCAACTTGTAATCTTTAATATAACCTCTGATTATACCCTCTGCCTCATCATGAGCTTTTAATGAAACATCTGCTCGGTTTATTACTGTATTAAAAAAGAAATGATCCGTAAAGTATATTGAAACAAGCAGATAAATTAGTACAATCGAAGCTATCGGAATAATAATATTTGCTGCACCATTACCTGTAAAAAGCTTTATTTTGCAACAACTTTTCATTACGGTTTAACCCTTTCATTAAAAATACTCTCAAAAAATAATAATTACATGTTTCGCACTAAATCCGTTACATAATTGTGCCCTGTAACAGTATTCGTTTATAGCCCCAGGGCACAACATCAAGGTAGTACATTATTAACATTCTGAATAGTTTATAAATCAGTAATGTTAATAAGTACTTGTTCAATAGTGCGAAACGTTTTCCTTAATGTTATAAATCGCTTTTATTCTATGTAACCTTCTTTATGCGATTTATATAATTTAAAATATGCTTATATTTTTGATTTTAAAACTTGATACATAGATATATAGGTTGCATTAAAGAAGCTTCAAGGAAGAATTAGGCAACCTATGAAATCAAGGTAAATGCTTTTGCAATATTTGAATTTCTATGTAAGATGTTTATTGCAAAACATATAGTCATCTTACTAAAAATAAAAACCGCACCTATTTATGGTTGCTTTAGAATATAGTTCATGTCCACGCTGAACCAAAAAAACTGGTGTCACCCTGAAGCTACTGTGGCAAGAATATAATGACGGATGCATTACCGATGGATCCATTTGTACGTTTTTTCCGACTGTCTATTTTATAGAGCTCTTTTACACCATCACACCCTCTCGTTTAAGCACAAAAAGACAGACGCCAACATTGGCCTCTGTCTTGTAAGCTGAGAAATTACCGGATTATCCGGGTTTCACCTTCGGCACCGATTTTCACGAGTCTCTCCCGCTACTCTTCATCCGAATTTCGATAGTTTCTCCCATCAAAGTCAACTTTCATTAAAATACGCTTTGAATTTTACATCCGGAAAGGTTTCGCTGATAAATTGAACCATATGCGGACGATGTCCCGCTCCTGTTACTATCACAATCTTTTTGCCGCTATTACTCTCAATAATTTGTTTAATATTGTTGTGTATGTTTGCCTTTCTTTCTTCACTAATACCCCCGCCTAAATCTCTATAGCTGTCATATTCCGAACCTGTAATAATTGATACGACCAGGTCCTGCTTAAGCTTGGTCAAAGCGTCAAATGCTTCGGAATTAACATCATATGCGCTGCAATTGGCAATCACACTTGTGTGAGTATTCATTACCGTTTGAACAATTGCTTTCTCTTCTTTTCTTAAAGGTGATGCCACTAAATCCATCCACATCTGTTTTCTTGTATTAAGATAGCTTTGACGGTCATCTATCTGTGCTTGAGGCTTCCAATTGAATCCTACGATTTTCTTATGAGCTTCAAATTCTTTCTTTACCTCGGGAAAGTCCGGCGGATATTCCTCGTTAAGCTCTTCATACGACATCTCCAAATCTTCTTCGTTCACCTCTATCGCGATAACATCAGGATTAATCTTCCGTATATAATCCAACAGGAATTGCATGGAGTATTTTGGGTTTGTCGTATGATTATAATGTATTGACCCGATCAGAAAAACTTCTGTCTTCTCTGGCTTATTTGGGACCTTCTCTTTTTTAGTCTCTTCTTTTGCAGTTTGAGTCCATCCCCCCATAAACACGAGCATAGCTCCGATTAACATTATACATATTAATTTTCTCATTATTCTCCCTCCATTATTTTTCTTTATTTTCGATTTTATAATTTAGGGAATCTTTCTTTACTTAACGAGCACACTTTATATTGCCCCTGTTAGGCGGAGAATTATCTCTGCTACTGCAGCTGAACCAATAAATGTACCTGAGAATACCAAAAAACACACTAGTATTCCCTTCCAACCAATTTTTTTGAATTTGCTCCAATCCTTTCCGACAGCGATGCCCGCATAGGCTAGTGCTGGTGTAGCTGTGGCAAGAAAGGGAACTTTATCTGAATATGAAACAAAACTAGCAGACCAAGGAAACAATCCTGGTACAGATAAAATAATCCCCACTATAGCAACCCAACCAACTGCCGGAAAAGGAACGGGTACAATTCGCGCCAACAGAACTCCCACTATGCAAATAAAAACATAAATGACTAGTCCGGGCAATACAACCAAAGGTGAAGTACCATATCCTACCCATATTCCCAATGTCATAATAAAGCTCACTACCACAAATGCCATAAAGGAATCCGATAAAATACTTTTTATCTTATCCATTTAGCTTAGCCTCCTTATTTTTATCTAATGCAGTCATTAACCAAGCATAGAATTTCTTGGTCAGCGGAAGCAAAACAAATATAGACATATACAAGCCTGTTGCGGTTGTCAAAACCTGACTTGCACCGGCATAAGTGATAATATCATTTGCTCTATCAGGATAAACGTTTGTCAGCGCTCCGCTGGCTGCCGCCATCATACTGCCGCTGCCCATCCCGCTGGCCATGGCCCATGATTCAACATGGATTCCAGGAATAAGCGTGAAGATGGGAACCATCAGACCGTAAAAGAGTGTTCCAAACAACGTGCCAACTATGTATATCGTCATTACTCCGCGTCCCTCATCGGAATCAATTCCATATTTTTCTGCAATTAGTGAAACATTAGCTTCTCTACCGATTGAATGGGTCATTCCAATCAGTTCTTTTCTAAACCCTAATAAAATACCGATTGGCAGCGCCAATAAAATGGTGCCAATATGTCCAAATTCTTGCAATGCAATAGCCAGTCCCATATTAACAAGTTTTGGCAGGGATGGTCCGATCATCATTCCTAACTTAGCTATCAGCGGAAGAACAGCTAGAAATACCATTCCTTCTGCATTAGCGCTTTGCTCAGTTTGCGTTACTTTTGTAAAATACGAAAGCATACCGAAAATCATACTATAGAGCATGGGGAAAAGAGATATTGATATCATTGTCCCCAGAGGAATTTTTATAACCCCGATTTTTTCTGAGATTAAGACAATAACAAATACTGCTAAGAACAATCTCCAGTCTTTCAGCGCAGTTAAGACTTTGCTTTTTTCATTGTCCAATTTCATTGCCTCCTTGCTTTATTTTGGATTTAATAACAGTAAATTTTCCTGCATGGCGAAGTTAAGTTTTCATGTCTTCCGTCCTCCTTCCTACCCAGTTTCTTATCATCGAATTAACGAACAAAGTCCTTGACCAGTTCTTCGTAAAATAAAGAATAAAACTGAGCAGCATTAAGAATTACCTTTTCATCAAGATCAAAAAGATTACTATGCTGTCCACCACCGATGGGAGTCCCGTGTATCACATAAATAGCTTTGCCGCCCCTATTCTGTACAGCATTTGCCAATACAACAAAATCCTCCGAAGCATTAATTGCTACTTCAGGCACTACCTCTTCAATTTGAGGCGTTTGCATCGCGACACGGGTTCCGATCTCGATTAATTCAGGTGAAGCTGATCCGGCGGGAGCATTAACTATGGGTTTAATTTCAAACTCCAAACCATACATTTGAGCAGCCCCGCTTATTACTTCTCGCACTCTTGCCAGCATATAATCATTTATTTCACTCGTTGCAGCCCGAATTTCCAGCCAAAAGGCAGTATAATCTGGAACCACATTAAAGGTAACTCCTCCTTCTATTCTGCCTACATTAATCATCGCCGCTCCCAAACCATGCCTGGCAATGGCGTGGAGATTTGTCACAGCAGTGCAAGCCCCCAGCAAGGCATTTTTCCCTTGATCGGGCCGGCCGGTAGAATGGGCTGCTTTGCCCTTATAAGTTATCTCAAACCGTGCAATCGCCAGCATATTTTTGACATTTAGTGCAATCTGGCCGATTTTTAAGAGATTGGAAGCGACATGCCCCCCAATAAGATAGTTAACGTCATCAACTATCCCTTTGGGTACCATAGCGCTAGCCCCGCACAGTTTTTCCTCACCGGGCTGGAAAATTAATTTAATTGTACCTTTTACTTGTTCTATGTTATCTGCAAAATATTTAGCCAAGAGAAGCCCTGTCGCTGCATGTGAGTCATGACCACACATATGGGCATAACCAAAATGTTTTGAAACAAAGCCTTCCGCATATGGCCGATGTGACGCTGCTGTTGATTCTGTTATTTCAAGTCCATCTATATCAAAGCGAAACGCTATTACAGGTCCAGCCTCTCTCCCTTTTAAAATGCCCACAACTCCGGTTAATCCATCCTTGGCTGAATGTAAATATTGCTCTTCCATACCAAGAGCCAATGTTTTTTCATATTCTTTTTTTATTACATCAGACTCTGGTACGAACAATCTTTTTTCCGCGTCTATGATTTGGTACCCCTGCAGTATTTCATAACCCCACCCGCTTAATTTCTCCGCGATAAAGCCGGTTGCATAAAACTCCAACCAGGCAGGTTGTGGATGTTGGTGCAACTGGCGTCTCCATTTAACTGCTTCATTATAGTTCTCTGCGTTTTCAAAAAATGTTTTCAATTCTTATCTCATCCCTTCTCAGTAATTGTTCTTATTTCGGTATATTTCCCTAATTGTTCCTATATTAATTATAACTCTTTATTTTAGCTTTTCAATAGATTTTCAAAAGATTTTTATAAAAACTTGACATGTAATCCGCCAGACCGGAGCATCCAATTCCCAGCGCCACTTTTTTTGCGCATTAAACGAAGAGAGACTTATACAACAATGAGAGGGGCTATGCCTAAACTATACTTCTTGTTTAGGCGTAGCCCCCCCTAGCTTTCAAAACAGCTTAATTATTATACAATGTATAAATGTAACTGACAAAATTTAATTTATAAATCGATATACCTTCCCCGGTCTTCCGCTCACCCCAGAAGATTCTTCTCCTACACACTCTATTAGACCAGCCTTTAGCAAGCCCGATACAATACGCCGAACATTTCGGTCTGTAACCCCCATCTGGTCAGCTAAATTAGAAACCGAAAATGTCTCCCATCCCATTTGCCGTATAATGGCCTTCATTTTATTATAGGTTCGTACTCCAACATTAGCCTGGTGCAAACAATCATTCAGTTTTTCATCGCCCGAGTAAAAACTATAGGATAACTCCTCTTGTTCTCCTAAAGGTTCAACAATCTCCCCTTGATCCCGTATTATTACAATCCCATTTTTGCTTCTCGCGTGATTAATGGCTTTATTGGCGTTAATCTGGGCTAAAAACACCGTCTCGCCAAAGCCTATGCCCACTATGACAGGTATATTCAAATCAAGAGAGATCTTCTCTATCGCATTTCTTAATATAGTAATATTGTTCTCAATATTTCCACGTGAACCGAATATCTCATATCGGCCGTTGCCTTTATCCACAAGGTATCCGTTTATATGCTGGCAATAGGTCAATAAAGAGTGTTTTATTTTTAGTTCCAACAACTGCAGTTTATACGGAGTTTTGGCCCCTTCAACAACTTGCTCGTAATGACAAATTTCGATGATTTGCAGGCCTAGTTGGGCATTTTTAAAGTATGAACTCTTTATTTTCTCAATGAGTAATTCCACCGACAGTTGAATTTCCATTTGGGTGGCCCTAATGCTGTATACAGGGACACCCGCTTTCTTTAAAGATTGATAAACAAACGGCACCGTAGTAACAGCACATTGCACAGCTTTATCTTTCCAAAGGCGCAGATGAAACTGAATCAATTCCTCTTCGTCAAAAGGAACACTGTACTGTTTAATAACCATTTTGTTTTTTGGAATGCCTATTTCATTAAGCATTTCATCAATGTTGGCAGCTTCCTCCACAAAGTCAATGGAAATATCATCCAAAAATATTTTATGATGATAAGCAACTTGTAGAATACTCCTAAGAAGACCCGCCTCTGTAATACGGCAATAAACCAACTTATCATCCGACTTTAAGTGCCATTTGGCAAAATAAAACACCAGTGGACCTGAAAGCAACCATCCATCTACAGTCGATTGGTTTTTATCCAAAATTTCATTAACTTCGTCAAATCTTTCGAACACAAAAGGAAGAAAATCAATATCGTCGTCAAATCCCCGGGTAACCGAGAGAATTCTTTCAAGAGACCATTCTGGGGCGATTATGCCAATTTTAAACACTGATATACCTCCGTACTTAATCTTCTTCTTAAAATATACTACCATTTTATATGAAATTGTCAATTTGGGTTAATCTTTTTATATTTTTAATTAGTGTTTTGCACTAAACATCTTACATTGAATTCAGATGTGCGAAACATATAGCAGTCTGCTTTGAAGACAAGGAAAGATTGTCCCCTTGTCTCTAATTAAGAAATTTTTTCTAGTAACTTGTAAGCACATAGTCCATCCGTTTACACCCAATAACAGAAACAACTGAGCTGCATTTTGCCCGCAATAGATAAAATATAGTCTTATCCTTAATATCACTCAATGTTTCAAAATTCGCCTGCCCTTTACTTATAATAAGATCTGCCTCACTAAATGCACTCTTAAATGCGCTTGAGCAGTCTTTCAATATCGTTCCTTGTGCGGAATGCCCATTGTCAATAACTTTTACCAAGTCTGCAACACCTGTAATTATTGCGTCGTGCATAGTTGCATCATTAACTATCGGACCTCCCTTTACCACGTAAGTAACCTTGTTCAATGGAAGATTCTCTAATAGAAATTTATCAAATATGATTTCACCGGAATTGTCCGCAATATACATAATATTCTTTGACTTATCTATTGCTTCTCGCAATGCATTTGTTCCGGTGCCAAAAATATCATGTCTGATACTATCCTCAACCGACTTAACAATATCTGAATGTCCCAGCTTTAGTCCAACTGAAAAATCTATAATATTCCCTGCAATAGCGAGCCTACAAGCCATATCGAAGCAATCTTCAGCCTTATCCAGCCATTTTTCCTCAATAATTTTTTCATAAATCTCTTTAGCAATTTCATTGTACTGTTCCTTCAGCCTTGTATACGGATCATCAATACCAGTAATATTCTTAGCATGTTGATGCATCCTAAAAGCTATTTCAGGCGCTGTTTCATTGAAGTCCATTTCTCCTAATTCTTTCAAAGACTTTTTTATTATTTCTTCTTGCATTGTTATATTGCTTGTCGCTTCTTCAGCTATTTCAACTGCTTGTCTAGCAAGACAATAAATGCACTCACGTGATATTTTCATATAATTGTCTCCTTAAGAGTAATATCTTAGTCTACCAAAGTGGCATATTCATAATTATACCATTACAAAAAACATCTGCTATGGAAATATTACCATAGCAGGTGTTTTGTTTCAATCATATCCCTGTCCTTTTCCTCAGCACTAATGCTTATGCTTCGCAAGCATTTCAATGTCAAATATAAGACTCCTCAGATCCATCTGCTTTTTCTCAAGCCATTTCCGCCGGTACTCGTAAAGCAGAGCAATGGACAGAATGAATAACTGTACTGCTATGAAAACAAGTCCCTCCCTAATGGTGCCAAACCTAAAAATATCATGCATGCCCTATACCTCCTTGCCTCATATATTTCCCCTCCTTATCTTCTTAGGAGGGGAAATTGAAAAAGTGCATATGCAGGTTTTATCCCACACATGCACTTTATGTTATCATTCAGAAGCCAAGGCATCCTTTCCTTGCACAATGCAATGCAAACACATTGTAACATCAATGCAATGGAACGGTCCTTGAAATAACTGTAAAAATAGACTATAATAACATAAGGTTGCTGTGGCAGCGAAAGCTGCGTTTGTGGGTGCTACAACACCTGCATGAGCCTGTAAGTGCTCCAACACTTACAGGTCACGGCGACCTTTTTCAAATTTCCCCTACAATTATTATAGCCTTATGATTGCCAATGTGCAACAATTTTGTATTATTTTGTTTGTTGTATAAATTGAAATTGAAATGTAGCAGTATTACACTTGCTCATTAAGAGTTACAGTTCGCATTCGTCAAGCAAAACACTCCCGAATAAGGATGATCATCGCTTGGTGGGGCGACTTTTTTTAACAAACCGGATTTCACCATTTTTTGCAACCTAAGATATAGCCACGCATCGCTGACGCCGGGTATTTGATTGAGCGCTTTACCGAGTACCCGCGCGGCAACAAATTCGCTCTCCGGCATATTCGCTATAAGCAGAAAGTCATAAAAATCTTCCGACACGCTCATAACTTTTCCATTGATCACAGTGCGAAGCGGAGCGTTTTCACGAACAAGATCATTCCATAGGTCTGCATAGAATCCTTTGCAAAAAATGCTGATTTGCTTTTCATTGGCGGCCAAGTCACCGAATTCCTCCGGCGGTATTTCACCCGTGCTGCGATATTGCGTGATAGCATTGCCGCTTTCCTGTATCACAGGCGTAAAAACAACGGAAAGGGGTACTTCTGTGCAACGGAGCAGGTCACATATAAAATATAGTCCGCACAGTTCAGCCGGATCATAGCTACCTGCCCACACTCGGACAGACTCATGGGTGTTTGCGGCTTCCGTCAGACGAGAAAGCGTTCGTCCGTTGCTGTTTGCCATTTCTTCTGCAACGCCATCATACCTTCCATACAGCATCTGAAGTACCGAAAGACGGTCGCCAATGTTATCTGATAACTCGCCAATATCTAAAGCCAACGTCAAGGGAAAAACATCTTTTGGACTGCCTTCTAAGTTAGAACCAGTCCAAATGCGCGGCTGCAAGGCGTTACACCGTTCTTCAGGCGTTCCACCGATTATAGCTATCGCTCCCTGCAGCTTCTCGCCATTCTTCATAGATTTTGCAAATTTCAAAGCCCCGGCAGGGCTTTCACCAAATGTAAGCTTTTGGTGCCAGTCTGTCAACTTGTCAACTTATTCGCCTTTTTTAATCAGAATACTTACCAATAACTAAACGGTCAAAAATCATTGATATCCATTGATTCTGTTTTGTTTTGTCAGTTTTGTCTTTACTTATGATACGGTTCACCGTATCATATTCTAAACTTTAATAAAAAAACACAATAGGCTATAATCTTTGCTATACTCATGAAAAAAGCAAGTCTCTCGATCCTAATGTACCATTAGCCATCGAATAGGTGCACACTAAAAAGAAATGGTGAGCACCGTTCCCTATGTTTGTTATTTTGGGGAGGGCGATTCGTGAATCGCCCCTACGTCTTATATGCCCACAATTTCATGCGCATATCTATACCATTCCTACCTTTAATGCTTCACTTATGATAATCCTGTTATTATGCCAGGTACAGAGAATAAGAGGTTATTGCGAAGTGAAGCAAAAAATACAAAAGACAGCAACTTGTGCTGCCTTTGTATATATGAATTCACTGCATCACTTCTTCAAAACCGGTATCCATATTTCACTTCTGAATGTTGGTGAAGTTGTATCCTTTTGCTCATTCCACAAAATTTCCGGGCCTTCTGTCTGTTCGTAGTTTGAGGATGGGAACCATTCGGAATAGATGCGTCCCCAGACATTTTGCAGTGTGTCGGGGAATGGTCCGACTGCTTCGAATACCGCCCAGGTTGAGGCTTGAACTTCTAGCTGTGTCAGGTTATCGGGGCATTCCTTGGTGGTTGCCACACCTATATAGTGATCAAGCTCACCTTTTTCCTCCATTCGGCCTTCGGAAAAATTCGTAGATGCTTGAATCAGTCCCAACGGCTCGACATCGGAAAGTGCTTTGAGGTTATTTATCAACTCTTCATTTAGAGTTCCCCACATAGCTGCAATCTCCGGATTAACTCCATTGAATTGTATTGGAACTCTTTTCTTGATACCAACTATGTGGAATGCTTCTTTTTCTTCAATTCTATAGTTCATTTCGCTTCCTCCTTTAATTGATAGCTGAAAGATCATTCGTGGATAGGCTTTTAGTGACTGACCGTTGCTTCTGGCTTCTGACGGTGTTATTCCATGCAAGCTTTGAAAAGCTCTTGTAAAAGAATCCGGTGAGCTGTATCCGTATTTAACCGCAACGTCAATTATCCTTGTGCTGCTGTTATTAAGCTCAAAAGCTGCAAGAGTAAGCCGTCTGCGGCGGATGTACTCCGACAGCGTAACGCCTGCAAGGAAAGAAAACATCCTTTTAAAATGATATTCCGAGCAAAAAGCCAGTCTGGCTACTTCTTTAAAGTCAATCTCATCAGTAAGGTTTTCTTCAATATAATTTAGCGCGCCATTCATTTCTTCAAGCAAATCCATCTAAATAACCCTCCTCTCACCAATAGAATAGCAGAAGCTGAATGTATCCATCCGACATTTCGTGCACAATTATGCAGCATTGATTCCTGATAACGGCTTAAATCAAAAAGAAACCGTCCCTATTGCTTTTACAAAGGCTGTGGAAATCATAAGCTTTTCAAAAAAGAATCAAAGTAGCTGTAAAACTCTTCTTTATTTCCCAGATGAACATTATGGTCGGAATTTGACATCTCATAAGACATGCAATCGGTAATTAGTGATTGCATTTTAATAAAATCTTCATCAGAAACCGCTTCATTGCCTTTTGCCCTGACTAGCATTACCGGACACTTTATCTTCGGTAATAACTGGAACCAATCTTCATAATATGCAATGTTGGCAGCCATAGCCTGAGAACTGAACATCATCTGATATCCATCTACAGTTTCAACAAGGCTATTCATGAAATATTGATAACTCAAGTCCGAATCCATTTCCTGCTTGATAAATTCTTTTGCCTCAATCAAGCTGGCAAATGGCAGCGGCCAATCTTTCGTCAAAGGGTCAATAGCTGGGATTTGATCTACCGGTAACATATTTGTCACGGTAGGCCCAGACGCTGATTTATCGAGAATAGCCAATGCTTTTACAAGCTCAGGATAAAATGCTGTCAAATATCCAGCTATACCTCCGCCCATGGAATGGCCTACTAAAATGACTGAATCCAGCTTTAAAAACTCTAAAAGCTCAACCATATCGGCAGCCATTTCTTCAGCCGTATATTTGGATATCGGCTGTCCGCTCAAGCCATGTCCCCTTTGATCCGGAGCTATAATCCTATATGTTTTCCCATAATGCCGCATAAAATCCACCCAGGTCTCTCCCCTTCCCCATCTCCCATGGAGGCAAAGAATAACCGGACCTTCTGTTCTGGTATCCCGGTAAAATATGTCTATATTCCTCAGCTTGGCAATATCCCTGTAGATTTTTACTTTTTCCATACTCTCTCTCCCCATTATGATTAGTTTGGTTACTTGTGTTTGGATAGAATTTGAAGGTCTATTTCACTATGGCAGCGGAAAATCTATCTTAATCGCAGTTGCAATGCAGTGAGTCCCGTTTACCTTTGCTAAAAGCTTTCCCTGCTTATCCTTGAAAAACATATTTTCCAACGTATTTGAATCCAAAATTTCCAGAGTCTCGAAGCCGTACCCGGAGCAAAACTCATCAATGCTCCCCTTCTCTATTCCGAAGCAGAAGCCTTCGTTCTCCTTTGAAACAGACTGGTACAATTCCCTTTCACCTTCATACAGATTCTCTCTTCTTATAACAGATGCATATATATGGTCGAACACCACCTTACTCCCTACTCCTGCAAATTCCCGGATTATTCCAAAGGTTTTATCAACGGACTCAGGCTGCAGGTACATAGTCAGTCCTTCCAAAATGAAGAGGCTTTTCCTGCCTTTTTTAAAACCACTTTCCATAAGCCTTTCATATATGCTTTGCTTATCGAAGTCTATCGGAATGAAAATGAGGTTTTCGGGAATCTCTATACCCTTCTCCTTATATCTCTCGATCTTTGCAGTCTTGGTCCTTGCTGTTATTGTTATAATGGATGCCAGGCTCATCTATGCTATGGGACAACGTACCTGTTCATACCTGAAGCAGTCTTTAACATGATCATTTACCAATCCTGTAGCTTGCAAATGAGAATATATTATTACAGGTCCTAAGAATTTAAAATTTCTCTGCTTCATATCCTTGCTTATTTCTTCAGAAAGCTCCGTTTTCGCGGGAATCTCCGATTCACTGCTCCAGCAATTTATTATGGGTTTATAATCTACAAACCTCCAGATATAATCACAAAAACTTCCAAATTCCTTTTGAATCTCTAAAAATCTTTGTGCATTATTTATTGAAGCTCTAATTTTTCTTTCATTTCTTATGATGCCTTCATTGCTCATCAGCTCTTGCACTTTCTCTTCATCAAAGCTCGCTACAGATAAAGGATTAAAATTATCATAAGCCTTTCTGTAGCTCTCTCTTTTCCTTAAAATTGTAATCCAGCTTAACCCTGCCTGGGCAGACTCCAAAACAAGAAACTCAAATTGCTTTTTGTCATCAAATACCGGCAGTCCCCATTCTTCATCATGATATTTAATATATAGCTCTTCTTTACCACACCAATTACACCTGTTCATAATTTCCTCCTTTAAACTTGCCTGAGTTTTCTTCGGCAATTTGCTGACTACCACAGAATATGAATGGTCAATCATTCTTTTCAATTCATCATCAGATACAACTCCATTTAAATGTATCGTATTAAAATAAGGCTGTTGTATAGGCGGGCAATGATACCCTCTCACAACAGTATCCGGATATAGATTTCTAAGAAATATACCTGTAACCATGTCGCAGTTAAGTGTTATTTTATGATCTCCGGAATTTGGATAAATCTGTGCAAAGAGCTTTTTTGCAACTTTTACGCAGATTGGGATATCACTAAAAGGAAAGTCAATGTATGCACCGCTTTTTAACAGGCAATAGGCAATAATTTCATCTGTGTTCATACTATTGCTGCACCTTCTTCCATCTTTTATGTCTCTGGCAACATATTCTATCCACTGAAATATCTTTGCTTAGGGCTTTTCGGTTTATCCGGTATTGTCAGCTTAATAAAACCTTTTGAAATCAAGGGATTCAAAATATGTGCTCTGAAATACTCTCTATCTTTGATATCCATAAATTCCTGCATTTCGTTCCTTGTTTTGGAATCTTGCAAAAGGCTATCAGGTCTTGATATTTTGCTTCAGCTTGCTGGGTAGCTTGCTGGTAATTTTTATTTTTCGAAGTCACAATGAAGCATTGTTGATCAGAATAAAACTCAGGATGATTTTCTTCCTCGTATTCTTTCAATATTTTCTTAATGCCGCTGCCTCTTCTCTCCATGTACTTCAGCTTCCATTATAACCCAATGATTCCCAAATATAAAATAATTTAATTTACATTGACTTCCTTTATCCTGCAGCGGTCGAGTAAGCAGGCACGTCGCCGTGCCTTGCTTCTCACAGAACCGGACAGGCCCTATTAAGGCATCCGGCTCTTCATAACAACATTCACAGTAACACTGAGTTAGTAACACTAACTCGTATTTCAGGCTGAGCTAATGGGTATTTGGTCATTAACTTTCCAAACTTAAGAAAATCACAGGGCTTTCCTTGCCTTCTCCTGTTAATATGCCGAAACAACGCCCTTCTAACGTAATGGGCGTATTTATTAATACCTGGGGCATTATCTGTAATCCCATAGTAGTTATAATGTCCATTTAGCTTTACATTAAGCTCCTTGATGAGTTCTACTACAGGTTTATTGAAGTTTTCCCTCAACCATTTCTTAATATTTTTCAGCTTCGACTTCAACTTTTTCTTGCTCGTAATTCTTTTAACCCTGAATTTCCCGTTTTTGCTCTTCCCACAGTAATGAGTAAATCCTAAAAAGTCAAATACCTCAGGTTTCTGCCCGACCTTTGCAAGGTCCTTCTCCGCAAACATACCGAACTTGATTATCTTCGATTTCTCTACTGCTATTTCAAGCCCGAATTTTGCCAGTCTCTCCTTTAGTGATGCATAAAATTTCTCTGCGTCATCACGATATTGGAAACAACATACAAAATCATCTGCGAATCTTATTATATAAGCTTCGCCCCTGCTTTGCTCCTTCACCCTTTTGTCGAACCACAAGTCCAGCACATAGTGCAGGTATATGTTTCCAAGTATTGGTGAAATAAGGCCTCCTTGCGGCGCACCGACTTCACTTTCTTCCCATATCCCTTCCTGCATTATGCCGGCTTTTAAGAATCTCTTTATTAGCCTCAACAGGTTTGGGTCTCCTATCCTATGCTCCAGCATCTTCATTATCCACTCGTGGTCTACATTATCGAAAAAGCCTCTGATATCTGCATCTACAATATAGTTGACCTTTTTGAGCTGGATGATGTTATTTAATGCTCTCAGTGCATCGTGACAGCTTCTTCCTGGCCTGAATCCATAAGACATGTCCATGAATATGGGTTCATAAACCTCAGTAAGTATCCCATTGATTACTTTCTGTACTATTTTGTCCTCAAATGCAGGTATACCAAGCGGTCTTAGTTTATCTGTTCCGTCTTTAGGTATGTAAGCTCTCTTCACAGGTTGTGGCTTGTAGTCTTGCCTTTTCATTCTATCTATCAGATTTAACAGATTGTCTTCCAGTTGCTCTCCATATTGCATCTTGCTAATATTGTCTACCCCAGTCGCTTTCTTCCCGCTTAGTTCATGATAGCTAGCCTTCAGTGTTTCGAGGTTGATGAAGTGCGTTAGCGTAGTTAGTTTTCCTTCAGGATGTTTATTCACTACTTCTGCTATCTTTGAAAATTTTGTTGCCATTCGTTTTCCACCTCCAGTGTGGCAAATGTTTCCTTGCCAAAGTTGTTGGTATGTTACAGCCTTCCCTCCACAGGCATTACCCTGCTTCCTCAGTACTATGCCGTAATCCGACTCCCTGACTTAAACCCTTTTGTCTCACTTGTTGTTTAGACTTGTTCTGACATACTCTCTTCCGAGAGGGGCGCCAGGGTCTCCCACGTTCACGCTCATTGACTATGTATAACTCGCCATGGTCTCCGACCCCGAAGAAGTTCTCTGATACTCACCATTTACGTACCAGAGAATATTGCCTGCTGCATTGTCCAGAGCATCGGCCTTCTTGATTTGGTCTTACGAGGCTCAATCCCTTCAGCTTTCGCTTACGGCTCGTTATCTCCCCTGCCTACGCTTAAACCTAAGATTACTCTTTCGGCTCCAAGGCTGAGTAATGGTTGCTGGTTGGGCTTTACCATATAGAATTCGCATCTATTTCAATTAGCGCACTTCGTGGCGCTCGGACAACGTACCTGTCCCCTTGTCCCTTATATAGTATTCCTTATGGGTCATAGATCCTTCACTTTGTTCAGGATGACATGTTTGGTATTTCCTTCGCAGTTTTCAGTATAACAACAAATTCAACCATGGCAAAAGCAAAGGAACGGTCAGCACCGTTCCCCACGTTAGTCCATAGGCGGACGGCCACTGGCCGTCCCTACTTATATACTGACTGTTCCGTGCATCTGACCATAATCCTCCGGGCTGTAGGACCTTACTTTGTGTGTCTTGAATTCATCTATATTTTCAAAAGCTGTGGAGATCATCAGCTTTATTCTGTTTAGCTGGTTCACTTCACTTGCCCCGGGGTCATAATCTATGGCTACTATGTTTGCTCCGGGATAAACCCGCTTCAGTTCCTTCATCATCCCTTTTCCGGTGACATGATTCGGCAGGCAGGCAAAGGGTTGCATGCAGATGATGTTTTTGACTCCGCTATGTATAAGCTCAACCATTTCTCCTGTCAGGAACCAGCCTTCCCCGGTCTGGTGTCCGAGAGACACCACCGATGAGGCTCCTTCTGCTATCTCTTTTATTGTTTTTGGAGCATAAAATCTGAAGCTTCCGGATAAGGCTTCCCGATAAGCACTCCTATAGAATTCAATAATCTTAATAGCTGCATTGCCCAGGACCTGAGATAATTTGCTTCCTGACAGATATCTGTACTTGAAGTCCAGGCCATAAGCACTATACAATAGAAAGTCCGTAAGTCCGGGCATTACTGCTTCTGCGCCTTCAGCCTCTACTATATTTACAACATTATTGTTAGCTGTCGGATGGAACTTGACTAGTATTTCTCCTACCAGTCCGACCTTTGGTTTGGTCTCATTAACTACTTCCAGCTCTTCAAATTCTTTCACTATTTCCCTGATAACTTCCTTGAAAATCTTTCTATTGGCATATCTCAGAGATTTTGTACATATTGCAGCCCATTTTTCATACAGCTTATTGGCAGAGCCTTTTATCCTTTCGTAGGGTCTGACCCTATAAAGCACATTCATTAACAAATCGCCGTAGATAAGTCCCATCAAAGCTCTATTCAACAGTTCAAAGGTGAATTTGAAGCCCTGATTTTTCTCCATGCCAAGAGCATTCAGTGATATCACGGGAACCCTTTCAAACCCGGCATCCTTCAGAGCCTTTCTCAAGAAGCCTATGTAATTGGTAGCTCTGCAGCCTCCACCGGTTTGAGATATCATGACCGAGGTATTGTTCAGATCGTATTTCCCGGATTTTAAAGCTTCTATAAGCTGCCCAATAACAATTATTGCAGGATAGCAGGCATCATTATTCACATATTTCAGGCCTTCATCCACAGCTCCATAATCAGTTGATCCCAGTACCACCATGTTGTAGCCCGACTGTCTGAATGCCTCCTCTAAAAAATCAAAGTGTATAGGAGACATCTGAGGTACTAAAATAGTGTGTTTTTCTTTCATTTCTTTGGTAAATTCAACTCTCTTATACCTGTTGTCTACCTTTTTAAGCTCAAAGCCGTTCTTTTCTCTTTCTGAAATCGTAGCCTTCAGAGAGCGCAGCCTTATCCTCGCTGCTCCAAGGTTGTTTCCTTCATCTATCTTAATTGTTGTATATATGCTTGAATTTGCATGTAATATTTCCTGCACCTGATCTGTTGTGACGGCATCCAAGCCACAGCCGAAGGAGTTCAGCTGCACCAGCTCCAGGTCCTTTTGCTTTGCCACATAGCTTGCTGCTGCATAAAGCCTGGAGTGGTAAGCCCATTGATCCACTACCCTCAGAGGTCTTTCCACGTATCCGAGATGGGCTACCGAGTCTTCTGTCAATACAGCCATGCCAAGGGAATTTATCATTTCCGGTATGCCGTGGTTTATCTGAGGATCTATGTGGTAAGGCCTTCCGGCAAGCACTATTCCCCTGAAGCCATTTTTCCTGATGAGTCCCAGTGCATCTTCCCCCGCCTTCTGAATATCCCTTTTGAAAGCTTCCTGCTCCTCGTAAGCCAGATATACACATTCTCGAATTTCCATTCTTCCTACTTTAAATTTCCTCAGTTCCTTGTATAACCGGTCTATCAGCCTTCCTTCATTGTCAAAGGGCAGGAATGGCTTCATAAACAATATTTCCTCTTCTCTCAAAATGTCCATGTTGTTTTTTATAACCTCAGGATAAGAGATCACTATGGGGCAGTTAAAGTGATTGTCTGCAGCCTTTTGTTCCCGCTGTTCATGGGTAATGGAAGGATAAAAAATGAACTTTACACCCTTCTCAATAAGATTCATTATATGTCCGTGTACCAGTTTGCCGGGATAACATACCGACTCTGAAGGTATTGTTTCAATTCCTTTTTCATACAGCTTGTTTGAGGATCTGTCGGATAGCTCCACCCTAAAGCCCAGCTCTGTAAACAGAGTGAACCAGAAGGGATAGTCCTCATACATGTTCAGAACCCTGGGAATACCTACAACTCCCCTTCTTGCTTGTGAAATATCCAAGGGCTTGTATCTGAAAGCCCGTTTATATTTGTAGCTAAAAAGATTTGGCAGGGAGCTGTGTTCTTTTTCCTTACCGGCTCCTCTTTCACATCTGTTCCCCGATATAAAGCTTTCACCATTTCCAAATCTGTTGATGGTCAGCAGACAGTTGTTTGAGCACAGCCCACACCTTGAAACAACAGTTTCAAGATTAAATTCCTTTAGCTGGCTTTCACTGAGCAGGCTTGTATTGCAGCCCTCTTCATATCTCTCTCTTGCTATCAGCGCCGCTCCAAAAGCTCCCATTATCCCCGCGATATTCGGTCTTATAGCCTCTCTGCCTGATAGTATTTCAAAGCTTCTAAGCACTGCATCATTATAGAAGGTGCCTCCCTGAACGACTATTCTTTCTCCCAGCTCTTCAGGATTTTTCACTTTAATTACCTTAAACAAAGCATTTTTTATTACCGAATAGGATAAGCCTGCGGAGATATCGCCTACTGCCGCACCTTCCTTTTGCGCCTGCTTGACTCTTGAATTCATGAATACGGTACATCTTGAACCAAGGTCCACCGGCTTTTCTGCAGCCAAGGCTTCTGCTGCAAAAGCTTCTATGCTCATACCCAGTGAACTGGCGAAGGTGTCTAAAAATGAGCCGCAGCCTGAAGAGCAAGCCTCATTCAAGAGTATGCTCTCTATAACCCCATCCTTTATTTTCAGGCACTTCATATCCTGGCCGCCAATATCCAGTATGAAATCTACTTCATGGCAGAAAAACTCTGCCGCTTTATAATGGGCAATGGTTTCTATTTCACCGATGTCTATGTTTAATGCTGCCTTCAGCAGCCCTTCTCCATAGCCTGTAACAGTCGCATTAACTATCCTTGCTTTTTCAGGCAAAAGACCGTACAGCTCTGTAAGTGCTTTTATGGTAGACCTTAGAGGACTTCCCTCATTGCTCCCGTAATAGGTATGAAGAAGTGACCCTTCCCCGTCTATAAGAGCTATTTTTGTAGTGGTAGAGCCTGCATCTATTCCTAAAAAGCATTCTCCCTCAAAATCTGATAATTCCCGTCTTTCTACAGTGCTTCTTCCATGCCTTGATCTGAATTCCTCATAATCCCTCTCACCGGCAAAAAGCGGTGCCAAACGGTTTGCTTCACCATTGGATGTGCTGCCATGCTTCTCAAGGCTGCCAAGCAATGCCTTGAACGATACTCTATCCTCATCCTGAGATGACAAAGCCGCACCTATTGCTACATATATCTGTGAGTTTTCAGGGAAAATCACCTGGTCCTCCTTCAATTTCAGGGTATCAATAAAACGCTCCCTAAGTTCAGAAAGGAAAAACAGCGGCCCCCCAAGGAAAGCTACATTTCCCTTAATGGGCCTTCCGCAGGCCAGACCGCTTATAGTTTGAATAACAACAGCCTGAAGTATGGATACTGCAATATCTTCCTTTGCAACACCCTCGTTCAGCAGCGGCTGCACATCAGTCTTCGCAAAAACTCCGCATCTGGCTGCTATAGGATAAATAACCTTGTAATTTTTAGCCAGCTCATTGAGACCCAATGCATCCACCTTGAGCAATACAGCCATTTGATCTATAAAGGAACCTGTACCCCCTGCACAGGTACCATTCATTCTCTGTTCTATCCCGTTATTGAAATATGTAATCTTCGCATCTTCCCCGCCCAGCTCAATGGCTACATCCGTTTCAGGATAAAAGGTCTGAATAGCTTTTGCAGCTGCAACAACCTCCTGGGTAAAGGATACTCCCATGCTGTTTGCTATATTCATCCCCCCCGAGCCGGTAACCATTACAGTCAGCTGTGCGTCGGTCAGCCTCTTATGAGCATCGTGAAGTATACGCTGAAGCTTTTTCTTAATATCAGCATAATGCCTCTCATACTTGCTGTAGACTATATTCATATTATCATTCAAAACAACTACCTTAACTGTTGTAGACCCGATATCAATGCCTGCATGAAACAAATTACTCATACACCCCACAGCAAATATGCTGTGCCCACCTCCACAGTCTTCAGATTATCCTTGGGCAAGTGAAAACAGAAAAGCCATAATATATAATATGGACACTATGTTGATTAAATGCTTATAAGCATATTATAATGTGTATATACAATAAAGCAATAGACAACCGGATTCAGAGTGTTTATTACTCAACATTTATACGGTAGATGTTCATTATATTCTTCACATGTGAAAAAAGAAACAAGCATAAGGAGAAAAATAAAATGTTAAAAGCGCCTAATGACAGACGGTCAATACGTACAAAAAAGATGATAAGAAACGCCTTATCGGTTTTAATTGAAGAAAAGGGGTACAACAATATATCAATTACCGATATTACCACAAAAGCTGATATCAACAGGGGAACATTTTATTTGCACTATACGGATAAATATGATTTGTTGGAGAAGATTGAAAATGAAGTAATTCAAGAGCTGCAGGATAGTATTGATGATGCAAGCAATATAGATGCAGTGAGCCTGGATTTTGTAAATAACAAAGCTTCAATAGATAGACCTATGCCATTTATGATAAGAATTTTCGAATATATTAAAGCAAACTCAGCATTTATGAGGGCTATATTAGGTCCGAAAGGGGATCCTGAATTTCAAACCAAGGTCAAGGAGCTGATAGAAACCGACTTATTTGAAAGAAAGCTGGTCAAAACCTTTAAAAAAGAGAATATGCTGGTTCCACAGGAATACTTTATCTCCTATGTGCTGTCTGCTCATTTGGGAGTTATTCAGCAATGGCTTGGAAGCGGCATGGAAAAATCTCCCGAGGATATGGCCTTGATCCTGTCAAAAATGTTCCTGCTTGGACCATTCAAGGCAGCGGGCCTAAAAGCTCCTACAGATTTATAAGGGTATGGAATCCAGATGACTCTGATTCCATTATAACACATTTTTTACCAAATATGTAGCGATAACCTTGCAGAAGCAATGATTCTGTAAGGTTATTGTTTTTCACGCCCTGTATCAGTCAAGAAGAAGACTTCATTAGTTCATGTTGAATTCATATTGGCATTTTATAATATAGTCACAACAAATTTTGGAGGAATAAAAATGCAAATAAAAAAATCAGGCAAAAAGAAAATCGTCGTTATAAGTATCGCACTCGTAACTATAATTGCTTTGATTGTAACATTCGCACTGCGTCCTAAGGGAGGAAACTATGACGAAGAAACAGCAAAAACCCAGGATATACAGACACACTATAGCTTCAGCGGCAATATTGAAGCGAAGGATAGCCAAACAGTTGTATCCGGGAGTATGCTTCCGATTAAAAAGCTTTACGTGAAAAAAGGCGATTTAGTAAAAAAAGGGGATGTATTGTTCATTCTTGATGAAAGTGATATAGCGGCTAATATAGACCAGGCGGCAGCAGGTGTCGAAATAGCTAAAATCAATTATGAAAAGATGCAAACCACAACAAAGGACCAGCAGCTGGCCCAAGTATCAAATACACTGTCTTCGGCCCAGCTTGCCTTTAATGAAGCGAAAATCAATTTTGAAAGAATGACAGAGCTCTTTAATTCAGGAGGAATTTCCAAGCTGGACTTTGAGCAAGCACAAAAAGGATACTATACCGCAAAGCTTCAGTTGGAATCAGCACAAAGCAATTATGACATAACTGAAAAAACTGCGGAGCAAAATATTAGAACAGCGAAAGCACAGCTGAATCAGTCACAGGCGAGTTATGCGGCTGCAAAATCACAGGCTGGGGATTTGGAGATTATGGCAGAGATTGACGGCGAAGTTTCCGAAATTTATGTTGAAGAAAATGAATCTTTAATAACAGGAACGAGAATCATGGATATCGTAAATTATGACGACTTGGAAGTCAAGGTTAAGGTAGATGAATTTGATCTCGGTGCAGTTTCGGAAGGAAAAGAAGTAATAGTTACTATTAATCAATTAGGAAAGGATATTGTCGGAAAAGTATCAGAGGTATCCAAGGAGGCTCAAACAGTAAATGAAGTATCCTTTTTTACCGCATCTATTGATCTGGAAAAGGATGCAGCTTTACGAGTCGGTCTGTCAGTGGAAGTCAAGGCATTAAATAAAAGCGTAACCGATGCAACCACAATTTCTATGAAGGCACTGCAGTTCGATAATGAAAATCGTCCCTTTGTATATTATAGGGACATCAACGGTAATGTGGCCACCAAACCGGTAAAAGTAGGAATCAATGACGGTAACACTGTTCAAATCATAGACGGCATCAAGACAGGTGAAGTTTTACTCCTCCCAGTGGAAACCAAGTCAATGGCAAATCCCCGTAATATGGTTTCAAGCTAGTGCCTCGTGAGGTATATCACTTTTAGGGCAGGCGAGGCACCAAACAGATGAAGTGCCTTTTTAACACTTGAATTACAAAAAATTTGTTGTGTTAAAAAGCACTAAATAGGGGGGCGTTGATAATGAATAAAGAAATTCTTTCTATGAAAAATATTGTAAAAGCATATCATATGGGAGACGAGGAGCAGACTATTTTAAAAGGAGTCAATCTAAAGGTTAAGGATGGAGAATTTCTTTCTATCTTAGGGCCTTCCGGCTCAGGTAAATCAACAATGATGAATATTATAGGCTGCCTTGATACCCCGACAGGTGGAGAGTACATTCTTTCCGACCGTAAAATTGCCGAGCTGGATGAAATAGAGCTTGCACATATTCGCAGCAAAGAGATTGGCTTCATTTTTCAATCTTTTCAACTGCTGCCAAGGCTTTCAGCCCTTGAAAATGTAGAATTGCCTATGATTTATGCTGGAGTTGCTCCAACAGAACGAATAAAGCGGGCTCAAAAAATGCTTGAGCGTGTCGGGTTAGAGGACAAGATGAAGCATTACCCCAATCAATTATCCGGAGGACAGCAGCAGCGTGTCGCAATTGCAAGAGCATTATCTACTGACCCAACCATTCTTCTTGCAGATGAGCCCACAGGTGCACTTGACCAAAAGACAGGACATCAGGTATTGGCTCTCTTTCGCGAATTACATGAAGAAGGACGAACTATTATTATGATTACTCATGATGTTAATATTGCAAAAAATGCAAGCAGGACTGTGAAAATTCTTGACGGTAATTTGTATGAGGAGGTGTCAGAAAATGATTAAGGAAAGCATAAAAATGTCATGGCAGAATATCGTTCATAATAAAATGCGTTCATTTCTGACAACTCTCGGCATCGTCATCGGTGTCACTGCCATAATCGCTTTGGTTACTATCGTGCAGGGCGTGACAGGTGAAGTAACCAGTCAATTTTCCAGCTTGGGCGCAGGAAAAATCACCGTGCAGGCATTTGGTACCCCATTGAAACAGGGTCTGAGTGATAATGATTTGAAAAAGCTTATGGAAATTGAAAATGTTTCAGGCATATCCCCTACATTATCTATGGAGGCTTCTGTAGTAAGAAATACGTCTGTAGAAGAGGATGTCCCAGTTGATGGAAAAAACGAGGTCTTTTTTCAAAACAATACCGATTTAATTGTTCGTGGAAGAGCACTCAACAAGCTGGATATGGAAAACAAAAACAAGGTAAGTGTTATTAATCAGACTCTTGAGGAACTATTGTTTTTCGGAGAAGATTCCGTCGGACAAACCATGCAAATTAACGGCATTACCTATACTGTAGTAGGAGTACTGGATGAAGACGCTATAGCAGATGTGACGGCCATGATGGCAAATAGCACAGACTCTGAAGGCAAGGTGATTATTCCTTACACAACCGCAATGGGTATTGCAGGTGTCAGCAACATTTCTTCTTTTGAAGTACTCATTGCTGACACTGATAAGACGGACGAAGTAATTGAAGATACAGAGCTGGTATTAAATCAAGCTTTCAATTATAAAGAAAACAGTTTTAATATTATCAACATGGACAGCTTGCTTGACACCATGAACAGCATGACCGGTATGTTGACTGCCATGATGGCAGGTATAGCATCAATTGCTCTGTTGGTCGGCGGCATTGGCATTATGAACATGATGCTGGTATCGGTAACAGAGCGTACTACCGAAATTGGCCTCAGGAAAGCCCTTGGGGCAGAGCCAAAGCGTATTCAGCTGCAGTTTCTGATTGAGTCAATCGTTCTTTCACTGCTCGGCGGTATTATCGGTCTTCTATTAGGTGTCGGCATTTCCTGGGCCGTTACTGCTGCACTTGATATTACCTTTGTCATGTCCACTTGGGCAATCGCATTGGGTGTTGGATTCTCTGCCGGGGTTGGGATTATTTTTGGATGGGCACCTGCCAGAAAAGCAAGTATGCTAAATCCTATCGATGCGCTGCGAAGCGTATAAAAACAGCTTCATAGCCTCGCCTGTCATTCTGAGCCAGCGAAGAATCTTAGATCCTTCACTACGTTCAGGATGACATACACAATAGAATTTGTGTTGCTTTGTAGTTACAATACTGTCGATATCACTATGATATAATAATGAGCAGAGGTGATAGATATGTTTAACATCCTAGTCGTTGAAGACGATAAAAATCTAAGGAAATTGATGACAGCTGTTTTAAAGCAGAATGGCTATGACGTTTTGAATGCTGAAGACGGCGTGACAGCTTTAGATATAATAAATATATCCCATGTTGATTTGGTTATCAGCGATATAATGATGCCCAATATGGACGGATATACTCTAACTGACGAACTAAGGCAATTGAATAATAACCTTCCCATTCTAATGGTAACTGCAAAGGAAACCTTTGAGGATAAAAAGAAGGGGTTTTTCGTGGGAACGGATGATTACATGGTAAAACCAATTGACATGGATGAGATGATTTTACGGGTAGCCGCACTATTACGCCGTTCCCGTATTGTCAATGAACATCGTTTGATAATTGGTGACGTGGAGCTTGACTACGATGCTTTGACAGTTAGCAGGAACGGTAATTCCATACTGCTGCCGAAAAAGGAATTTTTTCTCTTATTCAAACTGCTCAGCTATCCAAAACAAATCTTTACAAGACAGCAGCTGATGGATGAAATTTGGGGCATGGATGCAGAAACTGATGAACGCACAGTAGATGTTCATATCAAGCGGTTGAGAGAAAAGTTCGCAGATTTTCCGGAATTTGATATTATCACAGTTCGTGGACTGGGATATAAGGCGGAGAAAATGATATGAAAAAGATTAGAATAAAACTAGCCATATTCTTTATATCTCTCATGTTTATTTCCTCTATTCTGTCCTTTTTCGTATCCAGCCTTTTCCCTGGCAGCATAAAGAAAGAAATAATGCTGAATCAGCAAGCAATTGCAATTTCCATACTGGAATTAGGGCAGAAAACAGATTTGAGCATAGATGATATTACCAAGATGACCTCTACTTTTATGTTTGAAGTTCATAAGCTGGAAAATATAGATTCATTGGAGATATCAAATGAAGAGCTGAATAAGATTCAGAACCATGAAATCGTTTTCTTGTCCGGCAAAACTTTCCCAAGAGCAGTGACAATGTTAATGTTAGATGACTCTTATATTAAGATTAGTCTTCATCCACACAATAGTATATTTAAGCTTGTTGCATCCCGTATAGGACTTACCCTGCTTTCCTACATTATTATCGGTGCTTTGTTAATTGCTCTATCTGGTAAAATGGCACTTAAACCAATATTAAAGCTAAGCTCAGCTACAAAAGAAGTTGCAAAAGGTAATTTTGATGTGCAGGTTGAAAACAACAGTGACGATGAAGTAGGACAGCTTACGAAGAACTTTAATAAAATGATACGGGAGCTGAAAAGTATAGAATATCTTCGCAAAGATTTTATCAACAGTGTATCCCATGAGTTTAAAACACCGATTGCCTCTATTCAGGGATTTGCAAAGCTTTTGCAAAAAGGCAATTTGTCAAAGGAAGAAGAACAGGAATACGCAGACATAATTGTTGAAGAAACAACGAGGTTATCCAAGCTTTCTTCAAATATTTTAAGACTCTCCAGCCTTGAAAATCAGGAAATGCTGGAAAAAAAGACTGTATTCTCACTTGACGAACAAATAAGGAAGATCATTTTACTCCTTGAGCACAAGTGGAGCAATAAGAATATTGACTTTGATATTGAGCTTGATGAAATACAATATCACGGAGATGAAGAACTCCTCCAGCAGGTTTGGATTAACCTATTGGATAATGCTATCAAGTTTTCAAACACAAATAGCAGCATTATCGTAAGACTTTATCGGACAGCTTCTGCTGCGAAATTAGAAATCAGTGATACCGGTATTGGTATGAGCGAAGAAACCATGCTGCGAATCTTTGAGAGGTTTTATCAGGGAGATAAAGCTCATTCTTATGATGGTAATGGATTGGGACTATCTCTTGTAAAACGGATTTTAGATTTATGCAACGGCAGCATCCATGTGAAAAGCAAGCTGCACGAAGGTTCAACTTTTACTGTTGAATTGCCTGTAGCATAAGATAAAACAGGCTATACAATCATTGTACAGCCTGCTTTTTGTTCTATTTCAATCCGGCAGAAGTTTTAACATTTGCCTGATGCCCGGCATCAACAGCACCGTCATTATGTCTGGTGCTGTTCAGGAAATGGATGTCAAAATGTCCGTCTATTCCATTATTCTTTATCCAATCATAGTTTGGTCCTGCTCCGTAGTCGCCGCTTCTCCAGCTTGTCCACACTCCAGCCGCAGCATTGTCATTCCCCGCATGAGGCATTGAGCTCATACTTGCAGCAATTTTTCTTCCATTGTACTTGATAAGTACAGGTCTTTTTGTCCAACTGAAGCTTCCGCCCCATATCTCTTTCATAATCTTTGTATCTTCAGCAGTTAATGTTTCGCTGTCAGCGTGATTTGCACCTGTTGTACGTCTAACTGAAAATGATTTTCCTGTTTTGAAATCAACAACTTCAAAATTAGCTCCTATAGGTATTACGTATTGTGCTTCAGTCCACCAATCCAATGCTTCTCCATACTGAGGTCCAGGTGTGCTTTTTATCGGCACGTTGTGTACCGGAATTTTTACAATATCACCAATATTCGGCCAATCCGACTGGCTTTTATTATTTGCTTTCAGCAATTCAGCAAGTGTGATTCCGAACTTGTTTGATATACTCCAGTAAGTATCTCCTTTTACAACTGTGTAGTTCTTATATGTTATGTAAGGCTTTGTGTCGGTTGACGGAGCAGGTGCAGGTACCGTTCCTGTGCCGCCAAAGGGCACCTTGATTATTTGGCCTACATTCAAGTAAGAATTTGCATTAGCTCCGTTTAGTGCCAATAGATTATTGATATTGACTCCGTACTTCAGGCTCACCTTCCAGTATGATTCCCCATATACGACGGTATGAGTAAAATATTGAGGAACCACAAGCTTCTGTCCGATATTCAGCACTGTGCTTTGAGTTGCATTGTTTGCCGCCATAAGATTGGTTATCGGCACGTTCACCTTCTGGCTGATTTTCCAGTATGTATCACCGTTCTGTACCGTATAGGTTGTACTAAGCGCATATATACCGGTAGTACTACCAATTATTATGCTTGTACAAAGAATTCCCGAGATTAAAAGCTTTTTAAATAACATAAAATGACCTCCACCATAATTTTTATCATAATGTTTTTAATTGCTAGGTTTACATAATATTATTCGACACTAGTATCAAAAACCATTTATGTAAATTATGGTGGAGGTTGTTCTCAGATAAACCTGCTCTTGTCTCCACAGTAATACAATGATAATCTGTGCAGCGCCCTTGTGCAGGCAACATATAGAAGCCTTCGGTCAAGCTCACTGCAGTAGTTTTTATCAGAGACATCACAAACTACCACCGCATCAAATTCCAACCCTTTTGCCAGATATGAAGGAATCACTACTATTCCTTTTTCTATCCGGCTATTTTCATCGGCAATAAGCCTTATATCCGCAAGGTCCTTGATTCTGCTGTACAGCTTATATGCAGCATCTGCAGTCTTACAGACAACTGCAACAGTTTCAAAGCCTTCTGAGATATACTCTGAAATGCTCCTTACTATAGCAGCCTCCATGCTTTTTTCATCCTCATGACTAGAAACCAAAGGTTCTGCCCCATGTCTTTCAAAGGAGATACAATCCTGCACTTGCTTAAGTATACCTTGGGAAAAAGCATTGATTTCTTGCGAAGATCTATAGCTCTTATTAAGGAAGAGATGTACGGATTTGTTTTTTTTAAGAATTCTGTCAACTTCGTCATACAGTGACAAGTCGCTCTCCCTGTCTATAGCCTGCAGAATATCACCCAGGACAGTAAATCGGCTCTTCTCAAACAACAGCTTAAAGACCCGGTACTGCATAGGTGAATAATCCTGGGCTTCATCTATGACCACCTGCTTGATCTCATTAAATGTCCCGCTGTCTTCCAGTTTTAGCTTAATATATATAAGCGGAGCACAATCCTCATATTCGATAAAGTCTTTTTCGAGATTGTTACGGGTAGTATCCAGAATGGCCTCAATGTTCTGGGGCAGCTCCAGTCCATGAGTCAGCTCAAAAAAGAGGTTTTTATCCTTAAACAGCAGCCGGTAGATTTCCATATAGTCCACCTGGGTGAATTTCCTCACTCTTTTCTGCAGTTCTCCCGATTCCTTTATTGAGAGCAGGCGGCCAAATGCCTTGTAGTCGAATTCATGACCGTCAAGCTTTTGTACCAGTCCTACAATTCTATTGACTCTCTCCCGCTGTATGGGATGGACTCTGTCAAATATGATTTTTTCAAGCCTTTTCAGTCTTTTTGCCGTTGGACCCGCTATCTTTCCGTTCAGAAAAAGGTTTCTCAGAATTTGTCTTGACTCTATGATCCTTCCGTCATAGTAGACATCTTCAAAAGCAATCACATTATTCTCATAGTGTTTCATTGCTCTATCCAAAAGCTTTGCAAAAACAGCAGAGCCTTTAAACTCCATCCTTTGCTTTTTGTACAAGCTTTCCGGCTCATTGGAGCTAATAAGATATTCAAGCTGCTCATTCCTTTTTTCTATTGTTCCCCTATCGCCAAGCAGGCTGTGACAGATTTCCCCGAAGGTTATCCGCCCGACATTTTCTTCCCCCAGCTCAGGTATTACATCTGAAATATAACTGCTGAAAACCTCGTTGGGTGAAATAACTATAATATTGTTTGAATTCAGCTTTGTGCTCAAGCCCTGATAAAGCAAAAAAACAATGCGGTGCAGTGCTATTGAAGTTTTCCCGCTTCCCGCAACACCCTGCACAATAAGCAGCTCATTCTCGGTATCTCTGATGATGAGGTTTTGCTCCTTCTGGATGGTCTCCACAATATTCCTCATCTTAGGGGATGAGCTGCGGCATAAGGCTTGCTGCAGCATCTCATCATCTATTTTAAGGCTGCTGTCAAAAAAATATAACAGCTTGCCGTCGTGAATTCTATACTGCCTTTTCAGCAGTACCTTGCCTGTTGCTCTGCCTTGAGGAGTGCTGTACTCCGCATTACCCAACTCATATTCGTAGTAAATGCTTGATATTGGTGCCCTCCAATCATAGACCATTATACTTTGGGACTCCATATCTATCAGGTTATGAATACCAATGTAGATTTTTTCGAACTCCTCCGAGCCACCCTCGGAAAAATCAAATCTTCCGAAGTAGGGCGAGGACAGCAGTCTTCTATACTTTTCAACTAGCTTTAGTGTACTGCCATAGCTTGCAGTCTGGCTTTCAAGGGTCGCCAGGTACTGGCTTACCTCTGTGAGCTTTTCAAAGTCCGCAGTAGAATGCGACGTATTCTCCCACATCTCCTTCCGGAGCTTGATAAGCTCCAGCTTTTTTCCATCCAGCAGCTCAAGCTCTTTCTCAAGCTCCTGCCTGACATATTGAAGTGTTTTTTCAAAATACTCCTGCTCTTCCATATAATCCTGATGATAATTATCCATAGAAGCCTCCCTTAATTCTGGAACTGCTTTGCTTTACTTGTAAGGAGCCCGGTAACTCCAAACATATGATATGTATTAACTTCACGCAGACATCCTCTCACCGTTTCAGAATCCGATGACTCCTCCATTATATCCAACACCATATCTACCAGGTTTTTATATATGATACCTGCTGTAAATCCCCCTGGAGTCCCTGTTCCAAAATCTGCGTACTGCTTGTCAATGCTTTTCCTCACTTCCATAAGAATGAATTCCACCAGTTCATTTATAGCTTTTTCATATTTCGTACCCTCACTTTTTTTAAATACAATAATCAGCCTATACCGGTTTTCTACCATGAAGCTTATTACTTCCTCGTTGACAAGCCAAAATCCATCCTGCTTGCTTTCCTCAAGGCTATCCCGCCCTTCCGCAGCGGCTATTTTCTCCTTAAGCAGGTCTTTAGTCTCTTGTATGAAGTACTCATCGACATTTGCATAGAATATATCATCCTTGCTGCTGTAATACCTGTAGATATTACCTACTGACACTCCTGCCCTTCTCCCAATGTCGGAAATTCTCGCTCCTTTATAGCCCTTTTCTGCAAAGACTGCCAGTGCTGCCTCATCGATTCTCTCTTTTATTTCATCCTTTTTGAACTGCATAATACTATCCTCCGCAAAAGCGAATTTATTATTCTCTTTTATTATATCCGTTAACCGTATAAAGTAAACCCCTGCAGTATAAAAAAAGATAGGCTAGCCTATCTTTTTTATACTATAGAGTCTTTAAATACTTCGACAGCTTCTTCAAGCCTTCTTCCAGTACCTCAGTCGAGCATGCATAGCCTATTCTTGCACACTTCTCCAGCTCGAAGCAGGAGCCCGGAGTTAGCAATACTCCATGCTTTTTCATCAGTTTGACACAGAAATCCCGTGAAGACATGTCAAAATCATAGTATAGCAATGCAGTTGTACCCGCCTGTGGTTTTATATAGGAAATATGCAGCTCTCCCCCGACCCATTTGTCCAGGATAGCCAGGTTCCTTCTCACCATGTTCCTGTTTCTTTCCAGCAGCTTATCTGCATTCTTCAGTGCAAGTCCTGCAAACATCTCATCAAGCATCCCACAGCTTATCATGTTGTAATCCCTGTGTTCAAAGCACTTTGCTATTATATTCTCAGAAGCTGCTACCCAGCCCAGCCTGAGCCCTGCCAGCGAGAATACCTTTGACATGCTGCCGACACTTATACCCTTATCATATATATCAACTATTGATTTACTGTAGCCTTCCTCTTGTGACAGCCCTCTATAGACTTCATCACACAGCACATAGGCATCAACACTTTTTGCGATTTCAGCGATCTCCCTGAGCATTTCCTCCGACATAAGAGCACCGGAAGGATTGTTGGGGTTATTTATGCAAATCACCTTTGTATTATCATTCACCAGGCTTCTGAGTTCCTCCATATCAGGCAGGAAGTTGTTCTCCGGCCTAAGCTTCAGCAGCTTTACATCTGCACCGAAGGATTCAGGTATGGAATACAGCTGCTGATATGTAGGCAGTACCGATATCACCCTGTCTTCCGGCTCTACTATTGTATAAAGCACCAAGTGATTTGCTCCGATTGCACCATGAGTCGTGAGAATATTCCCGGGTCCCATGTTTTCGTATAGGCGGCCTATCCCCTCTTTGAACTCAGGAGCACCGGAAATATGCCCGTAAGTCAGCCTTTTGTCCAGAACTCCTCTCATATATTGGTCAGAGTTCTCTCCCGATAATTCCAGCAGCTCATTCAGGGTAATGGAATGAACGCAGGTCTCCCCTATATTGTATATGGCATCATCCTCAAATTCATTCATCCACTGCTCTACTTTAAACGGCTTAATCTTCATGTTTCTTCCTCCCCTATAATTCTACTTCTTATCTTTTTCCTCTTCCTCACCCATATTCGCTCCAGACACCTCCGGTCATTATATCTATAATATACCAATACTATTGATGTTAATCAATGCTTGCCAGATGGGAAGCATATTCCTCTATGGCGGTTTTCCTTTCTTTGTTCAATCCCTGAATAAAGCGGATATATGCAGATTCCCATTCTGTCGAAGCTTTCCAATTATCAACAGTTATTACCGGAAGATCCAGTTTTTTGACTCTCAGCTCATCCAAAAATATTGTTTTTGCCAATACAGCCAGCTCCATGTTGCCAAGAGCAGCAAAAACAGCCTCAAATTCATCTTCGAACAAGCAGTCTGCATTAAGAATATCTATGAAATCTTCTAAAGAGCGGACACTCGTCATTATTACAGTTACCTTATCCGCAGCATTAGTGCAATTAATTATTCTTTGGACTATAAGGCTGAAACTGTCATCACTCAGTCTTTCTGATTCTATAAATGCATCCCTTGTGTTTTGGGATTTTCCTTCAGTTGAAATCATGACAATATTATTAAGATTGTTGTTATTTACTGCGTTCAGAACCCTCAGCCCAAGGCCTTTCTTATATCTGTGAATGTAATCTGCAAGCTTTGGCTGATCGATATGAAGGTCGCCAATCAGCTTTTCAACTGCTGCATTGAGAATATTGTTCATTTGCAGATAATCCAGTCCTGTAAGCTTCCTCCTGATGATCTCATATTGTGCTCCGGTGATCCTCAATTCATTTGCAGCATTTCCTGAAAGGGCAGAAAAGATCGAGTTATTTACCAATACTTCAAACAGGTTCACAGGGGATTCCTTATAATCAATTCTACACGTTCTACCGTAAACAGCAAGTGTTTTATTAATATCCTGCTTGTCAAAAAGTCTGCAGAACTGAGTCTCTATGTCCAGGTTTCCAAGATAATTCCTTATATAGAGGACTCCTCTGACATTCATATCATCAAAAATTAAAGGGTAATCAAAGGAACCTGCTGTATCATGGGCACCAAATATTATGCTGTATTGTTCAAAAAATTCAGGAAGATCTTCCGTTACCGAAGTATTATATACTTCCAGAGGAACATCCAGTTTGTTTCTTACTATTTCCTGACAGAGCTGCCTTGCTTCCTTGAAAATCGATTCAATAATTTCAACACCTTTATCATATATTTCCTTCATATTTGCCGTCTTCAAAACTGCAATGCCCTGTTCGGGGTCTTCAAAGCTGCCTGCATAGGCATCTATGGAATAGTAAATTGAGTTAAGCAAGCTCTCTGCTGTTTCAGTCCTGAGTGAAGTACTCTCCCCTTTTGTATAGCGCGTAATAAGGTCCCTCAATATGAGCATTACCTGCTCCTGGATACCGTATATCGTCTGTCTGTCAACAAGCCCAACCCGGAAGCCCTCTTTTAGAAGGGACAGTGTATATTGGTTCGGATCCAGGCTCTCAGTTCTTATTGGTGTATGTTTAGCAATTCCATATCCCGACATCTGTCTCCTCCCCCTATATATAATCATTCATGAGGTGCTTAAGTCTGTAGTCCCTGACAAATGCGGCCAGTTCCCTGCCCTGCAGCAGCTCAATGGAGCCTCCACAGGAATCATTCAGCAGATCCTTTATTATTTCTATCAGGCTATCATCTCCAATTTCGTCATCCGTCTCGTTTTTCAGATAATAGAAGACTTCCTGCAGCTCCTTGACAACCGATGCATAATCCTCTTGATTAATAAAGGGCGAATCACTGATACTATTAATCAGCTTCCTGGTAGCTTCCATATCCAGTTCGACTCTTCCATAGCTCCGAAGAAGCTGGTTCCGTACCTCTACAAGCTCTGCAGCCTCTTCTGCTGTAAGTATTAACCCATACTTCTTAGTCTCTTCATTAGTCCGGAGTATTTCATTTACCTGAAGCTCCTTCATCATTGAGCCCATTGAATTGAAAATACTTGGTAAAGACATATTAATCCTCCCCCTGCAACAAAATAACTATCAAAATTCTAAAAGATTTTTTCAAAAACCTATTGACATTTGCATCTCGTTGTGTCATAATATAATTGGGTATTTATGTTTTCATGACATTATACTCTTATTTTTTTGTTTTGTCAATTATATACTTGCATTTTATGGATACATAAAAAATACAGGCAGTTCAATTGTGAACTGTCTGTATTTTTGTTCTACAGTGACTCCATATCCTCCCAAGTTTCCTGTATCAGCAATATATTCGCCAGTGCATCCGGCTGTTCTTCGGTATCGATATATGCCTTCAGTTTAGCGAGGTTCTCCTCAATTTCATGTACATAATCATGATCAATGTCAATCTGAAGCCAAGGCTTCAATCTTTTCCAGGCTTTTTCTGCCGCTTCGAGATTCTTATCTGCCTGCTCCCATTTTTCACTTCGGATCGCACTCTCAAGCTGTAATAGCTGCTCAGAAAAATTCATGTTCTTGTCAAGGGGTTTCACCAGCAGTGTGCAAGAGCATAAGACTATCAAGACAGCAGCTAATATAGTAAAAACCGCAGATTTCTTTACCATCTGTAATCCTCCGCCTTCTATTTTTTAGTGGAAATGATGTAGTAGGGCTTATCGCCTTTCAAATCGACAAAGAGGTTTCCCATTGTGTCCAACTGTGCTAATGAAATATCTCTGATATCTTTAATATTCTTTTTGTTCAATTGATGCTGCAGCCAAGCCCTGGAAAGCTTGAGGGACTTAAGGGCATCGGTTAGCAGGATTCCATCCATTATCAGGTTGGTAGGCAAGCCGTTATATTGGGTGGTAAGCTTCATGTCTTCAGGTGTCACCGGCTGCTTTGAGGATTTTTTTTGTATGCTGAGCTTACCACCCGGCTCAAACATTGCAAATTCAACGTCAGAGATATTAAAAACCTCCTGGGTTCTAAGCTCTGAAATAAGCTCATCTAGCGGAATGCGAATCTTGCGAAGATGCTCCTCAAGGATTTTGCCGTTTTCGATAACCACCGTTGCCTCCCCTTCTACAACCTTGCGCACCCATACGTTATGCACACCTAGATACCCGAGTAAAATAGCAAGTGAAGCCCAGACCCCCATCCCCGCCAAGGTAGCAGTTGTATTTTCATTTACCTGTACTGAGAGCGTAGATGCTATAGAGCCGATTGTGATGCCAACCACATAATCGAAGAAAGTAAGCTGGGCAACCTGCTGCTTGCCTATTAATCTAATAAGCAACAATAATGCAAAAAAAGAAATAACGGAACGAATGATAACAACCAATAGTATAGGCATCGTTAACCTCTCCAATCACCAGAGCTTAATATGTTGCATGCAACAAGTATAGTTTATCAATTAAATATTTGTTTATGCTATAAATCAAGAAATATCAAGGTTATACACGTTATTTACAAATTTTTACATGCAATTCTCAGTATAAATCACCCCCCATATAGAGAAACTAATATCTGAAACGGAGGTATTATTTATGACGGTAGCATCACAGGTCAAGCAAGTTCTCGCTACCTTGAAGGGCAGTCAGGGAACCATCAGACTGTATGCAGCCCAAGCTCAACAAGAAGAAACCAGGGCAGTATACGATGAAGCTTTAGACGCAACAACAGAGATCATTCATGATCTTGAAAAGAGGTTATCGGAAATAGAGTATCAGGAGCCGCAATACAAAGGAAACTAAACGAGGTATCAATATGGAGACATGGGTACAAGTTCTTATCAGATCAGTTTTAATATTTGCTTTATTGCTTACTGCAGTACGGTTCATGGGCAAAAGAAACATATCCCGGATAACCCCTTTTCATGCAGTCAGCTATATAGTTATAGCAGTACTTGCAGCACTCGTTTCAGCAAATGCCATTATAAACACTGTCCTCGGGTTTATTTCTCTTGGGGTTTGGGTCATCGGTACTATTGCATTGGAGTATCTGGCACTAAAAAGCAAATGGGTGCATGACTTGGTTTATGGAAAGGAAACTGTACTGATAAAGCACGGCAGGATTATGGAGCAAAGCTTATTGAAGGCAAGGCTGACAGGTGACGAGCTTCTAAGGGCTTTGAGGGCAAAAAATGCTTTTTCTTTGGCAGATGTGGAGTTCGCCGTACTGGAAACTACCGGAGATATCAGCGTATTTATGAAATCTGATAAGAATCCGGTTACAGCCCGTGACCTTGAAATCAAAAATGCACCATTGACAGAGCCACAGACGGTTATACTGGATGGTAATATTCTCAATGAACCGCTGACTTCTCTGGGTCTTAACCGGGAATGGCTTGGGGTTCAACTGGAAAAACTGGGCATATCCTTGGACAACATCTTTATCGCACAGGTGGATTCATCAGGAGAGTTATATGTAGACCTTTTTGATGATTCCATACAGAACCCGCAGCCCAAGGTGAAGGAAATGCTTTATGCCAGTTTGGAAAAAAGTCAGGCGGACCTTGCAGCATTTGCTCTGCAGACACAGAATGAAAATGCAAAGGGCATGTATAATAAAAATGCGGAAAAACTTGAGGACCTTTTAAAAATACTTAAGCCACATCTACTTAAATAGAAGGTGATACAGTGTCAAGTAAAAAAAGAAAGCAATTAACACCCACGCAGCAACAATATCAGGACTTTGCTAAAGCAAGAGAGCCCCAAAGACCAATATTCAAGAACTGCTTAAAGGCTTTTTTTGTCGGGGGTATTATATGTACAATAGGACAGGGAATACAGTGGTTTTTTATGACTTATTTCAAATTTGATGAGATAACCTCAGGAAGCCCGACTGTTGCCGTACTTATTTTTATTTCTGTTTCCCTTACCTGCTTCGGGGTATACGACCATATAGCACAGTGGGGAGGAGCAGGCTCTGTCATTCCGGTGACCGGATTCGCCAATACCATTGCCTCAGCTGCTCTCGAGCATAAGAGCGAGGGCTTTGTCTTAGGCGTAGGAGGAAATATGTTCAAGTTAGCCGGACCGGTTATTGTATATGGTGTCTTTTCCGCGTTTGTCGTTGCATTAGTGAAGGTCATAATAAAAATGTTGGGTGGGATATAGATGCTGCAAGGCCATCAAACCTGGATCTTTGACTCAAAACCGGTTATTGCAGGTTCTGCCGCTGTAGGCGGACCCTTTGAAGCCCAAGGAGCATTAGCAAAGGACTTTGATGTACTGCATGATGATCTCTGGCTGGGGCAGGAGAGCTATGAAAAGGCAGAAAAAAAGCTATTGGAACAAGCTTGTGAAACTGCAATAAAAAAAGCAGGCTTAAAAAAAGAAGATATACAGTTTTTCTTAAGTGGAGACTTGATTAATCAGATTATACCCAGCAGCTTTACAGCACGGACACTGGCAGTCCCCTATCTGGGAATATACGGTGCCTGCGCCAGCTCGATGGAAGGCTTGACCCTCGCTTCTCTGATTGTTGATACCGGATTTGCACAAAATGCACTTGTCGGCGCCTCCAGTCACAATGCCGCTTCAGAAAAACAGTACAGATACCCTACGGAATATGGTTCACAAAAGCCTCCGACCGCGCAGTGGACAGTTACGGGAGCCGGTGCTGCAGTTGTATCCTCCAAGGGAGACGGCCCCCATGTTGTTGCGGCTACCATAGGGCGCGTAGTGGATATGGGACTTTCCGATCCCTTCAATATGGGTGCGGCAATGGCACCGGCGGCTGTTGACACAATAGAAGCACACTTCAGGGATTTGAATATAGATGCTTCCCACTATGACTTGATCGCAACCGGTGATCTGGCCAGGGTAGGACATAGGATAGCAGGTGATCTTCTGAAAAAGCATGGAATGCAAATACCGGAAGAGAAGCTGACAGACTGCGGAATCCTGATGTATAAGGATAATCAGCCGGTTTTAGCTGGAGCAAGCGGCTGTGCTTGTGCTGCTACAACGACTTTCGGGCATCTGATTAACCGCCTGAGGAGACGCGAGCTGGGCAGAATTCTCGTTATAGCAACCGGAGCACTGCTTTCTCCCATGTCATATCAGCAGAAAGAGACCATTCCTTGTGTCGCCCATGCAGTAGCCATAGAAATGTGAGAAGGAGATGTCGTGTTGGATAAGTTTATTTGGGCATTTATTATCGGTGGATTAATATGTGTTATCGGGCAGCTCCTGATGGATGGGCTGAAGCTGACACCAGCCCATACCACGTGCACTTTGGTCGTAGCCGGTTCCATATTGGGAGGGCTCGGCTTATATGATAAGCTGGTAAAGTTTGCGGGTGCGGGTGCATCCGTACCTATCAGCAGCTTCGGCAACCAGCTGGTTAAAGGTGCTTTGCAGGAGGCCGGGCGAACAGGACTTGTAGGTGTATTGACGGGTATTTTTGAGATTACAAGCGCAGGGATATCCTCGGCCATTATTTTTGGTTTTATGGCAGCCTTGGCCTTTAGGCCAAAAGGCTAAAATATACAATTATATTTGAAAGGAGGTCGGAAGAATGACAGTAGGTACACAGCTTCAACAAGCTATTGCTTCAGTTCAAAGCGCAGCAGCCAGCATCAAAACCTTTTCCCTGGAAACTCAGGATCAAGAAGCACAGCAGACTTTCCAGCAGTTGGCACAGACATTGGATGATGCAATAGTTAAACTGAAAGGAAGACAGCAGTACGTTGAACAGCAAGAGCCCCAATACAGACAGCAGTAGCATGAATTGAGCTGAAAAGATATTCTATTCAGCTCTCTTATTTTTTTGGTGTTATCTATAATGATCCATTTCTATTGGTGGGGAATTTCTTTTGTAACTTTCTCCTATTCCATTGTACAGCAAACATATGAGCTGGTTAGAATCCGAATCCGAATCTGCGTCTGCGTCTGCGTCTAAAAAAACGCCTAAGGAGCAATAGAAGAAGGACAGAACCCAGCAATCCCCTAAAGCCTTGATTTCCATATCCTAAATAGCTACCGGACATATCGTATAGCCTATAGCCGCTGTAATATCCCATAGGAATACCGTCCATGCCGTAAACATATCCATCACCTACATATGCCATAGGGTTAGAGTATGCGTCGTAAACCATATAACCATCCGTATAACCCGCAACACGGTTCCAACCGTCATAAATTACATCGCCATCGACATAACCCTGAAGCCTACCTTGAGAATCATATACATGTTCCAAAATCTCACCTCCCTTTATAACTTTGTTGCTGCAAATTAAAAACTTAATTCCCCTATCATTATTATGTAGCTTGAACACTTATTGTTAATATCGAACTCACAAAAAAAGAATAAGCATTGTTGAATGCCTATTCCTACAAAAATATATTGCCTTTATGGACTTCTATTTCAAAGAATCTTGAAGCTGTATCATCCTTGTTCATACCTCCAAGCGGATATTATCAATTAATCTGGTTTTGCCGATTTTCACCGCAAGTGCAATCAATATGTCTCCCCGGATCGTTTCTATTTCCTCTAATGTGAGAGAATCCACAACCTCTGCATAATCAATATGAGCCTTTGGCTCACCGTTAATAATATCTGTAATCAATTTCTTCACTTTCTTCGCATCCCTTTCTCCATTTCCGATCAGCACTTCTATTTGAAAAAGAGATTGGGATAGTACAAGGGCAGCCTTCCGCTCTTCTTCATTAAGGTAAGTATTCCTGGAGCTCATAGCAAGACCGTCTGCTTCCCTTATAATAGGACATGGAATAATTTCAATATCAACATTTAAATCTTTTACCATTTGTTGAATTACGGCTATTTGTTGAGCATCCTTCCGTCCAAAATATACCCGGTCAGGTTTTACGATATTGAAAAGCTTCATCACAACCGTCGTAACCCCCCTGAAATGTCCCGGTCTTGAAGTGCCGCACAGCCTGGATGTGATACCTTCCACTTCCACGAAGGTTTTATAGCCCTGGGGATATATTTCTTGTACGGAGGGATGAAAAATCACGTTTGCTCCTGCACTTTCGGCCAGCTTACTATCTTTTTCCAGGTCTCTGGGATATGCTTCATAATCTTCTCCAATCCCGAATTGCGTAGGATTCACGAAAATGCTGACTATAACAAACTCATTTTCTGACTTGGCCCTTTTTATAAGTGATAGATGTCCTTCATGGAAATAGCCCATGGTAGGCACAAATCCTACATTTTTGCCTGCCCTTCTTTCCTCTGTAACTATTTCCCGTATTTCACGGACGGTCCTTGCTACTCTCATTTTCATTCCTCCTACAGCTTAGTTTAATTTCCCCAATGCTTCCTCATCCATGGCAAAAATATGCTCCTTCGCCGGAAATTCCGGAAACATAAACAAAATGCCTTTCTGAGCATCACTCAAAAAGGCATTATCCTATTTCTTTCATACCTCTTCTGTCTCGGTCCCATAGGCTCAGAGCAGATTTCTATTCAGTTTTAATAGCTTCCAAACCACCAAACGGTATAGTTCCAACGATACTATCCAAAATTATTCTATCATATATGATACTTTCAAACAATACGGATTCTATGTAAGCCTTTTATGAATCTCATTTACGGAAAGTGGTACACAAAGGAAATCTATACTTTCCTTGTTTTAAAGCAAAAGGGGTTAAAGCTCATATTATAGCTATTAACCCCTTACAAGGAATAATTAGTTTTTCTTTAATGTATTGCTCTGTCAGCTTTATCCTTTTCTTTCTTCGGTTAACTCAAGAGAATCTTTTTTGCTTGGGAATATATAGGACAAACCAAAGAATGTAATTGCAGATAATAGCAAGCCTAAGAATATTGGATCCAGGTCAAAGAAGTTGATGATTTTCTTTTCAACCAACACAACCGCTGTGGAACCTACTATGAGTGAAGCCATAGTTCCCGCCCAGCTCGATTTCTTCCAATAATGGCCTAATAGGTATGGAATGAATGAACCGCCGGCTCTCAAGGTAAATGAGAACATCAGCAGTGTAATCAGGCTTCCCTTGTTAGTCAATGCAATGTAAGTGGAAAGTATAGCAACAACTACCATGGTTATCTGAGTAACCTTCATTACTTCCTTGTCTGATGCGTCCTTTCTGATGTATATTTTCCATATATCATTTCCGAATATTGATCCGGCACCCAGCAAGTCAGAGTCCGCTGATGACATTGTTGCAGAAATGATACCGGCGAAGAGCAAGCCAACTATCACCGAAGGCATTGTGGCTATCGCCAGGGTAGGTAATGCATATCTCGCACCATTTTGCATTATTGCTTCACCATTCAATAATCCCTGTTGAACCATGGAGAATGCAATCAGGCCTAAAACGGCAGGGATGAATGCATAAGCCAGGTTTAATGCTCCAGCATATATTGAACCTAATCTAGCTGATCTGTCGTCTTTTGCAGCGTAGTATCTGGATACAGCTTCCTGACCAACTGTAAATGAAGCTGTATACATGATTACCAGCGAAAATATGGTTTTAAAGCTTATACCGCCAGTAAATGAAAGCTTTTCAGCCGGTATTGTAGCTACAACATTGCTCCATCCGCCTGCACTGTTCAATGCAAAGGGTACTGCCAGCACCATGCCTATAACTATCAAAAACATCTGAACAAAGTCTGTTATTGTTACGGACCAGAGGCCACCCATTACAGAGTAGGCGGTAACAACGAAGGCCACTATCAGTACAGAAACCGCATAAGAAAATCCTGTCATAACAGAAAGTACAACTGCAGATGCAATTATCTGGCCTGCAGTCAAGCCTATCAAAGGCAGCAGCATTACTATGGCTGTAATCGCACCAGGTGCTTCACCGTATCTTCTACGGAAATATTCAGGAACTGTTTTTACTAAAGCTGATCTGAATTTTGGCCCCCAAATTGTGAGGACAGCAAAGGTAATACCCATTGTTAAAACGTACCATGATGCCGATAAACCCCAGTCTCCGTATGCCTTTTCAACCACTCCGAGGGAAGAGCCTCCCCCGATTTCAGTTGCAGCGAGTGTCCCTGCCATTAGGAATGGGCCCAATCTTCTACCGGCAACCATGAAATCCTCATTAGAAGAAATTTTCTTTGATGAATAGTATCCGATATAAAGCATTAGACCAAGATAAATTACAACGATTGAAACAACAACTAAATTCATCAGCTTACCTCCTTAAAATTATTTTTTATATAAGACTTTCGTCATATATACTATAGCTCTATGCCTACCCTGGCATTAAACTCCTCTATAAGTCTGTTAAGCCGACCACCCATCTTATGCAGCTCATCCCAATAGTTATTGTAATCGTACCACTGTGCATTCAGCTCATCCAGTTCATAAGCCTGCTGTTCAATCCAAGTGTAGTATTTAAGATTGTGAATTCTCTTTCTTGCTTTGTATGTCAATTCCTCCATGCTGTCGGTTTTTATACCGAGGATGTTTCTACCATGGTCAAGTACTGCATTCTCAGCTGTGTATTCAAATCCTCTTTCCTCTTCCATTTCCTTCAATCTGGACTGGTACATGTCAGCTGAATCAGTCAGTACTGTGATAACCATATCATTTTCTGTAAGCTCGTAATACTTGGCAAACTTGATGCACATGAGTATGTTGGCTGCTCCGGATATACCTACCCAAGACAGCTTTTCTATCACACCTTCATCCACTCCGATGCTTCTCAGATATTCCTGACCGGAAGGTTCATTGAATAAACGCAAGAGTGCCAAGCTGTCTTCATCGTCAATGTCGATTACCATATCTGTATTCTTAACGTTGTGTATCCAAGGAATATGCTTGTCTCCTATTCCTTCTATCCTATGATCTCCAAAACCGTTTTCCAGAAGTGTTGGGCACTGCAACGCTTCTCCTACAGCAATCTTGGATTTAGGATATTGGTCCTTCATGTAGTCTGCACTGCCTAGTGTTCCTGCGGATCCGGATGTCAGACAGACACCTGCAAAACTGCTCTTTTCTCCCATTTCAGCTTTGATAATCTCATTCATTGCATTACCTGTAACCTCGTAGTGCCAAAGGTGATTGCCCAATTCACCGAACTGGTTCAGAATAACCACATTGTCTCGTGTATTTCTGAGTTCCCAGGTTTTATCATAAATTTCCTTTACATTACTTTCACATCCCGGTGTTGCGATTACTTCCCCCGCAACATTGCTGAGCCATTCAAATCTTTCCTTGCTCATGTTTTCAGGAAGAATTGCAATTGACTTGCATCCCAATAAAGCTGAATTGTACGCGCCTCCCCTGCAATAATTACCGGTAGATGGCCATACAGCTTCATGATATTCCGGGTCAAATTGTCCGGTCACCAATCTTGGTACCAGACAAGCAAAGCTTGCTCCAACCTTATGAGCACCTGTAGGGAAAAACTTGCCTGACATGGCAAAAATTCTTGCTTTGACCCCGGTTATCTCACTTGGCAGCTCCACATAGTTGGGTAACTTGTTAAAGAGCCCACCTTTTTCAACAGCCTCGTTCTTCCAGGATATTCTAAACAGGTTCAAGGGATCTACATCCCAAAGCCCTACTCCCTTTAATTTCCCCTTTACGGAATCAGGTATTTTACCAGGATCCTTCATTTGGTCGAATGTAGGAATAACCAGATTCCTCTTTCTTGCGATATCAACTGTTTTATTCAATTGCTTTTCGTTGATTGCCAAATCTATAAGCTTATGCATTTTATCCTCCTTGGCACGTCATTCCCAATCAGTTTTTCTATTGTTTCAACCGGATTTTCAACCTTGCTGAGGAAAATCATTGCCGCAATAATGTATGGCTTGAAGCCCGCTTCCTTATAAAGCTCAATTCTGTATTTATCGAATACCGATGCTGATACTTCCCCCTCCTCGCAGCTGACCCCAGTGATATCAGCAGGCAGACAGTGCATATATAGTGCTTCAGCATTCTTGGTGAGCATCATCATCTCTTCTGTGCACTCCCAATCCTTATGATTTGCATTTTGTGCCAAAAGCTCTTTCTCAAGACTCTTTATACCATCCAAGTCTCCCTTACCAAAGAGCTCTGTTCTTTTTTCCATAGCTATGAATGGTGCCCAGCTTTTGGGATATACTACATCTGCATCCTTGAAGGCCTCTTGCATGGAATTTGTTATTTCGAATTTCCCACCACTCTCAGCTGCATTTTCTTTGGCAACTTCAATTACTTCAGGCATTAGCTCATACCCTTCAGGGTGAGCCAGGGTTACATCCATACCCATCCTGGTCATAAGTCCTATTATTCCTTGAGGAACAGAAAGCGGCTTTCCGTAGCTGGGTGAATAAGCCCATGTCATTGCTATCTTCTTGCCTTTTAAATTCTCAATACCGCCGAAATAGTTCACAAGATGGAGCAGGTCGGCCATGCACTGTGTAGGGTGGTCTATGTCGCATTGCAGATTTACCAATGTAGGCCTCTGTTCAAGGACGCCATCATCGAACCCTTCCTGGACAGCCTTTGATACCTCACGCATGTATGTGTTGCCCTTACCGATATACATATCATCTCTTATTCCAATTACATCAGCCATGAAGGAAATCATGTTTGAGGTTTCTCTTACTGTCTCTCCATGAGCTATTTGCGATTTGGCCTCATCCAGATCAGCAACAGTCAGGCCCAGCATATTTGAGGCGCTGGCAAAGCTGAATCTCGTCCTTGTAGAGTTGTCTCTGAACTGGGATATAGCTAAGCCGTTATCAAAAATTTTAGTTGATACATTATTTTCTCTCAAATTCCTCAAAATATCAGCAACCGTTAAGACTGCTTCAATCTCATCCTGGGATTTCTCCCATGTAAGTAGAAAATCTTCACTGTACATTTTTTTAGAATCAAGCTTTCCCAGTTTGTCCATTAATCCTTTTAAATCTTTCATATTTTTACTCCTTTTCTATTTAATCGTCAGGTTTTCAGTTGAGTCCGGCATTTTACCACTGTATTTTTCCGAAAGCTCTAATATTTGTTGATATTTGCCGTTTATTTTACCCCTCTCCTTTCAACCTTATTTTTGTTTCACCTTTTCCATCAGTTCCACCAATTCATTTATGTCAGTAGATACATTATGTGCTTTAGGGGCAGACATCTGAGCTGTTTTCAAATCCTTTAAGCCGGATCCGGTTACTACGGTTACAATCAAGTCCTCCTTGTTGATCAAACCAAGACTTTTAAGCTTTCTTACTCCTGCAAATCCTGTAGCGCCAGCTGGTTCCCCAAATATCCCAGAATTTGAAGCAAGATACTTTATAGTCTCTATTATTTCTTTATCAGATACATCTATCATATAACCACCAGATTCTATTATTGCATTTAAAGCCTTAATGCCGTTTCTAGGAATACCTACTGAAATACTGTCTGCAACAGTCTTGGGCTCCCGGTACTCAAATTCGTAAGTATTGTTATTGTATGCCCTTGTTACCGGGTTTGAATCCGTTGCCTGAATTCCAATCATTTTTGGAATCTTGTTTGTCAAGCCGAGCCTGCGGAATTCAACAAAGCCCTTGTATGCACTGCTTATACTGCATCCATCTCCTACAGACATGACCACGTAATCAGGAACCATAAAATCAAGCTGCTCTATTATCTCAAAGGCAACCGTTTTTTTACCTTCAACCAAGTATGGATTTACTGCACAACTCCTGTTGTACCAACCGAATTTCTCAGCTGCCTTAAAGCATAGCTCAAATGCTTCATCGTAGGTACCATCAACTAAAAATACAGTTGAACCAAAAATTAATAATTGCATAATCTTTGCTTCCGGTGCGGTTTTTGGCACGAAGATAATGCTTTCAATTCCTGCACTTGCGGCAAAGCCGGATATAGAGCTTGCAGCATTTCCCGTTGAAGCTGCTGTTATTATATTTCTTTTAAGCTCCTTTGCCTTAGCTATTCCAATTGCAGATGCCCTGTCCTTGAAAGACAAGGTAGGATTTCTGGAGTCGTCCTTTATGTACAGATTATCCAGCTCCAATTGTTTTCGAAGCGTTTTAACCTCATACAAAGGAGTATTTCCCACCTGCAAAGGTTCGAAGGAATCTATTCGTTCCACAGGGAGGATAGGAAAATATCTATTAATTGATCTGTTGCCATTACTAAATAGATACTCCTTAGTGAACTCTTTTCCTATTAGCTCATAGTTATATATAACATCTAAAATCCCGTCAATTCCACACCTTGGACAGACATATTGAGCTTCATTTTCAGTATACTCTGCTCCACATTTTACACATTTTAGATTTAATACTTTTTCCAAATTTATCACTTCCTCAATAATAGTAATGAGCAAAAAACATGCCAACTATAAAAGCAAGTATTATCAAGGAGGACAAACAAAAAAACAATTATCGTTTTGATAATATTTATCGTTTTGATAATTGTCCAAATCTCTTTATTTATTTCCAAGACTCCACTTTCAAATTCAGGTAGGGTAGAGTCCTCATCTAAATCCCCCAATGTTCAGCTATGGCTGAACGAGTTCACTTTTTTCACTATCCAACAATTTAAAATCAATTTGCATTTATCATTCTGATAATTGCTTTAGCTTTCTATATAATGTGGCAACTCCAATACCCAACATCTGCGAAGCTCTTAGCTTACCCTCTGTAGTATCACCGCATATTTCCAGCACCTTGCTTATAGTTTCCGCCTCAAGCTTTTTCAAGTTATAGCTTTCAACATTTCCATGCTTAACAGAGCTGTTATCCCTAATTGATTTTGGAAGTGAACTTATGTCAATGCAGTTGTTGTTATCTATCATTGCAATGGTGAATTCAATGACATTTTCAAGTTCTCTTACATTTCCAGGCCAATCATACTCATAAAATATGTCCCAGACACTCTTGGCGATTTTGATTCCCTTTCGCTTAAAATGTACTTGATACTTATTCAGAAAATACTGTGTCAGCAATTTAATATCTTCTTTTCTCTCCCTTAGTGAGTAAGTGTGTATTGGTATTACATTCAGTCTATAGAACAGGTCCTCTCTGAATGTCTGCTCCTTAACCATTTTAGTGATGTTTTTATTCGTCGCTGCAATTATTCTTACATCAACCTTTTTAGGCCGATGTGCCCCTATCCTCGTTACGGTTTTTTCCTGTAGGACTCTAAGTATTTTAACCTGCATATACAGTGGCATGTCTGCTATCTCATCTAAAAAAACAGTTCCACCATTTGCAATCTCGAATTTCCCAACCTTGCCCCTGGGATCAGCTCCAGTAAATGAGCCTTTCTCATAACCGAATAATTCACTTTCCAGCAGTGTGTCCGGGATAGCCCCACAGTTGATCGTAATAAATGGCATTCCACTTCTGTCAGAATTGTTGTGTATAGCTCTTGCTATCAGCTCCTTGCCTGTCCCTGATTCGCCTGTTATAAATACCGTCGAACTGTTTTTTGAGATCTTTTTTATCCTTCCCTTCAGCTCTTTAATATAATGGCTTTCACCCATGATTTCATTTAACCCATGATTTCCATTCTTGAAACGAGAGTCGGCAACCTCGCTAAATATCGCTATTTTGAGGCTTCCATCCGAAGTATCTAATTCATTCAGCTCTCCAAAAACACGAAAATCAATATTATTGTTTGTTATAGTATAAACGTATTTTTCATCATCTGTTACAGGCTTTACAAATTCAATTTTTGAATCCTTATCGTAGTTCAGAAATTTAGCACCTACCAGGTTATAATCTATCAGCTCATTTTTTGAGTTAACCAAAAGAACACATTCACTGACCTTATTTATTACTGACTTTAAAGCTTGCAGCATTTCTGAAAGTTTGAGGTTTTCATTGTTCGACTTTGCTTTCACTGCAATCAACCCGGATATCTGACCCAGGAAATTGATGAAGCTGTCCTTATTGCTTAAAAAATACTTCTTTTGCTCCTCTGAATAACACAGGAAGCCTATTACTCCTATTACCCTCTCATCCAAGATAATTGGGTACGAAATCTCATATATTTCGATGCACTCATCAAGCTTTCTGCAGCCATGGCAGAGCTCATTTTCTCTGGGATTCTCCACCATTACCATTTCCTTGGTATCCATAACCAGTCTGTATATATTACCCTCTTCAATGTGCTCGCCTTTTTCGGATTCAAAAACGCCAGTACCTGCAACCCTTACAAGGCTTTGATCCACAATTTCCACGTCGAATTTAATAATTTCCTTCAGTACCTCAGCAAATTTCTGAACAGTATCCTTGATATTTAACAACTCATTCATTTTCATACCGTACCCCATTTCATTATTAGAATCATTATACATAATTATCACTTTGATAGCAATAAAGAAGCACGGTGCTATTATATAGTATTCTGCTTAGTCCTTAGACATAATATATAAATCTTGTTTTCATCATATAGGTTAAAACAAGTTGACTTCTTTTAATTATATAAGCTGTTACTTCAGCTTTTGCCTTTCATGCTACAGCTATATTATTGTATAATGATAATAATGATATATAAGAATAAACACATATCAGCTGAATATGCATTAATACAAGGGGGTAGATAAACATGCGGAAGAACTTTCGATTTCTATTGGTATTTGCATTACTGGCAATCCTTGCACTTGATGCATACGGAGCTGAAAACCCGGCTGCCCCAGAGTATAATTACGGGAACTCCCCGGGAAACCTCATAAACCTTGGCCTGATTGCAGAAAACGAAGATTGGATCTACTACAGCAGCAGCTTCTATAAATACAAGCTGTACAAGATTAGAAAGGACGGAAGTGATAGGACCAAGCTTTCTGATGATAAGGCTGTCTGCATAAATGTCATGGGAGATTGGATTTACTATTTTAATCTCAGCGACCACTCGGAGCTATATAAAATAAGGGTGGACGGAGCTGATCCCACCAGCCTCGAGGTAATAGGGAACAACTTCTTATGTGTTGTGGATGATTGGATATACTACAATAACGCCGACAGTAAGCTGTACAGGATGAAAACTAATGGAACAGGCAACTTCATGCTTTCTGATGATAATGCCCAATCTGCAAATGTGGTAGAAGACACTATCTATTATGTCAACAAAAGTGATCAAGGTAAAATATATTCGGTAAGTACCAACGGTGCCGAGCGCAGAATGATCGTTAATGATACAGCATATAAATTCCAGATTTCAGATGGCTGGATCTGTTACATAAACAGAAATGACAAATCCAGTCTGTATAGAATCAGACTGGATGGCAGTGAAAAGAGAAAGCTTGTTAATGATAGCGTTCAGTATTTAAATATCAAGGATGGTTGGATATATTATACTATTGATGCCAACACTCAAAACCTATATAAAATCAAGCTTGACGGCAGTTCAAAAACCGACTTGAAACGCAGTGGCTCACTGATGATCAATATTATTAGTGACTGGATTTATTATCTGAATAAAAATAACAACAACAGCCTCTATAAGATAAAGACCGATGGAACCCAGAATCAGCTTACATGGTAGAATGTGGCTCCGATTCAAGATCAAGAATTTGTTGCTCCAAAACAAAACAGATGCATTTAAACACCCGGGTATTACTGATAAATCATAATATTTAAGAATGAATATATTGTTTATCCTTAGCAGATACTATTTTTATAACATTTTGAAGGAGGAATACGATGCAGAATCTTTCAACCAAGGAACTCAATTATGTTAAGGATTTACTGTCATGGGAGCTACTTTCTGCAAAAAAATGCTTTCAGTACTCCAATCAGGAAACAAACCCGTCCCACCAGAAAGTGTTTTCCGATGCTGCAAATTTGCATCAGCAAAACTATCAAAGCTTATTGAACTATATCAATCAGATAAATAATAAGCAGGGGGGGCAAACACATTAATGGATACTCAAGCAACAATTACATCAAAAACAGGTGTGCAAAAAATCGGCAGGACAGTTTCATCAGAATTACCAAAGGTAAAGGATCCAAACATAAACGTAAGGGATAAACTCAATGATATTTTACTTGCAGAAAAGCACAACCTTGTAAGTTATCAAATAGCCATTAACGAAATAATCAATGATGATTTGCTAAATTTGTTGATTAATAACCGAAATAAGTTGCAGGGTGTGCATACAAGTGTGTTTAATGATCTGTTCAACCTTGGTGAATACCAAGCAGATGTTGCTACTACACCTCAAATCGCAGATACTTACGATGTATTCAGCGGGTATATAACCCAGCTTCCTTTCAAGCAATAGCCTGTGTTGTATTATAAAACAGCCTAAGAGTCAACCAAATAAGGTGCATTTTGTTTCTGCTCCTTATTTGGTTGTTGGTATTTGCTCCACTTTCTTATAGAAGATGGAGTTTTGGAAGTTTTATTGGAGCTTCGGCTGAGCACAGGTTATCATCCGACTGTAAATTTATTTATTTCACTATTTAACTTAGCTGCCAATTTTGACAAATCTACTGCGGAATTTGCTATTGATTCAATAGAAGCAAGCTGCTCCTCGGCAGAGGCGGAGATTTCTTCGGATCCCGCAGCAGACTGCTCTGCCACTGCAGCCATGTCCTGGGTCTGATTTGAAACCTTCCTTGAGGTGTTATCTATGCTCTCCAGCATAACAGCCGAATCCTGAACCTTACTCGTAATGTCCTTTACAGAATTCCTGATCAACTCAAAGGCACAGTTGATATCTTCAATGGCTTTACTCTGATTATCAACCACCAATCTTGCCTTATTCATATTTTCAAGAGTTGAATTGCTCTCTTCAACTGTAGCATTTACAATTACGGTGATTTCCTTGGCAGCAGAAGCCGAGCCTTCCGCCAATTTACGTATTTCTTCCGAAACAACTGCAAATCCTTTTCCTACATCCCCTGCACGGGCAGCTTCAATTGCTGCATTTAACGCCAGTAAATTTGTTTGACTGGCAATATCATTAATGGTATCTACAAAGCCTCCAACCTTTTGAATCAATCCATTCAATTGATTGACAGAATTTCCTACAGCATCTGAAATTATAATGTTTTCCTTCACCTTTTCTTCTGCAAAATCAACAGTGTTTTTACCGTACTCTATAGTATCCAAAGACTTTTTTGCATTTTCTGCATTAATTGCAGTAAGCTTGTTTACTTCGTCTATGAGCTTCACTACATCAGAAAGCTTTGTGTTTGTATCGCCAACCATGGATGCCTGATTGCCATTTCCTTCAGCGATTTCATTAATCGCAGCCGCCACTTGATTAATGGATTTTGAGTATTCATCAGTAGCAGCAGTCAATTCTTCGGAATTAGCTGTGAGATCACCGGAAACCCTTTTAATATCTTCAACAATTGCTCTTAAGGCCTTCCGCATACCCGCAATGGAACGTGTGATGGCTCCTATTTCACCCCCGTATTCCAATAAGTATGCATTTGATTGGTTGTGGGAAAGGTTAAGGCTCGATGTATCATCAATCAGAGTGATCAATTTATCCAAAGGCCTTGTGATTGATAATGTAATATAGACACTTAGCAGGATACAACCCATAGCTACTGCAAGAATAACGGCAACAAGTGCTATTACATCTTTCCCGCCGAAACGGTACCCTGTAAAACCTACAAGAACAATTCCTAAAATCATAACAGCGACAAGAAATGAAAGCTTAGTGCGGATTTTAAAGGTTTTCAATAAATTCATAATTATCCACCTCCGTTTTTATTCATATTTGAAGCAGTACTGCCTGAATTGTATCTATTCGCTGGAATTTTTCACTTCTTTGGTTTGTGAATACAAGTACCTGAAACATCTTGTGCCGCTTCCATAATTATCTCACTTACAGTAGGGTGAGGATGTATTGTATCTGCCACTTCTTCAATTGTAGCTTCAAGCTTCATGGCAACGCTTATTTCTGAAATCATGTCCGTCGCTCTGGGCCCGAGAATATGGGCTCCCAGGATTTCTCCTGTTTCTGCTTCTGTAATAATCTTTATCAATCCGTCATTTTCACCCATTACCACAGACTTTCCATTTGAATTGACCGGAAATCTCCCGACTTTGATATTGCAGCCTTTTTTCAATGCAGCATTTTCAGATAAGCCGACTGTTGCTATCTCGGGACTTGTATATATACATCCCGGTACAATGGAATAATCCATCTTATAGTTCCCTCCCGCCGCGTTGGCAGCTGCGACCAAGCCCTGTTCCGATGCGGCATGAGCAAGCAGGACCTTTCCTGTTACATCTCCAATGGCATATATTCCTTTTACGGATGTCTCCATCCTGTCATTTACTTTTATAAAGCCCTTTTCCGTTTCTATGCCAATGTTCTCAATACCTATGTTCTCCGAATTCGGTCTCCTGCCTATTGCAACAATTACTACATCGCCTTCTGCTGCAAGCTCTTTTCCATCCTTCTCAAACAAACATACTTTTCTTCCTTCCGACTTGATAGAAGTTACCCTGGAACCTGTAAATACCTTTATGCCTTTGTTCTCCAAGGACTCTCCGGCCATCATCGATATCTCTGCGTCTATTCCGGGAAGGATGGTATCCAGCATTTCTATTATAGTCACAGCCTTGCCCAGGGAATTGAATAATGTTGCAAATTCTACGCCTATGACTCCACCGCCAATAATAACCACTTTGTCAGGACATGCAGTTAGATTCAGAACATCATCACTATCAAGAACATTATCTTCCCCAATACCTGGTATTGGCGGCTTAAGCGCCCTGGATCCCGTAGCTATAATGATTTTGTCAGTTGTAAGCAATTGGGTGTCTTCTCCGACTAACTCAACAGTATTCCTGTCCTTTATGCTCCCTTTACCTTTGACGGTGGTAATCTGGTTATTTTTTATCAAAAACTCAATACCTGAACGCAGCTGTTCGACAACTGCATCCTTTCTTGATGCAATGACAGAATAGTCAAAGCTTACTTCTTTTGCTGTTATACCCAGCTCAGCACTATGCTTCATAGTATGATATACTTCTGCGGAATGCAGTAATGTCTTTGTGGGTATACAGCCTCTGTTCAGGCATGTTCCGCCGATTTCTCCAGCCTCTACAATTACCACCTTTAACCCTGATTGTGCAGCACGTATCGCAGCAACATAACCACCCGGACCTCCTCCTATAACTGTCAGGTCAAATTTATAATTCATCTTCCTCACCTCAGATAAAATTTTGCCCCTTATTCCAACATCTGTTACAGATAACACCCTACAAATATTGGGAATTTGTTTGCTCTGTTTGGAATAAGAGGCTTATCTATATATTTCGCGAAAAATAATTTACATTCTTAATTCAGATTTCGCGTAAATGTTTCCTTGATTGTTATTGAATTCGCACTTTTCCTGATAGGAATACTTTGTGCGTTCAATCTAATCTTTCTCTTCTTATATAAGCAAATATGGGTTTTGAATAATTTGCTTTATTCTCTGTAAGAATTGGGCTGCAGGTGCTCCGTCTATAATCCTGTGATCATATGTAAGGCTTAACACCATAATTGGTCTTATTACTACTTTATCGTCTTCTACAACAGGCACTTTATCAATCTTGCCAATAGCCAGGATTGCACTTTCCGGCGGATTGATTATCGCTGTAAATTCATCTATATCAAACATTCCCAAGTTAGTGACCGTGAAGGTCCCACCGGTATAATCCTCAGGCAGCAGCTCACCCTTTTTTACTTTCTCAATCAATTCTGCTGAGACAACCGATATTTCCTCCAGGGTCATAAGATCCGCATTCTTTATCACCGGAACTATCAGGCCGTTCTCTACAGCTACTGCTATGCCCATGTTGACAAAGTCATTGATCCGGATTCCATCCTCAACTAAAGTTGAATTTACAATCGGGAAATCAAACAGTGCTTTAGATACAACCTTGACAATTATATCATTGAAGGATACCTTTATTCCTGCCTCCTTCAGCTTTTCCCGGAATCTGACAAGCTCTGACATATCCACCTTCATCCTGTGGTTTGCCTGCGCCATCCCGTGAACGCTTTGCATCATCCTGTCCGAGATCACCTTGCGCATGCCTGCATATGGTATTACCTTTCCACTTCTTGTTCCAATAGCAGCCTTACTTGCTCTTGAAGCCAAAGCAGCCTCAACATCCGATTTTGTTATTTTCCCTCTCGCTCCTGAGCCTGCAATATCTTCAAGCTTTATGTCCTTTTGCACTGCAATCCTTGCTGCAAGTGGTGTGGCTTTTACTGATGTCTGAACTGCAGGGACATATTCTTTAATGTCCTTCTCAATTATAAGATTATCGGGTCCTGAGCCGTCTATATCTGTAATATTTATATCCCTTTCAGCTGCGAGAGCCTTTGCCCTGGGTGTAATAAATATTCTATCCGGACGGGCTTCTTTTACCTGTGCCGCTTCATCCCTTTTCATCAATAGGGCAGCCGGTTTGTTTTCCGTTTGTGCTGTCTGTCCGGCCTCCGGCAAGAATTCTGAAATATCCTCTCCCGGTTCACCAATAACTGCAATTATTTTGGTTATCGGTACGACCTGCCCTTCCCCCCTTATGATTTTCAGCAGCGTTCCGGTTGCCGGGGAAATAATTTCTATATTTAATTTATCAGTCTCCATTTCAAACAAGGGCTCTTCTATTTTTACCTTCTGGCCTTCCTTGATCAGCCATTTTGTTATGGTCCCTTCTGTCATCTGGAGTCCTTGCTTCGGCAATATTACTTTTGTTGCCATTCTAAACCCCTCCTAACAATGTTCAGCTATGACTGAACTATATGTTTTGCAATAAACATCTTACATTGAAATTCAAATATTGCAAAATCATATTTCTTGATTTCATAGGTTGCAGTGCAACCTATATAGTTCACTTATAAAGTACAGCCTTTACAGCGTTAATAATATCTTCCTCTTGGGGGACTACTGCATTCTCAAGTCCCGGATTAAACGGCAGAGGGCATGCTTTGGCACCCAGTCTTAATATGGGAGCGTCCAGATATTTGAAAGCCTCTTCCATAATAATGGATGAAATCTCCGCACTTACTCCACATGTCTTATGTGCTTCATGAACAACTACAGCCCTTCCTGTTTTCTTGACTGAATCTATAATAGCAGCTTTATCGAAGGGTACAAGTGTCCTTGGGTCTATTACCTCCACGCTTATTCCTTCCTCCTGCAGCTTTTCAGCCGCTGCCAGTGCCTTAACCGTATAAAGAAGGCTTCCTATAAGCGTAACATCCTTACCTTCCCTTACCACCTTCGCTTTTCCAAAGGGTATGGAAAAATCAGGATCATCCGGCACCTCACCCTTGGAAGTATAAAGAGCTTTATGCTCAATAAACATGACAGGATTATCATCTCTGATTGCAGTCCTTAAGAGCCCTGCTGCATCAGCGGGACTTGACGGGATAGCCACTTTGATCCCGGGAAAATGCATAAAAACCGCTTCCAGGCTCTGTGAGTGCGTCGCTGCGTTTCCTCTGCCCACTCCCTGCTGTCCTCTTATAACAAGAGGAATCTTAGCCTTTCCGCCAAATACGTATCTTGTTTTTGCAACCTGGTTAATAAGCTGGTCCATACTCACCAGTGTAAAATCCATATACATCAGCTCAACAATAGGTCTCATCCCGGCACAAGCTGCACCCAATCCGGCAGCTACAAAGCCGGCCTCGGATATTGGCGTATTTCTTACTCTCTCTTTACCGAACTCGGTAACAAGTCCTCTTGTGCAACCAAATATTCCACCCTGTTCAGCAACATCCTCACCCATTACAAATACATTTTCATCCCTGCGCATTTCTTCGGCAATTACATCCTTTATTGCCTGCGCATAAGTTTTAATACTCATATTATCACCTTTTTCCTTTAATTCTCAAAAAATACGTCTTCCATTACAGTTGCAGGGTCAGGCTCGGGACTTTCAAGTGCAAATTGTGCTGCAGCCTCAACTTCTTGCTGTGATTTACTTTCGATTTCATCTATTTCTTTTTCTGATAAGATATTGTTACTTATCATATATTCTCTGAGTCTTTTAATAGGGCATTTCTTTTTCCATTCATCAACATCTTCCCTTGTCCTGTATACCTGCGGATCACCGGTCCAGTGTCCAAGCCACCGGTAAGTCTTGCACTCGATAAGTGTAGGCCCTTCGCCATCCTTCGCTCTTTTTAAAGCCTTCTTCATCACTTCATCAATTGCAAGAACATCATTCCCGTCCACCGTATATCCCGGTATTCCGTATGCTGTTGCTCTTTTACTTATATCTTCAACGGATGTGCTTTCTTTAAGAGGTACGGATATTCCAAAGCCATTGTTCTCACATACAAATATAACAGGAAGCTTCCAAACGGCAGCGAGATTCATTGCTTCATGGGTAACTCCCTGATTTGATGCGCCGTCTCCGTAAAAAGTAACAGCAACCTGATCACTACCCTTCAGGTGCGCAGCAAGGGCCGCCCCTACAGCTATACCGACACCTCCGCCAACAATAGCATTGGCACCAAGATTTCCTTTTGAAAAGTCTGCGATATGCATGGAACCGGATCTGCCTTTGCAATAGCCTGTTGCTTTTCCCATAAGCTCAGCCATAGACTTGCCAAGCTCAGCACCCTTTGCTATACAATGCCCATGACCCCTGTGGGTACTGGTTATATAGTCTGAATCCCTTAACAGTGAGCATACTGTTGAAGCTACAGCCTCCTGACCGACATAAAGATGTACAGATCCCCTGAGCTTGTTCTCTTCAAAAAAACTCTGAGCCTTTAATTCAAATCTCCTTATATCGTTCATATTCTTATAAATGCTTATCAAACGCTCTTTCTCAATCATTTTTGCACCTTCTTATATATTTTCTTATTGGCAATTTTGCTTTCCCCGCCTATTTCCGGGATCTTATATCCTTGCTGCGCCAGATTCTCTTGCTGCTTTTGCAACTGCTTCTGCAACAGCTTTTTTAACTCTTGGATCAAGGGGAGAGGGTATGATGTAATCCGCATTCAATTCCTCATCCCTTACCAGAGATGCAATGGCCCTGGCTGCCGCAATTTTCATTTTATCGTTTATATCCCTTGCTCTTACATCAAGAGCCCCCCTGAAGATTCCGGGGAATGCAAGCACATTATTAATCTGGTTTGCGAAGTCTGAGCGGCCTGTTCCTATTACAGCCGCACCGGCCTCCTTCGCATCCTCAGGCATAATTTCAGGAATAGGATTTGCCATCGGGAATATCATAGGATCCTTGGCCATACTTCTTACCATATCCTTTGTAACCACTCCGGGAGCAGATACCCCAATAAAAACATCAGCTCCTGCCATTACATCCTTTAGTGCACCCTTCCTCTTGTACAGATTCGAAATCTTAGCCATCTCAGCCTTCTCGGCATTTAGATTGTCTCTTCCTTCGTAAATTGCACCTTTTGTGTCACAGAGGATGACCTTTTTCATTCCCATGCTCATCAAAAGCTTGGTAACTGCTATACCGGCCGCACCTGAGCCGTTAACTACAACCTCAATATCTTCAATGCTCTTTTTTGTGAGCTTTAACGCATTAAGCATTGCAGCAACTACTACAACTGCTGTTCCATGCTGGTCATCATGAAATATCGGTATATCGCATTCCTCTTTTAGCCTTCTTTCAATCTCAAAGCACCTTGGAGCAGATATATCTTCAAGATTAACTCCGCCAAAGCTCCCTGCAAGAAGCTTTACAGTGTTTACTATGGTATCTGTGTCCTTTGATCTTATACAAAGAGGAAATGCGTCCACATCCCCAAAGGTCTTTAAGAGTACACACTTGCCTTCCATAACAGGCATTCCTGCCTCCGGGCCAATATCTCCCAGCCCCAGAACAGCTGTGCCGTCTGTTACTACGGCTACCAGGTTCCATCTTCTTGTATATTCATAGGACAGGTTTACATCCTTCTGTATTGCCAGACACGGCTCTGCCACTCCCGGGGTATAGGCCATGGAAAGATCTTCCTTTGTTACAACCGGTACCGTACTTACGACTTCTATCTTGCCTTTCCATGCCTTATGCAGCTTTAAGGCCTTTTCTTTAATTGACATATTATTGATCCTCCTGCTTTCTTATATCAAATATCCTATTGGCACCTTGTTCCCCATTTATAAACCTACTTCCATCTGCCTAATCCCAGGTAATTGTTTGTTGCAGCTGTAGCCTTTAGCCTATCTGTTTCCATTTCCATTGAAGCTCTTATTGCATCTATTGTTTCAGGAATTGTAACGGATTCCTGGGGTATGTTGATGGCATACATTATATCGTCTCCCGACAACACTACCGATTCATCCCACATTCCAATCTCATACATGTCTCCTCTTGGGTTGCCAAGGTCTCTTGCATATCTGAAAAGTGATGCGTTTCCAAGGAAGCCGTCTGCAATGCGCACAACACGTATTCTGTCATGTGCGCCGAAGCACTCTAATGCCTGATCCTTGGTTATCTTCTTCTTTGGGGTTGCGAGAACCGTTATTATATGCCCATGGGTGACAGGAGTATGTACCAGAATTCCTGTAGCATTGACATGAGGCATTATAGTCATTAAATCCACAGCCTGATGGCTTGGTGCCTTGTCAATCTGGAGTGCATTTGTAAGCCCTCTGTGATAGTCCCCCGGATCAGCAACTCTTCTGATTATTGTAATCGCAACCTTCTCGATGCCGAATTCTCTGTCAAGGCAGTCAACCGACCTGATGAGTCCTGTTGTATTGCAGGAGGTAAGCTTCAGAAACTGCTTTCCTATACCTTTTTCATAGTTGGCATATCCGTGAAAGAAAACATCTGCAACACTGTTCTTCTCACCGCCCTGGAAAATTGCTTTTTTATTATATTTTACGTACAGCTCTTTGTTTTTCGCTCCAACACCTGCACTGGTCGCATCAAGGATGATATCCGACTGTCGGATCAATTCTTCAAAGGTACCGCTGATTGGAATGCCTGCATTTTTCAACAGTTCCTCATTTTCAGGCAATGCATTATAGAGCTTGTATGGCATTCCCTTCTCTTTCAATGCTCTTATCGCCAAGGTTGGAGCAACATCTGCAACTCCGACCAACTCCATATCCTTCTGCAGTGCAACTCCGTCAGCAAGCCTCTGTCCTATGACGCCATATCCGGCTACTCCTACTTTTATCATTATCCTTCACTCCATTTCTTTTTCTTTCTATTAAGTGCCAATATTGATTTATTTTCAATAAAACAACCGAGGATTACATTTTGTATTTATATAATCCTCAGTCTCATTGCTATCAATCTTCAATTATTGCTACTGCTCTTACTGCGGCTCCTGTTGAGCCTTTCCATTTAACCGGCAATACCGATAAGGTAAAACCATAGGGCTTTGGAATAGCATCAAGATTCGCCATATTTTCCAGGTGATAATGCTCTCTTTCAAGTAGTACATGGTGTGATTCCCAGAACCTTTTCTTTTCAAACATTGAATTAAAAGGCATATCAAATGTAGGCGCATCTATTCCCATTACCTTTACACCCTTGTCAATAAGGTATAGTGTTGATTCTCTTGTCATACCACAATGATCTGTCAGATATCTTGGTTCTGTATTGTAACGTGAAGCACCGGTTTTGATAAGAACTATATCAAGGGGTTTAATTTCATAATTAATTCTCTTAAGTTCATTTTCCAGATCCTCGACAGTAATTCCATGTCCTACCGGCTTACTCGAAAAGTCCAATATCACACCGTCGCCATAACAGTACTCCAGAGGGATAGTTTCAGCGGCACCGGCATTTTTATCCATATGGTACATTGAGTCAATATGTGTTCCGGCATGGTCACTGACAACTATAAGGTGGTGTGCAGTAAGAGTCTTTACTCCATATTCTGCAGCTCCTGAGTTTACAGCGTATTCCTCATGTGACTCCAACATTGCAATTGCCGGTCTCGGTACTCCCGGGAAAGTAATCATTTTTCCATGTACCAGCATACTTAAATCTATAATTTTTCTCATACTATCTCCACCTTATATAAATTTTTCTAATTCATCAATGATAATCTGTGGTCCCTTACCTCTTATATATATGTACTGCCTTTTTGTAAAATCTTTAATAAAGCCGGCCCTTTTATATCTGAGTTCAGTGCTGTCAAAGTGCGGCATAGGAAGTCCCGATGCCAGCAATATTGATGAGCCCATATAATCGCACAGACAGTGGAAGGTCTGATATTCCTTTTCATATTCACTCATAGCTCCCGCAACTGTTGCATAATTCCCGTCAATATCAGGTAATACAACTAAATCTATTGCAGTCTTGCCTTCATACAACTCAAAGTTGGGCTGTTTATCGAAAAACTTGGCGACACCTTCGTCCTGATTGGGTTTGTCAATTCTTTCCGTTCCTTTTGCTCTCTGTCTGAGAAATACATTTTTTGAACCATTGATTACGTTTCCATCATAATCCAAGACCAGAGTCTCAGTTGACACAATTTTCGCACCACGTTTGCATGCTTCAATCTGGGACATTGTTTTTCCGCTGTTCCCTTCTCCGCCCATGAACATAACAGTCTTCCCCCTGTAATTAACTGCTGATGCATGAAAAATATATCTGTCATCCTGTGTTAACCTTTTTGCCAGATAAGAAACGATAAGCCTTTGAATTTCCCCTTCGAACCAATCACCCTTCAATACAACCTTACCACCGGCAAAATCAACTGTTTTGCCAGGCTCATCCTTAAACCAGATTATATCCGGAGTGCTTATTTTTGTCTCCAGGGACCTTTCCACACCGGCCAGCCTATAGTTTAAAAAGTTCATATCCTGCAATATGTATTCTGTTTTTTCTTTGCTTATTACATCAATTCTGATTGCTGTATTATCAGCCCTCAACTGTTCTGTATGAATATACATTAATGTTGTTCCCCCTTCTAAAGTGTAGTTATCGGTCTGCTTTGCAGCAGATAAAGTTTGTTCTTTTCTATAGCCCATTCTATATCCTGTGGTTTCCCAAAGAATTTTTCCAGATTTACCGACATCTCAGTCAGCTGTTTTATTTCATCTTCGGTTAGTACCCGTGCACACTTCTTGTCTTCAGGTACCTCTTTCTCCTCTACGCCTCTTGAAGAGATATTCCTTACTATCATCATTTCCTTCTCAGATATATATTCCTCCAGAACATTATGTGTACTCTTGTCTACCGTATAACTGTCAGGTGTAACCTCCCCTGAAACAACACCTTCCCCCAGACCCCATGCCCCTTCAATAAGTGCATGGTTTCTGTCCTTGGTTATAGGGTTTACTGTAAACATAACTCCTGCCTTTTCCGAATTCACCATCTGCTGTACAACAACAGCAATGGAAACTTCCCTTTCATTAAAACCTTTCTGCTTTCTGTAAAAAATTGCTCTTCCATTATATAGTGAAGCCCAACAGCATTTTATCTTTTCAATCAAATCATCTTTCCCAAGAACATACAGAAAAGTTTCCTGTTGGCCTGCAAAGCTTGCATCATCCAGATCTTCAGCTGTTGAGCTTGATCTTACGGCTACGGCAAGGCCCACACCTCCAAGAGTATTATAGTAATTTATAATATCCTTTTCCAGTTCAGGTGGAATTGGAGTGTCAATAATCAATTTACGTATATTTTCTGAAATGCTTTCAATAGAATCAAAATCATCATGATCTATAGTTTCAATCATCTCTATAATTCTTTCAACAAGTTCATTCTCCTGAAGATATTTGAGAAAAAAAGGAGCAGTAACAACAAAACCATTTGGCACAGGCAGCTGGGACTTGTGCATCTTGCTCAGACTTGCCCCTTTACCTCCGGTGTACTGTATCAAGGCTCCCTCAATATCATCAAACCACACTAAGCTTAGCATTAAGATCACTCTCCAAATCAAAAGTATATTTGAAATAGGTGATATTTATATCACCTATTTCAAATCAGTTCACCAAATGTGCCTATCAGCTCAGGATATCTACAATTCCCGTACTTCCGTTTACTCTGATCTTCATTCCGGATTTAATAGCACGTGTTGCCTTTGTTGTTCCAACTACACACGGAATACCAAATTCTCTTGATACGACTGCCGGATGGGATGTGGCTCCTCCGGTGTCGGTAACCAGACCTACTATCTTTGTAAAACTTACTACCCATGCAGGATTGGTCATCTTGCATACAAGAATATCGCCTTTTTGAATACAGTCAAACTCAGCCGGTGATGTAACAAATCTCGCAATTCCTTCCACTACTCCCGGTGAAGCCGGCAGACCCTTCAAAGAAGTTACTACCGCCTGCTGCTCTGCAACTGTCTTTTTACTCTCTGCAACTTCCTGCTCATACTTGTGTGGCCATCCCCACAGGCCCTTATAGGATTCTTCGTTAAGGGACCATTCAGTGATTGTGCCGAACCACTCTCTCGGATGAATCTTCTTGGCGTCCTCCATCTCTTTGCGTCTCTCAGCCACTAGTGCCTTTGCATCAAATACATTGGGATTGGCACTTAGGGCTCTCATTTCGTCATACTTGAACATGAATACATCTTCACAGTCCAGAATTGCACCGGTCTTAACGAGAGCTTTTCCTACTTCCTTGAATACCAGTCTCATTCTTGCATATGTACCCTGGTCAATATAGAAATGATGATCAGGAGTCAACGGAGACATTCTAACCGCCAAATCCAGTGATTTTTGCAGTTCTTCCTTTTTCACAGGATCCGTGACCTTTGACATCAGTTCATTAATGGCTTCTTTTTGTTCTTTCCTGCATTTGTCGTATGCATCATAAAAATTGTAGTCGGTATCAAGATACATCTTTAATGCACTATATATCGGTGTGGGGTCCTCTTTCCATGTAGGATAAATTAATTCATGAGTATAAATAGCCTTATATCCGTATTCATCCTGATATGCTGTAAGCATCTTCAGGAATTCAGCGCCATCTGTTGCTGAAGCTATTTCTTTTGCTACCTCTTCTGCAGGCTTTTTAAACAGTGTGTATAAGGAAGGGCTTTTCTTAATGAATTCTTTCATTTCATAGAGTGCTTTTAATGAATCCCAATTCCTGTCATTTTCAGATACCAGAATCTTGCCTATATTGTCATTGTCAATGGATCCCATAACCTCCTGGTATTTTCCCTGGAAAAGAAGGTGTGCAAAGAATTGAGCGAGATTCAGAACCCAATGGATCTTGAAGTGCCTGTCATAAATGTCCATTGTCTCTTCCACATGAACCATTAATTCGCCCATACTTGCTTTTTCATAGTTGAAATTATCAAGATATTTAAAATTTGTCAGTATTTCAGGCAGATATCTTTCTTTCCACCAGGTCAAGAAATTCTCTGCATATACCGGGAATACCATAAAGAAATATGGACCAAGCTGATCAATTTCTTTTTGTTCTGTTCTCGGGACAACTGCAGAATAAACATATCCGTTAATTTTCTTTCCTATCCAGTGCTTGCCTCCCGGGAAGCCAAACCTCTGGTACATATATGTAAGCCCGTCACCCCACCAACCTGCGCAATCAAAATATAGTGGCGAAATTGGATGTGGGCAATGCAGGTCATCATAGAACCAGTGAAGCTTCTTTTCTTCCTCGTCTTTCCATTGAACAGGATAATCCTTTGATCCTAAAAAGGAATCTATGATTCTTTCCAGACTGCTCATTTATTAATCTCCCTTCTCAGTATAATTTTGCCGGTTCACCGGATTTATACTACTTTCATAGTATACTCCACAATACGTATTGCAGTTGACATCGAAGCCCCTCTTGATAATCGATTATCGATTCAATAACATAAATATATAACATTTTATTAGCGCTGTCAATACAGCTTGGAGCTTTGTCTGCAAATATTACAGCTCTTATTTACACGTATGATCTTATTACTCCTTGTCAAAGTTACTTAACCGCTGATCTCTTCAGTCTGTGGCTTTGAGATAGCTTTGAATATCCGGTTTGCCCCTTGATCCATAAGCCATCCAAGAAGTCCGCCTATGACAATAGCTAATATGGCTCCTCTTATGTCTCCATATGGATACAATTCACCATTAGCTGCTTGTGTTCCGAATGCTATAGCAGCTCCGATAAACGAACCCGGAATAAATGAAAGGTAGCTGACTTTGGCCTGCACACACATTCCTAATACTGCAATGAATACCATAATTGCTAATCCCCACCAGGCATAGCCCAGCTTGGCAAATCCAAACAAAATCAAAGCTCCCCAAAGTACACCTGAGATATTTGCTGCCAATCCTTTCAGCAATCCTGTTCCCTTGCCCCCCGCACCAAAATAACATGCGATTGCTGCGAATGTTACCCAGGCGGTAACCGGTGCGAAAGTTGTAAAAAACACCAGATGGCAGAAAACAGCTGCAATTATTCCTGCACTTATCCCGACTGATACCAAGTAACCCATAAATTCACGCTCCTTTTTTTATTTTTTACCTATATAAATCGCACAAAGAAGATTACATGGAATAGCTGCGATTTATAACATCAAGGAAAACGTTTCGCACTATTGAACAATTATGTAATGGATTTAGTGCGAAACATATAAATGGTAATTCTCAAAAAAGCCACAGAGGCTTAAATGACTAATATACCTTACCGGCTTTTACAGCATTCACAGTACCTTATTTCTGTACAAAAGTGTGCATCGCGGAAAATATAATTGAACTGATATTAATCTGTTCTGGTAAAACAACACAATATATAATCGATTATCTATAATATATAATTCAATTGTCCTTAAGTCAATACGGTTTTAAAATTAATTTTAAAGCTTCATGGCATGCAAAAACCCCTTGCACTATTTCTATTCAATAATACAAGGGGCGGTATATAACCTTGAAAAGAACCCGTAAGGAATACCAATTCAACCTCTATAATTTTCTAAACATCAATTTTTGAAAGTACATCCTCTTCCAATTCCTCTATATGCGCCTTTATACATTTTGAAGCTTCCTCGCTATCACGCTTTTTCAGGCTCTTATATATCTCTTCATGCCTGTTTGCCAGATCGGGAAGGCTGCGTTGCGATATCTTCGTTGTAATAAACGTCCATTGAGCCAGGTTGACCATTTCCCACATATTCTCCAGTAATGAGTTATCAGCAATATTTATAATCATCTTATGGAAAGAGATGTCAAGCTCTACAAATGCTTTAACCTTACCGGCTTCAGCAGTAGTCCTCATCCTTTTAAGCAGGCTTTCCATCTTCTCCAACTGCTCGTCAGTTACATTTTTTGCTGCTTCAAATGCTGCCAGCATTTCCAGATATGCTCTTAATTTATAAGCATCCTTGATATCCTTCTTGGAAAGCTTCTTTACAAAGCAACCCTGAAAAGGCTTATTCTCAATCAACCCCATAAGTACCAATTCTCTTATAGCCTCTCTCACCGGGGATTGTGACACCCCCAGTTGTTTTGCAATTTTTGTTTCTACTATTCTATCTCCTGGCTTTAACTCATTATTAAAAATTGACTCCCGTATGCTCTGGCTTACCCCATGTCGCAGAGTCGGCTTTTCCATTTGCTTCATAATATCCTCCGAGTATAATATTAGATAATCGATTTCCTTTAGCTGCTTATAATATATAATTTAGACATAATATTGTCAATACTTATATGTTTCGCATCAAATCCAACTATGAAATTCTGTATTATAACATGGCATGGGGCTATGATTTGACAAAAAACCAAAGCAATAATATAATTCGCTATATAATCGATTATCTATTATTGACGTATTGTCAAGTTGTGTTTATAATTTCAGTATAAGGGATATAAAATGTTTTTCGCGAAATATATAGGAGGTTAATATGAGCGATTATAGAATAGTGGGAAAATCTGTTCAAAGAAGAGATGTGTTGGAGAAGGTAACAGGGGCGGCAGTCTATGGACCTGATATCAACTTCCCCAGGCAGTTGTACGCTGCTATTTGCAGGTCCCCCCTTCCCCATGCACGTATTCTGAGCATAGATGTTTCAGAAGCAAAAAAGGTTTACGGTGTCAAGGTCATACTAACCGGAAAAGAAATACCTGTATTATTTGGCCAGTTTATTGAGGATCAGCCTGTTATGGCCTTTGACAAGGTAAGGTATGAAGGGGAGCCTGTAGCTGCTGTTTCCGCCGAGAGTCTTGATGCTGCAATGGAAGCAGTAAAAAAGATCAAAGTCGAATATGAACCTCTTGAACCTGTGCTGGACTCAATGAAAGCAATAGAGCCGGATGCACCCTTAGTCCATTCTGATTGGCCAGGCTACAAAATGGCTCATGCTGCAACTCCAATAGCCAGAACAAATATCTGCGATCATTTCCGCTTGTGCAAGGGTAATACAGACACCGCTTGGGAAGAAGCAGACCTTGTGCTTGAGAACGTATATGACTGCAAGATGATTCAGCACGTTCCCATCGAGACCCACTGCTCAACGGCAGTGTTTGATGAAAAAGGGCTTGCTGTCTGGACCCCTGCTCAAAGCCCTTTCATGCTCAGAGATCAATTAGGAAAAATGTTTAATCTGTCATTGAACAAGGTCCGCTTGATCTGTACACATATAGGCGGAGCTTTTGGATGTAAATATGAGCTTAGAGCCGAGCATCTGGCAGCGGCTCTTGCAATGAAAACTCCGGGACGTCATGTAAAGCTGGTGTTCAACAGGAAAGAAGAATTTCTGGCAACCGGTGTCAGGGGAGCATGCCGTGTCTATATCAAGACAGGTGCAAAAAAAGATGGAAAATTGGTAGCACAGGAAATGAAGATATACTGGGATGCAGGTGCATACGCAACGACAAGCCCTCGTGTAAGCTATAATGCCGGTTACGCTGCAGGCTCCCCATACAGGATCCCCAATATATGTATCGACAGCTATTCCGTAATAACAAACAAGCAGCTGGCTACAGCCTATCGCGGTTTTGGCATACCTGAAGTTGTATGGGCATATGAAAATCAGATGGATGCTTTAGCGGAATCATTAAATATGGATCCATTGGATATAAGACTGATGAATGCCTTGGAAGATGGCGACGAGTCAGCTTCCGGTGAAATAATGAACAGTGTCGCTGTCAAGAAATGTTTGCAGGAGGCGGCGCAGTTGATGGATTGGGCAAAAAACCCTATTAGCGAAGTCACACCTGACGGTAAGTTGCGCGGCAGAGGGATTGCCTGTTTCTGCAAGCTTACCGGCACACCCTCCTCTTCTTCTGTTATAACCAGATTGAATGGAGATGGTACGGTAACCGTACTTCAGAGCGGAACTGAGATGGGCCAGGGTGCCACTACAGTGATACCTCAGATGGTCGCAGAGGCTTTTGGCATACCCGTTGATAAAATCATGATCGTTCCGGTAGATACAATGTATACCCCCTATGAAAAAACAACAACCTCCAGCCGGCTGACCTTCCATGTGGGCAATGCAGCCCTCAAAGCTGTGCAGGATATGAATGAACAGCTCAAGCACCTGGCTTCCATAGCATGGAAAATAGACGCGGATCAGATCCGGATACACAATGGTCTGATTACTGCAAAGGACGCCAAGGGTGCTGAAAAATCCATTTCAATCGAGGATATAGGCAATAGTGGTATCCTGAAAGAGCAGGACCCGGTTGTCGGGCATGGTTCATACTCGACCTCCGATATCTTCGATCCACCGGACAAAGCTACTCATCAGTCGAAACGTCCCACAATAATGTGGTTCTTTGGAGCTCAGGCAGCTGAAGTGGAGGTGGACCCCGAGACCGGAAAGGTTGAAGTCCTCAAAGTCACTGCAGCTCATGATGTAGGTAAGGCAATTAATCCTCTTGGCTGCTATCAGCAGATTGAAGGCGGTATTGTCATGGGTATGGGAAATGCACTATTGGAAGAAATGGTCCATGAAAAAGGTATATTGAAAAACGGAAATATGGTTGATTATAAAATACCGACATCCAAGGATGCCGGTCTGGAGATCAAGATTTCATTGGTAGAGAATCCGCATCCGGAAGGACCCTATGGAGCTAAAGGCCTGGGAGAGCCCGGAATGGCCCCTACTGCTGCAGCAATTGGAAGTGCGGTATCTCATGCTATTGGAATACAGATGAAGACTAATCCTATTAAAGCAGATGAAATATTTACTGCATTGAAGCGCAAAAATCAGAGTAATGCCAATACAGCAAAGAGAGGTGAGTAGAATGTTGACACCATTTGAGTTATTAATGCCCGGAAGCTTACAGGAGGCTCTTTTACAATATAGTTCCCTGGGTAAAGAGTGCCGTATTCTAGCCGGAGGGACAGATGTACTGGTAGAGATGCATTCCGGCCATGCCAGCCCGGCTTGTCTCATGGATATAAAGAACCTGCCGGAGTTGAAGAATCTTGAATATGCAGCTGATAAAGGGCTGACTATCGGTGCTTTGACAACTCACAGGCAGCTTGAGACGCTGCCTGTGATAAAAACCGCCTATCCTGCTTTGTTTGAAGGAGTAAGTCAGGTTGGATCCGTTCAGATCCGCCATAGAGGAACAATCGGAGGAAATATATGCAATGCCGCACCTTCCGGCGACACCCTCGGACCATTGCTTGCATTGGATTCCAGGCTGGTGCTTCAAAGCATTCATGGTAAACGCGAGCTTTCTTTTGAGGATTTCTTTACAGATGCCAAAAAAACTGCATTGCAGGAAGGGGAATTATTAACGCATATTCTGGTTCCTGCTCCGGCACCTTTAAGCAGTTCTGCATATACAAAGCATACGAGGCGCAACGCAATGGATTTGGCAATGCTGGGAGCAGCTGTCAATTTATCCTGTGAAGCCGACGGTTCGACCTGTAAAGCTATACGCATAGCATTATCTACAGCAGGCCCGACACCTATGAGAACTAGACAAGCCGAAGAGTTTTTGATCGGCAAGGAGCTGACTGAAAAAGTACTAAAGGAAGCAGGAGAGCTGGCTTCTGCCGGGGCTAAGCCCCGCAGCAGCTGGCGTGCAACTGCAGAGTACCGGCATGAATTACTGAAGGTCCTGGTGCCACGTACTATAGCAGCCGCGGCACAACGCTTGCAAAATGGAGGTATCCGATAATGAAGGAAAAAGTAATCACCACTACTGTCAATGGAGAGCAATATACAAAGCTTGTAAAATCACATACAACCCTTTTGCAGTTCATCAGGGACGAATTATACCTGACAGGCACTAAAGAAGGCTGCAATGAAGGTGAATGCGGTGCTTGCACGGTGCTATTCGACGGCCATCCCGTCAACTCCTGCCTGGTATTAGCGGTGGAAGCAGACGGGCACAACATCTTGACGGTGGAAGGCCTTTCAGTTGACGGAAGCTTGCATCCTTTGCAGGAATCCTTTATAGAAGTCGGAGCGGTTCAATGTGGGTACTGCACTCCCGGTATGCTCCTGTCGGCGAAAGCAATACTGGATGAAAACCCTGACCCAACCGAGGATGAAATCCGTAAAGGCATAGAAGGAAACCTATGCCGCTGCACAGGCTATAACCGCATTGTCCAGGCTATTCAAACAGCCGGCAAAAAGCTGTCAAACCTATAAACAGCAATTAAAGAATTTGGAGGATAAAGCAATGAAGTTAGAAAACGTAAAGCATATCGCAATCATCGGCACAGGTATGATCGGTGCCAGCATGGCAGTTCTATTTACAGGAAACGGCTACAAGACTACCATATATGCCACCGGCGATGGGGGAGCTGCAAGAGGGCAAGCAAGATATGACACCTATTATAAGGATTTAATAGAAAAAAAGCTGGTTACACCGGCACAGGCAGCGGCATGTGCAAAGCTGTTAAATTTCACACAAAAATATGAGGATCTTGCGGATGCTGACTTTGTATTTGAATGTATTGTTGAGAATATTAATATCAAGCACTCCGTCTATCAGGAGATAGAGAAGCACTGCAAGCAGTTCAAAGCCATAGCCTCTTCCACCTCTGCATTCTCTACTGATGACCTGGCTGAAGGCTTGGTACAAAAGGATAAGCTTTCCGTTGCACATCCCTGGAATCCCCCGCATTTGGTGCCTTGTGTCGAGGTGGTCAAGGGCAAGCATACAAGTGATGCATCTGTACAATTCATTGTGGATATCCTTGAATCTGTCGGCCGCCAGGTAGCAATTATGAAGAAGGATGCCCCGGGTTTTATCGGCAACCGCTTGCAGCATGCCCTGTATAGGGAAGCGGTACATATGGTGGAACAAGGTATAGCAACACCCGAGGATATCGACAAGACACTCCGTTCCAGCTTTATACCCCGCTACACATCCATCGGACTGTTTGAGCATTTCGATTATGCCGGACTTGACATGATCGTAAGTATTGAAGATTATCTTTTCCCCACGCTCTCCGATGCGGATAAAACTCAGGATTACATCAGGTCGCGCTTTGAAGCAGGTGACCTGGGCTTTAAAACCGGAAAAGGTGTTTATGACTGGAGTAAAAAGGATATAGCTGAATTCAGACAGCGCGCCAGCGAGCCATACCTGCGTTTTTTCAACTGGAGCCTGCCCGAGGATAAATAAGGAGGGCTTACCCCCTTCCTTATATAGTTCTCATATTAACTTAATACCCTTTTCAGTTATTCTGATTTTTCTTTCCTTGAGTAGTCTGCCTATAGCTCTTTTGAAGGCACTTTTACTCATGTTCAGCTGCGCATTTATTTCCTCCGGCCGGCTGTTATCATTCAATGACAGCTTGCCTCCATTTGATACAAGTCTGTCGAAAATCATTGCAGCATCATCGTCCATTTGACTATATGCTTCTTTTCTTAAGCTCAATTCCAATTTCCCGTCTTCTCTGACCTTTTTTATTCTAACCTCTACCCTGTCACCACACTTATATTCGCCATAGAATTCCTTCCTGGGTATCAAGCCGCTATATTTATTATCCACAGCAACAAAAGCTCCCATGTCTTCATTGATCTGATAGATAGTCCCCTCAGCTCTTTCATTTTCCTTATATGGTGATTCAGTGCTCAACAGCTTGTATATTTTCATAGTAGCACACAATCTGTCACTCTTGTCTACATATAATCCCACCAAATACTGTTCATCCTTTTCCACCTCATATGTCTGCTCCTTAAAAGGCAGCAACAGGTCCTTCTCCAAACCCCAATCCATAAAAGCGCCAATCTTCGAATTGTCTACTACCCTAAGCATAGCTACCTCTCCAATTGTTATTTTTGGCTTTTTCATAGTGGCTATTATTCTGTCTTCCGAATCTTTATAAACAAATGCTTCAACTTCGTCTCCTATCCCAATGTCCTGGGGTACCTGGTTCATCGGCAGCAGAATGTCCTCCACATCACTTCCATGCTCAGTATTTAAAAAAGCTCCAATTTTACTCATTCTATTTACTTCCAGCTTTTGTATTTTACCTAATTCTATCATTATATACCTTCCTTTACTTATTAATTGTAATTAATATATCCTCTTCAAGCATTATATATGACCCTGCTTTATAATACAAACAATAAGTGTCCCACATATCAATAAGCTCCAAAAGATAGACACTTTTAAATGTCTGTCTTTTGGAGCTTATTGATTAATGCTGTCTTCTATAGAGTCTTAACAACCTTCTGGCAATACGGTATTCAGTAGGCTTCTGCAAACAGCCTGCCGTGTCCGGACTGATTGCCCGACAGATAGAAGTTTGTGGTATTCTCGAACTCAATGGCTTTGTCTGATGGTGGAAAAAATCCCCCCGACTCTTTATTCAGTCTTAAAACATCTCCGCCTACCACCCTTTCAACCTCGGGCAGCATGTAGTGCTTTTCAATAGAGCCTCCGCTTATGAGGGCATCCGCTTCGGGAACATCATCAACCAGAAGTATGCCCTCCGTACCGTCAACTCCGCCAAATTCAAAGGTTATAGCAGCTGCTTTGATGTTGTTTTTCTCTGCGCACTGTATGGTAAGCATGCCGTCAACAGCTGCGTTGCCTCCCCCTTCCCATGTCATAATAAGACCATTTGCATTCAGATATTTTGCCAGCTTTACATTGAAGTGCGCACATCTCTCCTTGTGCCAATTGGTTGGGTTATGGCTGCGGCAGAAGACAACACCGCGGAAATTCAGAGTTTTGCCGTGGTTTTTGTACAGCTCCAGAACAATAGGATGATTGGTATGCAGATACGTTGGTACCTTAAATGCAGGCCAGACATAGTTGCCGCTTACTATGCAGCCATCCAGCATTTCATTGGGATGCAACAGCGTAGGCACAAGATTTTCTATGCTTTGACCGTACAAAAATGTATTTGCATAAGGCCCCTGGTTTTGGCACTGCCATACCAAAACAACATTCGGCAGTTCCGGGCCGACTTCATCAATACTGTAGCAAACACTGCTATCCGGAGTCATGTCCTTTGTCAAGGAAGCTATATATGTAGAAATTTTAATGGCTATCAGACGGATATCATTATCATACTCGATAGAGGATTTATTCTTTGCCAATTTATAAAGGATTACAAGATTTAATGTCTCACTGAAAGGTGTAAAGCCTGCAATCGGCCCTGCCATATCCAGGATGGCATCACGGGGATAAAGCAAGCCGCTGCTTGCGCTTGACTCTTCCCAAGGCAGTGCTGCACTCTCCATAACAGTAAAGCCGGAAAGCAGGTTTGTTACCCCCTGGCCTACTGTTTCGGGGCTTCCAAAAAACCCCGAATACTGCATTCCGTTACCGCTTACCTTATACAAAGGCTGAATGGTATCCAGCAAGTGTATAATACGGGTATTTTCACCCGGCTTTACAATTTCAAAATCAATATCCTCAACCGCCTTTAGCAGTGTCTTTACTTGCTCCTTCAAATCCTGCCTGCAAATTGTCAGAATACCCTTTGCAAAGGATGTATTATCACCCCAGAGTACATCCTTCACATCAAAGTACTGTCTTGTCAATTTCATTTATTTATCCCTCCCTGCTCTCGTCTACAGTAAATATGGTGGGGACTGCAACATCCTGAGTTATTGCATCCAGTGCTTTAAGCAGCATCTTGCGCCTGTATGCCTTTTCCCTTTCCAAGGGGAGCTCGGGATTCCCTGCAGGTGAAGTAAAATTCCCGCCGAATACTATTCTGCCTGCACCGACATTATATGCTATCGATGTAAAAGCTGTTATAAGTGCATTGGGTATCCCTGCTCTGTCCATTTCTTTTGCGATCGTTGCACAGCAACGCGTACAGGTTCCTCATGTCGAGGTAAGAATCGCAGCGCTCACCTGGGAATTTTTTAGCTCAGCTACAATTCTTCTTCCAATGTCCTTACTATTTTCAATATTAGTCCCAACACCACAGGTTGAGAGAAAATATTTGTAGATACCGCCGATAGTCCCCTCTCTTTTCAGAACCCTCATTTCATCCAAGGGGATAAGGCGATGAGGATCATTGCTTGCAAAGGTTGTATCATATCCACCGTGAATTGATTCATATGCACCCTTGTTCAGTGAATCCACACCTTCAATATCATACCTGCCATAGGTTACCGAAAAAGCCTGTTTTAACTTGTCGGGGTTGCCTGCAGGCACCAGTCCGCCGGTTGTAATTAATGCAACAGTTGTGTTTTTCAAGTCTGCAACCTTTGGGGCAGCAGCTACAGCTTCAAAGCCTCTTAAAGGGATTTCGGTCACATATGGCCTGTTATTGAGCTTATTCAGCAGAAGCTCCGTTACTCTTTCAGCACCTGATTTTTCATGGTATTCATTATATCTGTGACCAGTTCCAATATAGCCTTCAAACCTCGCGGGGCCAACAGACTCCTTCTTTGCCAGCTTTAAAGCAAGCTTTGCCAATGCAGGCAGGGATTTTGACATGCCGGCAGCTGTTTCACTTGTTGACACAATATAGTTATCCTTGACATACATATCCACGGCAGGGTTTTCATGCCACATGGCCGTTACGCCCGGTATGCCCAGCTCCTTCCTGACATAGTCACATACCTTTGCACAGGCTACTCCATAACGCCCTGCATTAAATGCCGGGCCGGCAATAAACACATCAGGCTTTACTTCTCTGACTATTTTTTTGATTTCGGGTGCAATACTTTGAAAATTATCGTCATTATTTATAAAATTATCTCCACAGACAATTATTTTTACAATTTCCAGCTCTTCGTTCCAAAGCTTCTCCAATCCCAATGCAGGCCCTTTCTTATCATCCAGCAGGCTTAAGCCCACATCTGCCATAGCCTCTCCCCCAAGCCCTGCATAAAATTGATTAATATAGTGTACCGCTTTAAGTATAGCCAAAAAAACCACTCCTTTATATTCTCCTTTAAACCGAAAGATATTTTCTCATATGCCTTCGGTTTATGCCGGCGGAATACTCCCATCCATCATATCAACAAAGACAGTTTTTGATATCATGTACTTATGAATGCCTGCCACACCGATGCCGCTTTCCTTCCACCCGGTACCGGGAGATTCTATCATGCCCTTGCTGAAGTATGTATTGACATAAATCTGTCCGCCCTTTATCTTCTCAGCAACCCTCAGTGCACGTTTGATGTTCGACGAGAACACTGCCCCGGCCAAACCATATTTCGTAGAGTTTGCAATCTCAATTGCCTCTTCCTCGGTTTCAAAGGGTGTTATGCACACAACAGGACCGAATATTTCTTCCTGGAATATTGACATATCAGGTGTTACATCTGCAAAGACTGTTGGCGGAACAAAATTGCCTTTAGCAAGTACAGGGTCGGCATAGGGTTCTGCACCTATGATTACCCTTGCACCTTCCGACTTCCCTTTTTCAATATAGCTCCATACATTTTTTGCATGTTCTTTGGAGATCAGCGTGCTGAAATTCACGCCCTTTTCATAATCAAACCCGTTGCCGGGTACCGATTTCTCACATGCTGCTTTTAGCCTGGCAATGAATTCTTCATAAATGTTCCTGTGAAGTATTAATCTCGTACCGGATACGCAAACCTGGCCTGAGTTCAGGGTAAAGGCGAATCTTGCCCATTTTGCAGCCTCATCCACATCCACATCGTCAAAAACGATGTTGGGGCTTTTGCCCCCAAGCTCCAAGGCAATATCCTTCACAGTGTCCTTTGACCTGCCGATAATCTGCTTGCCAACCTCTGTCCCCCCGGTCATGGAAACCATGTCAACCAGCGGACTGCTCACAAGCTCATCCCCGACCTCGTCACCAGAACCTGTAACCAGGTTAACGACTCCTGCCGGAAAACCCGCTTCGTGGAATACCTCTGCTATCAGCAGCATACTTAATGAAGCCCATGAGGAGGGCTTGATGACTACAGTGTTGCCTGCCGCCAGGATGGCACAGACTTTTTGGCAGCCCATCATAAACGGGCCGTTCCACGGAAGTATCTCCCCCACAACTCCGCAGGGCTGCCATAATACATAATTCAGATGACCTGCCTCACAAGGAAGAACCTTCCCTTCAAGGCAGCGGGCCTTGCCTGCAAAATATTCAAAAGCATCGACGCTCATCTGTGCTTCATAATAGAGGGCGCTCATGTAAAGCTTCCCACATTCCAGTGTCTCAATCACCGCAAACTCTTCCAATCTTCCGGACAGGATTTTTCCCGCTTTGAGGAGAAGCTTACTCCGTTCCTTGGCTGACATCCTCCCCCAGGGACCTTCGTCATAAGCTCGCCGTGCTGCCGTTATAGCCTTCCTGACGTCTGCAGCGCCGCCTTTGTAGGCTTTTGCAAAAGGCTGATTGTCCGCTGGATTTATTGCATCAAAGGTTTCGCCGGATTCGGAGGCTGCAAATTCTCCATTTATATATAGCCTGTAAGGTTCTTTCCTGACAAATGATAACGGATCCATAACGTGTTCCTCCTTTTGCAAATATTAGGTTTTATCGAGATATGCCCTGATTGATTCTATATCCATGACGACCTGTGCCTTGACCTCATCAAGATTATTGAATTTTATCACTCCTCTGATATATACGTAAATTTCAAGAGCGATTGTCTTGTCGTACAAATCCCCTGAGTAATCAAGCAGGAAAGTCTCGATTGTGACATAATTATAATTGTCAACCGATGGGCGCTGACCGATATTGGTAAGACCCTTTACATTCTTGCCGTCAATTTCTGAAAGAGTTCCGAAAACGCCGTATGCAGGCAGCAGCTTTACCTGGCTGAAGCCAAGGTTGGCTGTCGGCATACCGACAGTTCTGCCAAGCGCCTTGCCATGCATAACCTTGCCCATGAGCAGGTATGAATGTCCGAGCAGCTCATTTGCCTTTTGGAGAGTGCCCTCTGTAAGCTCCTTTGCAATACGCTCCGATGTCACAGGCTCACCGTCAGCGAGAACAGTGTCACATTCGACAAGTGCATAGCCGTATTTCTGCGCACATTCACGCAGCACCTTGATGTTACTGTTGCCTGTGCCCGCGACAACGACCTTCGCTCCCAGCTTATCCACCAAAATCTCTTTGATGAAGCGCTCCGGCGGAGTGTCCTTGTTTTCCCTGTCAATTTTATATGAAATCATCACTTCCGGGCCATTTTTACTCAAAAGATATTGTTTTTCCGCCTCGGTAGAAAGAATTTTTTTCTCATTTAACAGTGCCTCATCATATTCAAAGCTCAGAACAACCGAAGTATATCCCTGTTTTGATGTGTCAAGCAATTTGTTGATAACTGCACGGTGACCGGTATGTACACCGTCAAAGCTTCCAAAAGCAACGCAGGTGTTGCTCATATTAAAATCGTTTCCGTCAAAATATCTCACAGCAAATCAGCTCCTTTCCCATATCTAATCATTCCGCCATGCAGTTAACCCGCATGGCGGAATGAAAGAGTTATAATTTATATATCCAGAGCTTTACCTTCATCAAGCTTCTTTGTACCAATGGAGTATAATATCATACCAATTACGAAGTAACCGGCTGTCCATGCCCAAAGCTGCCAGCCACCGCTAAGAATACCGGGGATGTAGGCGGCGATGATGACAACGAAGGTTGCAATAGGAAGAATGTCTCCGCCGGGAGCCCTGAATCTGCCGGAAACAAATGGATTCTTCTTACGAGCCGCAACGATTGTCAGGCACACAATTGAAACAACAACAGCATTGCAAAGTGAGCCGAGGTTTACAATCAGGTTTGTAAGGTTCGGGAAGGCAGCGATCGCACCAACAATGAGTATAACGATCATTTGTGCGTTTACCGGAACACCTGCATTTTCATTGTTTTTTGCAAGAAACTTTGGCAGGATGCCGCTTATAGCAGAAGCCTGCAGCGCACGGGCTGCCAGAGCCATAACCACAAGGATTGTTGTCATGAGAGCCAAAACTGCCGAAACAGAGATGAGCTTTGTCAGCCATGGAATAGCTGCCAGCTTTGTGAATGCTGCCGCATACAGCGGTATGTAAGCCATGCCCGGATTATTCTGCAGGAATTCGGAAGTAACAAGACCGAGTACTGAAACCATAACCAGAACATAAAGAGTAACAACAACGAGCATAGCGATTGTCATAGCCTTTGGAACTGTCCTGCCGGGGTCTTTAATCTCTCCTACCATGAATGCAACTGCTACAATTGAGCCGTAAGCAACCATTGCAACCGGAATCGCACCCATGAAACCCCAGGTGCCTTCAGCACCCTGTGAGAAAAATGGAGATAACAAGCTTGCGTCCCATTGTCCGCTGAACAGAGCAATGCCGATGAATACGATCATTGTGCCTGCAAGACCTAATGTCATTATTGTGTTAGCCTTGCCTGTAACAGCAATATTAACTATGTTCAGGAGACCGCAGATAACAACTGTAGCAATTGCAATCGGAACCTGAAATTTGCCGAAGGCCGGGAAGCCAACACCGAGATAAATGCTGACATAGATTGCCGAGAAAGCGGCGCCTGCCCAGCAGCCGAAGAGGTAAGCCCAGGTTGAAACCCAGCCCCAGAGACGACCCTGCTTTTCATTGCTGCCGAGGGATTTTGACGGGAATACAAATATGCCCCCTGAATGTGGATAGATTGCTGAAAGCTCCGCAGTTTGCAGACCATATGCAAATAAAATTGCTGCTGCAACAATCCAAGATAGGATTGAAGCAGGACCGGCGTTCAGAATTGTTACGCCTGAAAGAGAAAAAATTGCGCTTCCTATCATACCACCAATGAGAATAGTTGAGCTGTCGAGTAAACCAAGCTTGCCGTTTTGATTGTTTGACATAAGACCTCTCCTCTTTTCTTTTAATATTGTTATGATTCCAGAACCTTGCTGTGGGGTAACATATGCTGCCCATTTCCCAAAAACGCTTACATTTTTACGATGATTCTGAAGGTTTTGGGATCCAAAGCCATTTCAAAGGCTTCCTCGATCCTTTCAAAGGGAAGCTCTCCTGAAATGATCAGTGAAGGATTGATAATCTTTTTAGACAGAAGGCGGCTTGCAGTAAGAAAATCCTTCATCCCCGGGTTTACAGACCCAGTTACGATTATTTCCGAATAATGTATGCTGTTAGGATTAAAATTAATTGGCAAATCCGGGTGGAATGAGCTGTAGAATACAACCCTCCCAAGCTTGCCTGCCATTGCAATACTGTTTGCGGCAATTGTTGCATTTGCTACTGTGCAGAAAACAACATCAGCGCCTCTGCCTTCGGTAAGAGACTTTATCTCTTCAATACCATCAGTTTCTTTTGTGTTGATAACAATATCCGCACCAAGCTTTTTGGCCAGTTCAAGCCTATCATTGTCAATCTCACAGGCTATTACTCTGGCACCGCAAAGTTTTGCAAGCATAATATGGAATGCCCCCATAATACCGACACCAATCACTACCACATCATTACTCAGTTGAATATTTGCATTTTTGACACTGTGTACACAGCATGCCAATGGCTCAGTCAAGGCTGCATATTTGTAATCAATGTCATCGGAAAACTTATAAACCATTGTAGAATCTACCATCATATACTCTGAAAAACCACCGGGACCGTTCAAGCCCTCATGAGTTGCTGCCTTAAATGATATAAGGCACTGGTTTTCATGACCACTCCTGCAATAATAGCATTCGCCACAGGCCGTAAGCATTCTCATTGCTACTTTATCGCCAGGTTTAATGTTGCTTACTTTTTCTCCTACTTCTACAACATAGCCTGCCATCTCATGCCCACCTGCAAAGGGATATCTTTTCATACTGCCGGCATAAATTCTCTGCTCAAGAGTACATATGGCACAGGCCTGAATTTTTACCAGAACCTGTCGCCCTTCCGGCTTTTTTAGGTCTTTTTCAACTACTTCCAACTTTCTCTCACCAGAGATAACTGCAACTTTATATGTACCAGACATAATACTTCCCCCTAGAACTTCTTATTTATTTCTTTTAGTGCTGCTTCTATACTGCAATCCTCATGGATAAGCTTTGCTATTGCACCGGCATATCTGGCAGGATCCTCATGATTCCAAATGTTTCTTCCCATGGCAACACCTGCTCCACCTGCACCAAGGGCTTCCTTAATATCAGTAAGAAGCTTTTCTTCAGATACTATTTTGCTGCCTCCTAAAATAACTACCGGTACATAAACGCTGTCACACAATTCCTTAAAAGTCTCAGGGGAACCAGTATATTCGGTTTTTATAATGTCAGCGCCCATTTCCGCACCCATACGACATGCAAAGGTGATATTTCCGGGAGTACGGGAATCCTCTCCCCCTTCAAAGCCTCTTGGCAGCATCTCTGCAGTCAGGGGAATACCCCACTTGTTGCATTCCAGTATATTTCTGGACAAGTTCTCCAATATCTGATCTTCCCATTTAGAACCGGGAAAGCCCATACTGATTACCGAATCAGCTCCCAGTCTAATTGCATCCTCAATGCCCACTACGGTTTGAAGAGGTTTATCCTTGGAGCCCAAGTACGAGCAGGAGCCGTCAAGTCTCAGAATAATTCCCTTCCCATGAAAATCATCTGCAAATTTATCCGCAAGTCCAACCGTTGCCAGGAAAGCATCCGCACCTGCCCTTGCTACCTCGCTGATAATTTCACCCGGATGTTTCATTGCGGGGAGAACGTTAAAACCATTTCCGTGGTCCACTGCCAAGATGAACGTTTTCTTATCCTCTCTGAATATATGATTAATACGATGTGTTTTGTTAGCCACGCTAAATCAACTCCTTTTGCTTGATAATATTTATACTGCATGTTGTATTTGGTGTTACATTTGCTCACATATCGATCATATGTTACATTACGCTAATTATATCACACCACTTTTTTAATGTAAATATACTATTTGGTAATTTGATAATTTTTAAGTTATACCGCCTTGGTGGACCATACCCGGTGACTGCCGGATAAATCCCAGGGCATATTTCATTATTTTCTATACAACCGTAATATAAGATGGTATAATGTAATCGCAAAATTCAGCAACAAAAGCAGGTGATATTATGGCTGACTCAGATAGAAAAAATGAATATATTAAGGTTGCCTTCTATTATTACAAAAGCGGAATGACCCAGGATGAAATAGCAAAAAAAATGTCCATGTCCCGTCAACGTGTCAACAGGATTCTCAAAAAATGCCTTGAAACAGGCATCGTAAAGATAGTCATACAAGAATATGAACATCAAAATGTGGAATTGGAAATACAGTTGGAAACCATTTCAGGACTAAACGAAGTGATAATTGTCAACCGTGTAGACGACGAATTGAATGAGTCTATTGGAATGGCCGCTTCCGCTTACCTGGAGCGGGTTATTAAGGACAACGATATCATCGGCTTTTCCAGAGGGCGGGCACTGTCTTCCTTAGTGAATAATCTTCAGCCCATAGACAGGAAGAACCTGACAGTCACCCAGCTGGTAGGCGGCTTAAATGCCGAAGAGGTACACATCAACTCGGATGATATCGTAAGGCACTCCTCGGAGATTCTAAATGCGAAGCCTTGCTTTATGTATTCTCCTATTATTTTGGAAAATAAGCAGTTGAGGGATTCCTTGATGAAGGAGAGCTTCTTTTCCAGGGTGTATGATACAATGAAAGCTTGTACTGTTGCTCTGGTGGGTATCGGTGATATGTCAAGCAAATCAGCATTTGTACAAAGAAAATATATATCAATGCAGGAATACAGCATTCTTCAGAGCAAAAACGCTGTAGGTGAAATTTGCACACATTATTATGATATCAACGGTAAAATAATAGAAAGCGGTATCAACGACCGTGTGCTTGCTATCGATTACGACAGTTTCATGAAAATTCCTATTCGTATCGGCATAGGCAGCGGCCTTGTAAAATTATCCGCTATAACAGGCGCCCTTAGGGGAGGCCTGATTAATGTAATGATAACAGATTTGGATACAGCACAAGCGTTATATAAGATGCTGTAAATCCGTTATATATTTTTAGTGAAAAAGAAAAAGACATTGATGCCTTTTTCTTTTTCATAATATTCCTACATATTATCAAGCTTTTCATATAACTCTGTTCTATTTCCACGGTCCCAATTGCTGTAGACTTCTTCAGATAGTGCTTCCGATAAAGGCAAAGAATCCTGTTTGCTTTCCTTATACTGTTTCAATATATCCTTCGAGTATTTTTCGCAGAGCCAGCACTCTCCGGGAATTTCAAAGCAGCTTCTCATTTTCTCGTAAATAACCTCAAAGTCAGCTCTTCCGATATTACCGAAAGATATATTCAGAAATTCGCAGGGCTGCACATCTCCTTTTGCATTTATGTAGAAGCGGTCTGTGCCTCCTGCGGTACAGCCGAATTGCTCCTTGCTTTCCTCAATTGCCTGTGCTGAAATTGACGGGTAATCCTTATACCGGCTATCCCTGTTATAGCTTTCTACAAGTCTTTTGAGCTGTTCAATATCTTCACCGCTAAAGGCTGAAGCACCGTCCTCCAACCATCCTCCGGCAGGCTTGGGTTTAATGAGCTGTATAATAGCCGCCTTGAATTCCTTTGCTTTTTCCATGATCTGTTCAAACCGGCCATTATATAAGTCCTCTCTCTGAAGACATGTATTGAAGGCAACGGCAATCCCCGCTTCATGGCACATTTCAACGGCTTTACTCATATAATGCCAGGCTTTCTTATCACCCATAAATTTATTCAATTCTTCCGGCACCGAATGATGAAGCGAAAACATGACAGCCGACAGGTTCTGCTCTTTCAACTCTGCCAGCCTCTCCGGTGTTATGCCGTAACCGGTTGAATTGATCCATATTTCAGACCGGTCGTCAATGGCTTGACATACCTTTTTTAACCGCTCATATACCAGGAAGGGCTCCCCGCCTTCAATATTAAAAAATGCGATTCCCATATCCTGAAGCTTTTTTACAGTGCTGACCAGTACCTCAATATCCATGTCCTTCCCTGTATCATACTTCTGATAACAGTGCTCACACTTGAAAATACAGCCGGAAGTAACAGAAAGCAACACCGTCGTACAAGGCAATTTCCTTCCGAAAACTGCAAATTTGTCACAAGCCGTATAAAAGGCCTTTGAAGGAAAACCCGGACAATAGAGATCTACACGGGTATTGCTGCCAAGGCTGACAAACTTGTTATGCCTCATTTTAGCCAGGAAGAACAACAGCCTTTTTAATAGCCTTACAAATCCGGGCAGGCTGAGCTTGCCCTTCAATAGCATAGGCAGGTAGTGAAAGAATACCCATACCTTAACCTTCAAAATGAAAATTACTTTGCTGAACCCCATTACATTTTTTACATCATCCATAATTGAACCTCACTATAGCAAGTTTTGTTCCTTATACCATTTTATAGTCCTGGCAATTCCCGCCTCCAGGCTGTATTCACATGCAAAACCAAGGCTTTCCCTTGCCTTCCTTGTACTATACTCGATATTGTCATAAAACATGTTTACCCTTCCCCGTGTCAGTACCGGGGGTGTTTTTGCATGAAAAACCGTGTACAGGAGCTCCAACAGAAACCCGAAAGGATATACCATATATTTCGGCAGCCTCAATGGTTTCTTGAACCCCGCTTCCCTGCAGAACAAACGGTATATCTCATCCATTTTCTCAGCTTTATCATTTCCTGTGATATAGCAGTTCACACCTTGGGGTCTCTTCCGGAATACCGATACATATGCTTTGGCCAAGTCACCTGCATAAATCACATGATACTTATTCTTTTTTGAGCCCGGAAGAAACGGTACCCCATCCCGCACCGACTTCAGGTATTCATAAAAACCGGAATTAAACTCCCGCTCCCCATATACCCATGCCGGCTCTATAACCGTCAGGTTCAATCCGTTATTCCCGGCATATTCTACTGCTTTCTCTTTTGCCTCGGCCTTGGTGTCCCTATAGTAGTTCATAGCACATGGAAAGCATTTGTCTGCAAAGTATGGATAGTGGGAATTGTGGGAGGAATTCTCGCTCTTTATATCCTGGCAATTCTCCTCTCCATACACCGAGATGGAAGCAGTGATGACAATATCCTTGATGCCGCTCTCTGCGCAGGCTCTCAATACATTGAGCGTCCCCTCTACGTTTGCCTTGTAAAAGCTTTCATATGAGCCCCAGTCCTTTGCACAGCCTGCAATGTGAATGACAAAGACTACACCTTCCAAAGCAGCCCGAAGGCTGTGGAGGTCTTCTATATCTCCATAAGCTAATTCAACAGGCAAGCCTTCAATATTCGATAGACTGCCGCCCTTCCGTACAAGGCAGCTTACCTCTGCTTCATTGTCACAAAAGGCGCGTACCACATGACTTCCAATAAATCCTGTACCCCCGGTTATAAGAACCTTACTCATACTTCATACCTCTTAAAAAGAATGGCTGCATTATGTCCACCGAAGCCATAGGACGCCGATACCGCATAGCCTATGTCCGTGTCTGTGGCTGTGTGCACAAGGTTCAGGTCCTCCATCGGTTCAACCGCAGTATTCCCGTGCACCTTTGAAGCCTTTATTGAAAGAGCTGTTGTCGCAGCCTCGATAGCCCCGCTTGCACCGATACTGTGGCCGATAATTCCCTTTGTTGAGTTGATCAGCGGCTGCTCACTTTTATTTCCGAATACCCTCCGGATAATACCGGCCTCTATTTCATCATTAGCTGCCGTTCCTGTCCCATGGGCATTGAAGTAATCGATTTTCCTGCTGCCGATCAGCCTTGTAAGCATCCGGACAATCCCGTCACCGGATTCTTCCATTTGTACAATATTATATGCATCACTGCAACACTCGAAGCCACAGATTTCAGCGTATATTTCCGCTCCCCTCTGCTTTGCCCCGTTCAACTCCTCAAGTACCAGAACACAGCCTGCTCCTTCATTAAAGAGGAACCCGCTTCTTTCCCCGGAAAAAGGCCTCGGATTGCCATCGGCTGCTTTGGTAAGAGTCATAAGTACATCAAACCCCCTCATAATGGCCCCGTCTTTCTCCTTCAAGCACTCCACACCACCGGTCAAAGCCGTATCGCAGTATCCGTCCGCAATTTTTCTATAGGCTTCCCCAATTGCATAAGTCCCTGATGCACAAGCGGCATTTACGGTATAAGCCGGCCCCTTTATTCCGAAGATAATGGAAATCCAGGCTGCGGCAGAGTTCGGCATCAGCATCGGTATAACCATCCGATTGTATCTTGCACCAATATCAAGCTGTTCCAGCACACTTTTGTCATTTACAAAAACATGTGCCAGATATGACTGCAGTGCAGTCTGAAGGCTGCTCATGCCGACGCCCAATACAACAGCAGCCTCTTCCAGTCCCTCTGCCTGAAAGTTCCTGCCGCTGCTTACGGCGGCAAAACCCGCATCCTCCAGCGCAAGCCTTGCTCCCACTGCTGAAATCCTCGATATTTCCTCCATGATGCTTTCATAGGCTTCTGAAATACCATATTCAGCCAGGGAAAATACCGGTGCTTCAACATAGTAACGTGATTTGAACTTATATTTATTCATGAAGGCTTCAGGTATCTCACAGGCATTGACCGTGCTCTTCAGAATGCCTTCAAAAAATGCATCCTTTCCTATTCCGATACCGGTCACCGGACCAATCCCCGTAACAACAACACGTCTTTTCATTTCCAGTTACCCCTTGATAAAATCAATTATTTTCTTAAGATATAGCTTAATATCATCATAATCTCTCGCCCTTGCATCAAAAGCACTCAGATCAAGCTTACTCCCTTTCCCATCCAGTACTTTGACCGAGGCTTCCGAAATCTCGCCGATTCTATAAAATACCTGTTTCTTTTCCGCAGCTTCACCGAGGAAGCCGGCTTCAACTTCCTTCCCCACTGTAAAAAGCAGTTCATACTCTCCGCATTCTCCGAAGAAAAGCAGCTCCTCAGGTATGGAAAACAATCCCGAAGCGATTATCCCGGCCCTCAGGTAGGGAATATCTTTTATCACATAACCGGTACCGCTCATTTCCGCAACGGCATTCAAGGCATTAAACACGCCGTCGCTGGTATCTATGCAGGAGGTGGCATATTTCTTTACAAGCCTTGCTTCTTCCAGCCGAAGCTTGAAAGTATTCTTGAATGGCTTCAGCACCTTCCCGGAAACCTCATTTTCCGGGAAAAGCTTGAGAAACGCCTCAAGATTACCCGAGCCTACTCTCCCTGAAATATATATACTGTCCCCCTCCCGGGCGCCGCTCCGCAGCATCGGCTTTCCTTCAAGCTCCCCAATCACCGCTGCCGTATACCGCCATAAGCCGGAGCTGCCGAAATCGCCTCCGATAAAGCCCACTTGAGCTTTTTTCAACACAGCTGCAACCCCGCTGGAAAATTGCTTGATATATTCTTCCTTCCAGCTTTTGTTTATAACCATACTGTGGGCATAGTACAAGGGTTTCCCACCGGCTGCCAGTATATCGCTTATACCTCCCACCGCAAGATTCCATCCAAGGGTATAGGGATCCCTTTCCCTGATCCTGTCCTCTTCTGAAAACTCGTCAATATTAAAGAGCAGTTTTTTACCGTTGTACTCAAGAATTTCAGCGTCAGACTCAAACAATCCGTTTATTTGCGATGAGGTTCTGGGCATCATATTAGCCACCAGTTTAATTATATTCTTTTCCGTATTCATAACTATCCCTCACATCTTTCTCCCATCCCGCAGATCAGGTCCAATGTACACCTTGCCGCTTCAATCCTGCAGGGCAGAAAACCTGCAGGGTCTCCGTCAAACTCTATCTCCGGGCTCCGGCTATTGCCATATACTTCAATGGATTCAACATAATCCAGGGAGATTATATCATTATTCTCAATTTGTTTTCCGCTGTATATTATCTTAATTGCCTTTATCCAATCCTTCACCCTCAAATTTCTCACAGTAAGCATATAAAAGCGGTTATCCTCCTGCTTAAGTGTGTTCCTGACCTTTATCCCCGAAGCAATATGGAAGGTCCTGCCTATGGAGATATTGTGCACCTTCTCCACTTTTTTCCCTGCCCCGTTGATGCACAGCATAAAATCCTGGGGCTTGTAGGATGCCAGTATATTTACAAGGGAAAACAGAGTGCCCAGAAAGTCTCCCCATTGCTTCCTGATTCCGCTGTTGGCACGCCGTGCCAGCTCTGCCCCGAGTCCAATATTTGCACAGCAGGCAAAATAACGGACATCAAAATATCCGCTTTCATCTACCGGTCCATTATCATATTCATTCCGGCAGGTATTTGCCAGACAAATCCTGCCCACCTGTATTCTGCGACATTTGTTTTCAAGCAGCACCCGTATGGCAGCTTCAAGCTTCAGGGGAATATTATAGCTCTTACAGAAGTCAGGACTTGTTCCCGTATATACCACACCCATGCGGGCATTTGACAGACGGTTTCCCTGCTCATCAAAGAAGCCGTTCAGAACCTTGTTGATTGTGCCGTCGCCGCCGACTGCTGCAATGACATCATAACCGGACCTGTTACCTTCAACGGACAGGTTATAGGCCTCATCCAGGGTACTTGTTACTTTATAATCATAAGCTATCCCCTGGGATGCCAATATTTCAAATATCCTGTCAAACCTTTTCCGGCTTTCTCCACCCTTGGAGCCCGGATTCAAAATAAACAAATACCTCATTGCGGCCTACCCAGCTTTCTGATGATATCTGCTGCCCGTGCCATAGTCTCTTCCTTCAGGTTCGCTCCGGCTATCAGCCTCAGCCTTCCCTCTTTAGGAGGAACGGAGGGCTCGATGAAAGGTGTAGCAAGAATGCCCTTTTCATAAAACCTTTTCGCCAATAACAGCGTATCAGACGCACTGCCGCTAATAATTGAATTTATCGCAGCCCTGCTGTCCGATACCCTGAAGCCGGCTTCTATAAGGCACCTGCTGATTAACTCCTTGTTATGCCACAGCTTCCTGCTGATTGCATCGAAGCCGGTCTCTATAACCTCAAGAACTTTCTCAATCCCGCCAAGTGAAGCAGGGGACAGCGCCGTAGAGTAAACAAGCTGGGGGCAATAGTATTTGAAGTACTCTATAAGCTCTTTTTTACCTGAGATAATACCCCCCGAATTTGCCAGTGCCTTTCCCAGAGAGGCTGTGTATATTCCTCTGAAATCCCTGATACCCGCTTCCTCCAGAATACCCCTTCCCGTACTTCCGATTACACCTATGCCGTGGGAATCATCTACAACCGGAAATGCATCGTATTCGTCAGCCAGCTTGATAATGTCAGACAGGGGGGCTATGGTTCCATCTGTTGAAAATACAGACTCCGTGACGATGAATATTTGACGGAAGCCGGAAGAATTCTTAAGGATGCTTTCCAGATGCTCCATATTGTTATGCAGAAAAGGCCTTATTTTACAGCCCGCCCCTTTGATCCCCTGTATAAGGGATGAATGAGCCGAACGGTCTACAACAACAATATCATCCTTTCCGGCTACCAGAGTAAACAGGCCGTTATTGGCCTGGTAGCAGGAAGGCAATATGACGGTGCCCTCCAGACCGACAAAGCTTGAGATTTTATTCTCCACTCTCTTGTAAAGCTCGGTATAACCTGTTGCAGCGGGGGTTCCGCACAAGGATGTCCCGTATTTCTTTACAGCCTCCATTGCCGCTTCCTTCACTGCCGGATCTGCAGCCAAACCCAGGTAGTTATTGGATGCAAGGTTGATAAACTCATGACCGTCAATAATTACCGTATCCTCCAGCCCGGATTGGATTTCACAGTAATATGGATTGAAATTTATATTATCCGCAAGCTGCTTATCCAGCTTGAACCTTTGGTAAAAATTCATCGTGCTCATTTCTATTCACTCTCTATCTGTGGAAATTTGGCGCGCAAGCTTCCAACAATATCATTTACTGTTTCCAAGCTGTTAAAATCCGCTTCATCGATTGCAATAGCAAACTCATCCTCAATTGCACCCAGAATCATCAGCTTATCAAAAGAATCCACATTCAATTCCGCGATCAATTTGCTTTCCAGCCTTACCTGGGCTCTATTGTCCAGACACTTGCTTATGGCTCTAATCACTCTTTCTTCCACTTTCATTGTTTACCTCCTGGCCGATAGCATTTTGTAGGTTTACCGGAATCACACATCACTGCACACCGGTTGCAGTTGGTACACCTTGATAAATAATCCGGGTCTGTTTCAAGCCTGGTTATATAATCCGGCTCACAAATCAGAGGGCGGCATAAGCTTACAAAGTCAAACCCCTCGTTTTCTATGAGACGTCTGATCTCACTGCCCTTCCGTACACCTCCCACATATATTATGGGAATATCGGTGATTTGTCTTGCAAGCCTGGCATTATCCAAATTGTATAACGGCTCGAAAGGCTTCATTTTTAACCGCAATATAGGATAGATAAGAATTTTCCATAGTTTTCTCTTGTATCCGCTGCCGATCCTATAGACCGGATTGGTTTTCAAAATCAAATCAACCGGAATGTCACCCCTGAAAATATTCAAGGCATAGTCCATTGTTCCGTAGCTGATTTCTATAGCTGCAACCTGCTTATCATCCAAAAAACCGATAAGCTTTCCAAACTGTTCCCGGTTAAACCTGTTGAGAAAATAATCATCACTGCCGCTTACTTTAACCAGTAAGGGATAGTCCTCTCCACATTTATTTCTAATACCGTCGATAACCAACTCAAGAAACTTCGTTCCGATCCCAAGTGTATTATCTATGGCAAAAATATCTTTTCTCTTGTTGATTGAGGGCAGAATAAACTGATGAATCAAATACCCGTGGGCAGCATGCAGCTGAACGCCGTCAAAACCGGCTTGCTTCGCATATAGAGCTGCATCAGTAAAATCATTTATAAGGTCATATACCTGCTCCGTTTTTAACATTACAGGAGTACTGCCGAAATAGAAGGACTTTTTACCGGATACTCCCAGTACCGGCTGGCCTGTATCCTTTTCTCTTGTTTGACGGCCTGTATGTGCCAGCTGCGCAAATATTCCGCAGCCATGCTTATGGACTTCATCAACCACTTCCCGATAACAACTGATTTTATTCGGATCGTCCATACCTGCCTGACCCGGCTGCATTGCCTTGCCGCTCCGCGAGGTATACATGAAGCCTGTAATTATCCCTCCGGCATTGTTTCTTGCCAGCTCTCCATACATTTCCTTATAGACTTCCTTTGGAAAGCCGTGAATGTCTGCCATCCCTTCAAAGGTTGCGGAGCGGATTATCCTGTTCTTCAAAGTACAGCCGCCTATTTTTGCATTCTCGAATACTCTCATACATTTACTCCTTATGCCTTGCTGTTGGCGTGTAAATCAAACAGCAGTCCCACAAACATATATGAAACAATAAAAAGGATCATCGCCAGTTCGGTATTGAACAAAGCTATTAACGCCGCTTGCCCGCAAGTGCAGGCTCTAAAGTTAGTTGCCAGGGAATAATAGGTTCTTTCTCCAACAGGATTCTTGTAGTAAAGAACACCTGTCCAGATTTGCAGGAATACCGTAAGTACGGCAAGTATCAGAAAAATATTGTTCACCCTGGCCATTATGAAATTTCCATTGTATATGATCAAAAATGCAATGGTAGGTATGAAAGCGGAAGCTACTGCTATGATCCTTGATTTACTCAGCCCGAAAATAACGACAAGAGTCCTTTTATTCGTTGCTTTATCCCCTGTGTAATCCTTGAAAAAGGTATAAAAGGTCATCAGTCCGTTCATAATCCAGACCATTATTAATATCGACAACCTGCTGGAGGTAAAGTAGGGTGTCTGGGTAGGACCAGCTGCAAGAAAGCCGATGGCGGTGCACATTGTGATCATCAGCCCGAAAACGACATTTCCCAGTATGCCGTGCCCTTTTGCATATTCATACAGAATATTGAGCAGTATGCCGAGAATTTCCGGTATGATCGCAATAGGCTCAAGGTATACCCAGGTAATAACCATGGATATGACCATAAGTGCGAGGGATACGAACAACGCCTTTTGGGGCTCCAGCTCACCTGTAACCATTGGGCGATGGGGTGCATTGATCCTGTCTTCCTTAAGCCCCAGCAGATCATTAATGATCTGATTGATACCCCAGCTTAAAAACAGCAATATCAATATGACTGCTTTTTTCTCCACAGATGGTACCACTTCAACCGTTCTGAATTGTGATTCCGCTATATGCTCATAAAAAGCCATGCCCAACCAGCCGGCAATACCTGTTACAAAAGCATAATAGAGTCTCATGGATTTTATATAGTTTCTTATAAAGTTTATCATTTCTTGCATTCTACCTCACAAATAATATTCACAACTCTTCAAGTCTTTTCTTTATGTAGTCATAATCAAAAGAGTAGCATATTCTTCTGTCTTCGCTGTCGAGGACTCTATAATGCTTGGATATAATATTCTGTTGAATCCTATAGCTGCCCTTTGCCTCCATATCCCTCCACCATATTCTTCCGCCCATTGTTTTATCATATTTTGCCTCATATCCGTCAAAGGCCAGATCCAGGATTATATCCTGGGATTGTCCGCCGAATACCATCTCAAGTATTTCGCTGTCCCCAAACAACATACATAATGCAACAGTACCGGTCCACCCCAGGCTGGCCCTTCCCTTCTCGATCTGGATCAGGGTTTTTTTGGAAATACCCAGAACTTCAGCCATCTTATCCAGGGTATAATCATATTCATTCCTTACAAGCTTTAGTTTCTCATCTATTTTTTTTATAAGTTCATTCCTATTCATATTTACCACTTACTCCTTTAGTGTAATTTTACACTAAATACATTAATCTGTAAATATAATTATGAAAAAAGTTGGGCTCCATGTCGCTTTGGGCTGCCCAATATGAACGGAAAAAGGTATTCCGAAAATATGCTGTGGATACAGAAGGAACAACATCGCTCCTGAATGAGAAAAGAGACAGTCTGGGTGTGTGTACCAAGAATGTGCTGACTGTAGAATAGCTGTTGCTAAAGACTCTGGCTATGGATCAGTATAATGAGGAGGTATGCCTGTGCCTGCTCAAATAATATATTTCCACTAGTGAACTCGTTCAGCCCTGGCTGAACGAGTTTATCCCCTTGACTATTCAATTCCTTTATCAGCCTGTCTCTCACTCATTCTAAATAGGGTATGCTGGCAAGCAATCCACACTACCAGAAAAATAACTGCTTGAACTATTATCTTTACTATATCCTTCCCATCAGTCAAGTCGTATTTCATTATCAGAATCTGTGATAGCGAGAATACTATTGTTCCTGTCAATGCACCTATGACCATAGCCTTTTTCTTTGTACTATTGTTTCTGTAGGTATAGTAAAAGCCCTGCAGAATATTATTAATAACAACATATAGTGAAATGCCTACAGTAAGCAAGAATATATCGGAATATTCCCTTAAGCTCTGTTGAAGCACAAACTGCCTGTAAAGCAGAATTCCCCACAATGCCAGAAAGCAGATTCCGAATGCGCTTGAGTTTATCCTCCTCTTGCCGGTTAAAATCCTTTCATCTACTATTTTCCCCATAATACCTAATCCTCCCAAAAAATATCATTTAAAGTCTTATTCAGTTCCTTGCAGATAGCTATGCAGAGCTTTATTGTCGGATTGTATTTGCCTGCCTCGATAAGGCCTATGGTTTGTCTGGTTACTCCTATCTTATCCGCCAGCTCCTCCTGTGTAAGGTCCTTCTCGATTCGTGCCAGTTTTAGCTTATTATTCTTATCTCCCAAACTATCACCTCTGTTAATATTGTAATATATATATTGCTTAATGTCAATTATATATTGCATTTTAATTTTCAATTAAGTTGAATATTGCGTCAAACATATGTTCGCAGTCCAATCAACATCCCGGAGGCGTGTTTTTATCCTTCAATTGAAGGAATATCAATGCCTTCAGGTTAAATTCCCGGGAGTTCAGAGGTAATCACTTAGCAAGGTTTCGAAGATTGGCATGATTATTGTATGTATTAGATTATTATCAGTAAAGGAGGATCAATTATGGCTAATTTAACCGAAATAAGATGGCATGGCCGTGGCGGACAAGGTGCCAAGACATCATCACTGCTTTTGGCAGATGTTGCTTTCAGTACGGGGAAATATATACAAGGCTTCCCCGAATACGGCCCGGAGAGGATGGGAGCACCAATAACTGCTTATAACCGTATAAGTGATGAAAAAATCAGAGTTCATTCAAATATTTATGAGCCGGACTACGTTGTTGTAGTAGATCAGACACTTCTTCAAGCTGTTCCTGTAACAAAAGGCCTCAAGAAAAGTGGTGCAATTGTAATTAATACAGAAAAATCACCGGAGGCAATCAAACAATACCTTAAGGGTTACGAAGGAAAAATTTATACTATTGATGCTAAAAAAATATCCGAGGAGGCACTGGGAAAAAACTTTCCCAACACACCAATGCTTGCAGCAATAGTAAAAATAAGCGGCATAATGGATGAAGGAACTTTCATAGAAGAAATGCAGCATTCCTTTGAGCATAAATTTGCTTCAAAACCTGAAGTTATTGAAGGAAATATGAAAGCTCTTAAAAATGCTCTTCAGGAGGTAAAATAATGTCTCAGAAAACTAAAATAAACGAATCGGTAACATGGGAAAATATTACTCCGGGTGGAAATATTTACGCCGGCGGAAACTCAGAAGAATTTATTACAGGTGACTGGCGGACCAGAAAACCGGTTTTCGATGAAAATAAATGCAAACAGTGTCTTTTATGCATACCTGTATGCCCGGACAGCTCTATCCCGGTAAATAACAGCAAAAGACTTGCATTTGATTATGATCATTGCAAGGGCTGCGGTGTATGTGCAAAAATATGCCCATTCGGGGCAATAAAAATGGTTGTAGAGGACAAATAACATTTAAGGAGGATAAAAATGGCTATCAGAGAAAGATTATCCGGAAATGAAGCTGTCGCAATTGCCATGAGACAGATCAATCCCGATGTAGTAGCGGCATTTCCTATAACACCATCTACAGAAATCCCTCAATACTTTTCAACTTATGTTGCTAACGGATTAGTGGATACTGAATTTGTACCTGTAGAAAGTGAGCATAGTGCATTGTCTGCCTGTGTAGGATCAGAAGCAGCCGGTGCAAGAACAATGACTGCAACTTCCTCATGCGGACTGGCATTGATGTTTGAAATATTATATGTAGCGGCATCATCAAGATTGCCAATAATATTGGCGGTCGTTAACAGGGCTTTATCCGGACCGATAAATATTAATGCAGACCATTCAGATAGTATGGGTGCAAGGGATTCCGGATGGATCCAACTTTATTCGGAAAATAATCAGGAGGCATATGATAACTTCATTCAAGCGGTAAGAATAGGTGAACACAAAGCTGTCAGAACCCCTGTAATGGTGTGTCAGGATGGATTCATCACAAGCCATGCTGTTGAAAACATTGAGTTGATTGAGGACGACAAAGTAAAAGCCTTTGTAGGCGAATACAATCCTGAGAACTATTTGCTTGATGAGAAGCAGCCAATGTCCGTCGGACCTTATGATACGGCTGTATATTATATGGAACACAAAAGGCAGCAAGCTGAAGGAATCAGAAATGCAAAAAAAGTTGTCCTTGAGGTTGCTGAACAGTTTGAAAAAATGACCGGAAGAAAATACGGTTTCTTTGAAGAGTACCGGCTTAAGGATGCGGAAACAGCTATTGTAATTATCAACTCATCCGCAGGTACTGCCAAAGACGCTATTGATAAATTAAGAGCCGAAGGCAAAAAAGCCGGCTTATTGAAAATAAGATTATTCCGGCCCTTCCCGGCTGAAGAAATTGCAGCAGCACTGAAGCACGTTAAGGTACTTGCTGTAATGGATAAAGCAGAAGCCTTCAGTAATCAGGGTGGTCCCCTTGGTGTGGAAGTAAAAGCAGCTCTTTATCATACTCCAAACTCACCAAAAATAATTAATTATATTTACGGCTTAGGTGGAAGAGATGTAAAGGTAGAAGACATAGAAAGTGTGTTCTCTTCTCTCATGGAGATTGAAAAAAGCGGGAATATCGGTGATACATACAGGTATCTTTCAGTTAGAGAACAGGAGGTGAAATAATGGCTTATAATTTTAAAGAAGAAATGAACAAACCGGAAAGGCTTATGGGTGGACACAGAATGTGTGCCGGCTGTGGCGGTCCTGTTGCGGCCAGAGGTGTAATGAGGGCTTTGAAGGCTGAAGATAAGGCAGTTGTCGGATGTGCTACAGGATGTATGGAAGTATCAACCTTCATGTATCCATATACCGCCTGGAAGGATTCATTTATTCATAACGCTTTTGAGAATGTAGGAGCAACAGTAAGCGGAGCAGAAGCAGCATATAAGGCAATGAAAAGAAAAGGTAAAATAGACGGCGAATACAAATTTATAGCATTCGGCGGAGATGGCGGAACCTATGACATAGGCTTCCAATCCCTGTCAGGAGCTATGGAAAGAGGCCATGACATGGTTTATGTATGCTATGATAACGGAGCTTACATGAACACAGGAACCCAAAGATCCTCGGCAACTCCCAGGTTTGCCGACACAACAACAACCCCTGCAGGAACCGTTTCCAACGGCAAACCCCAGGGAAGAAAAGATTTGACACAGGTTATTGCAGCACATCATATACCATATGTCGCTCAAACGACCTTTATAAAGAACTTTAAGGATTTGCACGAAAAATCCGAAAAGGCGCTATACAAAAGCGGTGCAGCATTCTTAAATATTCTTTCTCCCTGCCCCAGAGGCTGGAGGTATCCGGAAGAAAACTTGATGGAATTATGCAATCTGGCTGTAGAAACCTGCTATTGGCCATTGTTTGAAGTTGAAGACGGAGTCTGGAAACTGAATTATATGCCGAAGAAAAAACTGCCGATTGAGGACTTCTTAAAGCCGCAAGGCAGATTCAAACATCTTTTTGAAGGAGGAAATGAGCATTTGATAGCAGAATTCCAAGACGAGGTAGACAACAGATGGAATCAATTGCTTGACAGATGTGAAGTGAAATAGTGAAATGCTCCCTTTACAGCATTACTGCAAAGGGAGCATTTTTTTAGTTTCTATTTTTCCAGTATTCAGTTTCTATTCCTATTTCTTCAGATACAAATCTGGCACCACCGGTTCTGTTATAATGGTCCAATGCTTTGAAAATAATGCCCGATCCCAAAAGCAGTATTGGTACATTGGCATACACAACCATTATATTTACAAAATCTGAAATGTACCACAAGTTCCCAAGCTCAAGACCTGCAAGCACTGTTAATGCGCCAAAAGGAACAAATACCAGAGAGCCTACTATCCGTATTCCCATTATAAATTTTCTGCTTCTGGTAATAAAGTTCCCTGAGATTTCAGCAAAGAGTATTAATCCAATTAAAGTAGTAAAGGCAAACAGCGCGTAACATGCGGATAGAATAGCCTTAACGATGGAATCCATTGCCGTTCCGGGTACAAGGTGTTGAATTGAGGCTAAGTATACCGTAAGCTTGGCGTCTTTAATTGCATCCCACGCCACTCCGGCTTCACCGGTCCAAACATGAGCCATAACCACCAAAAACCCTGTCATAGTACAAATTATAATAGTATCAAGGAAAACTCCAATAGCTTGAACAAAACCCTGATCACACGGATGCTCATTATCTGCAACCGCAGCTGCCATTGTTATAGTACCTTGACCGGCTTCATTTGACATAAGCCCGCGCTTGATTCCCTGTGACAGTGCCACCCCGAAGGCTCCGCCGAATATGGCATCCGGCTTGAAAGCTCCGGCAAAAACAACCTTGAAGAAGTAGGGTATTAAGTTAAAGTTTATTATTATAATTGTCAAAATTATTGCTGTATATATAATTGCCATAATCGGAACCAGGAGGTCGGTTACGGAAGTAACACGCTTAAGCCCTCCAAGAACCGTTGCTGCAACTGTAACTATTAATATAATAGTAATCCCATAATATACTGCTGATTGCCTGTCAAAAGTTGTGCCTGCGATAGTATCAGCTATAGACCCCAAAGCTGTAAACATATGAAAGGTCTGCCCCGGGATGCTGAATACTGCATATACTATAAATATCCAGGATAACAATATCCCCGCCCATCTTTTGTCTCCATAAATTTTCTTCCCGTAAAAAGGAAGACCTCCTACAAATTCATTACCCTCTTTTTCTTTAAATATCTGAGCGAGAACAGCTTCCGAAAATGCTGTAGCCATTCCGAAAAATGCAGAAACCCACATCCAGAATACCGCTCCGGGTCCACCTACAGAAATTGCTCCCGTTACTCCCATGATATTTCCCGGTCCGACTCTCATTGCAGAACTCAGCAAGAATGCAGCTAACGGACTAACCCCTGTCTCTATGGTTCTTTTTCGTACCAAGACCTCTATTCCTTTTTTAAATTTAGTGCACTGAACAAATCCGGTCTTAAAGGTAAGATAAATACCGCTGCCCACAAGTAGAAGTATGGCAAATGTAAATTTACCAAGTATGGGAATGTTTGCATACCACTCAAAGTTAGTTGGGAAATCCCACATAAAGTCAGCTATAGGAACAATAAATTGAAAGAAATTGTTAATTGCCTCAAAGATTCCATTCATTAAAATACCTCCTATTTTTTAATATTGCCGGATGATCTCCTCTACGCCTAAAATACTGCGTATACACAAACTTCTTAAATTTTGACCTTATTTAATGCCTGGTCTAAATCAGATATGATATCCTCTACTTCCTCAATTCCTACCGAAAGCCTCACTAACCCGTCAGCAATCCCGGATTTTTCTCTTTCTTCTTTAGGAACACATGCATGGGTCATTGATGCAGGGTGCTGTATCATTGAATCAACACAGCCCAAACTCACAGCCAGAGTGAGCATTTTCACGTTATCCATCAAAGTAACCCCCGCAGCTAATCCGCCCTTAAGCTCAAAGGATATCATACCTCCAAATCCATGCATCTGTTCTTTTGCCAATGCATATTGCGGGAAGGAAGGCAACCCAGGATAATATATTTTATCTATTAATGGATGCTTTTCCAAGTATTCTGCCACCTTTTGAGCATTTTTGCAATGCTTTTCCATTCTCAGACCCAGAGTCTTCAATCCCCTCACCAGGAGCCATGCATCAAAGGGACTTGCAGTTCCTCCAAAGTTATCCAAATGGGGTGATTTCATAATTTTTATCAGTTCATTAGTTGATACAATTATGCCGGCAACCACATCCCCGTGTCCACATATATATTTTGTTGCACTATGTATAACTATATCTGCTCCCATTTCAATAGGCCTTTGAAGATAAGGAGTCATAAAGGTGTTATCTATCATTAGATATACTCCATACCTGTGAGCAACCTCTGCACACGCTTTTATATCCATTAGCTCCATGGTTGGATTGGCAGGGGTCTCTATATATACAAGCTTGGTGGCAGGTCTGATTGCTTCTTCCACATTTCCAACATCAGTTGCATCTACAAAAGTAACCTCTATACCATATTGCGGAAGCATATCCATAAAGAACTTGAAGGTGCCTCCATATAAGGTATCAGAAGTAACCATGTGATCTCCGGCTTTTAAAAATGACAATACCGCAGTTGTAATCGCTGACATCCCAGAGCTTGTTGTTAATGCATTCTCACCTCCCTCCAATGCTGCTATTTTTACTTCAAGCTCAGTCATGTTGGGATTTCCCAGCCTTGTATATCTGTATCCTGCTTCCTCCCCGGCAAAGATTCTTCCACCCTGGGCAGAATCTTTAAATCTGAAAGTCGACACTTGATATATCGGAGTTATATGAGCGCCTCTGCCTTCATGCTCATGTCCTGCATGAATTGATTTGCTGTTAAACCCCATTCCCTTTATGTCCATTCTATTCAACCTCCATTACCTTTTAGAATATTTTCTGAAGCTTAACTAAAAGCTTTTTGAACTTGCTTCATTGACTGCTTTCTCAATTCTTCCCAGTCCTTCTCTCACAACAGCTCTAGGACATGCAATATTCATTCTTACATATCCGCTGCCCTCTTTTCCGAACCAGATCCCTCCATCCACCGCAAGCCTGGCATTATTGATCATAAAGGTACTAAGCTCCTCATCGTCCAGAGCGAGTTCACTGCAATCCATCCAAACAAGGTAAGTCCCTTCAGGTCTGTTAGGCTTTATTTTGGGTATATTCGACTTGCAATAATTAATTGCGAACTCAATATTGTCGTTCAGATACTCCAATAACTGGTTGAGCCACTCCTCCCCCTCTCTGTATGCAGCATCAACTGCCACCAGACTAAAACAATTGTTTCGCTTGATATCCAGGATGCCTAGTATTTTTTCAAACTTATCATAATCCTCTCTATCAGGAAAAATTGCAAATGAAGACTGCAATCCTGCTATATTAAATGTTTTGGTCGCCGACATGCAGGTTATTGAATTTTGATTAAAGACTTCTGATATTGAAGCAAAGGGTATATACTTTTTGCCTCCATAAACCATATCTCCATGTATTTCGTCAGATATTACCTTGATATTGTTCCTTATACATATCTCTCCAAGCCTCAAAAGCTCCTCTTTAGTCCACACTCTGCCTACCGGGTTATGAGGATTGCACAGAATCAAATATTTTACCTTATCATCAATTTTATTCTCCAGATCCTCATAATCCATTATATAATCCTCTCCAACCTTTTTCAGCGGATTATATATCAACTCTCTGCCATTATCCCTGACTGCATCAAAAAATGGATAGTATACCGGCGGTTGTATGATAATCTTATCTCCGGGCTTTGTAAATTCCCTTACTATAATATTTAAGGTCGTAACCACCCCCGGACTATGAATTACCCAGTCTTTCCTTATCTCCCAATCGTACCTCCTTCTATACCAACCGATCATCTGCTCATAATAGGCTTCAGGCCTGGAAGTATAGCCATAAATTCCTTGATGCGCTCTGTTTTTAATTGCATCGACAATGGGCTTTGCCGATTGAAAGTCCATATCTGCAATCCACATAGGCAGCAGACCATCTCTACCAAATTTTGCACCTAGCTCATCATATTTAGCAGAATAATTAGTTTTCCTGTCAATTATTTGGTCAAAATTGTATTTCATTTTGTCCTCCCACTCAATTTTTCACTTCACTTTCTTTATATGCAACTTATATGCCAATCACCGTTCACAAGTAAACTGATGGATATGGACTTTAATAACACACAAAAAAATAAAACCGGGTTAATTAGGTGGTTCGTTTCACCTAATTAACCCGGTTTTATTTTTTTTAATACTCTGACTCCCAGAGCAGTAATCTGTGTTCCGCCCCTGCCATTTGACAAGCTCACCAAGTCATACTCTTTTAAAATACTCAATATACCCCTAATCTCATTTTCAGATATAAATAAATCTTCTTTTTCGGCTAATTCTGCAATTTTTCTTCTTCCTATTCTTGTTCTGTTCCTCCTGCTGTCTTCCAGACACTCCATAACAAAAATAAACTTCTCCTTATTAAAATTAACATCCTTTAACAGTTTATTCATTACGGCCTTTTCTTCATCAATTATTTCCGCGGTTTCTCCGGCTCCCTGCCTTAAGAAAGAAATATCATGCCTGTCAATAATTTTTTTGTCCAAGTGTGCAAGGTACTCAATGCAATTTCTGAGCTCCCTTACATTTCCTTCCCAGCTATAGTTCTCAAATTCCAGTCCGGCATCATTTGTTAATTTAAAATCTACAGCTAACACTTGTTTTATTCTTTCCGTCAATTCAATTATGTCTTCCCTTCTCTCTCTTAAAGGTATAATATCCAACGGCAGCACATTAAGCCTGTAGTATAGATCTTTTCTAAACTTTCCCTCTTTTATCAAGCTTTTTATATCTTTATTTGATGCAGCTATTATTCTTATGTCTATCTTTATAACCCGGTCTCCACCTATTCTCATTACTTCCCGCTCTTGTATGACTCTCAACAATCTGGACTGTAAATTCAACGCCATCTCGCCGATTTCGTCCAGAAACAAAGTCCCTTTGTGAGCCAATTCAAACAGACCAATTTTCCCGCCTCTTCTGGCGCCCGTAAATGCACCTTCTTCATAACCGAACAATTCACTTTCAAGTAGACTTTCCGGCAAAGCAGCGCAGTTCACAGCAACAAATTGATAGTCTTTCCGTTTAGAGGAATTGTGTATTGCTTGCGCAAACAGCTCTTTTCCTGTTCCGCTCTCGCCGCTGATAAGAACTGATGAGTCTGATTTCGCTATTCTTCTTGCCATATTTTTCAGCTCTATCATTTTTGTGCATTTTCCGTATATATCCTCAAATGTGTATTTTGCTTTGTGCCCCTTCCCAATCAGTTGCATTCTAAGCTTATGCTGATTCTTTTCCTGTTCTGTGAATTCATTAATGATTGCTAATGCACCAGTCGTTGCGTTGGAGACTATAACAGGGACTATAGTAGTAGAAATATCACGGTCATTAATTTTTATCAGCATTGCCTTAATAGCTTCAGATGTGCTTATTACTTCGTCGAAAGGTAATTGCGGTATTAAATCCTTAAAGTTTTTACCTACTATATCCCTCTTATTAAAGCCTATGATCTCTTCAGCTTTTTTATTTATAGCCTGTATTTCACCATTTGCATCTATTCCGACAACACCGTCATCCAAAGCATTCAAAAGGCTATCCAATTCACTCTCCAAAGTATTTGCCCTTCCCAACAAAGCCTCCAGTCCGGAGCGGTGAGTTTTCAAGCTGTTAAAATAATCTACAAATTTCTTTTCCTGAAGAAGAAAATCCAGCTTAAGCTTAAGAGCTATTTCTACTATCGTGCTGGTATCCATCACTCTGTTTCCAATATCAATTACATTTTCCACAAAATCAGGAACATATTTTGCTTCACCTGGAGTAATTGCAGTATTTAGCACCGGTATATTCTTAACCCCCGGGTAAACCGGAATAAATTCCAGGTGATTAATTCCCAGCATATTGAGCAATGCTACTGTCTCCATGGTCATTTCACTGCTGTAATTAACTACCATAACCTTTTCACCCGCAGGTATTTCAAGTATTTTGTCATATTGCTCCATGGTTATAGTGGGGTTTATTATGACAATCTGGCTTGTATTGGGAATATACTTTTTTGCTGCTATGTATATGGAATACAACGACAAAATGAATATATCAGCATTAATTGTACTGTTTATGTTGTCCACATCATAAGAATAAGACATTATCTCCAGTCTGTCTCCAAATAAGCTTTCCAACTGCTGACAGTGTTGCTGTGCAACATGTGACCAAAAAGTAATAATCGCTGCCTTTTTCGCCAATGAATCACTTCCTTTTTTTCAGTATCGCTTCCCTGAAATTTTATCTATATATTTCGCGAAAACATTTTACATTTTTAATTCAAATTACGCGAAATGTTTCCTTGATTGTTATTGAATTCGCACTATACCCGATGTAATAGCTTAAGTGCGTTCAATATAATTAAAATTCTTTTCTAGAAGTTCTACATATTTCACTGTTTTCCTTTAATTTGCGACAGATAAAATTCATAACATTTAATTTACATTATCCTAAAGTTACTTAATAATAAATTTATTTATTTTTAACATTCATGTGGTATGTTAATAATGTAAAAGAAAAATACTTTTACTCCTTCTCCCTTTACAGTATAACTATGAAGCCTTGCTGTTTGCTTGAGCAACAGACAGCGAGGCTTCATATTACATTAACCTTTTCCCCTGATTCTTGTGCATCGGATGCATTATTTATACATTCACCATTGTATTTACGAAGGTTATAAATGTTTACAATTTTCAGTTTCTCAGTATTTAGAAAAATATTATGATAGCAATTAGCAGGCAGTTTCCTTTTTGAGTCTCCATATTGCCAGCGCAAAGCTGCCGCAGCACATCACTGCGAATAGCGCAATGACAGGCAGGATGTCCCCAAACAAGATCGTCTCTCCAAATATCAAGCTGCGCAGAGCATTTATAATATGTGTAAATGGATTGAGCATTACGGCTGCCGCTAATCCTCCGGACAAATTTTCCGTAGGAAAAAGAGCCGTGCTCAAAAAAAAGATGGGCAGCACAATCGCATTCATTATTGTCTCATAGATCACTTCATTTGGCAGGAAGAGACTGATGGAATAAGCGAGGCCTGACATGAAAAACGCTGTCATAAAGATCAGCAGTATCATGAGTGCGATCCCGGGAATGCCCGATGCCACCTTCACCGAGAAAAAAAGGCCTACAACACATAAAATTGCTGTTTCCATAAAGGAAAGCATTATTGCCTCCAGCATTTGCCCCAACACAATGGAACTTCTACTCACAGGCGCAATCAGTATTCTGTAAAAGCTGCCACTGGATTTCATGATGAAATTGATGATACCGCCGCTGCTGCAGGCGGAAAAGGTTACGAGCACTATGATGCCTGGTAAAATGAAAGCGGTGTAATTTCCGATAGCTATGCTTTGCATTGTCTGACCCGCGACTGCGCTATACAAAACAAGCCAAATAAGAGGCTGCAGTATTGTAACCGCTATGGAAAGGGGATTTTGATAACGCCACTTCATATTTCGCCACAAAATATTCAGCATATCCGTTCCTCCTCTCTGGTTTCTCCCGAACCTGTTAATGCCAAAAATACATCTTCCAGACTGGGTTCTACAATTTCGATTGCGTCAAACTCCACATGATGCTCCAAAAGCCACTTGCTCACAGCTGTAAAAGCTGTTCTGCAGTCATCCACCCCTGCAAAAATTGAATTATCCCGCACATTGGTAAACTTAATGAGCCCCGTACTATTAAGAGTATCCTCGTATTTTTTTATCTCCCCGGCACTGGAAAATGCTATACGAAGCATGTTTTGCCTGATGTAACTGCGTAAGCTGCCAGGTGTTCCCTGGGCCAATTCCCTTCCGTCTTTCATGATACAGATGGCATCACTCAGTTGGTCGGCTTCCTCAAGATAATGAGTCGTAAGGAAAATTGTTGTCCCATATTGATCCCGGATTTTTAGCAGCATTTTCCACATGGCTTTCCGAGAATCAACATCCATACCCACTGTGGGCTCATCCAAAAATAAAATCTTAGGTGACGAAACCATATTCATGGCAATGTCCAGTCTGCGCTTCACCCCTCCCGAATAGGATGCCGTGGGGTACTTCAGATATCCGGAAAGCTCAAAGTTGTCAATCAAAGAGCTTATCCTTTTTTTTGCCGTCTGTGCATCTACTTTGTACAGCCTACTTTGAAACAACATGTTTTCCATAAGCGACAGGTGCAAATCGATGGAAATATGCTGAGCGACACAAGCAATCTGTGTGCGCACCCATGCGGGCTCCTTGCATAAATCTTTTCCCAGCATGGTTACATTCCCTGATGTGGGTTTGTAATAGGTTGTCAGAATGTTAATCAGAGAAGATTTCCCTGCACCGTTCGGTCCCAGCAAAGAGAAGATTTCCCCTCTGTTTACTTTAAAACTTAAATCGTCCAAGGCTCTGATGCCATTCTTGTACTGCTTAACCAATTTGTCAATTTCAATTGCCGTCATTTTTTTCTCCTCATTTCTTTGTTACTGCCATCCACAACTCACATTTGTAGGTTGGCGATGTGGTATTGTTTTCTGTGTACACTTCCATGTCAGGCCCATTGGTATAGTTATAATCGGACACAGGGAGCCATTCGCTATAAAACCGCCTGTATAACTCCTGGAATGTATACGGCATAGGGCCGATACACTGAAATACTGCCCATGTCAGCCCGGGAATCTGACATTCAACCATGCCATCCGGGACTGGCTTGTCACTTGCTACTCCGATTACATAGCTGATATCATCAAGCCTGTTATATATTGTAGTGCCCAGCATTCCTTCCGGACTTTGGTTCATCAGTTTACCAAATTGTGTGAATGTACTGCTGCTCCTGGTTTTATGCCAAAACTTCGGTACTTCTGTGAAGTTCCTTTCAACATCAGCAGACAAGGTCATCCTGACACCAACAATGCGAATGGGCTTCTTTGTTTCAATGCGATATTTCATTTGCTCATCACCAGTCACAGAGATGTGTAAGCGAAGGCGGGGATATGTTGTCAGGAACGCTTCTCTTCCCCAAACCGCCGAAGGCGCAACACCATGAACACTTTGAAAAGCGCGGTTGAATGATGTCGGCGAGTTGTATCCGTATTTCACAGCAATTTCAGAGATTTTAGCATTGTTGTCCTGGAGATCAAATGCAGCGGCAGTCATTCGCCTTCGGCGGATATATTCAGAAAGCGGCACACCTGCTATATAGGAAAACATGCGCTGGAAATAATACGTTGAACAACAGGCGATTTTCGCTGCCTGATCAAAGGAAATATTCCCGGCAAGATTTTCTTCAATATAATCCAGAGCATCGTCCAATTGCTGTAAAAATCCCATGATTTCACCTCCTTTATCGTATTGTAGCATATTGCATTTTTTATATCCTCTTAATCGATGTACAATTATGTGAGTATTATTTATTGTTATTGTCTATCGTTTTTAGAGGTGCAAAAGCAAATATTTTTCAAGCTGAGCCAGAAAACAATATTTCAATGACTTTGCTGCATCTTTTTACTGTAAACAATTTTTATGATTATGACTAATGTTTTGCATAAAATATATTCCTCCGGCCTTTGTGTCATGCTATTATTGTAACAAAGGAACGGAGGTTATTTTGTTTGGACAAAGTTTTCATACTTTCTGCCGAAAATAAGTTCGGAATTGATGAATTTCATAAGTTAAAAATGGTTATGGTTCATAGACCGGATACCTCTATTTTCATCCGGACGCACTCCTGGCTGGCGGTGGGAGCCTGAGATGCCTTACATTCAAGATATGGAAAGAATAAGAAATTAGAAATTAAATTTGGCAGGTTACAGTAATATTTGCGCAGAGTTTTTGTAAATTCATAGCCATACATGCCTGGCACTTACTGAGGCGCTTATCCAAAAGAAAGGATAGGCAATATTAAATGCCTGTCCTTTGCAAAACTATTGGTTTATGTGATTTTTCAAATTATATAGGGAGATACCGGGCTTCTTGCATATTGGTCCTGGATGCTTTTATTGCCAGGTGCAAAGGTTATCAGGTTATTGAATTTAAGATTAGTCTGTTACAGCCGGGATAATATGTTCCTTAATCAGTGTCCACCTGTCACGAGGATTAATGATGAATTCTGATGCAATTGCTACGACCAGGTCTTTTTCCGGAATGCAGCAAATGACATTACCCCCATCCCCTAGTGCTAAGTATGCAAAAACGACCTCCTCATGTAACCACTATAGATAACCGTATTTGGCTGTAGCATTATTAAGCAATGTCTTGGAATGAGGAGCTGTAGACTCATCAACCCACGTTTTGGAGATAATCTGTTTATCGTCCCAAATACCGCCATTCAAGTATAGAAATCCAAAACGTGCCATATCACGGGGATTTAGCGTAAGTCCCCATCCTCCTGTGGAGTTACTGTTTGGGTCTTTAACCCATCCTTTCACATTTTTCCCGAATAAATCCTCAAACCCAAATGCTTTCATTTCATAATCCGGGATTTCTTTTATGCCGATGGGTTTAAATAGGCGTTCGTTGGCAAACTCTGTATCATTGCCGGCAGGATCGTATTCAGGGCTGTGGTGAATTACTGCCACTTATAGAAGTAGTAGCTTCATAAGACCGGCTGTGTTTTAGGCAGCTATCCTTATGGGGTTATCCACGAACCCATTATCCCTCACTTGTTTTACAAGCTCTGGGACTACATTTTTATATTTGCGTAGTATATTCAGACTACCGTTAATATCTGCATTTATTAGTATTCCTGCATTACTTTTGAATAAGCCTCTGGCTATTCTACGGCTTTTATTGTAATGGACTTTATTGACCGGCTCCAGGTCTATAGCCGATACTCCCGAGGTATAGCTTTCATTTTGCAGTACTACCTTCATACCCACTAGTTCCGCTTTATACTTTATTTGTTCTACAAGTCTCTGAATGGGTATTTGTACAAAGCCTTTTATTTGAGACTCCTGCTTGATACCTGATATATCTCCTATCACTATAGTAGAACAGTTATGCAGCAAGGCCAGCTCTATAACCTTCCTGCTGGCTTTATGCAGGCAGTCTTGTATATAGTCGTTCCGCTGCTTTTGAAGCTTCCTTATTCGTGCTGTGCGTTTGAATCTTGTACTTCCTGATTTCTTCATTTCCAATGAGGTATAATATGCTATTTGCTTATTGAAGTAGGAGTTCTTTGCTTGTTGTACACTATCCAAATTCATCAGCGTCTGAAGTTTATCTGAAACTTCAAAGTTTAAGCTCTCCACTCCGAATTTGGTTTGTACTTCTTTAGCCAGTGAAAGCATTAGTATATTATTCTTAAATCTGACTGCCAGATTTGTGAATATTATATGGTTCTTATGATTCTCCACATTCTTGTATTTTGGCGGCATAGGCATTGCTGGTATGTATGGGAATGCAGAAAAGTTTTATGCCAATTAGTTGTATAAAGCTTCTCCATCTCGTAATAGGATTTATACCCATCGGTAATACATTCATAGTTGGCAATATTATAGAGCTTGGTTGTATGGTAGCATAGCTCCTCCATAATATTCAACTGCAGAGAAGTAAGTTTTGGTGCTTCTTTAGTTAGGCAATCAACCAAATTATCAATATTAAGGATGTATATTATGTACTAAACTAATTCTAAAAAAAGTATGCCAGCTCTTGAATACAATTAAAGATAAAATCCTGGCCGTTTGAAAATTATATGATATAATAATACTACTTATAGAATAAGGATGATAAATATGAACAATAGTTTTGAACTAAAAGTGTTGAATTCTCCATTGTATTTCGTAGAGATGGTCAGCTGTCTAAATTTTTTGGTAGAAAATCCGGATTATCCGCCAGCGGCAGAATTTCTAGAAGCTTCAGACCGGAATTTTCTAGCCGAACTTAAGTCTTTCCGGCTTGAAGGACTTGAATTTCTTGAATTTGCTCTGCATATTGGCATACTGACAGATCTGAATCATATTGTTGAAAGTATCCGTAAGCTTTCTGCCACTGAATTTGCCTATATATTAAGCGGCGGTACAATATCCATGGAAGATATTAAAGCTATATTGAAGAATTTCAATATAGCAGAAAAACTTATTTCAAATTATAATCATATAGAGGAAATAGGCCTCGATAAATTAAAGATTTTAGCAAAGAATACAGACGACTTCAGAGAGAGTTTTATAAAAATTCTAAATAGTTTAGATAGATTTATAAAGCATGAAAATATATTGACTGGTGATATTTACACTGAAAAACTGCTGCTGGTTTCCAATGAGCTTAAGGAGAAACCCCCATTGACCGTTGCTCAGGAAATTATGGGAAAAAAATTCAAAAGAATATATGACTTCAATTACTACCTCTTTGTACCAAGCTTCTATTTCAGGCGTAAATCTATGAGGGTATTCAACGAGACAACACAGCTACTAGTTTATCCTGTGAATCCTGCAAATTCAGCCATTGATACAACGGAGCTTGCAAAGATACTGCGGATACTGGGAAATAAAAGCAGACTTGACATTATGAAGCTTCTTTCTGATAAACCTTATTCAGGCAAAGAAATAGCCAGCATCATAAGAGTTACTACTCCTACTATTTCCCACCACCTTGATTTGTTGAAATCTGTTTCAATGGTACATGAAGAGAGGGATAAAAACACAAAATATTTCAGCCTGAATAAAGCTGTTTACAAAGAGCTTATCGATTCTCTTAGCAAATATTTATAGTAGCATCGTCCAAGATGGACGGTGTTTTTTTCTGCTTATAGTTGCACAATAATCCACTTAATGGTATATTTAATCTAATTAGCAATATATCTAATTAGATTAAATATGGAGGTCATGTATGAGTGTTATTGAGGTAATTGATCTGAAACGTGAGTATCATACTATTATTGGTGTTCTAAAAAGAGAGAAAACAACTGTCAATGCACTGAAGGGTATTTCCTTTAGCGTTGAAAAGGGGGAGATATTCGGGCTTCTGGGCCCTAACGGCGCAGGCAAAACAAGCACTATCAAAATACTAACCACTCTTCTTGTCCCTACATCAGGCCAAGCTACTGTCTTAGGATATAAATGCTTTGGTGAAGAGAAAAAGCTCAGAAAGAAAATCAATTTCATATTTGGAGGAGAACGCAGCCTATATTGGAGGCTTTCGGCATGGGATAACCTATCATATTTCTGTGACCTGTATAGTGTGGATGAGAAGTCCAAAAAGAAGAGAATAGCGAAGCTGCTTGAGTTGGTAGGTCTTTCAGACAAAGCCCATTACAAAGTGGAATCCTTTTCTAAAGGTATGAAACAGAGGCTGCAAATAGCACGGGGTATGGTCAACGATCCTGAAGTGCTGTTTCTTGATGAACCCACAATAGGTCTGGATCCTTTAGGCGCCAAAACCCTAAGAGATATAATAAGGCTTCTATCAAGTGAAGGAAAAACTATTGTACTGACTACACACTATATGCCTGAGGCTGATGAGCTTTGTGATAGGATTGCAGTAATCAACAAAGGCAAAATAATTGCTATGGGTGAACCTGGTAAACTGAAAGTAAGCATGAACGAGGCTACACTGGAAGAAGCATATCTAAAAATGATAGTAGGTGAATAATATGAACAATACGTTAAAAATCATCTATTCCTCATGCCTGCTTCAAATGAAGCAATCTTTCTCACGATCTATGTTCAGGTTCTCTATTATTGCTTATCCCATACTCTTTTCCTGGACTATGTACCTGATATACAAGGGTCAAGACAACAGCATGCTTGTATCCTATGTAATGCTGGGGACTGCTGTCGCCAGCATGTGGGGTTCAATAAGCTTTTCATCCGCAGGGGACATTGACAGAGAACGATTCATGGGAGCATTGGAAGTTATCTTTTGTTGTCCGGCAAAGTTTTCAACCATTATGTTGGGGAAGGTAATAGGCAACACTATCCTCGGATTCTTTTCGATGGTTTTGAGTTTTGTTTTTGTAATAGTGTTTTTGAAAGTCAGGTTTACAATCGCTCACCCGTTTTATTTCAGCCTGAGTATAGCCATTAGCATGGTTTCCTTAGTACTGGTAGCTATGCTGCTGTCCGCTCTCCTGGCTATTTCTAGAAGCACTAGGGTAATAATGAACAGCATAGAATATCCTGTTTTGATATTCTGCGGAACAGTATTCCCAATAGACATTCTGCCATTATGGACGCGTCCTATATCTTTTGCTTTAAGCCCCACATACATTTTGAAGCTCTGTAGGGCATCAATAGTAGGTATTTCTGATTTCAATGCCTTCTATGCATATCTCTATGGATTAATCACTATTACATTTATATACTATGCTCTGTATAAACTGTTTTATATTGTAATTGATGTCAAAGCAAGAAAAGAAGCTACACTGGAGGTGGTCTAATGAGAAAATTCTTTAGGATGTCAATCCTGTCCTTCAAAGCCATGTTTGGCTGGCTTGACCCAAAGGCATACCTTCTCGCAAAAATTATTGACCCTTGTCTTCAGATGATATTTTACTCTCTTTTAGTAAGATTTACTTTTGGGTCTTCAAATATTACACCATGGATCATAGGAAATGCATTTCTACTCAGTACTAGAAATGCGGTGTTTGCAACCGGCTCACTCCTGAGAAACGAGAGATTAGAGGGTACCCTCAAGCTGATAGTTGCCTCGCCGGCCAACAAATTTCTAACCTTTACAGCCAGATCCTTCATCAGTATATTTGATGCTGCAGTCACTGTAGTGGTTGGTCTCCTGGCAGGCATCATCATATTTCGTGTGGATCTATCCGGGATCAACTACTTCCAGTTTGCGCTGTCTATACTTACGGCAATGATTGGGGGTACTTCCATAGGCTTGGTGATTGCCAGTGTCGCCTTAGTAATAAGAGAAATACATCTGTTTCTTAATGTAGCTGCAATGCTGCTTTTTATATTAACTGGAGCCAGCTTCCCTATTGAGCGTCTGCCTGCTTTCGCATTTATACTGTCTTATTTCATACCTGTAACAAGAAGCATTGAAGCCTCTCGAATAATTGCTGTAAAGGGATCTATCGATAAAATATACCTTTTGCTAGGTACAGAAATTATCATAAGCCTTGTATACTTATTCTCCGCGTATTTCCTATTCTTATTTTTTGAAAGAAAAGCAAGAGTGGAAGCTTCACTTGATGCTTACTAACATGTATGGATGATATTGTGGATGGTAAAATAAAGGACAAGCAAATAGCCTATCCTTCATTAGCAAACTTATTATTATAAGAACAAGGAACGATACAGGGGTGGTTCCCTACGGAAAATTATATTATTTATCCATTGCCAGGTGCAGATGAAATTTCACAGTCAGCATTTACTGGACTAAGGTCAGCCATCCCCTATCTATTCTTAACCATCCGTTGTGCCAGAAAATCAAAAAAACGACCTGCCGACTTTTTGATAAACCCTAAGGAAGCATCATAATAATAATCAGACTCAAACCAGCCTTTTTCTTTATAATAGCGATAATCCCGGAACTTCTCATCCAGAATCAGCCTAATACTTGTACGGCTCATCCGGAAAAGCATTAGCCTGAAAAAAGAAAGTGTTAGCGGCATGGGACGCATAAGTTCCTTGTAAAATCTTGCGGAAGCCTTTTTGACTTCCTGCGATATTTTTTTCTGTCCTAGCGCTGTCATGGGCTCTAACGTCCTCAAACAACATCCTTTTGCCACGTGAAATCCCAAGTTCTCTCCCATCGTTTCCAGATACTTCAAAATAGAAGCTCCTCCATATATACCTTGGACAACAATAACCGTGAAGGCCTTACCGAAAAAACGCGGTCGGTGAAAAATAAAACTCAACCGATCCAAGAAGTTTTTCATAAGCGCCGTTACCTGAAATGAATAATTGGGGGTGGCAAAAATAACTCCATCTGAATTATACAGCTTCTCAAGCAGTAAATCCCGATCATCTTTCGAAGGACAATATTCCTCTCCTTTGTCAAAACATAGCTTACAACCTCTGCAATATTCAAGGTGATAATCCTTTAACAAAACATACTCAAAGTCAATTTCCGCGTATGACTTTAAATTTTTTTCAAATTCCTGAACTGCCTGGTAAGTTGCCTGCTTTCGCGGGCTCCCGATAAATACAGTAACTTTTTTCATTTTAAGACTCCCCCATATTAAGTATAATCCTTTTTCGCACGCAAGTGGATAATGGCCAGCACCAGCACCCATAACAGGTAACCATATATATTTATGCGCTCCTTAATTCCCAGCCATGGCGTAGGCAGCTGTGCCGCAACCCGGGGACCGTCCAAGCCCGCTAAAGCTCCAAACAGGATGAGTATCAGGATTGTACCGATCGAATAAAGGCGGAACCGCTTCCCGTGTAAAGTGGCTCCGAACCCTACGGACAACAAGATAAAGAATACGTTCACACCCGTGAGAATTATGTGCATGGTGTCGCTTATTGTCGTTTCGGCTCCACGTAAGTGCATGGGGAAGAATAGCGACGTTACTTGTCCCACGATCCCACATCCGATCAGCAAAACTCCCGTGAAACGTGCGCGCTTTCTATCATCTGTTAGCAAGATGCCTAATCCGAATGCGGTTACAAGCACATCATATATGATATTAAGCGAAACGACGAATGGTCTGGTCGGGGCTCCGATAGCCTTCAGCTCGCTGACGGCTTGAGAGGTGTAGCTGTAGCCCTCCCACTGCATGGCTGCGAGTATGTCAGTACCGACATAGAGCAGAGAAGAAAGGATACCACAGATGAGCAAAACCTTTCGTACTGGCATCTACTTTTTTTGCGCATTCATCAATGCGTTTTCTACAGCCTTGAGATATGCTTTAGAGGTGAGAGTTGCACCGCTGATGGTATCCACCTGTAGTGATTGGGCTTCAATTACTCTATCATAAAGCAAAGTTTGATCCGTATTTTTGCAGCCTGGGTCTGAAGAACTTAATAGTTTAATATTCCTAACCTTACCTGAAGTTACTATAACCTGAACTTTATTGGCTCTCCATTTGTACATTCCTCCCTCATACTCCCCAGTATAAGTGCCGTCATTCAGTTTACTGAAATCTACTCCATTAAGAGGAAGGTTTTTAGCTTCATTATGCTCTTTGGATAAAAATGACCAGCCTATTGCTCCTCCTACACCCAAAATAGCAATAATTATAAGTGCTATAATCCATCCTAACATTTTGCCTTTCCCCTTTCTTTTCATTTTTAACTCACTATTGCTTGTCACTCTGATCTCTCCCTCATTTAATTTAGAATTTCTATATTTATACCATCACCAGCTTGGAAGCAGTCTTTAAGTCCTCGGGTAACATAAACCAGTAAGTTCATATCAATTAGAATGGCTTCAGTTCCGGAGAAGGATTTGAGGAGTTCAAGCCCTTTTTCCATCCCGGCTATGAACATTACGGTGGATAACGCATCAGCAGCCGTGGAGTTATCTGCAACTATAGTTACGCTTACCAACCCAGATTCCGCCGGATATCCTGTAGATGGATCCAGAATATGATGGTGCCTTTTACCGTTACTGCCAATGAAGTATCGCTGATAATCCCCGGAGGTAACCACTGCCTTGTCAGCCACAGCGACAAGGCCGATTAAGCTGTTTTCCTGCCTGGGATGCCGGATACCCACACGCCATTGGGAACCATCAGGCTTTGTTCCTAAAGCCACCACATTTCCTCCGATATTAGTATAAGCCGATGAAATGCCGTATTTCTTAAACACCTCCAAAAGCTTATCACCGGCAAACCCTTTTCCTATACCCCCCAAGTCAATGGACTGACCTATCCTTTGAAGTCCGGCAGCCTTTTCGTATGGATCCAGTAACAAGTCGGTATAGTCCACCAAAGGAAGAACCTGCCTGATACTTGAATCCTCCGGAGGCTTGAATGTATCCTTGCCGTTGTCCCATAAGGTTACTAAAGGCCCAACTGTGACATCGAAGAGGCCCTGGCTGTATCTTGAGAGTTCAATAGCACGTGACAGCACTTCATATGTGTCACCGCTCACTCTTTCGTATTTAATACCTGCAGACCTGTTGATCCTGCTTATCTCGCTGACCGGTATAAAACGGCTCAGCAGCTCTTCCAGTCGTACAGCTTCATCACGGACTGCTCTAAGAGATTCCTCAGCATGCTTGCCAAAAGCTCTGTGAGTCATCACTGTGCTCATCCCATAGTTTATTGACTGGGCAACTACCGTACTATCCACTTACACCTCTCCTTTCGCTAACTTCTCATGTATATGAATGAACATTTTACAAATTCATTCATGCATGGGCAAAAGATGACTGCCCACATTAATTCTTATTTTGGGCAATCAGTTAAACCTTTCATTATGAATTCCGTTATATAAATTAAAATTTGTGGAAAATGCTGAACCCCAATTTCACTTTTATGAAGGTCGATATAAAGTATAGAATTAAAAATGGCGTTTATCATCTCGTCATCCAGATCATCTCTTATTTTCCCTTCAGCCTTCCATTTTTTGATTAACTCAATTCTACCGCTATGCGTGAATTCATCAAACCTCTCCATGCCGCCATGCTCATAAAACTGCTTCTCCAGTTTACTAAAGAGCTCCTTGTTATACCATTCCTTCAAAATGGGATTCGAATTCATTTCACTGGCGTTCTGCGCAACCAACTTTGTAAACAAACTTACGGGATCATCATTCCAGTTCGTAGATTCCAGCAAATGATTTTTATGCTTCTCATTCTCTTTGATGTATACCTCCATGAAAAGCTTCTCTTTTGAGGAATAGTAGTTATAAAAGGTACCTACTCCAATCCCGGCCATCTTTGCTATCTCAGAAACATTAGTATCTTTAAAGCCTTTTGAATAGAATAATTCCCTTCCGGCATTAAAGATATCTGCTTTCTTATCTATCAAGTAACCAGCCTCCATCATCTAGAATGAATATTTTTTGTATTCATTCACATTGTAGCATTTTTATATTTTCACGTCAATCTTAATTGCTAAAATTTTATACAAATAAACGGTAGTAACTTTCCTAAGCTGCCGTGTACAAGGGGTATCAGTTTAGAGTTGAGTGTTATTCCACCCTATAGTTACATACCGCAATTATTAAGACTTTAGTAATTGAAGACTACCGAAAGATAACTAATACATAGGAAATCAATATAGTAATCATTCCGATTATAAAACCTGAAATACGGAAATTGTCGCGCCCAGAGTCATCATGTTTTTTTTGATTGATATCACCCCTCCAGGTCATTGTACTTCTCGCTCCGGCATCCATCCCCCCCATAAAACTCATTCCTCCAATTGCAGCATACACTCCCCCGATAATTAACAGCGCATTGGAATATGAAGCCAAGGACATTTTCTTTGCTATCAGGCAGTATATCAATGCAGCCAGCAGATTTAACGGAAGTGCAATCAAAAGAGGCTTACCCAGTTTCACCAAATAATAATTTATAGTATTTCCATGCATATTATTCCACCCCCAAATTATAATAGCTTCATCAATATTTTATCATCTCCTTTACAAATATTCCATAATATTGAATCAGTAAATTAAAATAAAAGATAGGGTTACCTATCTTTTATAAACGAACTTATTATAATATAAAAGCAAAAGGAACCGACACTTCTGCTTTCATATGTCATTCCGAGCCTGCGAGGAATCTTATACCTGTGAGAATACCCCCAGCAAATACTTAAAGTATTCCTTAAGGGTCAGGATACTTCGCTTCGCTCAGTATGACAGCAATGCGTCCAGGATGACAGTTGTACTACTTATTAGTTGTCACACTAGTGCCAATATCAGGTACTCCCCAACATTTAATGATGAGCTTTCATTTCTGCAGCATAGTTTTTAGGAGCTCATTTGTTGTTGCAGCTTAAGAAAAACTATATGGGACAGTTATGATAGGAGTGAAAAAGCTGTTTTATAATTTCTTGGAGGATGAACAGTTCAATTTTCAAATCAACCGTATTGTAACTTATGGAGAGGAATGCGCCAGTGTCGAAGAAATTAAGACTATCCTGCCTTATATCAAAGACATGGACAGCTGGACAAAAAACTGGCTAAAGCTTGCCGACAAGGTTAAAAGCGAAGGCATATTCGGCCATGCAGTCTACTATTACAGGATGGCGGAATTTTATCAAACAGATGAAAGCTCTGAAAAGATGGAGTGCTACCGGAATTTTCGAGAATGCTTTGATAAGGCAAACAATGAGGAAGCGATAAAAAGGTACCAGATTCCTTTTGAGTGAACATATCTTCCTGCTATACACATTGATGCAGAAAATGATAATAAACAAAACATTTGAAGTTAAAATGGAAAACAGCATTGATATGCGCTGGAAAATCAAACATGGAATGTATATTACGGGAACCAAGACTCCATATGACTTTTTAAAGAGCATAGAACGGCACAACATGTCCAGTTTTGTTAATAGAATTACACAGAATGTTCTTCTTTTGGCGGGTAAAAACGACCAATATGTTCCGGTGGAAAGAGCGGTTCAAGTTCAAAAAGAATTGGTGAATGTGAGTTCGATTGCATTAAGAATATATACTGAAGCAGAGGGTGGAGCCCAGCATTGCCAGGTAGGCAACCCGGCAATCGTACTGGAAGAAATTTATAAGTTTTTGGAACAATTCAATTAGCTGCTGTAGAGACAGGCACCGGAAAGCTGCAGTTTAGCCAAGGCCAGGAAAAGACTGCCAATCACATTTTCACCCTTTTCCTTTACCCCCAGGTCAATGGACTGACCTACCCTTTGAAGTCCGGCAGCCTTTTCGTATGGATCCAGTAACAAGTCGGTATAGCTCACCAAAGGAAGAACCTGCCTGAAAACTAAGGTGCCAGTCTGTCAACTTGTCAACCTATCATCTTGGTAGCTTGTTTTCTATAGATTAGCTTACTCGCCTATGATTTTTTCATGGGTTACAAAGCTGAATTTACCTCGTCATTAATGCTTTTTTTCAAGTTTTATTTCTAACCCCATACCATTAATGTATTGCAAAAAATTTCTTAATGTTGGGCTATTGCCTAATTTTTCTGTTCTCGAAACCATTTGCTGTGTCAGACCTGTTTCACAGGCTATCTGTGTCTGCGTCACTCCCAATTCATTTCTCAGTTTGATAGCTTCTTCAATAAGTTTGTATTCTTCCTCTATTATCGAATATGCTTTTGCAAACTCAGGTTCCTTTTGTACTTTCTCGTCAATAATAGTATTAATATTAATTTTAGAAAACGGCATTTTCATGCACCCCTTATATAATTTCATAATTTTGTTAAAGCATTTTTTTACCTATGTCGCGCCCCAACTCCTTCGCTCTTTGATAAGTTTTTTTAGGTCAAACAACTCCGTTTTGCCCTTTTGCTTTTTACATGCATGGAGTATGTATTATATATTGTTTCCATCCACAGCTACATACATCATACGGTGCTTCAGATTACTAAATCGGATCTCCCAAACTTTGCTTCTTAATTGTTTTGTATCTAATGCTTCTAAAGTAAATAAACCGTTGTCTTCTAGCAATCTCAGTATTTTATAAAAATGAAGTTATTGAAAGGTATTCAAAGATTGTATTACCAGAGGATAAAACATATGAAATAATTCAGATACTAAGTTCATCGAAAGCACCGAAAAAAGACGGAAAAGGCAAAGATGGAAATATACATAAGGGACAAAGACCATTTACCAACTATCCAGTTACGAACGGCAGAAAAGCCATACGCAGCATGTTTGACATGAGAAATTTCACCGATTTAGTTTACAGGTAATATAACTAAGCAGAGCGTTTATGCCGCGAAAGCCTATTTATATGGGGTGGCACCCTCTGGTAAAATCTTGGCGGCGGAAGGCGCATAAAATACAGGCTAATTCCGCCTAAGAACAGGTGTCCAGAGGGTGCAGGGCTCCTCATGTCAATAGGAACGTGGAATAAATGCGACCTAATTTGTCCATACATTTACAGAAAATTTGTATGAAAAAAAGTTGCCAACGTTTACTTGACAGTAACCTGAACCTACATCTATTGGGGTTGATAATAGTGTTAGTATTACAGTTGAAGAAATCTCAATATTCGCTCTTGTATTAGCAGCACTATACGCCTGCTTCCCAATATTACGGTACTTACTTAGGTACAACATATACGGCAGGAGGTGCCTCATGATAAGGAGTGGGACAATTATTATGGGTTCCATGACTATCTTCGCTGCCGTCTGGACTATCCGGTCTTTGATTGCCGGTATGCCTAATGGTCGCTTTTTCCATCTGTTTTTGGCATGTACACTCTTTTTACTGGTTTTGCTCGGTATGTCCCATTTTACAGTTCGTACTGGATTTCATTCAATAGTCTTTCCAGTCCATATCTTTCTACTGCCTCTATGGTCATTCTGTCTATTCCTCCGGCACCTTCCCGCAGGATTTCAATTTCACCTTCCAGTTTTATGAATCCTCTTTACACTCTCTGTGCGGGGAGGGTCTCTCCAGTTCCGAACTGTACTTTAAATACTTGTCGTCTCCCTTACACCGGAGGATTCTTGGGTAGTGCTTCCAAGCTCTTCCTACCTTCCATGGCCTTCGCCCATCAACTCCAGGCCCGGCTCCCTCTTGCTCCCCTTAATCCGGAGCCCAGTCTTTACAATGCGGCAGAGTTCACTTTATGTTATGACCAGCATTCTCGCTTGCCCTGCCTAATTAGCAGGTACGTTATCCTCCCGCTTGGCACCCTGCATTTCTGCAGCGCACTGGGATTTGCTACCCGGCTCCTTGGCGATTACCGGGACCGGACTTCCACCGGTTAGCACGGTCCAGCTTTGCTGGACACACAATTAGACAGACTGGCACTTATTTATTGGTTTTGAAAACGAAAAACAAAATAACCGTCCCTACTTCTTTGTTAATTGGTCATATTATATCTACATAAAAAGGTCAATTGAGTTTTCTTTACATGTTTCATCAATTCTTTGCTTTTCTTTTTTGGATAGGGTATCATAAATCCCTTTCAGCTTTTCTATCTTATGCGGGTCCTCTTTAAGCTTCTCCAAAATAAAAATAACTGATCTTATATCCTTTTCCTTTTTTGTCTTTCTGCTCTTATTGATAATAAGCTTGTGCAACACATAAGCCTGAGGATAAGGAACTTTGACAGTAAAACCTTTTATTTCTACAGCTATAGAATGTCTCGAAAGAATGTCCATGTGTCTGAGTCCTTCAGCCTTGATATTCAAAGCCTCCACCTCATAAGCATCTGATTGTCCCTGTCCCATATCCCTTACAAGAAATTCTATCTCAAGTTCTTCATTATAAAACTTCGTAATTTCTGTGAGGGAGTCCACCGCAACAAGAAAACCAAGTTCCTCTAGTGACTTTATAAGGTCGACTTTCTTATCAGGCTTTCTTATGTTTGGATAAAGAAAATCTATGTCCCGGGTCCTTAGATTAGCTTCAAAATCCTGAAAATATGCTAGTTCATATATATGCTCAGCCCAGCTGCCAATAACAACAACATACGACAATATACCTATATCATTGAATGCTTTTATAGTATCCCAAAATAGCTGTCTCTGCTTATCCATCATTTAATTACCTTTCTTGCAATTTTAAGGTCTTTCCGTATTTCTTTAAGAACCCTCTCATACTGCTTACGCTGAGCTATTTGCCCTTTAAAATTCTCAAGCTCTATTCCTTCCAATTTTAAGTAAACAGTTTTTACCTTAAGTCCCTCTCTATAACTTAGATAAGGGTATGATTGCCCCTTTATCTTTTTTATAGTAATAGTCCCTTTCGGAAGTCCTTGAATCTTTTCCTTGTAAGCTTTTTCCATCTTTATAAGACGTTGAAATTCCTCATTTATTGTGTCTTTTAATATTGCCATTATAAAGCCTCCTCTAACCAACAATTTCACTAAGTTACACATATGTTGGTTAACAATATTATAACCAACATATGTTCAAAAGTAAACATGTGTTAGTTAACTTTCTGCTATTTATAATATGCTATAAACCAAAAAAATATCAAAAAATATAATTTATTTTATGGCAGGCTCCGAACAAAAGAGCATAAACTTTCGCGTTGCAGTAACAGTTAATCTTGATTTCGTTATATTCCATAATATTACAGTAGTAAACTAAAATAAAGGACAAGCTCAAACTATCCCTTCTGTTTTAATAGGGGTCAGGCTTGAACACCTCAAGCCTGACCCCTATCCATTTTCATAAATATCTATTTGTTAACTCCTTTATACAGGAACTCTACTTCTCCGCCAAGCATATTGTAGTACTCCATTAGCTGCAGAGTCCGTTTGCGTATCCTTTCCTTTTCCGACATTACAAGCTGAACCTTTCCTTGAGATCCTAGTCCCAGATCCTCCCATGTCTCTACAACGAACGCCGATTCGTTAGTATGAAACTGTAACCAGCCCTTCTGAGCCTCAAGCAGCTTTTTCTGTTCCGCTTCATTAAGCTCTTTGATGAGTTTATTATAAGTGTTGTTCAATTCCTTATCCCACAGTTCTTTATACCTGCTCTCCAATTCGACCCAACCCTGGGTGCTGAATTCAGGTGATTTCTGAAATTTGGCTGATTCAGTATTATAATCTCTATCAATTGCATTGTCCTTCACACGACTGGAGAAGCCTTCATCTGCCATCTGATATTGCCCGTAATAGGAATCTACAGGCTGTTCCGTACTGTTTAGCTTCGGTTCATTCCCTGAATTGGCACTCGTGTTGGTGCAAGCAAGCAGGGAAACGCTTAATACTAAAATTAACATAAGTAATAATAACCTTTTCACTGATTTCCTCCTGGATATCTGTTTTTTATTTCTTTGACGTAAGCAATGCTGATTTCGTTCCATCGGATAAAAGGCTTCCTTTTATAGATCTTAAAAGCCATACCTGCATATCTGCTGCTGATATATTGCACCTTGCTGCAGATTTTATAAAGCATTCCATTCGCCATTTACAGCTAGAATACCACTTGAAGTTCCCTGAGTATGCATAAACTCGAAAAGCAAAGGGGATGGTTTGCTTCTTTCCCTAATACTTTTACAAAATAAAGGATAGGCACCGTTAAATTTAATTGTTGTCATGAATACCTCCTAATATAATGAACTCATAGTTTGAAGCTATGTTTTTTTTGCATTGATGTTGCCAAGCATAAGCACGATTGCTTTATTGTGGTTTTTCAGTGCTAGGTCAACGAAAACAATTTTACTTTTTAGCAATAATGATGTATAAAAAGTCTCTTGGAAATAATTTTTGTATTATACTAAACCCGGCATTTATTAATTCCTGTTCCATAATCGATGAAGGAATTCTTATATTCATTGGTGGGCCATCAATAGCACTCTCTATTTTTTCAAATTCAAGACATAGAAAATATCCACCTTCTTTAAGCACACGATTAACTTCATGCAAGGTTTTAGATAACGGATTAACTTCATGTAAAACTAATGAAGCCAGTACAATATCAATTGAATCATCTGGTAGTGGAATATCATCAATACTTCCCTTAACCAGTTGAATATTTGTTATATTTTCATCTTGAGCCTTAGAATCTATAACCTCCAACATCTTTGGATCCATATCTAGTGCATAAACTAATTCATCAACCATTTGAGCTGCCGGAATTGCTAAATACCCTGTACCTGCACCTAAATCTAAAATATTATCAGTTTTTTTAATTGAGAGCATTTGCAATATCTCTTCCGGTGGAAAAGCCTTTATTCTTTCAGGTCTGTCTAAATACTCAATTATTCTTGCTAATTGCTGCATTTCTCTTGAATTGTGTTGATGATTTTTCATATTTATCCTCCTCGTATAATAAATGAAACAAGTTTATAATTTAATGCATATATTACAGATACACAATATCTATAATTAGAGCATAAAAAACACTATAATATGGTTGTGTATATTAAAGGATTATTCCTCACATATTCTATTGGTTGTTGTATTTTGGAATATTTCATACAGCTTTTTATTCTGTAGAAATGTATTCAACACATTTTCTGCTTCTGTCATTACTTTGTGAATAGGACAATCGCCTTCCTCTTGTAAGTCACAATTAAATATTGCTCCAGTTCCTTCGGTTGCATTGATCACATCCATAAATGAAATGTCCTCTTTCTTTTTACGCAAAATATAACCACCATTCACACCTGGAGTTGACTGGATTATATCAGCCTTTACTAACTGCGTTAAAATCTTTGAAAGATAGGTAGCAGATATATTGAAGTGGTTTGCTAATGGTTGTAAACTCAAATTATCATTTATATCATGTTTAATCATATATGCAACGATATGCAGTGCATAGTTTGTCGCTTTCGTATATTTCAAAGTATAACCTCCTTAAAAGATATTAAGGACTCTATTTGTCTATGATTATACAGACATTAATTACTTTTGTCAATCTCTAAAAAAAGTTAATCTTAATAGTATTTGGTGCCCGGTGCCTGACAAAAGAACATATAATTCAAGTCTATAAGTCCCTTCTTCATGCTCCGATTTCATTACATATTCCTTGTATGAGATTCCGCCAATGCTCTCTATGTAGACAATTGCGCCTGAAAATAAAATCTCAACAACCTTCTTGCTTCTTTTAACTGTAAACAGATCTACAGAGTTTATCTTCATGGACAACCTGTCTTCGTTCTCACTATACTCAAGTATATCAGCATCTATCCCCAAATAATCCAGACTTTCAAGTAGAGATTTGGTTTGAAATTTATCAAGTTTTCCATATAATTTGTTTGCTACTGGTACAACAGGTAAGATTCTCTCAACAAATCTTTCTCTTGATATACACAGGTTCGAAAGTGGTCCCCTAGGTGGAGACCTTCAGATTGGTGCTAAAATCGTTGAAGGAGAAATCAACTTCGTGATATTTTTCTGGGATCCAATGGAACCCCAATCGCATGCAACCGTACAACAGCAGACTTCCTTATCTCATCATCTCTGATGCCAAAGGAGAACAGTTTAGTGAGCAACCAATAGGTCCATAGACACTTTTTTAACTTTCAAAAAGAGTAATACAAAGCTTTGGGAATTATGCTACTGCTCAACTTAGAAGGCTGCAAAATGCATTAGCCAGGGACAGCTACCCTCAAATAGAATATGATCAGATATTTGAAATAGTTGATAAACTGGATAAGGAATTCAAATATGCAGCAGAAAATACAAATTTGCCTGACGAGCCGAATTATAAGATGGCCGAGGAATTGCTAATTCACATATATGATGAGATGCTCTAAGACAAAAGATAGTCACTATTTGAAATGCCTATCTTTTGAAACATATTAGTATATGAGCAAGTAAGTTGATAATAGAGTAAAGGGCAGGGATGCCTGCCCCTCCTCATCAAACCGGACGTGAGGTTTTCCCTCATCCGGCTTTCCGACATTCTTCACCTTCAGCATGCGATTATGCAGCAAGTTTCTGCAGTCCCTTT